>Ga0182013_10009132_pt1 | contig 10492 bp, 8 predicted proteins | sample 612S2MmetaG_FD_120487 | JGI IMG/M metagenome (GOLD analysis project Ga0182013, IMG submission 120487) | Permafrost microbial communities from Stordalen Mire, Sweden - 612S2M metaG | ecosystem: Environmental > Terrestrial > Soil > Wetlands > Permafrost | place: Sweden: Stordalen | collected...
AATGGTCAGCCTCACGGGCAGCGTACAGGGGGGCATCGCCGTGATGCATGCGGCAGCCGATAACGTCACCAAGGTTTCACTTGAGCTTGGCGGAAAGGCGCCGGCAATCGTGATGGGCGATGCAGACATCGACCTCTCTGTTCGCGCCATCAGAGCCTCACGCATCATCAACACGGGCCAGGTCTGCAACTGCGCCGAGCGGGTCTATGTCCACGAGTCGGTGGCGGAAGAGTTCACGGAGAAGATGGTGGCGGCCATGCAGCACACCATTGTCGGCGATCCCTTTGCGCCCGCCACCGAGATGGGACCGATGGTCAGCAAGCGGCAACGGGAACTGGTGCATGAAGCCGTCGAGCAAGCGATCAAGGACGGGGCTGAACTCAACTGCGGCGGAAATTTTGAGGGCGCTGCCGGTTATTACTACCAGCCAACAGTGCTTACCCACTGCCGGCAGGAAACCGACATTATGCAAAAGGAGATCTTCGGGCCGGTATTACCTATAATGACTTTCAGAACTCTCGACGAGGCCATCGGCTATGCAAACGACTGCGAGTACGGCTTGACGTCGTCCGTCTATACCCGCAGTCTGGATGTGGCCATGCGGGTTTCGAATGAATTGAAATTTGGAGAAACCTACGTCAATCGCGAGAATTTTGAGGCAATGCAAGGTTTTCACGCCGGGTGGCGCAAGTCTGGAATCGGTGGCGCCGACGGCAAGCACGGCCTCGAAGAGTACCTTCAGACCCATGTCGTCTACATGAATTACGACCTTGAAAAGCAGTAGCAGCCTGTACACCGTATTCCTGTGACCGAGGCACTCCCGCTGCGGAGTCAAAGAATTAGGTCCGGTCATCGTCGTTCGTGGATCGCCGTTCACCTGGAAAGATGGAAAATCGCAGCCTGAACAAGCAAGGTGAGTTGAGACGGGCAAAATGAAGTTAAACGGAAAAGTGGCGATTGTGACGGGCGCTTCGAGCGGTATCGGGCGAGCGAGTGCCAAGCTATTTGCCCGTGAAGGCGCCCGCGTCGTGGTGGCAGACAGAGATGCGCGCGCTGGCGAAGAAACGGCCGCAATGATCGGCGCTGCGGGTAATGTTGCATTTTTCGCGCACACGGACGTAACGAAGGAAGCAGACGTCCAGCGGATGATGGATACAACGATTGAGAAATGGGGCCGAATCGACATTCTCTTCAACAACGCTGGCGTCGTGTTGGTAAAACCGCTGGAGCAAATGACCGAAGAGGAGTGGGACCGGGTGATGGCCGTCAATGTCAAGGCAGCATTCTTTACCATTAAGCATGTTGTCCAGCACATGCGACGGCAAGGTGGAGGCGTGATTCTCAATAATGGGTCGGTTTCGAGCTTCAACGGTCAGCTTGGAACACCTGTGTATTCAGCTTCGAAGGGGGCGATCGCGCTGCTTACCAAGTCGCTCGCACTGGACTATGGAAGGGACCGGATCCGCGTAAACTGCCTCTGCCCGGGAATCACCGATACTCCAATGCTCCGCGAGCACATTGGCCATGGCAGCGCGGGAGACGCCAATCTTCGCGCGCGACTTGCTCGTGTGCCGCTCGGAAAGATGCTCAGCCCCGAAGATGTGGCGCGCGCAGCCTTGTACTTGGTGTCAGATGACTCGGTTGGCGTAACCGGCATTCTTCATGTGGTCGACGGCGGCTTGATCGCGGCCTCAGAATACAACGTGCCATTGTAAGCCTACGGAGTTTTTGGGGCCTGTCCTTCCGTTCTTTGGATCTGTGATGGGAGCCTGATTGCCAATCAATCTGCTCCATGCGCTAAAGAACTGTGAATCGGTCAGTCGGGCGATCACCGAACGCGGTGGTCTGTATCCAATTGCAATGTGACCGTACTTGACAAGGCAATCTCCGGTCATTTAATCATCCGATGGTCTGATGTATTTTCATGAGAGTGGAGACTTTAGTCCAGATGTCCATTTCAGTTGAGGAAACGATTGTTCCGGCGCGCAGGCACGAAGCAGAGACGGATGGGCCGGCCGGTGTCGAATTGTGCACTTTCGTTTCAGAAAGGGTAGGAGCAAAGGGCTTCAGCACGGGTCTGGCAAGGTTCAAGCCGCAAGCTTACCTGCCTTACCATCTTCACAGATTCAGCGAATCCATTGTTGTTGTCGAAGGCCATGCGCGCGTTCTTGTTGAAGGCAGAGCCTACCGTTTGGCTCCCGTCGACTGCGTCCATATTCCGTCAGGAGTGGCTCATCGGGTGGAGAATGGAAGCCCCGAGGAAGAACTCGTCGCGCACTGTTCTTTTGGGAATGCCATGCCGTCCAGAGAATTCGTGGACCGCCATTTCCCAATCGAGGATCGTGGCTCAGCAGATCCAACCGAAGCGGATCCGGAAACAATTGTTCGGTACAACCAGGGCGCAGTCTACGAACTTTCAACGAACGCTTATTTCCACGACCTGTTCGCAAAGAGGTTTGGCTCGGTGGGCATCTGCGGCGGGCATGGGCGGTTTTATCCCGGCGCATCTCTTCCCTGCCACATTCACGACTTCGATGAGTCGATCACGATTATCAGGGGCAAAGCGGTGTGCCTGGTTCAAGGAAGGCGCTACGAGCTAAGCGACTGTGATACCGCATTTATTCCTCGTGGAATTCCGCATCGGTTTCTCAACCAGTCCGACGATGAGATGGCTATGGTGTGGGTTTACGCCGGAGATGAGCCGGACCGGGTTATCGTGGACGCGGGATATTGTTCTGGAGAACTGCCCTGGGCAGGAACGAGCCCGGCATTTGAGCAACAAACTTTGAAATGAGCTTTTCAGAATGCACTTGAAGGATGCTGGAACCTCTTAAATGTGAGTTTCCCCGCCTTACCGACGCTACAGCCAATACATTGGAAGCTGTGGATTCAGTGGACTTGCAGAGAGCACGCCCGTGACCAGAACGTAACCCTCGCAGGGTCAAAGGAGATCGAAGTACTTGGGCGCAAATCCTCTACTAGGATTGTTTTTGCACTGGCTAGGCGGGCTCGCCTCGGCAAGCTTCTACATTCCATACCGGCAGGTGCGCGGCTGGTCATGGGAAACTTACTGGCTGGCTGGCGGAGTCGTAAGTTGGATCGTGATGCCATGGTTGCTGGCGTGCCTTTTGACTAAGGATTTGCTGCCTGTCCTGCGCGCAGTACCCGCTTCAACAATAATCTGGACGTACGTCTTTGGCGCGCTATGGGGATTTGGCGGCCTGACTTTTGGGTTGACCATACGTTACCTGGGCTTGAGCCTGGGAATTGCAGTAGCGCTCGGCTACACCGCGATCTTTGGCACGCTGATGCCGCCCATCTTTCACGGCCAGTTCCCGCAACTGGTATCGCAACGGCCGGGAGCCGTGATCCTGATCGGAGTTGGTGTATGCGTTCTGGGAATTGTATTTGCCGGAGCAGCCGGCATTTCAAAAGAGAAGGAACTCTCCAGTAAGCAGAAGCAGGCAAGCATCGTCGAGTTCAATCTGAAGTTGGGCCTGGCCGTGGCCACCTTCAGCGGCGTGATGAGTTCCTGCTTTGCGTTCGGATTGGATGCAGGTAATCCGATCAAAACGCTCACCCTTGCGCATGGAACCCCTGCCATGTGGCAGGGACTGCCGGTGCTGGTGGTGATACTGGCCGGCGGGTTCACTACTAATTTTGTCTGGTGCGCGATACTCCTGGTGCGTAACAAGAGCTATGGCGAGTATCTGCGTAGTCCTGAGAGTGCGAATCCCGTAAGCCAAAGCGGGCATCCGCCGCTTGAAAACCCTCTAGACGCTGCCTCCGTGGAGATGGCGCTCGAAATACACACCTCTTCCCGAAAAGGTCAGTCAATCAGTTGGAACTATCTGTTTTCGGCATTGGCTGGGGCCACCTGGTACATTCAGTTTTTTTTCTACACCATGGGCGAAACGCAGATGGGGCACTACAAGTTCTCAAGTTGGACCCTACACATGGCCAGCATTATCATCTTCAGTACGCTATGGGGTATTGCCCTGAAAGAGTGGCGCGGCGTGAGCCGGCGGACTAAGACACTAGTGCTCCTAACGCTTATCGCGTTGGTTGCTTCCACGGTGATCGTAGGGTACGGCAACTACCTGAGTTTGCACAACTGGACTTCGTCAGTTAAATACGGGGAACGCGCGCCAAGGACCGGGCAAATGCTTTGACCTGACCGGATCGATTCTCTGGGTTCGCGGTCTCCCTCGAGTCCGGAAGGCGGGATCGGATCGAATTCCTTAACGCTAATAGCTTAGTCTATTGTCTGCCAGGCGAATGAGCGGAGCCCACAACCGTGAAATCCCAGAAGAGATGAAGTCGACAATTGCGGCAGCGAGTACGGCCACCGGAAAGGCCTGTTCCTTCGAGTGTGAAATACTGCGTTTCTCGCACAAATCAGTCTGGGTGGGCGATTTGGCCTGGCACCATCAACCGATCTAGTTGCCCAGCGTCGCCCGCCATTGTTCTCCAGATCGCCGTCACACACAAGCGTGATCGTAAGCACATCTTAATTGCGTTCGGGAGTTACAGTATTCCTGCAAACCATTTTGCCGGAACGCATTCGCAGTCGATTCTGCCGGATATCAAACTCTGTCGAGTGCAGATCGGAGGCAGGGCGCAATCGAATTCGCCTGCCATCCCGTACTTTGTGTCAGGGGGTTCCTGCTTTGCCTCCTCATGACCAAAGAGATGTCCGAGGCAGGCATGCTATTGAGGGTGTGAAGCGGCTTCCCGATGGAGCTTTGGTAGAGCGGGTTCTGACTCATCGGTTCTCGATCCTCCGCCCCGCCGTCATTGCGGTCGTTTTTTTCAGGCTGCGGAAACCTACTTCACTATTCCTGCTGCAGAGCCTTCTGGCGAGGATAGGACGCGGCGGGTATCCGGCTTTCACAGGCCTTGCAGGAAAATGTCCCCAAGACCAAAAGAGCCAGGATCGTTATTACGAGAAAGGAGTCAATGAATGCAAGCGTATCCATTATCCGTTCCTCTTCCATCCGGAGACAAGCGATGGAAACTAGTAGAAGGAACCATGCGGCGATATGGGCATAATCCGTCCGCTCTGATCGAGGTTCTTCATACTGTGCAGGAATCGTTCGGCTTCCTTGATGAAGTATCGTTGCGCTTCGTTGCCTCCGCATTGCGCATGCCCATGAGCAAAGTGTACGGGGTCGCAACTTTCTATCACTACTTCAGCTTGAAGCCGCCGGGCGAACACACCTGCGTAGTTTGCATGGGAACGGGTTGCTATGTGAAGGGCGCAGACAACTTGATGAAGGCGATCGAGGAGGTCGCCAACGTCAAGGCCGGGGAGACAACATCAGACGGCAAAGTCTCGGTGGTCGCTGCACGGTGTATTGGATCTTGCAGCCTTGCGCCCGCTGTTGTTTTTGACGGAGAGGTGATTCCGAAGGCGCAAGCCGGCACGGTCAGGGATCGACTTCGGAGGTGGTTAGGCCATGACGCTGGATGAGCTCCAGGATATTGCACACAAGGAACGAGAGGAGCAGAAGAAAATCTCGTGCCGGGTCAACGTATCCGTCGCCGCAGGTTGCCTGTCGCTGCACAGCGACCAGGTGTTCGAGATTCTTCAAAATGAGGTGAAGAAGCGCGGGCTCGAGGGCAGTTGTAAGGTGAAGGCGGTTGGCTGCATGGGGTTGTGCGCGGCCGGCCCTCTCATCCGCACCGAACCGCAACACACGTACTATCGGAGCCTTTCACCGGAAGATCCCGAGGTTCTCGGCGCAATCATCGACAGTCTTGAAGGCACACCGGTGCCCGAATTCGCACTCTCTCCAGCCATTCCCTTCTTCGCGGAGCAAAAAAGAATCGTGTTGGAAAACTTTGGAGAAATCGATCCGGAAAGGATCGAGGATTGTATCGGCGCCGGCGGCTACGAGTCCCTGCTGGACTGCATTTCGAACCGGTCCCGCGATGATGTAATCCAGGAAGTCACCCGGAGCGGCCTTCGCGGACGAGGTGGCGCCGGTTATTCAACAGGCTTGAAATGGTCGATGGTTGCCAAGGCTCCTGGTGAACAGAAATATGTGATTTGCAACGCGGATGAGGGCGATCCGGGCGCGTTCATGGATCGATCTGTTCTCGAGAGCGACCCGCACCGAGTACTGGAAGGTATGACCATCGCCGCCTATGCGGTCGGCGCAAGCAAGGGTTATATCTACTGCCGAGCGGAATACCCGCTCGCGGTAAAACGGCTGAAGATTGCGATCCGACAAGCGGAGAGACTGGGCCTGCTTGGCAAGAGGATCGGAGAATCCGACTTTGGATTCGAAATCGAGGTTCGCCTCGGCGCAGGTGCGTTTGTGTGCGGGGAAGAGACCGCGTTGATTGCTTCAGTCGAGGGGAAACGAGGCGTACCAAGTCCCCGGCCGCCGTACCCTGCGTATTCCGGACTGAACCATTGCCCCACGCTTTTGAACAATGTCGAGACGTTTGCCAATGTCCCGCCAATCCTTAGAAAAGGCGCCGAATGGTTTGCTTCCATTGGTACCGAGAAGAGCAAAGGCACAAAAGTGTTCGCCCTCGTCGGGGAGGTAAACAATACCGGCCTGATCGAAGTGCCGATGGGCATCAAACTGCGCGATCTCGTCTTCAAGCTAGGCGGCGGCATCTCCGGCGATCGCAAATTCAAGGCGGTTCAAACCGGAGGGCCATCCGGCGGATGCATTCCTGAACAGTTCCTCGATATGAATGTTGACTATGAGTCGCTGGCCTCGGTGGGTTCCATCATGGGATCCGGCGGCATGATTGTGATGGATGAGACTGCCTGCATGGTTGACGTGGCGAAGTTCTTCATGGACTTCACGCGCGATGAATCGTGCGGCAAGTGCATCCCCTGCCGGATTGGCACCACGCAACTGCATGGCCTGCTGGAACGCATCAGCCAGGGACGGGGACGCATGGAAGACCTGGAGATGCTGGAACGTCTGGGTGTGATGGTCAAGCGCACTGCGCTATGTGGGCTCGGTCAGACCGCGCCGAACCCGGTGAGCAGTACGCTGAAGTACTTTCGCGATGAGTATATACAGCACATCAATGAAAAGGCCTGTCCGCAAGGCAGGTGTGCCTGCTCCAAAGTTTCGGCCGCCGCGGCGGAGAAGTGAGGAGAGCGACAAATGCCCGCGCGAAATCAGTATCAGGTCAAGACGCTCACCATCGATGGCAAGGAAGTCTGCGCAGCCGAACATCAGACCATACTCGAGGTGGCCCGCGAAAACGGGATTGAAATCCCAACACTCTGCCATTTCGACGGTCTCAAGGGAATCGGCGCCTGCCGGCTGTGTGTTGTCGAAGTCAAAGGCAACAACAAACTTCTAGCTGCCTGCGTAACACAGGCGCAGGAAGGCATGGAGGTCACAGCCCATTCCCCTGAGTTGCACGAATTCCGCAAGCTAATTGTTGAGTTGCTGTTCACCGAGCGCAACCACGTATGCGCGGTGTGCGTATCCTCAGGTCACTGCGAACTTCAGGCTCTGGCGCAGAAACTTGGTGTCAACCATGTGACGCTGCCCTACCTGCATATCAAGTGCGCAACGGACGGGTCGCACCGCCGCTTCGTCGCCGATCATAATCGATGCGTCCTTTGCGCTCGCTGCATGCGAGTGTGCGATGAGATAGAGGGCGCTCACACATGGGACATCACGGGCCGGGGCATCAGCGCTCGCATGATCACCGATCTCGGAGAGCCCTGGGGAGACTCGGAAACCTGCACCAGCTGCGGCAAGTGCATCAGCATCTGCCCGGTTGGAGCCCTCGTCGAAAAGGGCAAGGCCGTGTCGGAGATGACCAAGCCAAACTTCTTGCCATATCTCCTGCAGATGCGCGGGGAGGCACAATGATGGAGAAAGCTCGGATTGCAACGCTCTGGCTGGATGGATGCTCGGGCTGCCATATGTCTCTCCTTGATATGGATGAACGGCTGCTGGAAATCGCCGGCAAGATCGAATTAGTGTTCAGCCCCGTAGTGGATACCAAGGAGTTCCCCGATAACGTCGACCTGACGCTGGTTGAAGGCGCCGTTGCAAGCGATGAAGACTTGGAGAAAATCAAGCACGTCCGCTCAAAAACCAAACTGCTGGTTGCGCTGGGCGATTGCGCTGTCACCGGCAACGTCCCTGCCATGCGCAACAATTTCGTCCTCGAGGAAGTGCTGAGGCGAAGCTACATCGAAAACGCAACGGCCAACCCAGGAGCGCCGATCCAAGAAGTTCCACTGCTGGAGCCGAAAGTGATCCCGTTGCATGAGTCAGTCCCGGTGGACCTGTTCTTGCCCGGATGTCCACCATCGGCAGACCTTATCTATTTCCTGCTGAACGAAGTGCTCGAGGGACGTGTGCCCGATCTGGCCACTCGGAGCCGCTTTGGGAATTAGGAGCAGACGGATGCAGACCATTCGAATTGATGGAATTACAAGGGTTGAAGGGCACGGAAAAATCACCATCCAACTGGATGACCATGGCGCCGTGCAGGACGCTCATCTCCATGTGCTCCAGTTCCGCGGTTTCGAAAAGTTCTGCGAAGGGCGGCCCTTCTATGAAATGCCGTCGCTGACGGCACGCATCTGCGGCATCTGCCCCATCAGTCACCTGCTGGCCGGCGCAAAGGCGTGCGACGCTATCATGGGGCTCCGCATCCCTGAAGCAGCGGAATTGCAACGTAGGGGGGTGCATCTGGCGCAAATCATCCAGTCGCACGCACTCAGCTTTTTTTACCTTTCCTCGCCGGACTTCCTCATGGGCTGGGACGCCGAACCTTCAGAAAGGAACATTCTCAGCCTCGCTCAAAAACATCCAGACATCGCTGCAACTGGTATCCACCTGCGCAAATGGGGTCAGCAGGTGATTGAGCTTCTCGGAGGCAAGCGAATCCACACTCCGTGGATCGTGCCCGGTGGTGTTGCCTCTCCGCTTACTGCGGCGGCGAGGGATGAAATCCTGAGCGGCATTCCGGAAGCCCTGGCCGCCGCGACCCGCGCCCTCATGTTCTTCAAGCACATGATGGACAAGCTGTCTGATGAACTGGAAGTCTTTGGGAACTTTCCCTCGATGTTCATGGCGATTGGCCGTAAGGACGGCAATCTGTGCCTCTACGGTTCCCGCAGGCGGCACGAGGGCTGGCTGCGTTTTGCGGACGCAGACGGAAACATCGTTGCCGACAATATCCACCCGAGAGACTACCAGGAGTACATCGGCGAAGGCGTCGATTCGAGCAGCTACATGAAGGCGCCTTACTACAAGCCGTTGGGATTTCCAGGCGGCGTCTATCGAGTTGGCCCGGCAGCGCGTCTAGCCATGGCGAGGCAATGCGGAACACCGCTGGCCGACGAAGCACTCAATGACTTTCGCGGAAAATATGGGGACATCCCTCAAAGTTCATTCCAGAATCACTACGCGCGGCTGATCGAGATCATTTTCGCCATCGAGCGAATGGAGCAACTCCTTCGGGAACCCGAAATTCTTGGCAGGGACTTTCGCGCCGAAGCGAAGGCAAATGAACCCGAGGGCGTGGGCATCATCGAAGCGCCACGCGGCACCCTGATTCACCACTACAAAGTCGACAGCAACGGCATGATGATCAGTGCAAATCTCATCGTTGCGACTGCCCATAATACCTTGGCGATGAACCGGGGTCTCAAGCAAGTCGCCGACAGATTTCTGTCCAACCAGAAGGTGACGGAAGGCATGCTGAACCGGATGGAGGGCCTGATCCGCTCCTTTGACCCCTGCCTCAGTTGCGCAACGCACGCTGATGGGTCGATGGAACTCGTAGTTGAGGTTCTGGATGCGGATGGAAGCTTGAAGTGGCGCATCGTGAGTAAGCCTGGTGTTCTGTAGCCGAAGAATTCCCGGCTGCATCCGCTTCTGCCGCATCAATTTCTTGAGTCCGGCCAATTGAATATCTGCCCGATTCGTTTGCCCATTCGGGCAAACTCGGTGTGTTGGCGTACGCAAGGGCAACTCCTCCACTGCCTCCGCTGCCGCGTCTGTGGTAGTCATACCATGGAAGGGCTATCCAATCACTGCCCACGTCAACCAGATTCTTGAGCTCGTGCAATTTGACAAACCAGGGTCGAACCACCTTCGTCTGAAACTCAGAGGGCGCTTAATCTCTAGTGCCGTATCGACATTGCTCCGCGAAGGGATTTCTGTCTGCCGATGCTGCTGCCGATTACGCCGAGGCCAGGTACGAAGCCGGAACCATGTTGCCTGGGAACGGCGTCTTCCAGACTGGGCCACCGAACGTTGCGCCGAAAGAGTTCATGCGGAAGCCGGGCCTGGTTGAGTCAAAATAGTTCTTTGCGTTTAGCGTCGAGCTACGAAGGAACTTGAAGACTTCGCCGTGATAGTGATCGGTTCCGGACTTGAAGACGACGTTGATAACGCCACCTACAGCTCTCCCGCAGCGCGCATCGGCGTCGGTCGTTTCCTCGCGGAACTCTTCGACCGCATCGATCAGCGGGAAGATGATGACC
>Ga0182013_10009137_pt1 | contig 10489 bp, 5 predicted proteins | sample 612S2MmetaG_FD_120487 | JGI IMG/M metagenome (GOLD analysis project Ga0182013, IMG submission 120487) | Permafrost microbial communities from Stordalen Mire, Sweden - 612S2M metaG | ecosystem: Environmental > Terrestrial > Soil > Wetlands > Permafrost | place: Sweden: Stordalen | collected...
GGCCTTCCACTGGCACAAGCGCCAGTGGGACTACTGGGACATCGTGCAGGGCAATGCCCGCGTGGTCCTCGTGGACCTTCGCGAGGGCTCCCCCACCGTGGGTCGCATCCAGACCGTGATCCTCGGGGAGCACGCGCCCAAGATGGTTGCCATCCCCCCGTTCGTCGGTCACGGCTACCAGGTGCTGGACCTTCGCGACCTCATCCTCAACTACTACGTGACCGAACCCTATGATCCGGCCGACCCCGACGAGGGACGGATCGCCTGGAACGACCCCCGCATCGGATTCGACTGGAGCATCGAGAACATCTGAGATGCGGCTGCTTGTGACCGGAGGCGCGGGCTTCATCGGCAGCGAGTTTGTCCGGATGACGCTGCGCGATCATCCAGAGGATTCCGTGGTTGTCCTGGACAAGCTGACCTACGCCGGCAACGAGCGCAACCTCGATCCGGTCCGCGTCGATCCCCGCTTCCGCTTCGTCAAGGGGGACATCGCCGACCAGTCCGTCGTCGATCCGCTGGCGGGCGAGTGCGACGTGATCGTCAACTTCGCCGCCGAATCGCACGTCGACCGCTCGCTCGAGGCACCCGGCCAGTTCATCATGACCGATGTCTACGGCATCTACGTCCTCTTGGAGGCGGCGCGCGCGGCGGGCCACCAACGCTTCCTCCAGGTGAGCACGGACGAGGTCTACGGCGACGTCACGGAGGGCCGGTCCCGGGAGGGTGATCCCCTCCGGCCGCGCAGCCCGTACAGCGCCAGCAAGGCGGGTGGCGAGATGCTGGTGCAGGCCTACCGCGCGTCGTACGACTTCCCGGCGATCGTGACCCGGGGCTCGAACACGTACGGCTGGTATCAGTATCCCGAGAAGATCATCCCGCTCTTCATCACCAACGCTGTCGACGACCGGCGCCTGCCCATCTACGGGGACGGCGGAGCGGTGAGGGACTACATCTTCGTCGAGGACCACTGCCGGGGAATCGACCTGGCCCTGCGCAAGGGTGTGCCGGGCGAGGACTACAACATCGGGGCCGGCAGCGAGATCAACGGGCTCACGGTGGCCGACGCCGTGCTGCGTCTGCTCGAGAAGCCTTCCGAGCTCAAGCAGTTCGTGACCGATCGCCCCGGCCATGACCGCCGTTACGCTCTGGACTCGGCGAAGCTCCGAGCCATCGGGTGGGAGCCTCGTGTCGACTTCGACACGGGGATGGAGCTGACCGTGCGCTGGTATCTCGAGCACGAGGCGTGGTGGAGACCTCTCAAGAGCGGTGAGTTCTGGGCGTTCTACCAGCGCAACTACAAGGTGGTGAACGAGTGACGCGGGAGAGGCTCGGGGTGTTTCCCGGTTCGCCGTCCCCCTGCCCGGGCGCGGGTCCGGACTGAGCAAGGCAAGCATGCGGATCGAGGTCGTGGGCTCTCGAGGGCAGCTCGGTCGCGAACTGCTCCGGACGCTGGCGGAGACGGCGCATCAGGCCTCTGGTCACGACGTCGAGAGCGTCGACATCCGCGACCCCGGATCCGTCGCTGCGCTGCTCGACGATGTGCGCCCCGACGCCGTCATCAACTGCGCCGCCTGGACGCGGGTGGACGCCGCCGAGACCGAGGAGGTTGCGGCGACCGGCGTCAACGCCGACGGCCCCCGGGTGCTCGCCGAAGCCTGCCGGCCACGCGGGATCCTGCTCTGCCATCTGAGCACCGACTACGTCTTCGACGGCAGGGCGACTGAGCCCATCGACGAGTTGACGGCGCCCAACCCGCAGAGCGCCTACGGGCGGGGCAAGCTCGCCGGCGAGGAGGCGGTGAGGGCCAGCCTGCCGCACCACCTGATCGTGCGCACCGCGTGGCTCTACGGGCAGGAGGGGCCCAACTTCGTGCTCACGATGCTGCGGCTGGCGCGCGAGCGCGGCGCACTGCGGGTGGTCGCCGACCAATGGGGCTCCCCCACCTGGACCGGCCACCTGGCCCCCGCGCTGGTCCGGCTGGTGGAGCGCGGGACACCGGGCACGTACCACCTCACCAACTCCGGGAGCACGACCTGGTTCGGGCTGGCTCAGGCCATCGTCGAGGAGGCGGGACTGCAGGTGCCGGTGGAGCCGCTTGCCACGTCCGACTATCCGACGGCGGCGCCGCGCCCGGCCTACTCGGTGCTCGCCAATCACGCGTGGGCGGCATTGGGGGAAGCATCCCTGCCGGCCTGGCGTGCGGGGCTGCACGCCTACCTGGCCGAGCGCGGGTCGACCTCCTCGATGTCCGCCGGCGGGTGACCCAACGAGCTCGTCCGCTCGCTCCGTATGTCGCCGCTCTGCACCCGCGCGGCGCGGCTGGGCACCAGGGGCGCTGACGGGATGAGGAAGCCGCCCATGCCGCGCCGACTCGGTGCGCTGCGCCCCCTCGGCATCCTGATCGCTTCCCTCGTAGTGGCCTCGGTGGTGGTCATCTCCCGGCGCCCCGACACCTTCACTCACGCCCAGTTCTACGCCGAGGACGGCAGATGCTCATTCGCTGACGCTTACACACTCGGACCGTGGCAGGCGCTCTTCCTCCCCGATCAGGGGCATATTCTGATGCAGCCGCGCCTCATCGCCTTGATCGCCTTCCCGTTCGGTGTCGCCAGCGCGCCGCTGATCTACAACGTCTTCGGCCTCCTGTTCCAGGTTGCACCGGTGGCGTTCTTCCTCAGCGATCGATTCCGGCCGGTGCTGCGCTCGATCTGGTGGCGCGCCGCTCTTTGCGTCGTGTACCTGCTGATCCCCTCGGCCGAGTTGCAGGTTACCGCCGGCAATTCCCAGTGGCACCTCGCCGTGCTGGCGAGCCTGGTGCTCATCGCGCCGACCCCCAAGCGCCTGGGCTGGCGCGTCTTCGATATCGGCACGCTTCTGCTGTGTGCCCTCACGGGCGGTTTCGCTTACGTCCTGCTCCCCGTTGCGCTGATCTGGTGGTGGGTTCGGCGCCAGCGTTGGACGGGCGTTGAGGTTGCGGCACTTGGCATCGGGCTCGTTGCGCAGCTCTACGGCATGATCGTGGCGGCGCGCCTGCACACCTCGCTGGTGGCCAACCTCCCCGACGCGTTTCGCGACTTGGCCTTCATCGGTTCGGACCACATCATCCTTGCGGGGCTCTTCGGCGAGCAGGCACACACCCACGTCTTCGTCCACGGTCTCCCGCATGGGGCGGTGCTGGCGGCGGGGATCTGCGTGGTCGGGCTTGCGGTTGTCGTGTTTGCGGCCCTTCGCGCACCTTGGGAGCTGCGCATCTTTGCCCTCATCGGGTTCGGCATCGCCGGTGCCGGCCTCGCCTCGCCGCTGGTCCCCACGGGGAACAACGCCTGGGATGTGATTGCCATGGCGGGGGACGACCGGTACTTCTTCATGGCCGAGCTGGCCTGGGTGGTGATCATCCTGTGGGCGCTGAGTCGGCTCCCTCACCCCTGGCTGCGCGCCGGCGGTTGGGCCTTGACGGCCGCCGCCTTCGCCTCGGGACTGGTGCTGGCCTGGCAGTACCCGCCCTCGCAGAACTACGACTGGCCGCAGGAGGCGGCCCAGATCGTGTCCGCAGGCTCTGGCGGGCATGTCTCGGTGCCCATCCCCCCCTCACCATGGCAAATCATCATTCCCGCCCCGCCGGGGTGCTGACCCGCCGTCACTGAGACCAACCCGCGACGTCGAGGATGGCGTCAGCGCGGGTGGCTCCTACTCCTCCGGCCTGGGGACAGAGCGTCGGCGCTCGGCCAGAACATGCAGAAGGCCCATCAGGGTCAGGCCCAGCACCGCGAGGCCGGCGCAGCCGAGACCCAGTGAGAAGAGGGGCGGCCAGTAGCTGAGCACGACGGTGTGGACACCGGCCGGCACCGACGCCGCCATCATCACACCGTCGAAGGTGTGCAGGGCGACGGGCTGCCCGTCCATGGTGGCGCTCCAACCGGGCTCGTTGGTGATGTGAATCTCGAGCGTCGAGGCCTGGGTGGCGGCGACGTGCAGTCGGAGCGATGCTGGGTTGTCTCCTGCGGCCGGCACGAGCGTCCCCGGCTGCTCCCCCGACGTCACCCTCCCGGGCACGAGCGTGACCACCCCCGCTCCGGGCACCCGGTACACACCCTCTCCGCCAATTGTCGCGACCAGGACCGTCCCGGAGGGGGCAGCGGATCCTCCTGGCGCCAGGATGTACGAGACCCCGAACTCCCGGGCCAGCGACGCGGACGACACCGAGGGGCAGAAGTCCCCGAACGGGTCCGCGGCGGCAGGCAGCGGCGCAGTCCCAGAGGCGGCCGCCCAGGCGGTGAAATAGCTCCGCGGGATGGTGGGGTCGTAGATGGGAAACTCGGCGATCCCGTACGCCGCGTTGGCGTCGGGCAGTATGCCCAGACTCGGGAACAGGGTGAGCCCGGCGCACACAGCGAAGCCCACCCGACTCTGGCCCACGAGGTGCTGTAGTTCGGCCTCCGCCGGCGTCACGGCGAAGGCCGCCGGGCTGGACGACCAGAGACCCGGCGCCGCGGTGAGCAGAAATGCCACCTCGGTGAGCGCAAGTGCCGCCGCGCAGGCGACGGTGACCCTCTGGCCGATGCGGGAGGAATCGGACTCCTCGTGTCTGCTCAGCCGCTGGCGTATCACCAGCACGGCCAGGACGGCGAGCACGACCACAGCCTGGATGGTCGGCCAGAGGAAGCTGCCTGCCCGAATCGCGGACTCGGCCGGGAGGAGGGCATGGTTGTCGAGCTCCTTCACCCCGATCACCGCGAGAACAGCGACCGCGAGCCCCGCCATCACGCCGAGCCGTCTCCAGACTGCCGGACTGAGACCCCTGTCCAGCAGCGTCTGCAGGCCGAAGCCCCCCAGGACGGCGAGCAGCAAGTCGATGGGGATCAGCGCCCGGCTCCAGGTGTCGAGGTCCGCCCCCGGAAGTGATCCGAGGAAACGTGCCACCGGCCCGACATAGACGATGGCCAGGAGCACCGCGGTGGTGATGGTCAAGGCCTTCACCTCCGCCTCACGCCATCGAGAGAGGACGGCCAGCCCGGCGAGGACGAGCACGATCAGCCCGACATATGCGGCGGTCTCGTAGTAGTTGAGGGGACCGAAGTAGACGCTGTTGGCCGTGGGGAAGCCGTAGAACCCGGCGAAGGCGAGATTGACCGACGTGACCACGGGGAGACCCTGGTAGCCGATCGAGGCGAGGCGATTGGACCCAGCGATGACCTGGAGACCCGGCAACAGCAGCGGGGCTGCTAGCGCGAGTCCGACCGCGGCGGCCCCCACCACTCGTCCGACCGGCCACAACACCGACCGCAGACTCCGGGTTTGCAATGCTCTGATCGCGAGCAGGGTCACCAGCACGAGCCCCACGGTGAGAAGCAGGATGGCGACGCTCTCGGGATGGCCGGCATAGACGGCGAAGGCCAGCGACACGGCGAGCAGGGCAACGCTGCGGCGCGGATGCTCCCCGCGTACCAGCAGCACGGCTGCGGCCAGCACCCAGCCCAGCCAGCAGAGCGTGTCGCCCATGACCCAGCCCAGCCACCCCGTGAAGGCGCCACTCAGCTCGAAGACGGTGGCCGCGAAGGTCGCCGCGACCGTCCCGAGACGCATCGCCCGCCCCAGGAACAGCGCTCCGGTCCCCGCGATGACCAGCCTCACCACCACCTGCACCGTGTAGGCGAAGCCGACCGGCAGCAGGTAGCTGATCAGCGCCGGGAGACTCAACGGGCCCGATTGGATGTTGAAAGCCAGCGGAAGGCCCAGGCCGTTGTAGGGGTTCCAGAGAGGAAGGATGCCGCTGTGGACCTGGCGCCACACAAGCTCGGCCCACGGGGCGAACTCGCGGACCTGGTCGGCGGACAGAGGGTTGTTCGGCGTGACGCCGGGAACCGCTCCGAGCCCGAATCGGCTCAGCAGGTCATAGGGGCCGAGGGCCGTGCCGTGAGCGAGCGCCGGCGCAAGGTAGCAGAGGCCTATCGCGATCAACCACGCGACGCTCAACACCGTGGAGGCGCTCGCAAGCCGGGGTATCTTGCCGTGCGCGTTCCAGCGCCAGCGACGCATTCGTGGCAGCATACCGCAGCCGCTCAGCGAAGGATTGGACGCGTCGTTCCCGTCCTCGGAACGAGAGCCAGGCCGCGTGCGGGGCGCCTCTGGATGGCGATGTTCGGGGTGGCAATGGCGTCCCCGGAAGACCAGATCAACGTCCGGTTTTGGGGGGTTGCCGTGCGCACCCGGCCGGATTGGGGCGGGAAAAGGGGGTTCAACGTACCCCGGCACTCCCCTCTGCCCGCTTCGGGGCTTCTGATATCGTCGTCTGCCTGATGGGACCCGGGGGTCATTTCACCGTCGTCACCCTCCCCGCCTACAAGGCGGAGGACACCCTGGAGCGGACGATCGGCGCCCTACCCGTAGGGACCGCTGACCACCTCCTGCTGGTCGACGACGCCTCCCCGGACGGGACCGTCGATCTCGCCCGGCGGCTGGGTATCGACGTCCGGGTCCATGACCGCAACCGGGGCTACGGCGGCAATCAGAAGACCTGCTACCGGGAGGCGCTCGACCTGGGCGCCACCGTGATCGTCCTGCTCCATCCCGACTACCAGTACGACCCGTCGGCGGTGCCGGCCCTCATCGCCCCGATCGTTGCCGGCGTCGCCGATTTCACCTTCGGATCCCGCTTTGCCTGCGCGGGTGACCCGAAGGCAGGCGGGATGCCCCTCTATCGCTACTGGGGGAACCGGTTCAGCACCGTCGCCGAAAACCTCCTCCTCGGCACCCACTTCACCGAGATGCACTCGGGGATGAAGGCGTACAGCCGGCGCTTCCTGGAGTCGGTCCCCTTCGAGTCCTACTCGGACGACTTCGTCTTCGACACCGAGATCCTGGTGGCCGCGGTGCTGGGGGGCTTCCGGATCCAGGAAGTGGCCATCCCCACCCGCTACACCAGGGAGTCGTCGTCCATCAACGTCGGCCGTTCGCTCGAGTACATCGGACGCAGCATCGGAGTTTGCTGGCGGGCCTCGGCTCCTCGCCGCCGCCAGCGCCGGCGCGCGGTCGGCTCCCGGCCAGGTTGACCTCGCTGCGCGACCGCTAACGCGGTCCTGGCCGTCTCCCCCCTGGCCTCAGGGCGCGGAGGTACCAGCGCAGATATCGGCCCAGCCAGCTGGAGTGCGGCGGGGCGATCTGCCATACTCATGCGCCGGTGAAGTCCCCTCGGCGCCATGATTTGATAGGAAGATCCCCATAACATGGCAGTGCAGGTCTGTACCATCATTGCCCGGAACTATCTGCCGGCGGCAAGGGTGCTCGCAGCCTCGTTCCGTGACCATCATCCTGATGGCCGGATAGCCGCGCTGATCATCGACGACCTGTACGGGGAGGTCGACGCTGCGCGGGAGCCGTTCGAGGTACTCAGGCCGAGTGACTTGGGCCTCGAGGTCGAGGAGTTCCATCGCATGGCGATGATCTATGAGCTGATGGAGCTCGCTACGGCGATAAAGCCCTGGCTCATCGAGCATCTGCTCTCACGCGGTGGTGCAGACCACGTGATCTACTTGGATCCCGACATCCGGATCTATGCGCCCCTCGACGAGGTGAGCACGCTCGCCCATGGGCACGGTATCGTCCTCACGCCCCACGTCACGGCGCCGATGCCGCGCGACGGGAAGGGCATCGACGAGACGGCGATCCTGTCTGCCGGCATTTACAACCTCGGCTTCATAGCCGTGAGTAAGGGGTCACAGCCCTTCCTGGACTTTTGGAAGAAACGCGTCAGCCGCGAGTGTCAGGTCGATCCCCAGAACATGCGCTTCGTGGACCAGCGCTGGTTGGACTTCGTCCCTGGCATCTTCGACTGCCACATACTCCGAGGCACCTCTTACAACGTCGCCTACTGGAACATCTACCAGCGTGACCTGCGCTGGACGGACCAGGGCTACCGCGTCGACGGTCTACCCCTGAAGTTCTTCCACTTCAGTGGCTTCGACGTGAATCATCCATCCCTGCTCAGCAAGCATCAGGGGCGTCACCCCAGGGTCCTCCTGTCGGAGAGCCCGGGCGTGGCAAGGATCTGCTCCGAGTACGTTGCGGCAATTCGAGCGAGCACTCGCGAGGAGGATGCGGACACTGCGTATGGCTTCGCCAAGCTGCCCAATGGCATGCCGATCGACTGCGACCTGCGACGGTTGTACCGGGAGCGCCTGGTCCACGCTGAGCTCAACGGGTACTCGCTACCCCCAGATGCGTTCTCGGCTGACGGAGCCGAGGAGCTGATCGCGTGGTTCAACTCGCCAGCCGAGGAAGATGGCCATCGGATCTCACGATATCTGCTAGCGGTGCACGGTTGCCGGCGCGACTTGCAGGCGGCGTTCCCGGATCCAGACGGAGAGGACTACGACGCCTTCTCCAGCTGGGCCCAGCGCGAGGCAGTGGCCGATCGGCTGCATCCGCTGCTTGTCCCACCCATGCCAGTCCAGCGCCGGCTCCCGCTCGCAGGGTCGGGCTGGGCACCCGCCACCGAGCTGAGACCCGGGATCTGCGTCGCTGGGTACCTTCGCGCTGAGCTTGGTGTGGGTCAGCTTGGGCGTCTCGTGCTCGCGTCGGCGGAGGAGGCTGGCCTCGAGACGGGGTCCTTTGTCTTCGCCCAGACCATCAGTCGTCAACAGCATCCATTTGATGAGATCCCTGCTACCGACTTGAACGTCAACATCATAGCTGTCAACGCTGATCAGCTCGGCGAGTTCGCGAAGCGCGTCGGACCCGCCTTCTTCGGCGGTCGATACACAGTCGGCGTCTGGGCGTGGGAACTGGAGGAGTTTCCCGAGTCGTGGCCCCAGGCATTCTCTCTCGTGGATGAAGTTTGGGCCATCAGCGAGTTCAGCCGGCGGGCGATCGCCGCTGCCACCGAGAAGCCCGTTCTCGCCTTCCCGCTGCCGGTGGCTGCGCCGAGGCCGCGCCCGGGTTTCGACCGCTCGGTCCTGGGAGTGCCCGATGGATTCCTGTTCCTCTTCTGCTTCGATTTCTTGAGCGTCAGTCAGCGCAAGAATCCGCGTGGGCTGATCGAGGCTTTCACGACGGCGTTCGCGCCCGGAGAAGGGCCCACGTTGGTTCTGAAGGCGATCAACGGAGAGTTTCAGTTGGCCGAGCTCGAAGCCATGAAGCTCCTTGCCGCCGCAAGGCCAGACATCATGGTGATCGATCGCTACCTCGACGACGATGAGAATGCTGCCCTGATGGACGCCTGCGACTGCTATGTGTCGCTGCACCGGAGTGAGGGCTTCGGTCTGACCATGGCGGAGGCGATGGCTCTCGGCAAGCCGGTGATTGCCACAGCGTACTCGGGCAATCTCGACTTCATGGACGATGACACTGCGTACCTCGTTCCCTGGGCTGAGGGCTCGGTTCCCGAGGGCTGTGCCCCTTATCGTCGCGGCGCTCGGTGGGCCGAGCCGGATATCGCCGTCGCCGCTCAGCTCATGCGCAGCGTGGTCCAGAATCCGGAAAAGGCTGCGGCCGTCGGCGCGCGGGCACAGCGTGCTGTGTTGGGGAAGCACGGGCTGGGAGCGCGCACCGCTCTCATGAAGGAGAGGTTTGCGCATGCGCAGGAGGTTCTCGCGACGCGATCCCGAGCTTCCGGTGCTCGGAAGGCAGCGACCCCAGGGCACACTCAGCGCGGCGCGGGCCTCGAAGTCGCCGCACTCGGCCCTCTGACCCTGCCCCAGTTCGCACGCTCCCGCGCTGACCTTGGTAGCCCCACGCGGCATCCGAGGATCTCCCGGCCCGTGCGCCGCCTTATCGCCCGCGTCACTGCCCACAGCGACGCCCACCGGGCGGAGGTGGATGGCCGGCTCGCAGACGCCCTCCTAGCACTGGAGACGACAGTGAGCCAACTGCTCGGCGCCTCCTCCGAGCAACTGGCCGGCCGGGCCCGCCTCGATGGCCACCTGCGGCGGCTGGCGGAGAGGAGCCTAATGGCGGAGAAGATCAGTGGCGCTCAGCTCGAGACGCTCAGCACTCTCTTGCACGAGCTCGACGCGGAGTTGCGCGCCGTACCGTACATGTCGGACCCCACGCTGCTGATCACCACCGACGCTCAGGGAGCTGCCGCCATCGGCTACCGAGGGCTGCTCGCCAGCGATGGCTCTGATAGCTATGCCGCTTTCGAGGACATCTTCCGTGGGCCGCAGGACTTCATCCGCGAGCGCATGCGTCCCTATCTAGACCTTGTGCGTTCGCATGAACCCATCGTGGACATCGGGTGCGGCCGGGGCGAGTTCCTCGACCTGCTCGCTGCTGAGGGCATCCACGCCACCGGAGTCGACCTCGATCCGGGGATGGTCGATATCTGCCGGGGCAAGGGCTACGAGGTGGCTGCCGCCGATGCTCTGGACTATCTGGGAGCGCTGGATGGCGGGTCCCTCGGCACGGTCTTCTCCGCGCAGTTCATCGAGCACCTCTCTCCGGCTGATCTCGTCGAGTACCTTCGCGACGCACAACGCGTGCTGCGCGATGA
>Ga0182013_10009141_pt1 | contig 10480 bp, 10 predicted proteins | sample 612S2MmetaG_FD_120487 | JGI IMG/M metagenome (GOLD analysis project Ga0182013, IMG submission 120487) | Permafrost microbial communities from Stordalen Mire, Sweden - 612S2M metaG | ecosystem: Environmental > Terrestrial > Soil > Wetlands > Permafrost | place: Sweden: Stordalen | collected...
CGGCGTGCGGTTCGTGTTGAGGGCCGGAGTCAGCGAGCGGTAGCCAGGGATTTTGGGCTTTCGCGGGAGACGGTACGGAAGATGCTGCAGTACGCGGTGCCTCCAGGCTACCAGCGACAGCAGCCGATCAAGCGGCCCAAGCTGGGGCCGTGGCTGGGCGTGATCGACGCCATTCTGGAAGATGACAAGCAGAGACCGGCGAAGCAGCGGCACACGGCCAAGCGGATCTTCGAGCGGCTGAAGGAAGAGCACAGTTTCACTGGCGGCTATACGATCGTGAAGGACTACGTGCGATCTGCAGAGTTGCACAGCCGGGAGATGTTCATTCCGCTTACTCACGCGCCGGGCGAGGCGCAGGTGGACTTCGGCGAAGCGCTGGTGATGGTTGCCGGCGTGGAGCGGAAGGCACATTACCTGACCGTGGACCTGCCGCACTCGGACGACTGTTTTGTGGCGGCGTTTCCGGCAGAGACGACAGAGGCATTTCTGGAAGGCCACGTTCGAGCTTTTGCGTACTTCGGAGGCGTTCCCACACGGATCCTCTACGACAACTCGAAGATCGCCGTAGCCAAGATACTGGGCGGAGAGGAACGGCAACGGACGCGGGCGTTCTCCGAGTTACAGAGCTACTATCTGTTCGCCGATAAGTTTGGCCGCCCCGCCAAGGGCAACGACAAGGGCAAGGTCGAGGGCCTGGTTGGCTACGCACGGCGGAACTTCATGGTTCCGATTCCACGTGTGTCGAGTTGGGAAGAACTGAACACACGCTTGGAAGCCGAGAGCCGGAAGCGGCGTCTTCGACGATTGCGCGGGCACACAGAGAGCATCGGCGAACGCTTCGAGCGCGACCGTGCGGCCATGTTGCCGTTGCCGGCGGCGCCCTATGAAGCCTGCGAGAAGATCGCCGGCCGCGTCAGTTCACTATCGCTGGTTCGCTACCGGTCGAACGACTACTCCGTGCCCACGCAGTACGGACATCGCCAGATATGGGTGAAGGGTTATGTGCACCAGGTGGTGATCGCCTGTGGCAGCGAGGTGATCGCCCGGCACGAACGCAGCTATGAGCGCGAGACGGTGGTCTTCGATCCGATGCACTACCTGGCTCTGCTGGAACAGAAGACCAGAGCGCTGGACCAGGCCGCGCCATTGGCCGGCTGGCAGTTGCCGGAGTGCTTTGCGCAACTGCGGCGTCTGCTCGAAGCCAGGCTCAAGAAGCATGGCAGCCGCGAGTATGTGCAGGTGCTTCGTCTGATGGAGACCTTCGCCATCAACGAAGTGACTTATGCCATCGAAGACGCCTTGAAGCTGGGCACTATCAGCTTCGACGCGGTGCGTCATCTGCTGCTGTGCCGCATCGAACGACGACCGCCGCGGCTGGATATGGAGAACTATCCACACTTGCCCATGGCGCAGGTGAGGACCACGCAGGCCGCCGACTACATGACTCTGCTGGCGGAGGTGTGCGCATGAGCGGCACCGAAGCTTCTGCAACCAACACCGCGGCGCATACGGCTGACACGCCGCAGTTGCTGCTTGAACATCATCTGAAGGAACTGCGACTGCCCACCATCTTGCGCGAGTATGACAAGGTGGCAAGGCAGTGCGCGGTTGAGCAGGTGGACTATCAACACTACCTGTTGCGCATCACAGAACTGGAGCTGCTGGATCGCGAACGCCGAGCAACGGAACGCCGCATACGGCAAGCAAAGTTCCCGGTCGTCAAGACCATGGAAACCTTCGACTTCCTGGCCATCCCATCGCTAAACAAAACCCTGGTGTTGGAACTTGCCCGATGCGAGTTCCTCGCCCGCCGCGAGAACGTGCTTCTGCTGGGCAACAGCGGCACGGGAAAGACGCACATCGCCCTGGCTCTGGGCCTGGCCGCCTGCCAGCGCGGGCATCGCGTACGCTTCACTACCACCGCTGCTCTGGTCAGCGAGCTGATCGAGGCTCGCGACGACAGGAAGCTGCTCCGCTTCCAGAAGCAGATCGCCAGCTACGAACTGCTCATCGTCGATGAACTGGGCTTCGTGCCACTCTCCAAGACCGGCGCCGAACTGCTCTTCGAGATGCTCAGCCAGCGCTACGAACGTGGTTCGACTCTGATCACCTCGAACCTGCCCTTCCAGGAATGGACCGAAGTGCTTGGATCGGAGCGGCTGACAGGCGCCTTGCTTGATCGGCTCACCCACCATGTCCATATCCTGGAGATGAACGGCGACAGCTATCGCCTCAAGCAGAGCCGCCGCAAACGCACCTCATCCGCAGAACGCTGAACGATACCCCTCCCAACGCGCCTCGGGGTAGAAGGGCCTCTTCCGCTACGCTCCAGAGGCCCTTCTACCCCGCATACCCAACAACCCGAACTTCCTACTGCTGGCCTACTTTTACTCCGCCCCGGTGGCCTGGTTTTACTCCGCCCTTGACACAAGATGTACAAAAGCGATCACAAGGGCGAAATCAGCCATCCTCGCCATGTTTGCGTTGCACTTTCTAGAACGGTTATTTCGTATCGCAACAATGACCCCACGGCACAGTTTGCGCATTTGATGGGCGATGCAGCTCATGCCCCAAGACAAAGCCCAAGTGACCCGCATTACAGAACTACCCCTCAAATAGCGACAGGGCAAATCGCTCATTGAGAACGGCTTGCTCGCGGAATCGACAATAGGTCCCCTGAAACGCCGCAGTATCCGCGAGTAGGTTTCAGGTGGATGGTGGGCAACTCGGAAATAATGCCGGCTTTGGAGCCCGAAAAGCAGCCGCGGATCCTTCATCGCTGCGCTCTTCGGGATGACAACGCGTTGAAGGAGCGAAGGAAAAGGAGCGAAGGAATTCGAACAGCGATCATTGGCGGTTGATGGCCTACTCTTCCCTATGCCATCCGTTCGGCTTCCCCGGCGCGGGTGGAAACGCACCCGAGCAGGGGAAGAGGGGGCACGGCTTTTCGGCTCGCTCATTCACGCGCGAATCTTCGCAGCGGATGAATGTGCGAAGGTCTCCGAGGAATCACTCCACCTCTACTCGAGCGTTTTAGAGCGTTGTGAAGCGGGGCTGGTGTTTGCCACGCGAGGCTATTTTTTGAAGCGCTTCGCAAGCACCGGTCCGGCATCGCCATCTTCGATCACCGGAACCGTGTTGAGTTCCAGCAGGTCAGCCCATTCCGCGGCGTCTGCGTACAGCGCCACGGGATCTTTGCTTTCCACCAACTCGAAACCTCCACTCATGTCGGTGTTGTGCCAGCGTCCGAGCAGCTTCACTCCTTCAGGGGGGACGGCCTCGCCGGCAAGAAATCGCGCGGCGGCTTCAGGGAGGTTTCCAGTGGGAAAGGACCAGGTGGTCATAAATTTCATTGCAATCTTCCTCCAGTTTGATTTTCGCGAGGGGATTTCTTTGGGAAGCCCGGCGCGAAGCAAGCATACAGTACCTCGCCCGGTTGGCGTGCTTCTCTACAGTCGGCGACGGAATACCGGCTCGGAAGCACGCGAGCGGCGATCAGCAGACCTTTTGCGACGACCCGCTCATCGCGATGCGGCTGCGATGAGCGGAGCACAGCCCGGGGAATGAGTGGGCGGGCGGCCTCAGTTGAGGCTTTTGGTCTCCCGGGCCCCAAGTGCGAGGGACCCGGGGCGCCCATCCTGGCGGGCCGGCGGAGGTTTGCGGTTTCCCGGGCGAAGATTGCTGCGAAGAGGATCTCCTCGCGACGATCGTGATTGCGGGCACATAGATCCGCTTGCCGATTCCATAAACTGATCGATGGATTGATCTGGACAAGAATAAGTCATCGCATCCTGAATCAGGTGCTCGAATGGCTGACATCGGGGACTCCAAAGACTTACTGGAGCATCTTCGGACCGTACATTTCACGCTCCTGGCAACGTGTGTCGCCATAGCGGTGATCGTCTTGTCCCCGAGCCCGACGCAAATTGGCAAAGCGGATGAACAACTCGACGAAGTTCGGGCCATCGTGGAGCAATGGAACCCCCAGTGGTCGCAGCGCAATGCTGAAGACCAGGCAGCGCAGCATAAGGAATGCAACTCCGATCCTGACCAAGATCCTCTCTTCCTGGAGTGGGGTACTTGGAAATCCAAGGTGAGGATCACGCGACGGTGGGACGTGCGGTATGGAGTGCATGGTATTGACATGAAGTCTCCGGATGGGATCACTCCGCCGGTGCTTCCTCGTCCACTCACGTTGCAACAGTTCAAAGACATTTGGAATTCCAAGGATGTGTTGTTTTGTCCCGGCGGGACACTAGGGCAAACTGTCGACCGAGTGCTCGTATGGAACCCCACATTCCACAAGTTTTATTTCCCAGGGCATGAGAAGCTTCAGGCCAAGTCCATAGCGCCTGGCCAGGTTTTTCAGCAAAGAGACTTTGAGTGGGTGATCACCGAAAACATGCCGCTGGGCCCGGACGAAGAGGGCGTCGGAAAACGCCCATTCGGGATTCTCATGCAGATAGAGAAGAATCCTAAAATGGATCCATTCTGTATCTTCACATCGACCTTCGGGACGGGATTTGGTCTTGAGGTGAGGTCCAGGATCGTTCAGGACGCGAAAGCCATCCCGGGCCTGCAGCCGAAAGAATTCGACGTTGCTTTCCCTGAGCTCGATCAAATCGCAGAAGAACAGAATGCATTCAATACAAATCTGGATTACCTGAAGAAGAGCCTAGCTTCACAAGACGGAGCCGCGGCTCGGTCCTTTGAAGTATTCTCAATCAAATTTCCAGTCGAAGCCACGGCTCGATGGGCAGTGATTTTGATTCTTTCGATCCAGGCATACCTTTGGCTGCAGCTTAACGAATACCGGAGGCGTACGCCAAGGAAGACGGATATCGCGTGGATTGGGGTTTATACCAACTGGGCAGCCAGGGCGGTATCAGCACTATCCATGCTCATGATCCCGGTTTCAGTCATTCTTCTCTGCGTCGCACATACAATCGTCCCTTTACAGTTCACCGCCAATGTGATCATTTCTGCTCTGGTGTGCCTTCTCAGCGTTTCTTTGGCGGTGCTCACGGGTCGTGCTCTCTGGTTTGTCAACAAAGCGTTAGAGGCACTCAATTGAAGCGCAAGAAGCATCTTCTTCGATTGGGCGACTCACGTTTTCCGCGGCTCCAAACCCTAATCCTCAAAGAGAGTGCTCGCTCCGCTTCACGTAGCGACGGCCGCGGATTTCGTACTCGCCGGTGAGGACGCGGGTGATGGCTTCGGTGTAGGCGATGTGTTCCTCGGCCAGGATGCGGCGGGCGAGGGAGTGGGCATCGTCGGTGTCGAGGACGGGGATGGCGCGCTGGACGATTATAGCTCCGTGGTCGAGTTCGTTGTCGACGAAATGGACCGTGCAGCCGGCCACTTTGACTCCGTAATCAAAGGCCTGCTGCTGGGCTTCGAGGCCGGGGAAGGCGGGCAGCAGGGAGGGATGGATGTTGATGATGCGGTCGCGGTAGGCGGCGACAAACTGGGGCGAGAGCAGGCGCATGTAGCCGGCCAGGCAGACGAGGTCGACCTGGTGCTCACGCAGGCAGGTGAGGACGTCGGCGTCATGCTCGGCGCGCTTGCGGGCCTTGGAGACGAACTCTGCGTGGGGCAGTCGCATCTCGCGGGCGGCTGCTATGCCTGGGGCCTCGGCGACGTTGGAGATGACGATGGCGATTTCGGCGTTGGGAAGGCGGCCGGTGCGGATGGACTCGGCGATGGCGAGGAAGTTCGAGCCGCGGCCGGAGAGCAGGATGCCGAGGCGGGTGGTGGTGTTTTTGGGGGAATTACCGTTCATCGATCCGATTCTACTGTTCGGGAGTGCGAGGGTTGGATTCGAATCCAAGACAGATTGGGATGAGGCTTCGAGAACAAAAACTGAAAAGCAGCCGCAGATCCTTCGCTACGCTCGGGATGACTGTGCTTCTATTTGGGATTTCAAAAAAGCCGGATACCGGCTCCGCTAACAGCGTGTTCAAGACGGAACGACCATCCCTCAGGGGCTAAAGCCCGCGTTTATTTGAGTTCTTATGGCACGACTAAAGTCGTGCCCTTTCAAACTCGACTTTCTGCATAGGCTGTCAACCCGGCCGCCTATGTGTACTGCACCCGGCGCTCGCCTTTGACTACGCGGCCGATGACGTAGAACTTTTCCTCGGCGCGGTCGATGAGGTTTTTGGCGCGCGTGAATTTGGCTGCCGGAATGGATGCGATGAGGCCTATGCCCATGTTGAAGGTTCGCATCATCTCGTCCTGAGAGACCTGGCCCAACTCGCGCAGATGATCGAATATGGGCAGGATGGGCCAGGAGCCGAGTTCGATCTGCGCGGTGACGTTTTTGGGTAGGATGCGGGGCAGGTTTTCGGTGATTCCGCCGCCGGTGATGTGGGCCATGCCGGTGGTGAGTCCGGCGGTCACGAGCTTTTGAATCAGGTGGAGATAGCTGCGGTGGGTCTTCATCAGCGCCGCGCCGGCCTTCTCCTTGATGGCGGTTACGTACTGGGTGGCCTTGTATCCGGCCACCTCGAACAGGAGCTTGCGGGCCAGCGAGTAGCCGTTGGTATGCAGGCCGGTTGAGGGCAGGCCGATGAGCACGTCGCCGGGCTTGATGGCTGCGCCGGTGACGATCTTGTCGCGATCGACGGCGCCCACGATAAAGCCGGCCAGGTCGTATTCGCCATCGGCATAGAAGCCGGGCATCTGCGCCGTCTCGCCGCCGATGAGGGCACATCCGTTGGCCTTGCAGGCATCGGCCAGGCCGGTGACCACGTCTTCCGTCACCTCGGGATCTAGCTTGCCGCTCGCCAGGTAGTCGAGGAAGAAGAGAGGGATGGCGCCCTGTACTGCGATGTCGTTGACGCAGTGGTTCACCAGGTCGGCGCCCACCGTGTGGTGCAGGCCCAGTTCGAAGGCTACCTTGAGCTTGGTGCCCACGCCGTCAGCCGAACTGACCAGGATGGGGTTTTTCCAGCGCTGGCTGTCGAGCCGGTAGAGCGCGCCGAAGCCGCCGATTCCACCTAACACATTGCGATTGAAGGTCTTCTGCGCCAGAAACTTGATGCGCTCCTTGGCACGATCGGCGCTGGTGATGTCAACACCAGCATCGGCGTAGGTGACGGATTTGGGCTTGATCTGGTTGGGCACAGGCGGGCTTTCTTTTGTATGGGTGTTGGCCGTGGCGCGGAGGTCCGGAAGGAGAATTCTAGCAGGAATGATGGAAGCGCGAATCCACAGGGCGAGAGCGGTCCAATAAGAAACAGAGTCGAGTAAGAAACAGAGTCGAGCCGGAATCTCCCGGGGTCGGCTTGGCCGGAGGGAGACGGGAGCGGCCTCAGCGGCGAAGCCCAAAATATTTGTGGGAAAATGGAAAGTCGGCTTGACATCAGCTCTTGAGTTGGGCTACTCTGAATTGGAAAGTCGGCTTTACATGGCGCCCATTATCATCAATTGCGTGAAAGAGCTTCGCACCTCGCGCGGTCTTACCCAGGAGGAGTTGGCGCAGGCCGCCGGGGTTTCGCGGCAGAGTATCAACTCCATCGAGCGCAACCGGTATGTGCCGAGCCTGGAACTGGCGCTGACCTTCTCACGCATCTTCGCGTGCTCGACCGATCAGATCTTTCAACTGGAGAACGAATCATGACCCATCCGATCCTCAGCCGGATCCCCTTCCTGGGTAAATTTGTAGACGAACGCTTTCTCGAGCACCGCCGCCGCTCGACAAGCCTGGCCGGCATTGTGGGCGCACTCATCGTCACCGTCCTTTTCGAGTACCACGTGATTCACGACCGCAGGATCGATTGGGGACTGTTCGCCGTGCTCCTGGCCATGGGGGGAACGAAGATCGGCATGATGCTCTGGTACTGCTTCAACGATTAAACTCCCGACGATTAAACTTCAAAGGAGATCCGCACATGCTTTTCCGATTTCGTCAATTCAGCCCCAAACTTCGCCGCCAGGTCGCACTCGGCGCGCTGTGCTTGAGTGGCGGGCTGTCGCTGATGTTGTTCGTTCACCCCTCGGGCCAGAGTGGGAAAGATGTGGCGGATGGCGTCGCAGGCATGCTGATTGGCATCTCGCTCGGCGTGAATTTGTTTGCCGTTGGGTTCTCCCGGCGCTGCGGCGGCAAGAAGGCTGAACACGCAGCCGCGGATTTCAAGCAGCCGGGGATTTAGAAGCCGGGGTGCGGCGCCTTCTATACTGAACCGAGAATGCCTCAGCAAAATCAAACTCCGGTTCACACTCGTTCCCAGGCTCTTCAGCAGCGCGCGGAGCGCTTTTTTCCCGGCGGCGTGAATTCGCCGGTGCGTGCTTTTCGCGCGGTGGGCGGCGCACCGCCGTTTATTGAGCGGGCCGAGGGCGCGTGGCTGATAGACGCCGGTGGGAACCGTTACATCGACTACTTCGGTTCGTGGGGGCCGATGATCCTGGGCCACGCGTTTCCGCAGGTGGTGGAGGCCATTGAGCGGGCGGCGCGCAACTCGGCCAGCTTCGGGGCGTCGACGGCGGCCGAGGGCGATCTGGCTGAGCGCATCGTGGCCTGCTATCCGGCAATCGAAAGGATGCGCTTTGTCAGCTCCGGAACCGAAGCCACCATGTCGGCGATCCGGGTGGCGCGCGCGGCGACGGGACGCAAGATCATCATTAAGTTCGAGGGTTGCTACCACGGGCACGCCGATGGACTGCTGGTGAAGGCCGGTTCAGGCGTGGCTACCTTTGGCATTCCCGGCTCGGCCGGCGTCCCAGAGGAGATCGCCCGGCTGACCCATGCTCTGCCTTACAACGATATCGCCGCGGTTGAAGCGGCATTTGACGCTCATCCGGGCGCGATTGCAGCGGTGATTCTGGAGCCGGTGGTGGGGAATGCGGGGTGCATTGCGCCCTCGACCGGCTACCTGGCCGCTCTGCGCGCGCTGACCCGACGCGAAGGGGCTCTGATGATCGTGGACGAGGTGATGACCGGCTTTCGCGTGGCGCTGGGCGGGGCCTGCGAGCTTTACTCGATCGACCCCGACCTGGTGACGCTGGGCAAGATCGTGGGCGGCGGTCTGCCGGTTGGCGTATTCGGAGGCAAGGCTCAATTCATGGACCTGCTTTCACCCCTGGGTCCGGTTTATCAAGCGGGAACGCTGAGCGGAAATCCGCTGGCCATGGCGGCGGGCATTGCGACCGTCAGCTACCTGCAAGAGCATCGGGGCGATGTGTACTCGCGACTCGAAGCTACCGCCAGGAGGGTTGCCGAGGGGGTGGCTGAGCAGGCAGCCGACGCCGGGATTCCGTTGACGCTGAACCGCGTGGGCGCCATGTGGACATGGTTCTTCACGCCCGGTCCGGTTACCAATTACGATGAAGCGGCCAAGTCCGATACAGCAGCATTCGGGCGCTTTCATCGAGCCATGCTGGACGCGGGCGTGTGGCTGCCTCCTTCGCAGTTTGAAGCCGCATTCATCTCGACTGCGCACGGCGATGCGGAAGTGGAGGCGACGATCGAAGCAGCCAGAGGCGCTCTCAGCGCGGTGGCGGCGGGGGACTAATTTCGGCCCATCAGCGGCCAGGCCGGCAATCTCCGACGGAGCGCTTCATTGCGATTTCCGGAACGGCCGTGGTGGCCGTGGCACCACCGTCCGGAGCCCTGCGGGCAATAGCCTCACCGTCCGAAACCGCAATCGGTTCGCGGTTCCTTCCGCCAGACAGGATGGTCGTGTGGCTGCGAATCGCTTTCGCGATGGGCGCGATCACGAGATACGCCACGACGAGTCCTGCCGCGGTGATGACTGTGCCGACCAGGGCCTTCAGAACGCGAATGGTGAGCGAATGCAGCAGGGGCGAATGCGCGAAGATGGGCGCGGTGCGCCAGTCCGGGAAAATGACTCCGTCGACGAATGCTCCCATGGGCAGGAAGATGGGGTAATGCAGCACCAGGAAGGTCAGGCTTTCCTGGCCGATGACCCTTACCGGCTTGAAGTCGGGCATGCGGAAGATTAGGAACAGGAAAATGTAGAGCCCGGAGTACGAGCCCAGGAGAAACAAGAGAGGGTCGTGGTAATAAGCATGGTAGAGCCCCACGCGATGGCTGGCCGCGGTTTCCATATTCAGCGCTCCCAGCACCAGCCCCGCAATTGCCGGCGCGACCAGCCAGCGTTTCCTGAAGAGGAGATCGAATCTGTCGCTCGAAAGCTGCGCAAAATGTCCCGTGGCGTAGAACGCAATGGCGATCAGCGCGACATCTAGGCTCCAGGGTAGTGCGTGGATTCCATGACTCACGTAGATGAACCCACTTGCCGTAACCAGGCCGACGAGCAGGGCTCTCCAGCCCAGCGACCTGCTGCCCGTGAGCTTAGCCAGCGAGTTTCCCGCCATGGCAACGAGGGCGTAGAGCACTTCAACCAGGAACAGGCAAAGAATGAACCAGTAAGGCACCAGGTACGGGTCCTCATCGGTCCGCCGTCCGGCCAGCACCTGGTTCAGCAGCGGGCCCAGAGCCGCCGCCCATCCGTGA
>Ga0182013_10009142_pt1 | contig 10480 bp, 7 predicted proteins | sample 612S2MmetaG_FD_120487 | JGI IMG/M metagenome (GOLD analysis project Ga0182013, IMG submission 120487) | Permafrost microbial communities from Stordalen Mire, Sweden - 612S2M metaG | ecosystem: Environmental > Terrestrial > Soil > Wetlands > Permafrost | place: Sweden: Stordalen | collected...
GGGGGGGGGGGGGGGGTTTGCGCGGGGGGGGGCTGTGCGGCAGGTGCGGGTGCGGTGGCGGCAGGTGCCGGTGTTGCCTTGGCGGGCGCGGCGACGGCGGGCGGCGGCGCGGCGGGGGTTGTCTGTGCCACGGCAAGTTTGCAGTGTATTTGCAAAAGCGAGGAGGCCAGGACGAGGCATACCGTAAGTTTGATGACCAGTTTATTGCGGCGGCTCGCCATGTTTCGTCCCTTGGTTATTATTTTTTATTACGGGTTGGTCGTGGTGTTGAACTGGGGCGGCACCCCGGTTTGGCCACCATACATGAGATTACCGGCCTGACAAATGCAGTTGCGGCCGGCCGGCGTGGCGGCGACGGGGCAGAAACCGGCGTCGGTGACGCAGGAATCGGTGCTGGGGCCGGTGGGACTGCCCGGCGCGGCGGCGAGCACCCTGCCGGTGGCGCCGGGAATCGGGGAGGTTTCCATGCGCTGGAGTTTCAGGTCGAACTGCGCCGATTGGGAGGTGCCGCCGGGGTCGCCGCATCCGGTGAGGGCCAGCGACAGGCAAAGGACGGCTAATCCTGAGCAAAATTTCCCTGCGCGGCGGCTTGCGCTCCTTGTCAAGGAGAGACGTGGCGGTGTGTTCATTTTTACTCCCTGATGGAACGAGAGCACAGGAATGAGGGGGAGGCAAATGTCCGCGCCCGGTGGCCGGGCAGACCGGTTATTACGCGGGTGTCACATTGATAAGCCCGATTTCGGTCATTCATTTTGGTATCAAAGTGGTGGCAAGCCCCCAATCGTTAATCCATTGCCAATGTAGTTAATTGCTTAGCTGAGCCTGTCCCCTTCTTTGGGGCGCCCGTATATCTTGGATATATTTTCCAGCGTCTGCACCACATCGGCGCCGCGGTAGCTCATCCGGAGGTCGATGGCTGGCGGCAGGCGGGCAAAGTTGTCGACGATCGTCAATATCCGGATCTTGCGGCCATCAAACAGCTGGTTCGACAGAAAGTCCATCGACCAGCATGTGAATCAGCGCGGAAGTGGGACCCCTCGCCGAACGGATTTTCCGTTGGGATATCAAAGTATTAAGGGCGCAGGCAGGCGGGGTTCTGGCTCGGTGCTGATTCACACAGTAAGGCACGATTTAAGTAGGTCGAGACATATGCGGGGGATACAACGAAAATTTTAGAAGGCCGGCTAATGGGGAGACGACCGGCGCGGCCGTGATTACCCGGAAAGCAGCAAATCAAGTTGGCTGAGTGCCCCCGATTTGAACATACTTAACCAATACCGGTCTGATAGGGATTTAGCGTCGCCAAGCTTCCAATCGGTCAAACAGCGTGCTTGGCCATCAGCGAGAGATCTATGGATGAGTATCCCACGGGTTGGTGATCTCAACCCCATATTGTTCGAAATCCGCCACATTGCGGGTGGCAAGCGCCGCACCACGGGAACGGGCGATGGCAGCGATCTGGGCGTCGGCTTGGAATATTGGCCGGCCGGCCCTGACGGCGCGCGGTGGCGATCTCGGCAAAGGCAATGGCGGCTGGGCTGTCAAACGGTAGGATGCGCCCGCCAAAATCCTCCGCCAGCATGGCTTCAATGGTCGCGGCCAGGGTGGAACGGCGTTCGCCGGAGGGCAGGAGCGCCACACCATAGCGTAATTCAGCCTCGGTGATGGCGGAGATGAACACGCTAGCTGCGGGTTGCTCTGCAAGCCACCGTTCAACCGCTGCTTCTGGGGTTGGCCGCATCAGCTCAGAGAGGACGTTGGTATCGAGGAGGATCATTCCTCGAAGCTCGGCGGTTCGCGCATCGCATCCCGCGGTACCGCCGGAAGTTCCACCCCGCCAAGTGGCGCGAAACGGGCAGGGATGGAGGTGGCGAGGTTGGCTTGCCGTCTGGGTTCGTGGTTGAGGGCGGAGCGGATGATATCCCGCGCCTCGTCTTCCATGGAACGGCCGTGAACGGCGGCCTGGATACGCAGGCGCGATTTCAGCGAGTCGTCCAGGTTCCTGATTGTGATGCTTGCCATGGTTTCACCTCAGTCAGCAATGATGCGATTATAAGCAATGATTGCAAGTCGCGCCAGTGTGCCATGAGCGGCGGGCACGGTTCCCGGCCCTAACCGCTTATAATGAAAAGTTTTGTTGACCCCAAAATGCCGGTGTGACACACACATGTGTCACACCTCGGTGGCGCACTAAATCTGGTGGCAATTTTCTGAATTGCCTCAATAGGTTGTGGGTGTTTTGGGTTCCCGTCCCCTACGGGACGCCAACATTTGCAATTTATTGAAAAACAAGATTTATTTTGAGTTGTCCCGTTGTTGTGACACTCCTTTGTGCCACGTGCGGGAAGCCAAATGGCGTGTTGTTCATTCGTCGAAAAGAGGCGGAACCGGTATTATTTCCGCGCGCGGCTACCCGTTGACATAGGCCGGGCCGTTGGTGGTACACATGTCGTCGCGTCGTTGGGCACAGCCGACATTTATGTGACAAAATAAATTCAGCAAGATTGCTTTTCTTGCTCGCGTGTTTTTGTGAGGCGATAGGCTGCAGGACGACACAAGCCGAGCGAATCCGCGCCGTTCGAGCCGTAACGTTAGCCACGAAAAACTTAGCCAGAAGGCCTATTTCAAAAACAACGTGTTAGATAGCGAGCGGCATCTCGAAGTCACTTGGGATACGTGGCAATCCCAGATGTAAAAGAAAAACTTAGCAGGCCGCAGTGGCTTGAATATTACAATCTCATGAATAATGCAGGTAAGAAGCAAGACGCAAGAAGTGAGCGCCAACTTACTCGCTTTAGATAAGAACTACACCGCGGCGCAAGAAACCCTCGCTCGGAACCCTTTTCTCGCAGAGGACTTTAAGCTAACTAAGATGTTACTAACAGTATCATCTGTTGGCTTCGGGGACGTGGATGGTTGAAAGGTCTAAATTTTCGGGATTAGTAGAGTTTATATCCCCCCGATATGCCAGAGGCTGGGCTTGCAACCCAACAGCACCCGATGCGCCTGTTGACGTTGCTGCTTTTTACAATGATGTGATGATTGCTTCAACACGTGCTGACCAATTCCGCCATGATTTGGAGACATCGCACGTCGGCACTGGCCACCATGGGTTTACCCTGGATATTCCTGAAGGAATTCTCATAGATGAAAATCTGCACTTAAAAGTTGTAGGATCTGATGAGACGCTTGAATTCCGCGACGATGCACATCACGCAGGCGTCTACGAAGGATATGTCGAATGCATCAGCACCGCCGGGGTCTTTGGGTGGGCATGGAAGCCGCTCGAACCATCTGAAGTAGTTGATATTGTCGTTAGGGAAAACAGGGAGATCGTCTCCGAGGCGACGGCCTCGATTTTTCGCGGTGATCTCCATTCTGCAAAAATTGGTGATGGCCGTCACGCTTTTTGGGCCAAGCTGAATCGGGAAGTCCATCTTGAATCGATCGTGGTTCAGATTGCTGGGACAGATATTACCTTACCCCTGTCGCTTGACATATCTACGACACCTCATCCGATGTGGTTTGCCATAGACCAGATGGCTAGCTCCGATGAAGCTGGTATTGCTGAAAATCCCGGAGAACAGGGGTACAATCAACCCGCCGATAGCGTGACTTCAATCGCCGAAAAGAATCAGAACACCCCCTCCCTGGCTCCACTTCCGATCCCCGAACATGACTATGACCTGATGTCTAGTGAGTTTGACGAGGTATTTTACCGGGCCCGCAATGCCGAGGTTCTTGACGAGCGTGCGGATCCGCTTCTTCATTTTGCGACAGTTGGGTGGAGAGAAGGACGCAGTCCAAACAAATGGTTTTCCATAATAGATTATATGTCTGACTATGAGGATGTTCTGCTCAGTGGGCGCAATCCATTCATTCACTATTTGCAAGATGGCCGTGCGGAGGCGCGAAAAGTTGAAGCGGCTCGAAGCGTTCAAGACGAAAGGGAGTTCCGGCATCGGCTTCAAGTACTACGCCGGCCCTTTGAAGCCAAGTTTTACGCCGAGCAGTTAAAGGCTATTGACTTTCTCTCTGTAGACCCCTTGTTTCATTATGCCCTTTTAGGCTGGCGGCAGCAAGTTGATCCGTGCCCTTGGTTTAGCATCAGAGATTACGTGCTTTCGTATCCTGACGTGCGGGCGGCAAATATCGATCCGTTTTTCCATTATCTCAACTTCGGTAAGGCCGAAGGGCGTCAACCAACTCGGCGAATTCGTGACGAAATTAACGATGAATTTGATATAAATTTTTACCTTTCACAAAACCCGCCACTTTTTGGGTTGGAGCCGGTCGACCATTTTGTGGCTTTTGGTTGGCGCCAAGGCTACAATCCCAGGGCAGACTTTGACGTCGGGTATTATCTACGAATGAACCCTGACGTTGAAAAGGCGGATCTGAACCCATTCTGGCACTATGTCGTTGCAGGTAAGAGTGAGGGGCGTCCCGCATTTCCGAAAAATAGTCGCAAAATCATGCCCAACATGAGTCTGCCGAAGCTGCTGTTTGTAGGACATGATGCCATTCATGCAGGTGCGCAGGTTGTTCTTCTGGAAGTCGTTAAATGGTTCGCCAACCATACTCGCCACCCTATCAAGGTATTGTTATTTGGGGCTGGCCGGCTGGTTCCACAATATGCTGAGTATGCCGATACGCATGTCATGATTGACAGCCTAGCAGATGTTTCCTGGAATAAGGCGCTCCAGAAGTTTTTAAATGACAAGTTTTCCGCTTGTTATGTCAATACGGTAGCGTCTTCTCGCTTCTGGAAACTTATCGGTCACTTTCCCGCTGTCGCGCAAGCCCCTCTGATTTTGCATGTGCATGAAATGGAGATGGTCATCCGGGACTATGAGGAAGATTTCAATAAGATTATTCCTTATGTAAGTTCAATAATTGCCGTCTCCGCCGCCGTGCGCGATACACTCACTAATATTTTTATCTGCGACCCGAATAAGATATTTTTAAGCAATGCTTTCGTCCACGTTATAGCAAATACTCCCTATGACGCCGCCCTGAGACGGCAAGTCGCCCGGCTCGATCTTCAACTCTCATCATCCGATTTTGTCGTTATTGGCTGTGGTACCGTCTATTCTAGGAAGGGGCCGGATCTATTTCTTGATGTTGCTTTTAAGTGCATGGAACGCTCCTCGATTCCAAATGCAAAATTCGTCTGGATCGGCAGTGGCGATGATCTTGAAAGCTTGCGGGGCAAAGTTGCTTCCAGGGGGCTGAGCGATAGAATCCGGTTCATTGGTGTGCGTGATAATGCCAACGAACTCATCGCCGCCGCGGATGTCTTCTTCCTCTCGTCGCGCGAGGATCCCTTCCCACTCGTCTGCTTGGAAGCTGCACAATACGGGATTCCCACTGTCTATTTCACTGGAGCCACCGGGATATCGGAATTTTGCGGCAAAACGGCTGGCGTTGGTGTCAAGGCTTTTGACACAAACGCGGTATTGCAGGCCATCCACCTTTACTACAGCCAGCCTTCGCGGCTGGAAAAGGCGGGAGCCGCCGCGCGGGCCAGGATTCTCGAGGGATATACCGCAGAGAAGCGCATTCTGGAGGTAGCGCTGCATCTGCAAAAAATCTGTCACCTGCGGCCATCTGTCTCCGTTATAGTGCCCGCCTACAATCATGAGAAGTTTATCCGGGACCGGATCGAATCCATTCTCTCCCAGACCATTCTCGACATTGAGATCATTATTCTCGATGACTGTTCAAGTGACAGCACCGCGCTTATCGCACAGGAATATCTGAGCGACCCGCGCGTCCGTTTCGAGCGCAACGAAGTGAACAGTGGCAGCCCCTTCATTCAATGGTCAAAGGGCGCGCAAATGGCCAACTCCGAGTTGGTGTGGATTGCGGAGGGCGATGACCTGGCAACCGACAACTTTCTGGCTGCAACCTTGCCGGCATTTGATGACCCGCTGGTAAATTTGGCATTCTGCCGTACCGAAATCGTCGATGAATTCGGCGTGGGAAAGCCAGGTGCCCTGGACCCCTATTACAAGATGTCCGACTTTCCCTTCCACGGCCCAGGCGTGAAGATGGACGGGCTGACGGCGATCGAGAGCGGATTTGGCTCGATGTGCCTCATCGTGAATGGTAGCTCGACCATTATTAAACGGAAAAATTTGATCAGCGGTGCAGCCGTCGCGCAATCGTACAAAATGTGTGGCGATTGGTTTGTCTATCTTTCAGCAATTTCCGACGCGAAGCTTGTGTATGTCACGGAAGCCACCAACTTCTTCCGCCGGCATTCGGCATCGGCTGTTCATAAGGTGGAAGGTACGCCGCAGTATTTCGATGAGCGTGCCCGCATTGCCAATTATGTCGTGGATACGTTCAGCCTCTCGCGCCGAGCCTTCAGGCTCCTCACTGCGTTGCTCGACGGTGAATGGACGCGTTTTGCCAACCGGAATCCTGGCCGGACGAAAGATGAGATGTTCGATGCCGTGGAACTTCTCAAAAAATACTCCCTGCGACATAACAAGCCTTTTCTGAAGATTGGTTTTTATGTTCACGGCATGCTGTTTTCAAAGGGCGGTATCGAGCGTTTAGCTTCCCAGCTGGCAAATGGCCTCGCCAATCTCGGTCATTCCATCTATATTTTCTGCCGGGAGTGGGGCGGGGCGCGGCCGGTTTATAGCCTGAATGAGAGCATCACGGTCATTGACGTCTTTAACGAAGATGACATAAGCCAAACGGCATCGGCGCTGCGCATCGAACTTGCCAAGAGAGATCTTGATGTGTTCGTGCCGATGCTGTCTGAATGGCTGTTCGAGCCGCTGGTGGATGCCTGCCACGGGCTAGGGATTCCGATCATCGCTTCCGAGCACAATGATCCGGCCAAGATAGAAGAACTATGGTGGTCGCGCCCGGGCCGCTTGGCGTGTTTTGAAAAGGTTGACGCCGTGCATTTGCTGCTGGACCGGTACAAGACATCCCTGCCAGAAACGTTCCAGGATAGGATATACACCGTTCCCAATGGCGTTGTGGTAACTGAAGACGTTCCCGATCTGTTGAAGCGGGATCGTCCCAAGCGCATCATCGGTGTAGGCCGGCTGGAGCGGCAGAAGCGGTTTGATAGGCTGGTTAAGGCGTTCATCGCGGCTTCAGCCAACATGCCGGGCTGGCGGCTCGACATTTACGGCGAGGGCAGTGAGCGGAATATGCTCCAGGGACTTATTGACCAGAGCGGCCTCTCGGAATCCATCGCCATGCGGGGGACGAGCCAAATAATTGCCGCTGAATTGGAGGTGAGTTCGATTTTTGTGCTCGCCTCGGAGTTTGAGGGCCTGCCGATCGTCATTCTGGAGGCGAAACAGGCTGGCCTGCCCTGTATCAGTTATGCCGACTGCAATGGGCCAAGCGACCTGATCCGCCACGAGGTCGACGGTTTGCTCGTGGAACCCGATGAGGATGCCACCAGCCTGGCCGCCGCACTGAGCTATCTGGCCGCGCATGACGACATTCGCCAGGACATGGGAATCGCCGGGCGCGAGGATGCCAAGCGGTTCGATATACGCTTGGTTGTCCAGCAATGGGAGAAGATGCTCATCGCCGTGGCAAAGCCGAAGGTTGGTGACGCCGTTGTTCAGGAGTCGGTTGCTCTAGAATCAGAATGTTCAGATCGAGATGAGTTAATGCTGGCATCATCTGTTGCGGAAGATGCTCCTTTGCCAAAAGATGCTGCTTTGACGGGCAAGAGTGGTCGGGATGCCGGTGTAAAGAAAAAGGCACCCAGGCAGGCTCTTTCAAAAATAGAATGATATTGGTTGTGTAATTGGCGATTTTGGCGATTTGAAGGGACTAACATTGGAGCACACGTTCGTAGGAATACATATTCCAAAATGCGCTGGTACAGCAATGCTGGATCGGGTTCGGTCTTGTTTGCCCTCCGACCAGATTTTTCAGAACACGAGTGTTTATAGGAACTATCGCGAGCAGAAGCAGGACTTTTTGTACATTCGTGAGAAGGAGCGGCTTCGTTTCGTGTGGGGACATCTCATTCACGAAGAAATGTTAAAGTTCTTTGGGACAAACGCAATACTTGTAACTGGCTTGCGAGACCCGATAGAACGCTTCAAGAGTGAGCTGAATTATGCAGCCCGCCTCGCGAATCACCTTTCGAATTCTCGTCCAGATATTGAGGCAATAATAAAAAAGACCAGGAATCCAATTTGCTGGTTTCTTATAAGGCGCTTTCCAACCATAGCTGGAGAAGCGGGTTCTCCAGCTGACCGAGCCATGAATGTTATCGATGCTTGTCATTATGTCTACTTCAGCGAAAATTTTGACGACACAGCTGGAGCAATTTTCAAAGCAATGGGAATTAACCCAAAGCCCCTCAGAAGCAACGTGGCTCCAGATCGGAAGAGTGAGGTATTCGACATAGATGTTAAACGCTTCACTTATGACATAGAATTATACGAGCGTGCCCGGCAGAAATTTTCTGATATGTCGCCCGAGAAAGCATTCTCCAGGGCGAGCCCTGGTCTAACTAAATTATTATCGACACCACTAAACGAAAAAGTGCTAAGAGATTTTTTGTATGATACCGCGTTCTACGAATACAAGAACTGGAATGTTCTAACACAGGTACTTGCATACAAGAAGAGTCAGGTTGATGAGCTAAATTATGAGATCGACTGCTATGAAAAAATGCGTTCTCGTCAACGTCAAACAGATTAGATAGGGTCTAAGAAGCATGTTTTTGGCTCACCCAAATAAAATCATGCGCACCGCTCTTGTTGCAGCCATTGCATTTGGATTATGCTTCGAGAGCATTCCTGCTTCTGCCGAGACAAAGCCCCAAATATGGTTTTCGTCTCCCCCCACAAAAGACTACATGAAGCTGTTCTCTTCCCCGTCTGAATGGCCGCAATCGCTCAGCCAAGTAGATGTTTTCGAGCTCCAAACTCAATTCGCCGTTAAGGCGGGAGACCCTATGCTTCGTACAATGTTTAATTTTCTTGGCGAGCATCACATCGCATTGGCTTTGGAGATGCCAATCCTAACGGCTGAACCAAATCAATGCGGCTTCGGCATCGAAGGCAACCGGCCACAGGGCGTCGACAAAGCATTGGCCGAGCGGCTTCACCGGCTCGGTGCGCCACTTAAATATGTGGCCATGGATGAGCCGCTTTGGTTCGGGCATATGTCCAACGCAACGAAGCCGAATGGCGCGTTTCCTTGCCAGGCGACGATCAACGATGTCGCCGTTAATGCCGCGAACAACATTGCCGCGATCCGATCCTACTACCCGGATGTTATCGTGGGAGATGAAGAGCCCCTGTTGAATCCGTATAGAAGAAACGATATTCCGCCAGATTTCTGGGACCAGATGCAGGCATGGACAAAATCTTTTGGCAGCGCGACAGGGTATCCGCTCGCATTTATACATTTTGATATCGGTTGGTTTCCGAGCGGGTCAGCTTCTGAAGATGTCAAGAATCATGCACACTGGCTGGCTCAGTTGCAACAGGCGCAGACTTTCACGAAGTTAAATGGCATTCGGTCTGGCATCTTTTATAATGGCAATCCCGGCGACAAGAGCGGTGTTGCCTGGGACGAACACGCTGAGGCGAGGTTCGAGGAAGTCGAAGGAATTCATCACTATCAATTTGACGATGTCGTTATTCAGTCGTGGATGCGGCAGCCGAGGCTGGACTTACCAGAAACAACGCCGGGGACGATCTCGAACTTGCTCATGCAATATATACAATTCAAACATTTTCAATAGAACACGGGTTATGCCAATTAGCAACTGAAATCCGGCCATAGTTCACGCTGCTTTGTGATAAGCTCCGCAGCTAAATCTGGAGGCTCTTTCCTAATTTTTTCGGCAATGACGTCCTTAATGTTGAATTTGGCCATTGGCGTTGGGGCCCGGATAAGAAACCGTTCCGCGACCTCATAAATGATAAGGTCTGGCTTTTCCTTTAGGGCAAATGAAGCGTCGATAGGCGTGGTATGCACATACACCAGCCTGCGAAACCAGCGCGCTAGAAATTTAGCTAGATTTGTCGAGAAAGAATCGCCGTAAAGCAGGCAAACCTGGTCCAAGATTGCTGCTTTATTCTCATAAATCCAGACCCGGCCATTATTCACAATTTTGTTGTCGTATATCCTGAAATCCCAAAAATTTGATTTATGAGATATGGTGTCCGCTGAAACTTGCGGGTCTAGCTTGTTGCCAAGGTCACCAAAATGTCCTGGCCTTACCTCAAATTCATCCCTGGGTATTTCTGGCACCTTACGTTCCACACGTTCCAGAATATTCCTGATGCTGACATAGGCACCCCAGTCGTTCCAGTGCGTATTGGTCTTTGGATAGGTCGGAAAAACATTCCGCGCAGAATGAAGGAGGTCTCGCTGGTAGACGCAATGTGGAAAAGCTGAGAGATAGCGGATAATCGCCATATCAGCTTCGTCTTTATACGGATAATAGTCTGTCCAGATAGACTCTTTA
>Ga0182013_10009147_pt1 | contig 10473 bp, 6 predicted proteins | sample 612S2MmetaG_FD_120487 | JGI IMG/M metagenome (GOLD analysis project Ga0182013, IMG submission 120487) | Permafrost microbial communities from Stordalen Mire, Sweden - 612S2M metaG | ecosystem: Environmental > Terrestrial > Soil > Wetlands > Permafrost | place: Sweden: Stordalen | collected...
AGCCAGGTTGGAAGACAAGACCGCATGGTTTCCTCAGGAAGTGTCGAAGGTTGCACAGTGAATCGCAAAACTGGGACTGGGCGGCTCAACAGGGGAACAACGCACGACGACACGCAGGGTGCCGCATTTGCACTGTGGGCATGACCGGCTGAGCGCAGACATCTGTTGTTCCGTCAGCAACGAGGCTGGATCCGCAGCCGTGGCGCGGAGATGAAGCCTGCAGAGCGCCAGCGCCCGTCGGCGGTTGCGGTTGGAGAGCAATCCGAAGTGGCGGATCTTGACGAAGCCGGCAGGTAGGACATGGAGCAGGAAGCGGCGGATGCCATGCTGGAAGGAATGGCCGTCGAGTTGTTGCCGTATTATTGCCCGCCCTTCACGCTGCCACGAACTCCCAGACCTTTTATTCGCCGTCAGCCGTGCGAGCCGGAAAACTGCAAATTCCTCGGGGCATTTGGGAGGTGACCTGGAACACGCTCACCGGTTCGCGAGTCGAGCTAACCATCCTGACCGAGGACAAGAAGGTTGTCACCCTTCGGGGGCGTGTCGCCGCGGGAAAGCCCAACCGGGTGGGTCCCATTACAAGGGTCGTCGAGGGCGTTACATACCTCGACGAATTGGATACCTGGGATGCGAGATTCGTACTTGAAAACCACTTGGCGGCCTCTAAATGAAATCCGTCTACTACGCCCCAAATTCAACCGAGCGCACTCAACTGGGGGAACGATGAACGCCTGCAGGCTAAATTCGCACATTATTTCCGCTCTTGCCGCCTTTCTGTTTTTATCGACGGCAGTCTCCGCGTTTGCTCAGAAGGCAGACCGGCCCTGGATGAATACCAGCCTGCCACCGGACCAGCGGGCGGACCTGGTACTTCACCAGATGACTCTCGATGAGAAGTTGGCCCTCCTGCATGGAAATGGCATGGCCAACAATCCGCGCTGGACGATGCCGCTTACGAATCGAACCAACGGAGGCGCCGGATACGTGGAAGGGGTTGAGCGCCTGGGCATTCCCGATCTTGTGATCTCCGACGCCGGATATGGAGTGAGAGACAGCGGCATAAACGGCCGGAATGAGAGCAAGCCCGAGGGTCCGGATCATGAACAGCCTCCCGAGCTGACGCCAGGAATCCGGCGACTTTCTTTTTTGAAATTCAGGTCCGGTATTAGGCTAGGCGGGGTGGCGGGCCATTTGAAGCTCGATCGTGCATCAGGCATCGCATCAACGGAACTAAGTATCTTCTTTGCAGGGATATAGATATGGATTTCGACTCGTCTCAGGGCAATGTATGATACAGGGATTTTCGCGGTTTGGTGAGCGCTACCACGTCTCTACTGCCACCACAGTCGGTGGTCCCGGATGGCCTTCGATCACATTCGCCTCGATGACCGCTTCCAGGTTCAGCCCATCCCAATTCCTGGGGGCCATTTTCAGCATGGCCTCCCAGTAAATTGAGTTCGAGACGACCTCGCTCGCGGCTTCGGTTCCTTCTCCTAAAATGCCGTCCAGAATGAGTACCGGCTGACCGGTCACTTTGTCGTGCAATCGAGCGACAATTGCGTAGTCGCGCGCAACGCTCTTGCCCGGAACCTGCCATTCGAGCGCCCAAACTGCCTTGGGAACTTTCTGACGATCTACGACCTCGTGGAGGTGATTGTCATATTCAAATCCAATCGGCAGGTCCTGGGTAACGCGCATCGTCCATGGATTGTCGAAGGCGCCAATCATGACCGATGGCCCTTCGCGCAGTTCGGCAAAGCCGGCATCGGAGGCGGCCATTACCCGAAATTGGCCGTTCCTGGGCACTAGGGGCGCAATGGAACGGGCCAGAGTGATGACATCGTAGACATTCAGATTGCCGTTTTCTCCAGCCGGGATTTGGGGAATGCTCCGGTTTTGAAGGTCGACCGAGTCGGTAGGCACTCCCAGGCAGTATGTAATGCGGCTTGAGGTTCCGGTGATCGGCGCCCAGAATCGAGCCATGTTTGTGGATTCAGCCGTGGCTACAGCTCGCCCCGAAAACCTGATTCGGCCAATGGCGAACCCCACCGGTACCCCGATGGCGGCAACGATTGCGATGAGAGCCCAGCCGTTCAGCCGGAATCGTGATGCAGCTGATTTGGAGAGTGGCTCGGGCGAAGGCGACGGTCTCGAAGCACCCGGCAGCGCAGCAACTTCATCGGCGATTGACGGCTCTGCCGATAGAGCCGCGCGGATAGAGGCCGGCTCCCTGAAAACCGGGATGCAGTAGCCGGTCGGCAGTTCTACGACAAGTTCGCCGGCATGGTCGGGATTGTAGTAGTACTGACTCAGCCGCTTGCGCACTTCAGCAGCGGTGGTTCGGACCACCGGATCAAGATTGACATCGTAGTCGGGCTCACGACCGAATGCCTCGACGCCGATCGTCCGCTCCTTCAGTTCACTGGCGTTTCCGAGCAGCGTTTGTTCAACGGTGTAGGCGAGCAGAACGGGATACCGCTTGCTGTTGGTGAACAATGAGTGGGCCAGAAGCCGATTGAGTTGCTCGCGCACGTGGACGGCCGGAGTGGTCGATTCAGCCTTATCGCTGTATTTGCCCGAAATGATCCTGTTCCCATTTTTTCCCGCTGCCGACCGTTCCAATCCTGAGAGCATATGCGCTCGCGCAAGCGGCCTCGCCCTGCAATCGGCAAAGAGCAGGCCGCCTTCGACCGGCGAACTCGCTGAAGTCCCACTCATTTTACAATTGCGCCGATGGCCAGAGCCAAAAGAGCAGCGAACAGCAGTGTGAACGCCAAGAAAGTTACGGCCCTATTGACGGGCGCGGTTTGAAATGAGCAAAATGGCGCATGCGCGGGGAGGTTTTTCCCTGAAGGGATGTTTAAAGCCTGTTATTGACCTTCTCGCGGGAGTTGACTGGACGGACAAAGCCGAGCGCCAAATGAGGATGAGCTGACATGGATTTCATCGAACGCATTTTGGGCGTATCCCCGGACGGAGGTTCGGGTGCAACGGAGGCAGTGCTGGTGATTGTTGTGGCGGTCATCGCCGGCCTGTTGGCGTGGCGCCGATTCGGTCGAGTGACCCGGGCATGATCTGACGGCGACATAGAACTGTGATGACGATCGGTTCGATCTGATCACGGGCGACACCAGCCGGGAAGCGGAGAATTCAGGATTGTTTTTTGGACAGCCTGCATACGCATTTGCGTGGAAGAGGTGCGGTGGCCAGAGATCTACTCTTTGGGACCGCACGTGAATGCGGTAAATGCTCAAGAGCCAACAGTACCCCAAGCGGAGGAGAGCCGTGAAAACTTGCATGGCACTCGTGTTTCTGTTTCTGGCCAGCGCAGTCTGCGCGCAAATCCCCTCGGGCACGCTTCGCGGGGCGGTGCTTGACGCGACGGGTGCTCGCATCCGGAACGCCTCGGTTGATATTGTGTCCGCGTCAACGCTGCAATTTCGCCACAGTACATCGGACGGGGAGGGCGAGTTCGGCTTCGAGTCGCTCGCCCCGGGCCAGTGGCGGGTGACGGTTGAGGCGACCGGCTTCGCATCGGTTACTTCGGAGGTTCCTGTAGCCATCGGCATTGCGCAGCAGATCACCGTAACGCTCGAGCCACCGACAGTGAGGCAATCGGCAACGGCGCGCGCTGAGCCATCCTCCATTACCACCCAGACGATCGACCTGTCGAGCGCTGGCTTTCAAAGCGTGATCACGAGTAAGGATCTGGCCTCATTTCCGCTGCCTGCGCGGAGCTTTGCGAACATTGCTTACCTGGCTTCCGGAACTGAGCCCGTCGAGCCATCGGACCCCACCAAAGCGCGCATTACGGCCGTTTCGACCGGAGGCAGCTCAGGCCTCAACAACGAACTCTCAGTGGATGGCGGGGACGACTCGGACGACTTTATCGGCGGTTTTCTTCAGAACTTCTCTCCCGATTCAATTGAAGAGTTTGCAATTCGCACGGCGCAGACCGATGCCGACACAGGGAATACGACCGCCAACTCCGTTGTCATTCGGACCAAGAGCGGCAGCAATGAGCTTCACGGCGAAGGGGCAATCTACGAGCGCGCCTCGGCCCTCAACGCCCGATTTCCGATTGAAAACCCTGCACCCAACCCCAAGCAGCCATTCTCCCGCCAGGACTACGCCGGCACCCTGGGGGGCCCGATCGCGCAAGACAAGCTGTGGTTCTTCCTGGCCTTCAATCGTGTGCAGGAAAACTCAAGCATCGCCTATAGCGACGCCAGCCTGACACAGTTCGATGCCCTGGCCGCGCTGGCCGCCGACGGGCTGGTACCAGGAGTGGCGTCGATCGCTGTGCCGGCGAGCGTTCCGATTCGTTTTCGAGACTACTTTGATTCGCTGCGGCTGGACTGGGCGCAATCGGCAACATCGCAGTGGTTTTTGCGCGGGTCGACCGACAGCTACACCACGCACAACGACCTGGTGCAGCAGGGCACGCTGCCTTCAACGGGATTGCTTACGCATAACAACTATTTCAGCCTGGTGGCCGGCAACCAGTTTCAATTTACTCCGACGCTTCTTGGCGCCCTGGTATTGAATGCGAGCGCGCTGCACCTGACTCAGACCCGGAATTCGGATCTCGGCTATGCGATCGCATTTCCGTTCAGTTCAACCGCACTTACCGTCTCCGGTTTCGAGACATTTGGGGACAACCAGTTTGCCACGCCGATTACTTTCTTTCCCGCGGAACGCGACCAGGAAAAATATCAATTCAGGTATGACCTGAGCTGGGCTGCCAACCGGCATGAAGTGAGAACGGGAGTGAACTTTATCCACGAACCGGTGCTGGGCGGCGCATTCCCCGAAAACACCGAGACGCTTTACCAGTTGCCGGAAAATCCGGCCTATTACTTGAGCCACCTAGCCGAGTTTTCCTCTGACCTTTTGAGCGGGGTGTCGACTTCGAACCTCGGCGGAGGGTTTTCGCAGAATGTGCAGCGGCTGGCATTTTATGCGCAGGACGCATGGCGGCCTGGGCCGAATGTGACCTTCAATTACGGTTTGCGGTATTCGACGACCTATGGGCTATTCGAAGGATCGAAGCGAAGCCAGATTGAAAATCCCGGATTCATCACTTTGTCGGCATTGGGAATTGGACTGGTGCCCGAGGCGCCACATGACGATCGCAGGCAGTTTGCGCCCCGGCTGGGTGTCGCTTATTCTCCGGGCGCAGGCGGCAAGACGGCAATTCGCGGCGGCTTCGGGCTGTTCTTCAACGATTTGGCGCAGACCGGATGGGCAACAGCAATGCAAGCGGTCAACGCCGCTCATGGGCCGTGTGTCGATCCGGCTCAGAACCCGGGTGGGGTTGAAAACTCAGGATGCATTGCCGGCGATGCCGAGGGTGGAGTTGCCAACCTGATCTATTCAAGATACAAGACGCCGTATGCAATCCACATTTCCGGCGGCTTGCAGCATGCTTTTACCGCGGGCTGGTCACTGAGCCTGGATTACATTCACGAGCAGGGCAATCACGGTTATCGCGCGTATGGGTACACGGGCGGCAGCAATGTTTTCACTCCGCAATTGCCGGCCGGCGATCCATTGCAGGCGGCCGTTGTTCCCGACGTGAATGTGTTTCATTCCGACAACCGCTCCAGTTACAACGGGCTCATGGTTCATTTGCAGGGCAATGTGGCTCGACGTTTAAGCCTGGTTGCAAATTACACTTTTTCGAAAGCCGAGACCTGGGGTTGTGTGCTGGGCGAACTTTTTGACTATGTGAATGGTGTATGCGACCCGCTGAATGCCTTTGGCCCGGGAGACTATGGCCCGTCGGGCGAAGATGTTCGGGAGCGAGTTGTAGTTGCGGGCACCTGGCAGGCGGCGGCTGGAATTGAACTGAGCTGCCTTTCGCAGGAGGAGAGCGCGCGCCCGTTTACCATTACCACGGTGGACAATAGCGGGCGAATCGCGGTAAACGGGACGCCCACGTCGCTCGACGAATTTCGCGCCACGCCTTACTTGCAGACGGACATGAGGGTGAGCCGGCCCATCAGAGTGGGCGACAGTTGGACGATTATGCCCTTTGCGGAATTCTTCAATCTGTTTAACCGCAACAATCCGGGGGCCAACTTTGTTACCAACGCGGCCTCACTGCCGGTACCTTCAGACGAGGCGCAGGCGGGAAACGTCACCGATATCTGCACGAGCCCGGATTGTTCGGCAACCGAGCCGATCCGCAGTTTGAAGCAGCTGGGCGCTCCTGCCGGCGCACTGGGAGATTTCTTTGGTCCAGGCACTACCGTAGGCATTCCATTCGCCGCGCAATTTGGAGTGAGGGCCACATTCTAAGGACTTCATTCGGCACGAGTCGATCTGGCTGCTCACTGGCGATCACGGAAAAATTGAAATTTCTGTTGACTGGCGGTGAGAGGTCCGTGTAATTCTTTTGACTCAAAGTTATTCAGGAACTCGGTCGCTTCCCCCTATCCCCGAACTTGATTCAAGTTCAATTGCGACGAGTCCCATCATTCTTTGTGCCGAGCCAACGGCCTCTCAAAAGTGTCCGGAGTCTTCAATGGGGTTGAGCCTCGCCATTCTGCTTTTTCTGTTGCTGCTGCTGCTGGCGCTGTTGCTCGGCATTGCGATTGGGCTCGCGTGGGCATATTGGTGGAGGAAGCATCACCAACCACCGCCTCCACCTCCACCGCCGCCACCTGGAGGGTACAAGATTCCCGACCAGCTGGGGGAGAGCGATTTGATTGCTGCGCTCAGCGTGCGGCTGGCGGGAACCTCAGCCAATGGCGTTCCGGTGGCTTCGGCTTCAGGGACGCCGGCGGCCGCCCCAGCCAAAGTTATCTGGGTTGATCACGGCAACGAAGTGCTGGTGCATCTGGACTCGACGGCGGTGCGCATTCTGGACCGGATGGTGTTGGTGTCGGTGGATCTGGAGACCGATCAGACGGGACGCACGCCGCTGGTATGCAGTTTTGCGGTTAGCGGAGCGGGCGAGCTTGGCGGCCTGGTGGCTACGACCGACGAAATTCCGCGGGGAAAGGGAGTGCTGGCCGCGTGCTGGGGCAAGCAACTGCAAACCGCGGTGTGGTCGAGCCTGATGGGATTGTCGAATGACCATGCGGCCGAGCGCGATCTGAATCCGAGAGCGGTGTCGGCCGCGCCGGGCAAGCTGAGCCTGAGCGCCGGAGCTGCCCTGGAAGCTGTTCCCGGAGGGTCGGCATGAACGGCGATCAACTGGCGAGCGAAATTCTTGACCTGGGCAAGGCGATTGGGCTGTTTGACGACGGCGGCAATCTGCAAACCTCGTGGTTTGATAACCCGCTTGGGCATGTGGGGGCGGTGCTCACCACCGATAGCCAGCGGGCCGCGTTTCTGCGGCTTCTGGATGCGTTGCTGCCTCCCATTCAGTCGGCCACGGTACCGGCCAACGAGACCTGGCATCCACTGCTCGGCGACCAGACGCGGGGTAATGCCTACCTGACGGTGAACACCGCGAATGCAGTCACATTTGGATTTGCGGGCGATTTTCATTCCACCGATGGTCCGCCTCCGCTGGCAGAGCTCGAGGCTCATCTGCCTTTGGTGAGCTTTGCCGGCGGAAACCTTGTAGCGGTGGCAGGAACGGCGAATGGCCCGCTCGATGTGAGCCTGACGATCCACCTGGGCCTCGCGTTTGGGGCTGACCCGATTGGGCTCGACTCTGTTGTGGTGACCGCCAGCCTGGCTCCGCTGGGAGGGAGTGCGGCGGCAACCCTGACCGTAACGCTTGAAGGGCTCCAACTGGACTCGACCGGCCCGCAAAACATACAGCTCGATCCGTCGAACCTGGGCGCGGAAGCGATTCACCTGATCATTGGCCTGATCCGCGAGCAACTGAGCCGATTGGCCGGCCCGACGGGTGAAGCGGCGGCGGTTGCGAACCATTTGCTGCAGTTGCTGGGATTTGGCAGCGACGGGATTCCGCAGTTCCCGTTCACCCAGCTTTCAGAGCCCGGCGCGCTCAATGGCTGGTTCGCTTCACTGTTGCAGGGCGGCGCCACGGCTCCGATTGTGGCATGGCTCGACCATTTGATTGGCCTGCTGGGCTCAGGCAGTGTGACAGTAACCGGCACGGGCACTGAGAGCGATCCCTGGGTTGCGCCAATTATCGAATTTGGCTCTGCCGCGGGGTCGGGATTGGCGATTACCCTGGCCACGCAAACCCTGGCTTCGACCACCTCGCTGCTGGCCGGCCTCGAAGTTCGCGTGATTCCGAGCGGAGCGCCCCCCCCAGTGCGCATTGAAGGCAGCGCCGTGTTGGCCTCGATTCCCATCGTGGGCGCGGGCTCGGCCGTGGTGTTGCCCCAGGCCTCGGTGGTTGCGCACGCACCCGGAGCGCTCAGCGCCGGAGCGCTGGTGAGTACGGCCAGTTTTACGGTGCAATCGATCAGCGCAGGGTTTACCTGGACGGGCAGCACACTTCAGCCACAGCTTGAGCTCGACGCAGTGGATTTGACCATAGCCGCTATCACCACGCACTACGACAAGGTGGACTTGACCAACGCGGACAGCGTGGCGAGCGATGTTTCACACCTGATCGGGTCGACGATCGCCGGCTATCTGGGAACTTCAAGCCCGGGCCGCAACCTGGCTGCCCTGGCGGGGATCATACCGCCGGAGAACGATCCGGCTTCGCCACACAGCCCGGATCTGACTCAACTTGTATCGAACCCCGCCCGCGCCATCGCTGCGGTTCATCGAGCTGTGCTGCTTGACCCGGCACATGGCTGGTCGCACATGCTGGAGGAGATCGGTGGGCTGATTGGAATTACGAGCGCGGTTACCGGTACCGGAACAGGCGCCGATCCATGGGTGCTGAGCCTGGCGCCACCGAGCGGTTTCCATATCGAGATTGCTGCCTGGAATGACCAGACGAGCGGAGTGGCCAGCGATGTGCAAAAGCTGCGCGTGGGTCTACGGGCATCGTTTTCAGAGGCGCCGGTGGAGCTTTACTGGCTGGCCGAGTTGCTGGCTTTTGATCTGCCGCAGTCGGGGGCCGGAAGCGTTTCGTTGATGGCTGGGCAGCACGCCCACTTTGCGGTGCAGCCGATTCCGGGTATTTCGCCGGTGGCCGGCCTTGCGCTCAGCATTGGCGACCTGGGCGCCGATATGACCTGGCAGCCAGGCTCGCCGCTGGTCTGGAGTGCGGGCCTGCATAACCTGACCGTCACGTATGCGGGAAGCGTGATCAGCATCCCGGCGATTGGTTTCCCTCTCGGGGCGCCCTTCGATGTGAGCAACCCCGCGGCGATTGCCGCCGACTTTGGCCTTACGGTTCCAAACCTGGAATTGCTGCTTCGGGTTATGCTGGCCCGCGCGCTCTTTTCCTGGGGTGGCACGCCGGCATATACGCTGGCCGGGCTGCTGGGAGTTCATGGAGGGCTGGCCGGGCTGCCGGCAGACTGGCCCGCACTGGCCGACCCCGGAGCCGCCGGGTCGTTGCTCAGCGATCCTTTTACGGCGCTCAGGAACTGGGTGGGGGCAATCGCAACCGGGGCGAGCGCGGATGGGAGCGGGTTTCTTCCTCAGATACTTCCCTGGCTGCGGGGGCTGTTCTCAGCCGCGCTGCCTTCAGTTGCAGGCGGCCCGCTGCCTGCTTTCAGCCTGCCCATCGGGGGCTCCGGCACCTACGAAGACCCCTGGACGCTTCCTCTTACCACAACCGCGGCCAGCAGCCTGGACGCCCTGCTGTGGCTGGAACCGGCTGGCCCGCCCCCGGGCTGGGCCACGCCGCTGATTGGCGCGGCGACCGGCGCCACCGACTTTTTCACACTGTTTGAAATGGCCCAGTCGTTAGCGGGCTTTTTACCCGATTTGAGCAGCGGCATGGCCCAGAGCGATGCCGGCGTTTTGTCCACAGCGCTTGGCTCGCTGTCATCTTTTTTTGCGAGCGGCGACGGAGTGGTGGCGCTTGCCTCGCAGGTGCCCAGCAGTCCGAACTGGACACCCGGCACGACGCTCTCGAGTGCGCATTCGGCACAGCCTTCAGACCCTGCCGCCATCGCGCAGATATTGGCGCAGATTGACAACCTGGCGGGTGGCGCCGCCGGGGCGCGGACGGTTCTGCTTTTGGGACCGGCCTTCAGCGATCACAACATCTGGACCGCACTTTTGTCGGATCCGGGATTGCACGGGACCACGGCGGCGGGCACGAACTTCAATCTGCGCGTCCCGGGGCTCGATGCTTCGGCCGTGGACCTGACCGGAGTGGTGGCTCAGGCCGCGTATTACAGCGCCGACCTGAGCGACGACGGCAGCGGCAACCTGGCATCGCTGAGCGCGCAGATAGGCCGCGTCATCGCACGCATTCAGCAACTGAATGGCAGCGGCGCGATTACGCTTGTGGCCCATTCTACGGCCGGACTTGCGGCCCTCGCTTACACGGCCGCCAATCCCACGCTGGTTCAAGGGCTCATTACACTGGGCACGCCCCATCTGGGCGCCGACCTGCCCTTTCTGTCAAAC
>Ga0182013_10009149_pt1 | contig 10472 bp, 9 predicted proteins | sample 612S2MmetaG_FD_120487 | JGI IMG/M metagenome (GOLD analysis project Ga0182013, IMG submission 120487) | Permafrost microbial communities from Stordalen Mire, Sweden - 612S2M metaG | ecosystem: Environmental > Terrestrial > Soil > Wetlands > Permafrost | place: Sweden: Stordalen | collected...
GCAGCCACCACAACGCCCGTGTTTCCAACCTTAATACTCGCCGAGCCTAAACCCGACTTCATGGCGAACTGTGAGCCAAACATCTTCCCGATGGTGGCGCCCGCGCCCGCGCCAACGTTGCCTTGCATCACCGGACTGGTGCTCGCAGCAACACACGCTTCATAGCCTGAATCCGCAGTGGGACGGATCTTGAAATCCCCGCCTACGCCCAAATCCATCAGAATCGCCGCGGGAACGATCGGCACAACCCCTCTTCCGATCTTGAACCCGATCCCCTGCGCCTCCAGATAGCGCATCACTCCGGAAGCAGTATCCAAGCCGTAAGCACTGCCGCCCGAAAGAACAATTGCCTGGACCTGCTGCACCATATTGATCGGATTCAGCAGATCGGTTTCGCGGGTTCCCGGCGCGGAACCGCGGACATCCACTCCCGCCGTCGCACCCGCTTCGCAAAGAATGACAGTGCAGCCCGTTGGACGAGTCTTCAGTGTGAAGTGGCCAACCTTGATTCCACTAACATCGGTCAGGCTGCCCGGCGGAAGCCAGTCGGTTGACGCCGCATCCGAACTTTGTGCCGCGGCACTGGAAACAGAGCCGGCCACAAACCCGGCTCCAATCGCCATGCCCATCAGGTCTCGTCGTTTCATCGGGCTCCTCGTTCTATTTTGTGCCTAACAGCCGCATCGCTGCGAGCGCCATTACTTTCGCCGCGTTCACCAGGTCTTCAATCAGCACATATTCATCCGCCTGGTGAGCCAGATCGAGGATGCCCGGACCGTATGCAATGCAGTCCTCCACATGGCCCATTCGTGTGACATGCTTCTGATCGTAAGTCCCGGGACTCGCAAAAAGAGGCGGAGTCTTGCCCAGCACCTGTTCAATTCCTTCCGCCACCGCGCGGATCAGGGGGCTCGCCGAATCGGTCTGGGCGGGGTGCACGATCATCAAATCCTCCAACGTGTATTGGAACGCCGGATTCCGACCGCGCATGTCTTCGAGTAGGTCACGCACCTCGTCCCTTACCTGCTCGAAGGGCTCCTCGGAAAGAAACCTTCGGTCGAAGATCGCCCCAGCGCGGTCAATCACGCATGGCGTTTGCGTGCCGTCTTCCGGTTGCCCCCCAAAGATCGAATTGATATTGATACTCGGATGGCGTGACCCTGGAGGTTCCACTGGCATGCTGGTAGTCCGCTGCTCCAGCTTGGGTTTCAGCGTGTGGTTAATTTCATGAATGAAATCCCCCAGATGTTCCGCCGCATTGACCCCGAGATAAGGCATGCTGCCATGTCCAATCCGGCCGTGCTGAATCACCTTGAACCAATAAACGCCGCGATGGCCGATACAGATCCTGTCCACATTCGAAGGCTCGGTGATGATCACGAAATCAGTCCGGTCTTTGCCGATCAATCCCTGCCGCGCAAGATAGGCCACGCCCGCAAAGCCGCCGCTTTCCTCATCCACGGTGCCGCTCTGCTCCACAGTCCCCAGCAGCGTGATGCCGGACCGCCGGATTGCTTCCACCGCAAAAATCGAAGCGGCGATCCCGGCCTTCTGATCTGCTGTGCCTCTGCCGTATAACTTGCCGTCACGCACCAGGCCGCCAAACGGATCCACAGTCCAGCCTTCGCCCACAGGAACGACATCGAAGTGCCCATTGAAGTGAAGCAATGGACGCGCCGTCTCCCCCGCCGAATGGCCGATTACGTTCACGCGCGGATGCCGGCTGGTGTGTTCCGGCAGACCCTCCGCCGGGACATACTGCGTCTCATAGCCAAACTCCCGAAGCTTCGTACCGATGAACTCCGCGCCAGCTTTATATTCCTCGCCGGGTGGATTCACCGTCGGAATCCGAATCAGACCGCGCAGAAACGCGATCATTTCATCTGAAATATTTTCGATCTGCCGGAATACTGCGTCCGCCGGGTTCATCGGATTCTTAAAGCGGAGGCTCGAAGCGCCCATCGATCGCGGTCCAGCCACCATCGACAAACAAAACTGTGCCTGTCACGTAGCTGCTCGCGGAGGATGCCAGAAAAACGATTGGCCACGCCATCTCCTCCGGCTTTGCCCACCGCTTTAATGCATTGCGGTTTGCGTAAGCCGCATACCATTCCGCGTTCTTTCGGATCGGTTCCGTGAGTGGGGTATCCACCACCCCCGGCGCCAAAGCATTGACTCTGATTCCCATAGGAGCAAGCTCCACCGCGAACCCGCGCGCCAATTGCACTTGCGAAGCCTTCGTCGCTGCATAAACACCCTGGCCCGGTTCCACCACAAGAGAACGGATCGACGAAGTGAGAATGATGCTCCCGCCACCGCTTTCCGCCATGAGCGCGGCCGCCGCTTTTGTGATCCGGAAAGTACCTTTAAGATTCAGGTCCACCACCCGGTCCAGTTCTTCGTCCGTGTAAGTGAGCAGCCGCTTCCGGACGTTAATGGATGGCGTTGAAACCATGATGTCGAGTCGGCCATATTCCGCGCGAATCTTTTCCATCGCCTCGCCGACACTCTTGCTGCTGCGGATATCGATGGAAAGCGCGCTGGCCTTGCCGTCCGCCGCAATGCGATCCGCCGTAATCTGCGCAGCTTCAAGATTGATGTCCGCGCAGACCACAGTAGCGCCGGACTGACCCAGCGCAACCGCTGCTGCCTGACCAATTCCCGAACCTGCTCCAGCAACGAGGGCAACTTTGCCGTCAACACGAAAAACCGAGGTGGTGTGATCCATGGGCTCCCATCATTCTAGGCGACGAGTGCCTGTTGTTCAGGTATTCTCTCTATTGACCTCATGACTGAACTCACACACCGCTTCATTGAAACAAACGGCATTCGCATGCATCTCGCCGAGTGCGGCACCGGTCCTCTGGTCGTTATGTGCCACGGCTGGCCGGAATCCTGGTATTCGTGGCGCCATCAGTTGCAAGCACTCGCCGAAGCCGGATTCCATGCGGTTGCGCCCGATATGCGCGGCTATGGTCAAACCGATCGGCCGGAAGCAATCGACCAGTACACGCTGCTGCATCTTGTTGGTGACATGGTTGGTCTGCTGGACGCTCTCGGCGCCGAAACGGCAGTAATTGCGGGTCACGATTGGGGCGGACCAGTGGCCTGGCACTCCGCACTTTTGCGGCCCGACCGGTTCCGCGCGGTCATCGGATTGAGCGTTCCATTCGTTCCACGCGGCCGGGCTCTCCCAACCAGCACAATGCCGCAAACGGAAGACGCGATCTTCTATCAGCTCTATTTCCAGACACCCGGAGTGGCAGAAGCGGAGTTTGAATCCGATCCCCGGCGCACCCTGCGCAGCGTGCTTTACTCCGCTTCCGGCGACGTTCCCCGCTCCGGCAACCCGTCCGCGCCGGGCACTGAAGTTGGTATGGTGCTGCGGAACGGCGGCTTCCTCACTCGCCTGGTGGATCCGCCATCACTGCCTTCCTGGCTCACTGAAGCCGACGTGGATTTTTATGTGCAGGAGTTTACACGCGCGGGATTTCGCGGCGGATTGAACTGGTATCGGAATATCGACCGCAACTGGAACCTCCTGGCTCCATTTGCCGGGAGCCGGGTAACCGTCCCTGCGCTCTATGTCGCGGGCGACCGTGATCTTGTTGTAGCCTTCCGGGGAATGCAACAACTGATCGCCAACCTCGCGCACTTCGCGCCGCAACTCCGCCGCACCGTCATACTCCCGGGTTGCGGCCACTGGACCCAACAGGAACGCGCCAGCGAGGTTAACGACGCCATGATCGGTTTCCTTCAGCAGCTATAATTCGGTTGCGAGGGCCCAAAATGACGTTCTCACGTTCAGCCGCCACTCGGGCCACGACGATATTCTGCGTACTCACCGCACCCGTCTTCGCGGACTGGCGCATCATGCCAATACCCTCTTCAATCGAAGCGGGTAACGGCACACTAGCCATCACGCCCGCCTTCCGAATCCAAATCACCGGTTACAGCGACCCGCGCCTCCAAGCCGCTGCTACCCGCATGACCGATCGCATCGCCAAACTCACAGGCGTCTCGATTTCACCCTCCACCACTGCGCTCACGGTCAATGTCAAAGCCGCATCCAAACCCGTTCAGTCACTTGACGAAGACGAAAGCTATCAGCTCACTGTCACCTCCACCGGCGCAACGCTCACAGCTCCCAATCCGCTCGGCGCGCTTCACGGCCTCGAAACCTTCTATCAGCTCATCGAAAACACTCCGACAGGCTGGGCCGCCACGGCCGCGACCATCGACGATCATCCCCGCTACCCATGGCGCGGATTCATGCTCGACGTTTCCCGCCACTTCATGCCCCTCGACGTTATACGCCGCAATCTCGACGGCATGGCCGCGGTCAAACTCAACGTCTTTCATTGGCACCTCTCCGACGATCAGGGCTTTCGCGTCGAATCCAAACGCTTTCCAAAACTCCAGCAACTCGGCTCCGACGGACTTTTCTACACGCAGGCGGAGATACGCGACATCGTTTCCTATGCTCACAACCGCGGCATCCGCGTAGTTCCGGAGTTCGACATCCCCGGCCACTCAACCAGCTGGTTTGTCGGCTATCCGGAACTCGCCGCCGCACCGGGACCTTATCGAATCGGGCGCCACTGGGGAGTCTTTGACCCCGCGTTCGATCCCGCCAACCCGAAGGTCTACACCTTCCTCGACAGTTTCATCGGCGAAATGGCCACTCTCTTCCCCGATGCTTATTTCCATATCGGCGGCGATGAAGTGAACGGCAAACAATGGAACGCCAACAGAACCGACATTCCGCGTTTCATGAAGGCCCACCGCCTGAAGAGCGATCACGATCTCCAGGCGTACTTCAACCAGCAAATCCTCAAAATCGTCACTAAGTACGGGAAGCGCATGGAAGGCTGGGACGAAATTCTCAATCCCGCGCTCCCGAAGAACATCGTGATCCAGTCCTGGCGAGGCATGAAGTCGCTCGATGAAGCCGCCCGGCAGGGCTACCAGGGCATTCTCTCGACCGGTTACTACCTCGACCACATCGAGCCATCCTCAAAGCTTTACCTCGTCGACCCGACCGGCGCGCCCGGAGTTCTCGGCGGCGAAGTCTGCATGTGGGCCGAATATGTCTCCGCCGAAAACGTTGACACACGGATCTGGCCCCGCACGGCGGCAATTGCGGAACGCTTCTGGTCGCCTGCAACTGTGAAAGATATCCCCGACATGTACCGCCGTCTGGAAATCATGGACGCGGAGCTTGACCAGCTCGGCCTGCAACACAACAAGGAATACACAACAGCTCTCGAACGCCTGGCCGGATCCAGCGACATCGCAGCCCTCAAAACGCTGGCCGACGTCGTGGATCCGGGCGCACTCGGCCTGAGGCATCGCATGCATCCCGATTACGACCAGACCACTCCGCTCGACCGCTTTGTAGACACGGTAAGACCAGACAGCGCCGTCGCCAGACATTTCGCCGAACTGGTGGATCGCAAAGATCCGGAAGCGCGCCGGTGGCTGGAACTCTGGGCGGCCAATGACGACAAACTGCGTCCACTGATCGACACACGCCAGATACTGAAAGAAGCCAGCCCGGTTTCCGAACTCTTATCGAAAATCGCCGCACAAGCCCTGGCGGCCCAGTCGGGCACACCAGAAATGAAAGCTGCCCAACAGCCCATAGGAGACGTAACGCTGGCGGTTGCCCCGGCGATCGCCAGATTCGCCGCGATGAAGTGAAACGCGCACCCGTCTTTGAATCACCAACTGAAACGGAAGACAGATTGCCTGCGGAGATTGTGTGAAAACTATCGTATTGGCCGCCGCGCTCGGAATCGTAGTAATCAGCCAGCTTAGACCCGCCGATCCGCCTCAACCCCAGGCAATCCCATCCAGTTTGCTGGAGACTAACACGCTCTTCACCGTTTACGGACGCGGATTTGACCGTGCGCCGATTCTCGGCCATCTAGGGGCCTACAAAAACATCGACGCAATGGCGACCGATACGAAAACCTGGATCCCGAAGATCACGGCGGCGAACGGCGGCAAGGGAGTTGTGGTCGGGATTCATTTGATTTACGGCCTGGCGACTCCCTGCAAGGACGCTAAAAACTGTCTGGAATACTTCGACCAGGGTAATCACGACCTTGTTGCGGAATACATCAAGCCGGCCGCTGCGCACGGCTGGACCGTGGTGCTGGACACGCAACTCGGGGAATCTGACCCTGTAAGCGACGTCAAGCGAATGATCGACAAGGGATATCTGAAATACGACAACGTGCACGTCGCGATCGACCCCGAATTCCATGTTGTTCCCGGACACGATCCGCCGGGCATTCCGATCGGTACGATCACGGCAGCGCAGGTGAATGAGGTCCAGGAGATACTCGACCATTACGTCCAGACGGAGCATCTCAAAACCAAAAAGATTTTGATGGTGCACCAGTTCGGAGACGCCGCTGTACATGATGGCGTGCCCTTCATGATCGCGGACAAAAAAAATCTTAAGGGCTTTGCGAACGTAGACCTGGTGATCGATGCGGATGGCCTGGGAAATCCCGCCGAGAAGGTCAGGAAGTATAACCTGATGACCGATAGCAAGACTTACCCTGTCGTCCGGTTCGGAGGCATCAAAGTCTTCTTCCCGAATCAATGGGAGCACGCAGGGCATTTCGACAAACCGCCGATGACTGTCGATCAGATTTTCGGTTTGGCTCCCGTCGTGGGCACATTGCGAATGGCGACGAAACCCAGCGTGCTAATCATCGCCTGATGTAACGGACCGTGATTGTCGATATGATCAGCCCAGCAGGAAATCTGGAGCAATCATGAACACTTTCACCCGAAGACAACATCTTCAGACTCTCGCCGCCAGCGTGGCATCCTTCGCGATGGCCAGCGAAGCGCATGCAGCCAATCCAAACGTAGCCTACGGCCAGGCAACCCTTTCGTCATCCATCCGGTCCCGATTCATCGAGAACGTAAATGGATTGACGGTGCATATGCTGGAAGCCGGCTTCGAAACCCCTAATCGCCCCTGTGTGTTATTCCTGCACGGCTTCCCGGAACTCGCCTATAGCTGGCGCAAAGTGATGGTGCGTCTCGCCGAAGCCGGCTATCACACAGTGGCTCCGGACCAAAGAGGTTTCGGCCGCACAACAGGCTGGGATTCGGGATATGAAGCCGATCTCACCTCGTTCAGCACGCTCAATATGGTTCGCGATGCTCTCACGCTGGTCTCAGCGCTGGGCTATCGCTCCGTCGATGTTGTCGGGCACGATGCCGGCTCACCCATTGCCGCGTGGTGTGCGCTTGTTCGTCCCGATGTCTTCCGGTCCGTCGCCATGATGAACGCGCCGTTCGGCGGTACTCCCGCACTGCCGCGGTCATCCGCACAGCCACCCTCCCCAAATCTGGACGACCAACTCGCCGCTCTTCCGCGCCCGCGTAAGTATTACCAGCGCTATTACATGACACGCGAGGCAGACAACGACATACGCAACTGTCCGCAGGGCCTGCCCGCTTTCTTTCGCGCCTACTACTACTTCAAGAGCGCCGACTGGAAAGGGAACCAGCCCTTTCCGCTAAAAGCCCGCACCGCCGAGGAAATGGCCAAAATGCCAGCTTATTATGTGATGGATCTGAAGAAAAACATGGCGGAGACCGTTGCCGAATATATGCCCGGCGCCGCCGGGATTGCCGCCTCCAAGTGGTTCACTGACGAAGACGTCGCCGTATACGCGTCCGAGTACGGACGAACGGGCTTTCAGGGAGGGCTACAGGGTTATCGCCGCAGTCTCGAGCCGCGCAATAATGCCGAACTTCTTACCTTCTCCGGCCGCACGATTGACGTACCATCCGTCTTCATTTCCGGCAAAAGTGACTGGGGCGTCTACCAAACGCCGGGCGCGGCCGAAGCTATGCGCACCAAAGCATGCACAAAAATGACGGGATTTCATCTGATACAAGGTGCGGGCCACTGGGTGCAACAGGAACAGCCGGAAGAAGTCAGCCGGCTACTGACGGAGTTTCTGCGGCAGAACGCTTCTTAAGCGTGGCCGGTTTCCGCACCGGCATTCCGAACGATTCGCTCGGCGCGCAACCAGTCGAATTCCTCCGTCCCCTGAGGTTTGCCCGAAAGTTCCCAAAGCAATTGCGCAGTCCCGCGAATGCGGTAATCCTCAGCAACGGGTGGGAGCGCGTCGAGATCGACGCCCAGCATTCCGGCCGCGAGCCGATCGCGCGCAGCGTTATAGTTTAACCTGGCTGTTTCAACGGATAGCAGCAGCGGCTCCAGCCGACTGTAGTCTCCTCCGTCTTCAGCGCGCTGAAGTTCCTTCAGGCTCAGGTCGTATTTCGCCCATTCCGCGCGATACTCTTCCGCAAGTTTGGGATTTTCCTTCATGAGTATTTAGACGAGAGGAGGTATGCAAACGATCCGTTTTTTTCAAACAACCGCCCTCGCGGGCTGCGCAAGGGGCAAGTTACAAATTCGTTTCAGGAAGTCTGGCACTCTCCCCCGATGACCCGGTAGTTCCCGTTCCTGCCGCATCGCGGCCTTTCTTTCCGGTCGGGATTCTTCTTCGCGCGTCCGCACCGGGCTTCTTGTCCAGTACGCGTGCCGCCATCGCCGCACGCGATCCGACACCTGTGGTTGCAAAAATCCGCCGCACATAGGTTCCTACCTCCACAGGCTGATTCCCGGACAATCCGCAATGATCTTATTGGGATGACCCCGGGCCACGATGCGGACAATTTCCTGCTCCCGCGGGACTTAATCGCGCGCGCTGCGGTATCGCCCTCGGCATACGCAGCACAAGATATCGAGCGCCGTCCACATCACCGATATCGAGCAGGATTTCCCCGGAATTCTCTCCGGCCGGTTTATTAACCTCTTCGACACATGCCAGCAGCGAGCGCAACAACTCTTCCGTGCCGGCTCTGCCATAAGAGTTGGACCCCGGTTTCGCGAGCTGGCTGGTCCGGAACCGGAACCATAGCCGAAGACGCGGCGATACGATCGCGCATGTGTAGCGTTGCGGCCAATCGAACGGCTGCTTGGAATCCAGCTCGTACCTCAGTCTTTGGAGACTTTTTTGAGTGCCGCTGCGTTCATACAGTAACGCAGTCCGCTCGGCGCCGGGCCGTCCGGAAACACATGCCCCAGATGCGCGTCGCAAATATTGCAGATAGTCTCTATCCTTTGCAGAAACGCTGGCCCGTCGAAGCGATAAGCAACAACATTGCCTGCAATCGGCTGCGTAAACGAAGGCCATCCGGTACCAGATTCAAATTTCTCCGAAGCATCGAACAGAACGGTTTCGCAGCAGATGCAGGAATAGATGCCCGGCTCGAATGCACTGCACATGTGCGAACTGAACGGATGCTCCGTGCCCGATTGCCGGGTCACGTGATATTCGTCCGGGCTCAACTGGGCGCGCCACTCTGCCTCCGTCTTGACAACCCTGCGATCCGGGGCAGGATTTCCGTTCTTCGCGAGCTTGAGAATGTCGGGCCATTTCAGCATCATGATTGATTATTGCCTGATCCCGACACGCAATCATGGGCACACGGCCAGCTTCTTGATCATCTCCACGCAATCAAGCCCCGGCGCACCCGCCCGAAACCCCTGCTTTTCAAAAAAGGCCGCCTCTTCTCGCGGAGGATGCGCCAGAACAATGCCAGCTTTGCCAACCCTTCCAATTTCGCGCATCCGGTACATAAGCAGAAACCGGCCGAGGCCCATTTTTCGATGGCTTCGGCGGACCATGCCCCAGCGCAGCGTCGCGACGCCTTGATCGGCCGAGAAGGAATAGCCACCGCAGCCCACGATTGATTCTTCGTGCTCCATGACGAAGTATCTGCCGGCGGCTGTATCGAGCCACGATTCGAAATCCGAACGAGTGCGGGAATCGGACAAGGGCGTCAGGGAATCGAAAACGTCAAGGCAGGCAATGCGATCGGGAGATTCGTACGGTCTGACATCCATTGTCTGTAGTGTGCATTACGGACCTGGATCGCCCCTCGCGCCCGAGATCTTGACCCGGAATAAACGCTCTGTCAGAGATCCATGCTCGGGTGCAAACTGCGCCGCGGCCGCGCGCAAATAAGGGCGGAATTCCCGCTTCCAATAACCGGAAAAACCCGTGCGCGAAATATCCTCCAGCGCTGCCGAATAGTGATCCAGGATTGCGCCTCCCACAATCCCCGTTGTACGCCGCGCCGCCGAACCGGTGACCTTCGAAAGCCATAACAACCTGGCCGGAACATGAGACAGAGTTGAAATCGCAATCAGGGACGAAAGGGCGAAAACCGTTCGGTTTTGCGCCTGAGCCGATACTCGCAAAGCATCCCACGTCCGCTCGATCCGGTCCAGCGGTGCAATCCTGTTTGGCGGGATACTTTTGAGATCCGTCTTAAACGTCTCCCACTCCGACCGCAACCCGGCGACATGAATCGGCGGCATGTTCAGCGTAAGAGCCAGATGTGCGCTGGTTCTTTCCAAGCCA
>Ga0182013_10009151_pt1 | contig 10472 bp, 12 predicted proteins | sample 612S2MmetaG_FD_120487 | JGI IMG/M metagenome (GOLD analysis project Ga0182013, IMG submission 120487) | Permafrost microbial communities from Stordalen Mire, Sweden - 612S2M metaG | ecosystem: Environmental > Terrestrial > Soil > Wetlands > Permafrost | place: Sweden: Stordalen | collected...
ATTGGGCGGAAGTCTTGATTGGTTCCGGCACTGTCGGCAGAATGGGCCATTCTTTTTCCCTACTGCCCGCCCCGGCCCCTCGGTTCCTCGGCTCGACAAATTGCCGCTCGATCTTTTCTTTTTCAATCGCGGCATTAAGTACGGCATCTTGCCAGGCGCTTTCGGCGCGGTCGCGATCCCATGCGGGTGCTGATTTCTGCCGTTTCTGCTTCACGCCGTTAAGGAGTTGATCGACGCGAGCAACCTCATCTCTGAGTCTTTGAATGCCTTGTTCATGTTCGGCGCGATCAATGAGTTCGTTGACTTTGGCAAGTTCATGTTTTAGGTCGTGCATGTTGCCGGGGAGATAGGAGCGGGCTTCCTCCACTGTCGGCAGTAGGGAGGTGTCCAGGTCAGAGAAACGGTCCGGAATGTTAGCGGCTGACACGTCGAGAATTCTTTTGCCGAGAGCAGTGATACCGCCTGCTTGGTCAATCACGACGAAGCCGCGCCGGTCGCCTCGGGCAAGGATTAGACCGTCATGGTCGAGAGCGGCCTGAAAGCTGCGGCCATTGTCGGAACGATCCCAACAGTCACGTATAGTGTTCCGCAGCTCGTGAACGTCCACACCGAGACGGCGCGCTTGTTCGTCCTGCGCCTTTGTGGGCGCGTATTTGATCGGGCCTTTGCGTTCGTTTGTTACCGGCTCAAACGCGAAATGCAATTCGAGCTCGCGGCTGATTTTCTTGAGCCGCTCCTTGAAAAAGGGTAGCGGCTTCGCGGTAAGCGTGTCCTCGTCGATCCGGCTCCATGCAACATGCATGTGTTCGTCGTTATTGTGTTTGTAGGTGTGGAATGTAATCGCGCGAGGCTGGCCGGTCAGGCCCAGCATGCGTTCAATCCGGTCGGCGGCGTATTCCCATTGCTGGCGGGTGAGTGTTTCGCCTTCGTCGCGGTTTCGTACCTGAACATGGAAGAAAGGCTGTTCGCATTTGGTGGCCCCGGCCATGATTTCCACATCGCGGAAAGCGTCCTTGATGTTAGTCGCTTCGAAGCCGCGAAGCTGCCAGGTTTCGGCGTGTTCTCCGTCCTTGCTTTGCTCCATGTAGTCGGCGAGCTTCGCCCCGTTGCTGTGTGTGTTCCCTTTAGCGATCATGGCCGGTCTTTGCGCCCCACGATCTGCCGAATGGCTGCGGCTGCCGCGCGGGTTTCCGCCAGCGCCGCAAAGCATTCCTGCGCCGTGAGGGCTGCGCCTTCGGCGTTCAGGGCGTGCGCAATCTGGTTCAGATTGCTGCCGACCTTGTTGAGCGCCGCCGTTGCACGGCCCAGCGCCTCGGCATTCACAGGCGGGCTGCGTTTCGCGCGGGGGCCGGGAGTGCCAAGGCCGCACGCTCGAAGAAAGCTCGCGAGGCTCAGCCCGACATCGCGGGATTTCCCTTCGAGGGCAGCGCGTTCGTCCGGCAACAGGCGGACAAGAACGGCTCCCGTGGCGCGTTGCCGCTTCTCGCTGCCGCTGCGCCTGAAAGGCTGCGGCTGCGGGCTGGCGCTACTCGTCATGGGCGCACCGCCCAATGATGGAGGCGCGGCGGGGCGGCGCGAGCCTGAAGGCGTGGAAACCGGCAGAGTTTCCACTCGCCGCTTGCGGCGCTGGGGGATGCAACGGGGGTTCCCCCCTTGCAAGTTGAGCGAAGGCAGGCGGCTGAAAGCCGCATGACCTGAGCGTGGTGCGGATATCCGCACACAACTTGCTGGCGGCGTTAAATGCGGAAATCATCTCCCGACTGAATCGAAGAATCAGACACGGGGCAAATAAATTTGCGTTTCGGCAGCGGAACGGTTGGACGCCAAAACGCCAGAAAGTCAGTCCGCAAAGCGAACTGACTTTCTCACTTCCGCTGAAGTTTAGGTCGAGAGTGCCGGGGCAGTAGGGAAAGAAAGTCGGTGCCGAAATTCGATCCTGCACAATGACGCCGTCCGGTCTCATTATCGGATTGTGCGCCAGTGGCCTCTTCTAAGTCCTTCCGGGCGCGCAGAACGTTTTGTGAAGGATGTTCAAGGGTTTTTGAGGCTGGCTTAGTCCTGTTGTTACTTTCATTATTTCGTGTGAGGATGCGCCTGATTGTGGAGAAGCCACTATCGACTAAACAGCATTAGGAAACACCCCCATGCCGAGGAAGAAAGTAAGAACGCAGGTCGAGAACGATCCTGATACCGAGATCTGTCTCGTACATAGAGACCAGGTTCGAGGAGACTATTGGCCGCTCGCAAGCTTCATGGGTGGAGTGGATAAGATCTCTGTGGATCGTCGGGGCGACACGACAATCATTAAGATCGTCAGTCCTGCTGGAGGCATTTATCTTGACGTTCCTTGGAAAAGGCCAAAGCGGGAATTCCGAAGCCGTCGTGCATCAGAGAACAAACCTGGACCCACGTAAGACGCGGTTTAACGTTTCTTTTTTTCTACAATCGCAGGTTTCGCGGGGTTATCCCAACGAAGTTTCCAGTCATCGTAAAGCATTTGCCAGAGCGGCGTGCCGAAAGGTGTTTCGATCATCGGGCCGATAGTATAGGACCCCTGCACTGGAAAGAGGCCGAGCAATGCCCAATGTCTCGTATGCACTAAGAATCCGCAGGGCATCGCATCCGACACCCGCCACTCTAATGTTTCGCTCGGGAATTGATTCTTGATCTGCTGCAAGAGTACGAGCTGGCGGCGAATGCGGTCCTGCACGTATTCAGGGGATGTTTCATCTGCCCTTAGCCCATAGCGGGCTCGCAGCAGGTGCATGTTGTCGGGATTAGTAAGAATGATCCTGATGCGGACGTGACGTTGCAGCAGTTCCTGAAAGCCATGATTCTCAATGTCGGTCCGAAAACACGTGATGCGCACGTCCTCCGCATCATCATCATTGCGCGTGATTTTGCCGAACAGTTCGAAGAAGTGCTCGTTCGACCATTTAAGCAAGCCATCTATGCGTCCGAGGTCGCCTTTCGCACGGACTTTGGCAACGAATTTATACCCTTCGTTCTTCCCTAAGGTAAGTATGATTTTGTAAGGCCTTTGCTCCCCCAGCTTCCCGCGTAGCATGCTGATTTGTTTTTGGACGCTTCCGCCACCATCAACGTCGTCGCCCCACAGACCTTTGCAAATCTGATCGGTGGTCAGTTCCTCGCCGGGGTGTTCGTCTGCGAGAAACCGGAGAAGTTTCAGAGTCTGGGGCTCGGCTGGAACGAGCTTGTCTGCCCGATAAAGTTTAAGAATGGTTTCATTGCGATTGTGAGGGTGGGGCCGGAGCTCGAACCGGAAGTTGTCGAAGATTAGGGTTTTGACCACACTGACAATCATCCGCCAATAGTAGCTGAAGAATCTTCAGCAAATCTTCTGAATTTGTTCACCCCTGTTTTCAACGGCAATTCTGGGCTTCCGGGATATACGGGAGAAGCGCAACGCGCGACGATTGCCCCATTGATCGGCACGTGGGGTGATTTATGAGATTAAAACGAAGAAAAACGTGGGTGAAGGAGCTTCTGCGGTTCTTACGCCCAACAAATAGATCTTCCTTAGTTGAGGCAAAGGGTACCAAACAGGCCGGACGATGCGGGGTCGGAACCGCTAGCTTGGTGGATTTGCCGCACCTTGAAGTTGGGGTGGCTCCAGTCGCAACCGATTGCGACCTGACTTGGCCCACTTTCACTTTAGCCCAGCCACAAACGCTCACCGTTGAAACGTCCTGCCCGAATTCGTGGCGGTCGGATGCAACAGGATTTTATGAATGACGGAACAAACGGCAACGAACGCATTGAAGCTCTGCGCAAACGGGAGCAGGCGATTAAAGCGGCAATAGCTGCCGAACAAGTTAGACGGCAGAGGCGCAAGGAAAAAGAGGACGCCCGGCTGTTCTCGATAATCGGCGAAGCGCTCATCAAGAACGCTGCGCAATCACCTGACTTTCAACTGATGCTGAAACAGGTCTTGCAATCGGCGGCCTTGCGCGAGACAGACCGCGCCTTTCTCGCCGGGAAAGGATGGCTGTGATGGGGATCTTGATCTTGCTTGTTATCGTGGCTGTTCTTGGAGCAATCGACGCGAAAGCAAAGGCACGACGCATTAAGGAGGCCTATGCATTCGATCCGCCAAACTCGCACGGCGGCGCACGGTTTGCAGATAACAAAGACCTGAAGAAAGCCGGGCTTTTCAAAGGCAAGGGTGTCCCTGTCGGCTATTCGCCCGACGGTCGCCACGCGTTGCACTATCCGGGCTTCGGACTGTTGACGGTCGCTGCGGCGCGGATGGGGAAAGGCGCCACCCTAATCTGTAACGCATTGATGTCATGGAAGTTAAGCTGCATCGTCGTTGATCCGAAATGTGAAAACGCGGCCATCACTGGCCACTGGAGGCGGCGTTTTGGCAAGGTGTTTGTCCTCAACCCCTTCGGTATGCTGCCCGACGCTCTCAAGGGATTGAAGCTGGCCCGCTTCAACCCGATGGATATTCTCGATCCCGCGTCGCAATCTTTTCATGCCATGTGCGACAAGCTGGCTGCCGCGCTGGTGTGGGACGAAGGACGCGAGGGCATGCACTTCACGACGGCTGCCCGGATGCTCGTTTCCGGCGTGATCGCCGCGCTGATGCGTCATGGCGCAGCACATGAAAAGAATCTGGTGGCAGTGGCAAGGGTCATCAGCGGAGACATTTACGGGTTCTGCCGTCTCACCGTGCAATCGACCAACGACCCTTTCATCCTCCAAAAGCTCGGGCGCTTCGCCGCTGTGGGGGCCGAAGCGATCCGTGAAGTAACCGACGTGATTGCAACGGCTATCACGCAACTCGGCTTCATCGGCAACGCGGCTATCGCAGAAAGTCTAAGCGGTTCCGATTTTCGTTTTAGTGACCTCAAGCGCAAGGTCATATCGGTTTATATCTGCCTGCCGCTTAACCTGCTCGATATCTGCGACAAGTATTTTCGCCTGATGCTTGAAACCGCATTGACCGACCTTTTGAACGAAGGGCAACGCGGCAAGGGCAAGCCAGTTTTATGCATCGTCGATGAGATGGCCCAACTCGGCCCGCACATGAAGAGTCTCGCGAACGTGCAGGGAATGGGTGCGGGCGCGGCAGGCCTAATCATGTGGGGAATATTGCAGGACCTTTCGCAATTAAAGGGCATGTTCCCCGATACATGGGAAACCTTCATTCAAAACTGCGGCGTCACCATGTGGTTCGGCGCAAGAGATCAGACGACGCGGGAGTATATCTCGAAACTGAGCGGCACATGCGAGGTGTTGAGCTATTCACGAAGCGTCTCTATCGACCCCAGGACCGGCGAACCGAATGTGAACGATAACGCCAGTCAGTTCGGAAGGCCGCTGCTGCTCCCCCACGAAGCAGGCCAGCTAGCGCCCGACGAAATGATCGCTTTCATTGAAGGTGTTTCGTGCGGGCCGGTGCGTGCGAAACGGAAGTTCTATTTTCGGTCGGGATGCCGGGGCTACCGCGATAACCCTTATGTGAAAAACAACGGGGACGGCCTATTTGGCTGGCTCTTTAGGTGATCTATGCCAACAGCGCAACAAAAACCGAAGAGCATCAACGCCCGGCGCTTCGTGGCCCTGCTGGCCGGATTCGACACCGGGAACGCCAGTGAAGAAGAAGCCCTGAGCAAGGGTCGTGCGATGCGGCGCATGGCAGCGGACGCAAATATGCGGGTTGTCGATGTGCTGGAACTACCGGAAGTCAGGCAGGCTCTTAACGATCAGATGCAGCCCGCGAGATGGGAAAGCAAGGAAATGCAACAGGCGCTTGAGCACATAACGGCTCTTCGTGAAGAGCTAAGAGAGCGTACGCGCGACGTTCGCTGGATGGCCGACGCACTCGCGAGAAACGAAAGCGGCAAAACGGTCAAGGCAGCTCTCGTCCGCGAATCCAGCAATGCCGCACACAGCTTCGGGGCGCAGTCATGGGTGTTTGAACTCGGCGCGGTCCTGCTGGCACTCGTTCTGCTGTGCGTGGCCGCAATTCGTTAGCGATGTTTTCAAAGGAGGATCTATGAATTGGGAAATCGTAAAAGAACAGGCGCAGAAATGGTACGGCAGAGCGGGACAGTTTTTTCTGTTCCAGAACTTCGTGCTTTATCTCTTCGCCTGCGTTGCCGCTCATGGGGCGGTGGGACCGACGGCTTACATCCACTTTCTCAATCACTGCTGCCAGTGGGCGGGACGGTGAAGCATGGACAGCCGAATAGATTATTCGCGCTTTACGGGCAGCGCTGAAAGAACGGAAGCTGGCCGTCAACAGGAACCGAGGCAGCAAGTGCGGCCCCAGGCTGAAATCGAGCGAAACCCGCCGTCCTTCCAAAAGCAGCAGGAACGCGAGCGGGGGGATAGCTCCTGGGCCGGATCAAGCATGGGTGGGGGCACCTGGGCGGGAAGGTCAAGGTAAACCGAAATGAAAAACACGCTTGTGAAATGGCGCAACGATGAAAAGGCCCTCGATACCGAGCGGCGATTGATGAATGAAGCGCTGGAGCGGCTTCAACGGGCCGAATGGAAACTCAATGTTGATCGCCCTTGTGGTCGGCTGATATTCGGCCTCGATCTAACCGGGAGCCGCGAACCTGGCCTGCATCACGCGCGGATCGCAACGGCGGCGATGTTCGACACGATCAAAGCCATCGGCGCGGTCGATGTGAAGCTTATCTACTATCGCGGGCGAAGCGAATGCAGGGCCAGTATCTGGCACAACGATCCCGCCCTTGTGAGCCGGTCGATGCTCGCGCTTTCCTGCGAATCCGGCGAAACCCAGATAGCGCGGCTCCTGCGGGCAGCCCTCGCAGAAGAGAAGAAAATCTCCGGCGTCGTGTTCGTGGGAGATCACTGCGAGGATAACCGGCCTGAGCTTCGAAGCCTGGCGCAAACGTTTGGGGAGCGGTCAATCCCTCTCTTCATATTCCATGAATGCGCCGATGACGACGAGCGCTCATTGCAGGCAAAGCCTGTGTTCAAACGCATGGCTGATGCCAGTGGCGGCGTGTACGTGGAATTCAGGCCCGACAGCGGCATTGTGCTGCGCGAAATGCTCTCGAACGTGGCGGCGCTGGCGGCGGCAGGGCGCGAAGGCGTTAAACAGGTGCCGCTGCCGACGACGCCCGAAGCCCGGCAATTGCAGGAACGTTTGCTGCTGCTGCCTTCGGGTCCGCCGAAACAATCTCGATGAAGTCAGTGCAGAAAAGGAGAAAAGACAAATGGAATTCAAACCATGCACGGAACAGGAACTTGCCGAACGAAAACTCTGGGCGAAAGGCACTTACGATTTCGAAATTCCGGACGCCTTCGAGAAGCTGAGTAAGTCTTCCGGCAACCCTATGATCGAACTGAAGGTGAGGATATTCAAGCCTGACGGTTCATCCCGTGTTATTTCGGACTACCTGCTTGAACAGACCGGCGACAAGCTGCGCCACGCGGCAGAGGCTTGCGGCCTTCTCGACAAGTACAACCTCGGCTCTCTTTCGAATACCGATTTTCAGGGCAAGCGCGGCAAGCTGAAACTCGGAATCGAGAAAGACAAAACCCACAAATATCCCGACAGGAACGTGGTTTTGGATTACATCCCTGAACCGGCCACTTTGTCGGACGAAGTCGGTTATGCGGCGTTCACGCAATAGGCGGCTTCCTGAGAGGGGAAACGGGGCGGCGGTTCATCGAGACCCCTGCCCTGCCTCCCCTTCTGGAAAACGAAATTCAGGGCCGTGGCGGCGATTTTAGGGGCTTGGCTCCGAAAGTGGGTCGCTCTAGGATCGACACCCCTTGGGCAGTAGGGAAAGAGAAATCATGGCCGATTTAGAGCTGGAAAGTATGAAACGGGGGATCGATTTGAGGGCCTATGCTGCGGAGCATGGCTATCAACTGGATCGCAAGGAAAGCTGGCGCGGATCGAGCGTCATGCGTCACCCGAATGGCGACAAGGTGATTATCAAGCGCGACACGGACGGCGCTTACATCTTCTTTTCGGTCCGCGATGATCAGGATAACGGTTCAATAATCGACTGGGTGCAGCATCGCAACCGGGGCATGAGTCTCGGCGCGGTACGGAAGGAATTAAGGCCCTGGATTGGTCAACCGCCTGTGCCCGTGCCCGCCTTTCCGGCTCTCCACAAAACCGAAAAGGACCGGATGAAAGTGGAAGCAGCCTATGCCCGCATGAAAGACGCCGTTGACGGCCATCCCTATCTTGAGAACGAACGCGCCCTGCCCGCTTCGCTGCTCGGACTTGAGCGTTTTGCCGGTCGTGTTCGCATGGATACGCCGCGAAAAAATGCGGTCTTTCCGCACTTCGATCAGGACGGACTTTGCGGGTACGAAATCAAAAACCGTGGCTTCACCGGCTTTGCTTCTGGCGGCGCGAAAGGGCTTTGGCTGTCACATGAGCGTGCCGACGATAACAAGCTGGTGTTCTGCGAAAGCGCGATTGACGCTCTCAGCTTTGCGGTGCTGTTTCCCGACGAACACGCCCGTTATGCCTCGATAGGCGGCAAGCCTAATCCGCTACAACCGGAATTGATACGCGCGGCAATTGCCCGTATGCCTTCCGGTTCTGAAATCGTTTCGGCAATGGACGCCGATGAGGACGGCGGAAAGCTGGCGGAAATTGTGCACCAGGCTGTCCGGCTTACGGGTCGTGATGATCTGCGTTTCAGTGATCACCGGCCTTCTGGAGCGAAAGATTGGAATGACGTACTGAGGGCAACGCCGAAACTTTTTGTTCCCTACCGCCGTCAGGAACCGTCCGTCGCGTGATGAGGTTGCCGTGCTGGTTGATAACGCCACTTTTGAGAAACACTACCGCATCGGGGAACTCGCTCGCATGTGGAACCTGGGTCGCGAAACCGTGCGCAAGCTGGTCAAGGATGATCCGGGCGTTATCAAAATCAGGATGGGACGCAAGCACGCGCACACGGTTTACAGTGTGCCGGAATCCGCCGCACGCCGCATACACACGCGCTTGATGATGGGCTGCTGACACGCCGCGCCCTTACCCCTTCGCTGGTTTCGGCATGGCGATAACGTTCGGTTTCGGTTTCGTATCGAAGGCCGCTTTAAGCACGGCGGTCAACCGTTCCTGACGTTCGGGAATCCATGCGGCGTAATGCTTTCTCACGATCTGTTCGGTGTTGCCGAGCAATTCCGCCACGTCGCGCACGGTCACGCCGGGGCGCTCAAGCAGGATGCGGGCGAACGTATGCCGGAAACGGTGCGGCGTCGGTAGGTCTTTCCAGGGGCCGCATAACGACCACAGTTTCTTGAGCCTGCGCCGCCATGTCTCGGTGATAACGTCCAGCGTCTTGGTCTGATGCTCACCGAAAATATACGGCCCGATCTCGCGGGCACGGGCGCGTATGCGTTCCTGCAACCATTCTGGAACCCATGTGCAAACATGCGTTCCCGCTTTCGTCGTTCTCAGCCGGATCGCGCCGTCCGCCTCCATGCGGTCGATGTGAAACAGGCAAACGTCCGAGATGCGCAGGCCGGTATAGACCGAAATTGAAATGAAGTCCGCCACGTCCTGGCCCGTCCATATCCGGTTGTAGCGAACATACTGAACGTCGGTGCGGCGGTTATCGGTCACGCGCGACCATTTGATTTCCTGCTTGCCGTACTTGGTCTCGCAGGCGTCATACATGCGTCGCAATTCGGCGTCCGTGAAAGGCAATTTCTGTTCGTTGCGCAGATCGGCGGTATCACGGCTGCGCGGGTTCTTCACCATGCGGGCCGGGTTGCGCGGCGTCCATTCGTTGGTCAGACAGAACTCAAAGAACGCCTTGACCATGCTCATGCTTCTGGCGGCGGTGCGCGGGCTGACTGGCCACGACGATCTGAACTCGCGCACGTCGAGCGGATTCCACTGGTCGATGGCGGCGTAACCCCTCGCGTCCGAGAACGCCTGAAATCGCTTCAGGATGCGCCTGTATTTTTTTTGGGTCGCGGGTGCCGCGTATTCCTGGAATTCGGTTGTGAACAACGCTATTGCGCGGGCAATGGTGATGCGTCCGGGTGTCGCCTCAGCGGTCGGCGGAAGGGGCTGCTCAATCTCGTCCTGGCCGTCCCATGAGGCGGCTTTCTCCCACAGGGCAACAAGCGCCTTGGCTTCGTCCCAATCGGCCTTGCCAGTCTGCTTTCGATTAAATTTTCCGCCGAGCGTGCCGGAGACGTGGATCAGGCAACCGCACTTTTTCCAGCCGCGCCGTCCCTCTTCAAATTCGCCAGTGCGGGCATCTTCGGGGTGAGCGCCTTCGCATTCCTTGCGATGGCGGCGATACAGTTTGAGCGCCATGCAATATTAGATGCAGGTTGCACGCCATTGCACGCTGGAAGTTGATCGTTCCGCGAAGTCATTGAAAACAGTATGGCGGAGAGGGGGGGATTCGAACCCCCGATACAGCTTTTGACCGTATAACGGTTTAGCAAACCGCCGCCTTCAGCCACTCGGCCACCTCTCC
>Ga0182013_10009152_pt1 | contig 10471 bp, 9 predicted proteins | sample 612S2MmetaG_FD_120487 | JGI IMG/M metagenome (GOLD analysis project Ga0182013, IMG submission 120487) | Permafrost microbial communities from Stordalen Mire, Sweden - 612S2M metaG | ecosystem: Environmental > Terrestrial > Soil > Wetlands > Permafrost | place: Sweden: Stordalen | collected...
CGGTGTCCGGAGCAAAAACGCGTGATGTCGCGACGCCAGGACGTCCTGGATGACGATGTCGTTGTCGGTGGCGCGGCCGATCGTGGCCGTGTCGACGGATTTGGGCATCGCCCCGGACCGGGAAGGCAACAATGCCTGCAACATCTTGGTCGCCAGGTTCGACACCTCTGGCGGCTTGGCGACAGCGGGCGACATCAGGGTGCGCGGCGCCGGTTGCGGGAGAGCCGAGGGGCCCCCACCGGACATCCTGGGCTGGGGTTGGAAGTTGTTCGGCGGGGGCGGTGAATTGGCCGGATATGAGGTGGGCCGCCCCGTGCTTGTGCTGGTCGGGTACACGGGTTGCCCGGGAGGAGAGGCGCCGGGGTGCGGCCGTTGCGGTCCCGGCGAGGTCCGGTTCGGTTGGCGTCCAGGCTGCTGAGGTCCGGGTGCAGCGGCCGGCCAAGCCATTCCGGCCGCCTCCGCGAACACGGATGCCGGCGCGATGGGCATCGACGCGGTTTGGGGTGGGCGCCCCGCCATCCCGACGTGGCGCCCAACCTCGAACGTCAGCAACGGACCATCGGGGTTTCCGACGTTGACGCTCTGGCCGTCGTGGATGTCGACTACCGGCACGCGGCGGCCGTTGACGTAAGTCCCGTTCAGCGAACCGTTGTCGATCGCCAGCCACCGGCCCTGGTCGAACCGGAGTAAAAGATGAGCACGCGAAATCAGCGGGTGCGTGATGCGCATGTCGGCCCTGAGGTCGCGCCCGACAACCACGTCATGTCCTGCTGCGAAGGTGCGTTCCGACCCGTCATGCCGAACGGTCAGCGCTGGTGGGGCTGGCGGAGTCATTGGACCAACTCTAGCTCGGAGCCCCTTCACAGCATCTGCAACAAATGCGGCATGGCGAGGTTTGTTTGCCCGCTTCGGTCGACACCGTCAATGGACGGAAGTAACTCCCGTCACTGCTGTCACCGGCGAGGGGCGGGTGGATTTTTGCCCGACTCTCAGCGACAGACGGGTCGGCGCGCATCGTCAGCGGGCGTAGTTCGATGGCCCGCCTTCTCCTCACGCCGCTGCGCGGCGCGCATCGTCAGCGGGCGTCAGGCATACCCGTCACAACGCAGTGAGTCCGGCTGTAGATCGTGGGCATGCACCGATTGCAGTGCGTGCAGGCCGAACGCACGCTTTGCGCGGCGCCGTCGGCGGCAATTCGGTTGATCAAGTCGGGCTCGGCCAGCAGTGCGCGCGCCATCGCGACGAACTGGAATCCCTCCGCCATGGCCAGGTCCATCGTCTCCCGGTTGGTGATACCGCCGAGCAGAATCAACGGCATTGTCAGCTCGGCGCGGAACAGCTTGGCGTCGCGCAACAGGTAGGCTTCCCGATACGGGTACTCGCGCAGAAACTTTGTGCCCGTCATGCGCATGCCCCAGCTCAGTGGCGGCTTGAAGGCGCCGGCGAACTCCTTCAGTGGCGCATCGCCGCGGAACAGGTACATCGGGTTGACCAGCGAACTGCCCGCGGTGAGTTCGATCGCGTCCAAGCCGCCGTCTTCCTCCAGCCATTTGGCCGTGATCAGCGACTCGTCGGTGTTGATGCCGCCTCGGACACCGTCTGCCATGTTGATTTTGGCGGTCACGGCGATCTGGCCATTGACCGCTCGGCGGACCGCCATCACTATCGCGCGCGCGACCTTGGCCCGGTTTTCCAGCGATCCACCGAACTCGTCGTCGCGACGGTTGATCAGCGGGCTCAGAAACGCGCTCGCCAAATAGTTGTGGCCCAAATGGATCTCGACGGCGTCGAAACCGGCATCGACGGCCAGCCGAGCTGCGTTGGCGTGGGCGGCAATCACGTCGTCGATATCGTCACGCGTCGCTTTCTTCGCGAACCGCATGCCGATCGGGTTGAAGAACCGCACCGGAGCCAACGCCGTGGCCTTGTTGGACCGGGCGTTGGCCACCGGGCCGGCGTGCCCGATCTGCGCGCTGACTGCCGCCCCCTCGGCGTGGATTGCGTCGGTCAGCCGGCGGAACCCCGGCACGGCTTCCGGGCGCATCCAGATCCCGTTGCCCTCGGTGCGGCCGCCTTGGGAGACCGCGCAGTAGGCGACAGTGGTCATGCCGACACCGCCGGCGGCGGGCAGCCGGTGGTATTCGATCAGGTCGTCTGTCACCAGCGCGTTCGGGGTCCGCGCTTCGAACGTCGCGGACTTGATGATGCGGTTGCGCAACGTAACAGGACCGAGTTTTACCGGGCTGAACACATCCGGGATGGTGGACATATCGGGAGCTTAATGGCGATCGCAAGCGCGGCGACGCGGGGTGCAGCGGGTCGCCATCGGACGAGCCCCGCGGCGATCGCAAGCGCGGCGACGCGGGGTGCAGCGGGTCGCCATCGGACGAGCCCCGCGGCGATCGCAAGCGCGGCGAAGCAGGGTGCAGCGGGTCGCCATCGGCCGCCACCGCGGCGGCCGTGTCAGACTGTCAGGCGTGGGCGCAATCACGCTGGACGGCAAGGCCACCCGCGACGAAATCTTCGTCGACCTCAAGCAACGGGTGGCGGCATTAACCGCATCGGGTCGCACACCCGGACTTGGCACGATCCTGGTGGGCGACGACCCCGGCTCTCAGGCATACGTCCGGGGCAAGCATTCCGACTGCGCGAAGGTGGGCATCACCTCGATACGCCGGGACCTGCCCGCCGACATCACGACGGCGCAGCTCAACGAGACCATCGACGAGCTCAACGCGAACCCCGAGTGCACCGGTTACATCGTGCAGTTGCCGCTGCCCAGGCATCTTGACGAGAACGCCGCGCTGCAGCGCGTCGATCCGGCCAAAGACGCCGACGGGTTGCACCCGACGAACTTGGGCCGGCTGGTGCTCAACGAGCCGGCGCCGCTGCCATGCACCGCGCGCGGCATCGTGCACCTCCTGCGCCGCTACGACGTAGCGATCGCTGGTGCGCACGTGGTCGTCATCGGCCGCGGCGTCACCGTCGGCCGCCCGTTGGGTCTGCTGCTGACCCGCCGCTCCGAAAATGCCACGGCGACGTTGTGCCACACCGGAACCCGCGACCTACCAGCGTTGACCCGGCAAGCGGACATCATCGTGGCCGCGGTCGGAGTGCCGCATATGCTGACCGCTGACATGGTGCGTCCGGGCGCCGCGGTGGTCGACGTCGGTGTCAGCCGCACCGACAGCGGACTGGTCGGCGATGTGCATCCCGACGTCTGGGATGTCGCCGGCCACGCCTCACCGAATCCCGGTGGCGTCGGGCCGCTGACCCGGGCGTTCCTGCTGACCAACGTTGTCGAGCTAGCCGAACAGCAATGAACGAAGAGGCTGATAAGACGGGGGTGGCGAGGTTCGTAGCCCAGGCCCAGTGGCCGATCCTGTTGGTTGGGTTGATCTTCGCTACTGCGTTCGTATTGGTCGGAGCGAACTTCTGGCGTCGTGGTTCCCTGCTGATCGGTATCGGTGTCGGGGCGGCCGCGACGCTGCGGTTGGTGTTGTCCGACGAGCAGGCCGGCCTTTTAGTCGTGCGCAGTAGAGGCACCGACTTCGTAACGACCGCGAGCGTCGGCGCGGCGATGGTCTATATAGCGTGGACCATCGACCCCCTGGGTACCGGCTAGAAGCCGCCCATTCCGGGGATTCCGCCCATTCCGGGGATTCCGCCCATTCCGGGGATTCCGCCCATTCCGGGGGTCCCGCCCATTCCTGGCATTCCCGGCACTGTGGGCATTTTGCCGCTTGCGATGTCGGCCAGCATCGTGGGGCAGTACATCTGAATCGCAATCGTGGTGAACATCCTCGCGGTCCCTGCTGACATCCCGTTGCTGCCGCGAACCTGCTGTGCGGCCGCGGCGATGTTCCCGCCCGGCTTGGCCAGCATCGAGCAGACGGACTGGCCCATTGACATGGCATTTCCCGGTTCGCCGAAGTTGACACCGGCGTGATTCAGCGCGTCGATGAAGTCGTCGTCGACTGGGCTTGCCTCGGCGGGCGCTGCGAATGCGGCAGCCGCGGTGAGGAAGCCGGCAGTTGCCGCCAGCAGCCGAACGGTCAGCGGTTGATGACTGTAGAGCCAAGCGAATTTCCGAGTTCCTGCGAGCACCTTCATGCCAGACTCCCCCTGTAGTGGAGTGCACTTGGCGCACTCAAATCACTTTAGGAACTCTGGTCTATAACTGTCACATTTACGACACGGCCAGATAAAGCTTTGCGCAATAAGCGTTTCATAAGTGTGGCGCGCCCGGTGCGTCGATTATTGGGCCCGAGCTGGCCAGGTCGCCGCAGGCGCATTGACGCCACACTGTGATCCGACACGAGCGACTATACCCGGAGTTTCTGGCGCGAAATGGTCCAGACTCCGGCCCATGACGACGAATCGCGGCCGTCCGCTGACCTTCCCTGGAAACAAGGGCATCTCGCGCCAGAGGTTTCTTCGTGGCGCCGTTTCAGCGTTGACGACGGGAGCGGTGTTCGGTACCACGCGGGCAGCAGCGGACCCCGGTGCGGCGGCAAGCGGCTGGGGCGGTCTGGCTTCCTCCATCCGCGGCAGTGTTCTGTTGCCGGCCAACGGAACCCAGTTCGTCACCGGCAAGCAAGTCTTCAACTCCCTCTACAACGGGTCCAATCCGGCTGCGGTCGTGACGGTTTCGTCGCAGGATGACGTCCGGAAGGCGGTCGCGTTCGCGACGGCGAACAAGCTCAAGATTGCCCCGCGTGGTGGTGGGCATTCGTATGTCGGTGCGTCGAGCACCACCGGCACGATGGTGCTCGACCTACGCGGACTCCCCGGCGGCACGAACTTTGACGCCGGTAGTGGGAACATCACGGTAACGCCGGCGACCAACATTTATGCGATCCACCAGGCCCTGGCCAACGCCGGCCGGGCCATCCCAACCGGTACCTGCCCAACCGTCGGCATCGGGGGGTTGGCGCTTGGCGGGGGGATTGGGGCTGACTCACGGCATGCGGGGCTAACCTGCGACGCCTTGCAGTCCGCGACGGTGGTGTTGCCCAGCGGCGATGTGGTCACAGCATCCGCCGGTAGCAACCCGGACCTGTTCTGGGCACTGCGCGGCGGTGGCGGAGGCAACTTCGGGGTGACGACGTCGATGACGTTCTCTACCTTCGCAACCGGCGATGTCGATCTCGTTCGGCTCGAGTTCCCTCCAGCATCGGCGGTGCAGGTGCTCGCCGGCTGGCAGTCCTGGCTGGCTGGGGCCGACCGAAACACCTGGGGGATGGTCGATCTCTCGGTTGGCGCCAACCCAAACTGCCATGTGCTGGCGACCTGTCCGGCGGGGGCAGGCCAGGGCGTGGTCGACGCAATCAAAGCCGCGGTCGGTGCGGCGCCCAGCGAAGTTCAGAACAAGACGCTCGGCCACATGGACCTGGTCATGTATCTGGCCGGTGGTAGCTCGACACCTACACCCCGGGGTATCGTGGCCGGATCCGACGTGATCACCACGGTGGATTCCGCTGCAGCACATGCCATCGCGACCGGCATCGGACAATGGCCGGCGGCAGCCGGGAAAGCGTCGGTGCTCGTCGAACCGCTCAGCGGTGCGGTCTCCGATGTGGCGGAGGGGGATTCGGCCTTCCCGTGGCGGCAGCAGGCCGCGGTGTTGCAGTGGTACGTCGAGCCCGCCGGTAACCAGGTTGTCGCGGCCAACAAGTGGCTGAGCTCAGCGCATCAGGCGGTACAACCGTATTCGGTTGGCGGCTACGTCAACTATCTGGAAGCCAACATCCCAACGTCGCGCTACTTCGGCTCGAACCTGTCGCAGCTGAGCGCGGTCCGCCAGAAGTGCGACCCCAACGGCATCATGTTCTCCGGTCTGAACTTCTGACGGCCGGCCTCTTGGGTCACGGCTGCGCCGTATGTTACGTGTTTGGGGACGGTGCCGGAGTTTGCTTGTGGTGTCAGCGCGGTGCTGCCAAACTGTAAAGCAGGGTCCGAGGGGGAGGTGGCCATGCCAGGCTCGGTGCCGTCCCGCGCTGGCCAACGAATTGCCGGCCATGCCGTTGTCGCTGTGTGCTACGGCGTGGTCTGCCATGCCTGTTTCGTCCTCGGGGTGGGCGCCATGATGGTCGCGATGTTCTTCGGCATGAGCCGGTCGCTGGGCAGTCTGCACGCCCCGTACAGCTGGATCGCAAACGCTGTCTTGATCGCCCAGTTCCCCGTCGCGCATTCGGCACTGATGACAAGCCGGGGCCGTAGGCTGCTGACACGGCTGGCTCCGAACGGCATGGGTGCCACATTGACGACCACCGTCTATGTCACCATCGCCGCGATACAAGTCCTGGCACTCTTCGCGCTGTGGTCGCCCAGCGGCACAATCTGGTGGCGGGCGCACGGGGCGGCGCTGGCGGTGCTGGTCGTGCTGTATGCGACATCATGGTTCCTGCTGGGCAAGTCCATGACGGACGCCGGATTGGCACTGCAGACCGGCTGCCTCGGCTGGATTGCCCTGCTCCGTGGGCGGCAACCGGTCTACCCGCCGATGCCGCAGACCGGGCTGTTTCGGGTGACCCGCCAGCCGATCTACGTGTCGTTCGCACTGACGCTTTGGACCGTGCCCACCTGGACCCCGGATCAGCTGGTCATCGCCGTCGTGTTGACGGCATACTGCCTGTTCGCGCCGCTGTTCAAGGAGGCACGGTACCGGCGCATCTATGGCGCGGCATTCGAAGCCTACGCTCGGGTCGTTCCGTACTGGCTGCCCCGTCCGGGGCTCCGGGCACCAAAGCAGCGGTGAACCATCGCCCATAGATTCACCGGCCCAACAGGCGATTTCTCTGCTCGCCGAACTCCTCGTCGGAAATGAGGCCTTCGTCACGCAGCCTGGCGAAGTCGCGCAGCCGCATCCGGGATGCGACCGCGGATGGCGCGTGCGGCGGCCTCGGCAGCACAGAAGTCGGCGGCGATGTGGCGCAAACGATCTCCAGTCTCGTGGGCGACTGAATCAACCGGCCAGGGTCGCTCGAATACACACGGTGACGTAAGGGAAAGCCAAGCCGGTCGAATTCGCCAGTGCCGGATGGGTGGCCAGTAGCTCGCGGACGTCGTCGAGTGTCTTGGCGCGGACTTCGGTCGGTGAGGTGATGCAGTAACTGCGGGAAGCCACCAGGTCGATCAACGCTTGCGGCGTCAGATAATTCGTCCACTCGATCTGATGGCGCTGCGGCTCGTCGAACGGTGCCGGCAGCGTCACGTCGAAGCGGCCCCTATCACCGTCGCTGCCGATGATCTGACCCAATTCGCGCACCCACCCGAGCCGTTCGTCACGGGTGTTCCACACCAGGCCCAGCCGCCCGCCGGGGCGCAGCACCCGGGCAATCTCAGGGATCGCTCGCTCGGGATCTACCCAATGCCACGCCTGAGCGACCAGCACGGCATCGACGCTGTTGTCTTCCAGCGGAATCTCTTCTGCGGTGCCGAGCAGTGCGCGAGTTTCCGGCAGCGAGGCGCGCAGCAGCTCCAACATCTCCGAAATCGGGTCCACAGCAACCACTTCCAGGCCGCGTTCGACCAGCCGGGTGGTCAGCTTGCCGGTGCCTGCACCCAGGTCGAGCACCTTCTGGGCGGTGTGCGGCAACAGCCAGTCGATGGCCTCCGGCGGATACGACGGCCGCCCTCGCTCGTAGGCGGCGGCCGCGGAACCGAACGAGAGCGAGCGGTCGTGCCTAGAGCGGGTCACCTCGGACACCTGAGGCGCGCGCCTTCCCTCTCGGCCAAATCAAGCGTGCTGCGGATCAATTCGCCGACGGCCTCGGATTCCACCAGGAAGCCGTCGTGTCCGCAGATGGAGTCGACGACCTGCAGCCCGGCGCAGCCCGGAAGCAGCTCCGCCAACTCCTCCTGCAAGCGCAACGGGTACAGCCGGTCGCTGGTGATGCCGCCGACCACGGCCGGCACCGGGCAGCCGCGCAATGCTTTGCGGACCCCACCGCGGCCGCGGCCGACGTCGTGACCGCTTAGCGTTTCGGTCAACACCACGTAGCTACCGGCGTCAAAGCGGGCCACCAGCTTGTCGCCCTGGTGCTCCAGGTAGCTTTGAACCGCGTAACGGCCGCCTTTCGCCGGATCCTCCTCGCGCTGGCCATTATTGGCGAACCGGCTGTCGAGTTCCACTTCGCCGCGGTAGGTGAGATGGGCGAAGCGGCGCGCGATTGTCAGCCCGGCATCCGGTGTGCGCCCAGTGTCGTGGTAATCGCCGCCCTGCCAATTCGGGTCAGCCTTGATGGCGGCGATCTGGGTGCACTGCGTGCCGATCTGGTCGGCGGTGGCGCGCGCACCGACCGCCAGTAATAATCCGGCGCGAACCCGGTCGGGGTGGCTGACCATCCACTCCAAAGCCCTTGCACCGCCCATGGATCCGCCGACTACGGCCGCAACCTCGGTGATGCCCAGCGCGGCCAGCGCGGCGATGTCGGCCTCCACCTGGTCCCGCACGGTAATCAACGGAAACCGCGAGCCCCATGGCTTTCCGTCGCGGGCCCGCGAGCTTGGCCCGGTGGAGCCGCGGCAGCCACCCAGCACATTGGTGGCCACCACGCACCAGCGGTCGGTGTCGATCGGTGCGCCCGGGCCGGCCACCCCGTCCCACCAGCCGGACGTGGGATGCCCGGGTCCCGCAGCCCCGGTGATATGCGAATCACCGGTGAGCGCGTGCAGTACGACCACCACGTTGTCCCGCGCCGGTGACAGCTGGCCCCAGCGCTGGACGGCGATGCAGACGCTGTCGATCACTGCGCCGCCTTCGGTCGTCAGCGAGCCGATGTCGACAAAGCCGACTTCGCCTTCAGCGGGCAGCGTCTGGGTTGGAGTGTCGGAGATCGTCATGTCAGAAGTCCTCAGAAGGCCGCCACGGCTTGGGGGTCGCTGCCGCTCTTGCGAGCGGCGGCGAAGCCGAGCTCCAAGTCGGCCAGGATGTCGTCGATACCCTCGATGCCGACGGCCAGCCGTACCAATCCCGGGCTGACGCCGGTGCTGAGTTGCTCCGCAGGGCTCAACTGAGCGTGGGTGGTCGACGCCGGGTGGATAACCAGGGAGCGCACATCGCCGATGTTGGCGACGTGACTGTGTAGTTGCAGCGCGTTCACGAACGCCTTGCCGGCTTCAACACCGCCGGCCAATTCGAAAGCCAGGACCGCTCCGGTTCCCTTGGGTGCCAGCTTCTTTGCTCGCTCATGCCACGGCGAACTGGGTAGCCCCGCATAGTTCACCGACAGCACGCCTTCGTGGCCGGCCAGGAATTCGGCGACCCGCTGCGCGTTGGCGACGTGCCGCTCGATGCGCAGGCTCAGCGTCTCCAGGCCTTGTGCCACCAAGAACGCGTTGAACGGCGAAGCCGCCGAACCCAGGTCGCGCAACAGTTGCACACGAGCCTTGAGTGCAAACGCCGGCGGACCCAGCTCGGCATACACCACGCCGTGGTAGCTGGGGTCCGGTGTGGTGAAGCCGGGGAAGCGGCCCGACGTCCAGTCGAAGGTGCCGCCGTCGACGATTACGCCGGCGATCGCGGCGCCGTGTCCGCCCAGGTATTTGGTGGCCGAGTGCACCACGATGTCGGCGCCCTGGGTGAAGGGCTGGATCAGGTATGGCGTGGCGATGGTGTTGTCGACGATCAGCGGTACCCCGTTGGCATGGGCGACCCCGGAGACCCCGGGAGTATCCAGCACGTCGATCTGCGGGTTGGAGATGGTTTCGGCGAAGAACGCCTTGGTATTCGGCCGCACCGCAGCCTGCCACGAATCCAGATCATCGGGATCCTCGACGAAGCTGACTTCGATGCCGAGTTTGGGCAGCGAATAGTGGAACAGGTTATAAGTGCCGCCGTAGAGCCGCGGGCTGGAGACGATGTGATCGCCGGCGGCCGCGAGGTTCAGGATGGCGAATGTCTCCGCGGCTTGGCCGGAGCTTAGGAACAGCGCTGCCACGCCGCCCTCGAGCGCGGCGATCCGCTGTTCAACGACATCGGTGGTCGGGTTGCCGATGCGGGTGTAGATGTTGCCCGGGACCTCGAGCCCGAACAGGGCGGCGGCGTGGTTGGTGTCGTTGAAGGTGTAGGACGTGGTCTGGTAGATCGGCAGGGCACGGGCGTTGGTGGTCGGGTCCGGCTGCTGGCCGGCATGAACCTGCTTGGTTTCGAACGACCAGTGCGCGGTTGGATCTGTTTCTGTATCGGCGCTCATGAGCGGTGCCTTCTCCTGGAAGTGTGCGAATTGGGTGTCGGGACGTTCGGTCAGCACCGACAGACGATGGGACGCGAAGTGCCACATGAAGTGCCACACGTAGGGCTGCACAAAGGGTCTTTGCGAAGGCTTAAGTGGATACGCATCACGTTTCCCTGTCTACTCAGGGGCCCGTCATAGCGGACCCGCGCTTGCCGACGTAGCCGCTTCTGGCTACTCAACCTGGTCTTCACCCGGAGCACCCCACCGCGGTTGGAGGGTTGCCGGCCAGC
>Ga0182013_10009156_pt1 | contig 10465 bp, 9 predicted proteins | sample 612S2MmetaG_FD_120487 | JGI IMG/M metagenome (GOLD analysis project Ga0182013, IMG submission 120487) | Permafrost microbial communities from Stordalen Mire, Sweden - 612S2M metaG | ecosystem: Environmental > Terrestrial > Soil > Wetlands > Permafrost | place: Sweden: Stordalen | collected...
ACTATCGTTCCTGCAGGATTCGATCGATCGCCATTTCAAATCGACGGCGCCCCAAATCGGCCGCAATCCCTTGCAAATACTAGGCTTTTCAGAACTGACCAACGATTTAACCGGACAGCACTGTGGCTATATGGCCGTTGAAATCAAACATGCACGAAAACGCCCCTCGTCGACGGACGAGAGGCGCACCCCGCTTCGCTGTTCGATGCGGTGAAAACGCGCCTATCCCGGCCGGCCTTCGAGAGGCAGCATACACCGACAACGGCAACACGCGCGAACGAACATTGACAGCACTCTAGCACGCGCGCCAAGCGGCGTCAATGCGTGAAACCGTCGCTCGTTAGCGAGATGCGCTCGCCGCGCTTCGTCCGACGGTGGCTGCGAAGAGCCGAACGAATTCATCCACCGCCGCGCGTGCGAAGGCCGGCGAGTCGAGATTCAAATCGAGTTCTACGACCGCGGCCCGCGTGGCGATCTTTTCCTTGAGGCGCTGGGCGAACGCGGCGTCGGCGACCGGATCGAACAGCGGGCGCCCCTCACGGTTGAGCGACGACCAGCCTTTGAGCGGGATGAGAAACGCGAACGGCGCTTTGGCTTGGTTCAGCCGCCCCGCGATTGCATCGGCGGTTGCGATGAGCTGTTCGGCCGTGGTTCGCGCGGTTCGCGAAACGGGCTCAGTGCGTGCGCCGCCCACCATGTCGAGGCCGCACGGAGCGAGCACGGCGGGGATCGCACGCGTGACGGCGCCCATGAGCCGGCCGCTCGAGGGGTCGGGTTTCCCCGCGATGAGGTTTTCGAGGACGCTTCCGGTGCACAGGTCGAGCACGCCCGAGAAGACACCGTCACGAATCATCTCTTCCATGGCCCGGGCGCCTTTGCCGAATGCATCGCAGGCCACCGGCGTGAAGCCCTCCTCCTCGAGCATCGCGAACGCCGCCTGCACGGCGATCGCGCCGCAGCGCGACGACGACACCGCGACGACCGGCTTGTCGTAGGTGTATTCGGTGCCGCGGGTCATCTCGACCATCCCGCAAATCGCTCCGACGGCGTTGGTCAACTGCGCTTTGAGCAGCGGATTGGGTTTGCCGATGTCGAGCACCGTATGATGCAGCGTGATGTCGCGGGTACCGATATAGGATTCATTTGCCCCGGGATCGGCCGCTGCCGGCGATGCCATGAGCTTGGGCAGGCCGAAGGGCAGCGTTTTCATGATGCCCGTCGCGACGATGGTCGCGGTCCGGCAACCGATGCCGAACACGCTGTGGACGCGGCCCTGGCGGAGAAGATCGTGAACGATCGCCGCGCCGCCGGCGATCTGATTGGCCGTCGCCCGGTCGAGGTCGGAGCGATAGTAGGCGCGCACCTTCTCGATCGGCAGACCGCCGCGTGCCGCAACCTGCTCGCACGTCACGTCGCCGGGGAACGGCGGATTGAGCTCCATGCTGAAATCGAGCAAAATCGGGTCGTGACCGCGCCGCCGGATCAGATCTTTGACGAAGCCGACGTTCTCGCTTTGCGCGTCGAGACTGCAAATGATGACGACGCCTTTTTTCGGCAAGTCCGTCCCGAGCGTCCAACCGGATCGCATGCGCATCTAAATCCGGGCCGCTGAAATGCCGGGGGTTCGCCGGTTGGTCATGATGGAGCGCCTTTGCAATGTCTACGGCCTGTCCGCAATCGTCCACGATCGGCGCGCGTACGAGCGGCGCGCGCCTGATGAAGCGAGTTAACCGCGAAAGCGATGTCCTTCGACATAAGCGTCGCGTGAAAGAACTTTACTGCATCTTTGACAGTAAATGCAAGATGGTGCGCGAACATTATTGCTTTTTTGGCGCCTAACATTCGCGCCTAACATTCGCGCCTAACATTCGAGCTCAATCGTTGACGAAGGAGCGCTTTGAAATTGAGGCGGCGCCGATGATGTATGATGGGAGCGCCGCGCGCGTTGCAACGGCCGGAGTCGCATTCTCGGATTAATGCGACTTAAGTAAATAATTTGCGTTCCCCTGCGGCATTCTTTCGCGCCGAGCTCCACCCCGATTCCGGCATTTGTCAACAATTGCCGCGATCAAGGTGATCGCAAAGCGTCTTCGGCGACGAGATACGGGTTTGCCCGCTGACTCAAGCCGTCATGGGTATTTCCGTTGGCGAAGCGTGCGCGATGACGGTAGCGCCGGCGCCGTTCGCGAACGAAGGCCGCGATGGAGATCGCAACGCCGGGACCGCTTGGGCGCGTCGTGGTCCGTACGGCCGGCTCCTGCTTGGTCCTCGAGGCCGAAGCCATGCGCATCGGAAGCGACGTTCTCGTTGCCATCTGGGGCGGTGAACGGCCGCACATCGGGGCGGTGGCCGCTGCTTGCGCGCGCGCGAGTCTGGCCGACTCCACGAAATGGAGTGCGACGAGTTCGGTCCTCACCTATCCGGGTCACAAAGAAGACGTCGTCGTGAAGATGGTGGCCGAAGCGCTTTCGGCGGCGTTGCGAACCAACGTCGTCGTCACGGCCGGCATGCATTGGGACGGCTTGTCCGCCGACGCCATCGAGCGCGTCGTCGAGCGGTGCCGCGAGATCGTCAATCTGCTGCTGGAAGCACTCGGCGCCCCCGCGCGTTGACTAGCCGCACAACGAGCAAGCAGTCGCCGGCGGCCTTGACAAGTGTTAACCGAGCTCAGTACCCTAGCGAAGGTGGAGACTTTCGCAGCGGAACTTTGCGCGGCGATGCGCGACGCGGGAGTGTCGGCGGCGGAACTGGCGCAGCGCTCTGGGCTTACCGAGGGCGCGATCTCGTACTTGCGCTCGGGCCGCCGCGAGCCGTCGTTTCGCTCGATGCAAGCGCTCTCCGTGGCGTTGCCGCAACTTGCGGCACGCTTCGACACGGAACGGAGAAAGATGGACTCGATCGAGTCGGCGATTGCCGACATCAAAGCCGGCAAGATGGTCGTCGTGCTCGACGACGAGGAGCGCGAGAACGAGGGCGACTTGGTCATGGCGGCCGAGCGCGTATCGCCCGAAGCGATCAATTTCATGCGCAAGGAAGCCGGCGGACTGATCTGCGTCGCCTTGACCGGCGAGCGGCTCGATCGGCTGCAAATCCCGCCGATGGTCAGCGATAACACCACGCCGCTGGGAACCGCGTTCACCGTATCGGTCGAGGCGCGCGGCCGCGTGACGACCGGCATCTCCGCGCAAGACCGCTCGAACACGATTCTGGCCCTGATCGACCCGGCAACGACTCCGGCCGACTTCCTGCGCCCCGGCCACACGTTTCCACTGCGCTCGCGCGACGGCGGCGTGCTCGTGCGCGCCGGCCAGACCGAAGCCTCGGTCGATCTCGCCCGGCTCGCCGGGCTCAAACCCGCCGGCGTGATCTGCGAGATCATGGATGACGACGGCTCGATGATGCGCTTGCCGCACTTGCGCGAATACGCCAAGAAGCACGATCTGCGGCTCGTCACCGTCAAGGACCTCATCGCCTATCGCATGCGGCACGAAAAACTCGTGCACCGGATCGCCGAATTCAATCTCCCGACGCCGTTCGGGCTGTTTCGCGGCTTGGCGTACGAGTCGAAAGTCGACGACATCGCGCACGTCGCGCTGGTGATGGGCAACATCGGCGACGGCAAAGACATCCTCGTGCGCGTCCACTCCGAGTGCCTGACGGGCGACGCGCTGCACTCGATTCGCTGCGACTGCGGCGCACAGCGCGACGCCGCGATGGAAGCGATCGCCCGCGAGGGCCGCGGCGTCTTTCTGTATCTGCACCAAGAAGGGCGCGGCATCGGCTTGGCCAACAAGCTGCGCGCGTACGCGCTCCAAGACGCCGGTGCCGATACCGTCGAAGCGAACGTGGCACTGGGATTGCCGGCCGACAAACGCGACTACGGCATCGGCTCGCAAATCCTCGTCGACCTCGGCGTGCGCGAGATGCGCCTGCTCACCAACAACCCGAAAAAGATCGCCGGCCTCGAAGGTTTCGGTCTCACGCTGACCGGACGCGTGCCGATCCAGTCCGTTCCGACCGTGCACAATTCGCACTATCTCGATACGAAGCGCGATAAAATGGGGCATCTCTTCGCCGGCGCCCCGGCGACCGTGCCGGTGGTGCCGTGAAGAAAGACGCCGCCGCCACGGTTTATCCGGACGCGAAAGGCAAACGCTTCGCCATCGTTTCGGCCCGGTTCTATGCCGATCTGGCCGACTGGCTCGAAGACGGCGCGCGGCGCGGGCTGCGCGATTGCGGCGTGAGCGACGGCGACGTCGAACTCGTTCCCGTTCCGGGCTGCTTCGAGATTCCGCTCGTCGCCCGGCGCCTGATCGTGGGCGGCGAACTCGACGGCGTCGTCGCCTTGGGCGTTGTCATTCGCGGCGACACGCCGCATTTCGACTACGTCGCGGGCGAGTGTGCCCGCGGGATCATGAGCGTGCAGCTGGCGACCGGCGTGCCGATCGGTTTCGGCATCCTCACGACGGAGAATTTGGCGCAAGCCGAAGAACGCGCCGATCCCAAACGCTTGGACAAGGGGCACGAAGCGGCGATCGCGGCGGCCACGGTCGCGATCGTCGAACCGGCAAAGCACGACAAGCACCGCGTCGGGTTCCGCTAAGCCGGTGCGTCCGGGCCTGGTGGATCGACTTCGTCGATCCTTCGCGTTCGAGCTTCGCTCGAGCTGCCCGTCGTCACGTGTCGGCTGAAGCCGACACGCTCCTGGGAAATGCTCAGCGTTGCGGGCGCCGGGCGCGGGGTGCGCGAACGACCTCGACGTGGATTCGGTGTGGTTCGACGGCGATGCCGTCGGTTTTGTGGACCAACGCGCGCTGCCGCAAGCGGTCCAGCGGAAAACGGCGACGAGCGTCGACGATGTGGTCGAGGCGATCCAAACGCTGGCCGTCCGCGGTGCGCCGGCAATCGGTATTTTCGGTGCCTACGGCGTCGCGCTTGCCGCGCGCTTACACGGCGGTCAGCATTTCGACGTCGCCGCCGAACGCATCCGCAATGCGCGTCCGACGGCGGTCAATCTAGCCTGGGCGGTCGATCGCGTGTTGGCGCGCGAAGACGGCGAGTTTCTAGCCGAAGCGCGCGCCATTCACGACGAACAGCGCGCGATCGATCGCCGCATCGGCCAAGCCGCAATCGAACTTTTCCCGGCGGCCGGGAACGTTCTGACGCACTGCAACACCGGGCCGCTGGCGACCGGGGGCGAAGGCACCGCGCTGGGCTGCTTCGTCGCGGCGGTGCGCAGCGGGAAAGCGCTCCACGTCTACGCCGACGAGACCCGGCCGCTGCTCCAAGGCGCGCGCCTCACGATGTTCGAGCTGCACGAAGCCGGCGTGCCGTGCACCCTGATCGTGGATTCGGCGGCCGCCGTCACGATGCAGCGCAAAGCGATTGCCGCCGTCGTCGTCGGCGCGGACCGCATCGCCGCCAACGGCGATTCGGCGAACAAAATCGGAACCTACGGCCTGGCGATCGCCGCCGCGTATCACGGCATCCCGTTCTACATCGCCGCGCCGCGCTCGACGATCGATTTCTCGCTCGCCAACGGCGACGGCATTCCGATCGAAGAGCGCTCCGCCGACGAGATTCGGATCGCGCCCGGCGACGACGTCTACAACCCGGCCTTCGACGTCACTCCGGCTGCGCTCATCGCCGGGATCGTGACGGAGTATGGTGTGATCCGGCCGCCGTATACGCAGACGATTCCCGCCCTTGCGCACCTCGCGGCCGTAAACGGTGCCGAACACGCTCGGTCGTGACCCGACGGCGCGATGAAGTACTTCGACTTCGTCGATAAGGAGCCGAAGCTCGACGGACTCGTCGTCGTCGAAGGCACCGACGTATTGCTCGCGCAGCGCGCGCTGGACGCGATCGTCGAGCGGACGCTGCCCGCCGACCTGCGCGCGCTGAACCTCGACGTGATCGCCGGACCCGAGACCGAGCACGTCGGCCGCGCCGTCGCGGATGCGTCCACGGCGATGCCGTTTCTCGCCGAACGGCGGGTGATCGTGGTTCGGAATTGCCATCAGCTGCGCGCCCAGCCGCGGCGCGACGTTTGGGCTGCGGCGCAAGCGTTGCCGGCCGGCAACACGCTGGTGCTCGAAGACCTCTTTGCACCCAACAAGAAGACGAAGCCCGAGCCGTTCGGCGCGTTGGCCGGACGCAAGGCGCTGCGCATCGATACCACCCTGAGCGCCGAAACGCGCGAACGCTTCGTGCACGAAACCCTGGCGCGCCTAGGCGTCAAGGCGGAGGCGCGGGCGGTCGCCGAGCTCGCGGCGGGGGGCGCCGATTTGGGCTCGATTCAAAACGATCTCGAGAAGCTCGCGCTGGCCGGCAAGCACATCACGCTCAAGATGCTCGAAGCCGAGAGCCTGGCGATCGAAGACCCTAAGGCGTGGCAGTACGCGCAGGCCTTGGTCGAAGGCCGGGCCGACGAAGCCCTGGCCATTGCCTACGAACTCTTCGCGACCGACCCGCGCGGCGCGGCGGTTCCGCTCGCCGGCGCGATTGCCGGCGAGATGAGCCTGTTGTGGGAACTCGCACGTCCCGGCGGCGGCGATGCGGTCGAGCCGCGTCACCGCTGGCGGGCCGGGAAACTGCAGGGCGTCGCCCGCCGTATCGGCGCCGCACGCGCGCGCCGCGGGTACGAAGCCGCCGTGCGCGGCTTCGAGGCCGTCGTCACCGGCCGCATCGACGACGGCCGGGCCATGATCGAGCTGCTCACCGCCGACATCGCGGCCAACGTGACCGCTCCCCGCCCTTCGTCCAAGGAACGAGCGGCTCGCTAGGAGCAGGGTTGCGCGAAGCGCAACCCTGCGGGTTCGCGCAAGTCGAACGCGAAGACGCTCGACGAACGCATGAACGATACGACGTATGCCTCGCCGTTTTCATGGCGCTACGCGTGCACGGAACTTCGCGAGCTTTTTTCCGAGCGCGAGCGGCGCAAACTTTGGCGCGCGGTGTGGATCGCGCTGGCCGAGTCGCAACTGCACAGCGGGCTCGTATCGCAAGCCGAACTCGACGATCTGCGCGCGCACGCCGACGACATCGATCTGGCGGCGGCGCTCGCGATCGAGCAGGAGATCGGCCACGATCTGATGGCGGAGATCCGCGTCTTCGCCAAGCAGGCAACGATCGGCGGCGGCAAAATTCATCTCGGCGCCACGTCGATGGACATCGAGGACACCGTCGAGATGTACCGCATGCGCAGCGCGCTGCGGCTGATCCTCGGCGCGCTCGACGCGCTGCTCGCCGCGTTTGCCGTCCAGATCGACACGCACGCCGACACCGTGTGCATGGGCTACACGCACCTGCAGCCGGCCGAACCGACGACGGTCGGCTACCGGCTCGCGGTGTACGCGCAGGATCTGCTGATCGATCGCGCGGCGCTGCTGTTCACTTTCGAGCAGCTCACCGCCAAAGGGATTCGCGGCGCCGTCGGCACGTCGGCGTCGTACGCGCGGCTGCTGGCCGGCTCCGGGCGCACGGCCGCCGACCAGGAACTCGACGTGCTCGGTGCATTCGGTTTGAGCGCGCGCGACGTCGCGACCCAAACGTATCCGCGCAAACTCGACTATCTGCTGCTCTCGCAACTCGCGGGCCTGGGCGCTTCGCTCTCGAAATTCGCCGCCGACGTGCGGATCCTGGGGTCGCCGGGCTTCGGCGAATTCTTCGAGCCCTTTGGGGCCAAACAAGTCGGCAGTTCGGCGATGCCGTTCAAGCGCAATCCCGTGATGTCCGAACGCGTCGACTCGCTCGCGCGGCTGCTGCCGGGCTACGCCGACGTGGCGTGGCAGAACGCCGCGACCAACTACCTCGAGCGCACGCTCGATGACAGCGCGAACCGGCGCACGATCTTGCCCGAGGCGTTGCTGTGCAGCGACGAGCTGCTTTCGTTGGCGCGCAAGATCGTGAGCGGCCTGCGCATCGACGAGCGCCGGATCGCCGAGAATCTGCGCACGTACGGCCCATTCGCGGGCACCGAGGCGGTGCTCATGGAAGCGGCCAAGGCGGGCGCCGACCGCCAAGAACTGCACGAAGCGATTCGCGAAAGCGCGATGACGGCGCATGCGGCGCTCGCCCGCGGCGAGAGCAACCCGCTCGCGCGCCTGATCGCCGACGACGAACGCGTCGCGCGCTATGTCGACCCGGCCGAGATCCGGGTGCAACTCGACCCCATCGGGCACACCGGCGACGCCGCGCAGCGCGCGCGCCGTCTGGCGGCCCGCATTCGCGAAACCTTGGAGACGACCGGTGAATAAAGGCCACGAAATAACGCGCGGAAAGACCAAAGTTCTGCACGAGTATCCGGGGCAGCCGGACGTGCTCGTGGTCTCGCAGCTCGACGCGATCAGCGCGCGCGACGGTGAGCGCCGCGACATCATCGAAGGCAAAGGCCGCATCGCCGCCAAGACCACCGCGCGCGTGTTCCGGCTGCTCAATCTGTGCGGTCTGCCGACCCACTACCTGAGCGGCGGCGAAGACGACGACGACAACGAGATGCTCGTGCGCCGCGCGCAAATGATCCCGCTCGAAATCGTCGTGCGCGGCGTCGCCGCGGGCTCGCTGGTCAAACGCAAGCCCGGGATCATGCGCGGTGCGCTGCTCGTCCCGCGGATCATCGAGTTCTTCATCAAGGACGACGCCAACCACGATCCGCTCATCGAAGGCGACGAGATCGTCGGCCGCGGCCTCGCCACGCCGCAGGAGCTGGGCACGATGAGCGAGCTGGCCCGCATGACGTACGAAATCTTGGCTCATGCTTGGCGCCGGCGCGATACGCTGCTGGTCGACCTCAAGGTCGAATTCGGCCGCATCGCCGGCGGCGAAGGGAAAGGTTCGCTCGTCATCGCCGACGTGATCGACAACGATTCGTGGCGTGTGTGGCCGCAAGGCCGCGAAGAGCTGATGCTCGACAAGCAAGTCTATCGCAATCTCGAAACCGTCAGCCCGGCGGATCTTGCCTTGCTGCGCGACAACTACGAGCGCGTCGCCGAGATCGTCGGGACGTTTCCGCAAATGCGGCCGGGGATGATCGCGATCCTCGTCGACGGGCCCGGCTTCGCCGAACTCGGCAACAACGTCGCGCGCGCGGTCGGCCAATTCGGGCTGGCGTCGGTGCGCCACATCGTATCGGTCGAACGCACGCCGGGCTACGTGCTGCAGCTCGTCGCGCAGCTCGACGCGACGTTCCCCAAGATGGTGTTCATCGCGGTTGGGCCGACGAACAGCGCGCTGCCGGGAATGCTCGACAACGTCAGCGCCAATCCCGTTTTGCGGGTCGACGCCGCCGCCGCGGATCTCGACGGCACGGCGTTCAGCTGCGCCAAGGCACTGGGGTTGGAAGATACCGTCGTGTACGGGCGCGTCATGCTCATGCAGGCCAACGTGCGGTCGGCGGTGATGCAAGCCGACGCGCAGCTCCAAGCTCAGCAGCAACAGCAAGCGCCGAACGCGCCGGGGACCAATCTTGCTTGAAGCAGCGTCGCTGGAAAGCGACGTCCGGCGCATCATCGAACGACGCAAGCAGCTTGCGATCGGGTTGTCCGACGACGAGATTCGCAGCATCGTGCGCAAGCTCGCGCGGATGCCGACCGACGTCGAATTGTACGCGTTCGATGCCCAGTGGAGCGAGCATTGCTCGTACAAGTCGAGCCGCCGTCACCTGCGCAAACTTCCCACCGAGGGGCCGACGGTGATGCAAGGGCCGGCGGAAGACGCCGGCATTCTGCACCTGGGTGAATGGCAGGGCGAAGCGTACGGCGTGGTGATCGCGCACGAGTCGCACAACCATCCCTCGCAAGTCGTGCCCTTCGAGGGCGCGGCGACGGGGATCGGCGGAATCGTGCGCGACGTGTTGTGCATGGGCGCCGACGTGATCGCGATCGCCGATCCGCTGCGCTTCGGACGGCTCGACGATCCGCACTGCCGCTACGTGGCGCAGGGCGTCGTCGACGGCATCGCGGCGTACGGCAACGCGATCGGCGTGCCGAACATCGGCGGCGACGTCTACGTCGACGCGTCCTTCGACGACAACGTGCTCGTCAACGTCGTCGCGTTGGGGCTGGTCAAGCAGGCCGACATCATTCATTCCAAAGCGCCCGCGGATTCGCTGGGCTGGGACATCGTGCTGGTCGGGAAAGCGACGGACCGCAGCGGTTTCGGCGGCGCTTCCTTTTCGTCGATCACGCTCGACGAAGCCGACGCGCAGGCCAACAAGGGCGCGGTGCAAGTCCCCGATCCGTTTCTGAAAAACGTGATCATGCGGGCGTCGTACGCCGTGTTCGCCGAACTGCGGCGGCGCGGAATCACCGCGGGTTTCAAGGATTTGGGCGCCGGGGGCCTAGCCGGCTGCAGCGCCGAACTCGTCGCCGCCGGCGGCTTCGGCGCGCGGATCGATCTGGAGCGCGCGCCGACCGCGCAGCCGAATCTGCCGCCGCCGGTGATCGCGATCGGCGAGACGCAGGAG
>Ga0182013_10009158_pt1 | contig 10465 bp, 8 predicted proteins | sample 612S2MmetaG_FD_120487 | JGI IMG/M metagenome (GOLD analysis project Ga0182013, IMG submission 120487) | Permafrost microbial communities from Stordalen Mire, Sweden - 612S2M metaG | ecosystem: Environmental > Terrestrial > Soil > Wetlands > Permafrost | place: Sweden: Stordalen | collected...
CTCCTAGTGAACCGTCATGCCGACTACTCCTGAACTCGTTACAGTTTGGGTAGTTGTGGTCTTTGTGGTAGAGCTAGACCCTCCGCAGCCGATGCTAAAAGCCGTAGCAGCCAACAATATCAAGCTTAGCCCGACAGCAGGCCAGAGTCCCCGCGAAGCCAGCTTCTTGCGGAAGAAGAACAGTGGGAGCAGCAGGAAAGGCAGCAGAATTAGCGCTGAGGACGTGCTGGCAACGGTCTCGGCAAAGACAACTGTAACCTGGTACGTCCCAGACGGGGTTGTCGAAGAGGTTGAAATCGTCAACACGCCTGTTGCAAAGGAATAACTGCATATTGCGCCGGCAGGCAGATTCAGACAGGTCGCGGTAGCGTTGGTTATGGATGCCGGGAAACTTATCGAATACGTTGCGGTTGTTCCAGCGGTAACTGTCACCACCGTGCTGGGGACGGTTGGCGCGATTGTCGCACCCGAAGCCGAATCCACTTCGAATTGCAATATATCTGAAGTTCCGCCACCAGGGGCAGGTGTTTGCACGTTCACTGCAGTTGCTCCTGGATTGGCAATGTCAGCCGCCGTAACCGTGGCAGTCAGCTGAGTTGAACTTACAAACTGGGTGGTAAGTGCACTCGTGCCCCAGTACACGGTGGAGTTAGCCAGGAATCCAGATCCATTGACGGTGATGGTAAAACCAGCGCCGCCGGCATCGGCAATCGCGGGAGTTATGTTACCCAGTAACGGTAGAGGATTGAGCGGGACGTTCACCGTCAGGGTCACACTCGCTGTTGCGGCCGCGTAATCGACGTTATCTGTCGGGGTAAAAATAACAGACAGGGTGTCATTTCCCACCGGAGGTGTCGTTCCTAACGCAGGATTGTAGACGAAGGTTCCAGGCACCGAGGCTGTCGCATCCAATTGCGTTGCAGTGAGCGCGGTCCCGGCAGTGATTGCCGCGGGTGTGGCCCAGTTGATTGTCGGCGTGGCCTGATTGACCGTCAGCGTTACGGTTTTCGTTGCGGTTGCGTAGTCCGTCGCATCGGTGGGCATGAAGGTTGCCGTGAGCGTTTGCGGCCCGGCACCGAGCACGGTTCCTGAAGCGGGTGAATAGGCGAAGCTTCCAGGGACAAGAGAAGTCGCGTCGAGCTGAGCAGAACCCAGTCCAGCACCATAAGTGATCGCCACCGGTGTCGGCCAGGTGATCGCCGGTGTGGCCTCATTCACCGTCAGCGTCACGGTTGCCGTCGCAGATGAATAGTCCGTCGTGTCTGTGGGGGTGAACGTCGCCTTAAGGGTCTGCGACCCGGCAACGAGCACAGCCCCCGCAGCCGGCGAATAGGCAAAGTATCCAGCCACGGGAGTGGTCGCGTCCAGCTGAGCGGCGCCGAGTGCCGTGCCGTAGGTGATCGCGGCCGGTGCCGGCCAAAGAATCGTCGGTGTAGCCTGAGTCACTACGAGCGTTACGCTGCTGCTGGCTCCCGTGAAGTCGGTCGAATCAGTTGGAATGAAGGTCGCCGTGATCGTATGCGAGCCCGCACCGAGCACAGTTCCAGCCGCCGAAGAATAGCTGAACGTTCCAGCCACAAGCGAAGTTGCATTCAACTGCGTAGCGCCCAGCGCTGTGCCGTAGGTAATCGCAGTAGGTGTCGGCCAGGTAATCGCCGGCGTAGCTTGATTCACTACCAGCGTCACGCTACTGGCGGCCCCGGTGTAATCGGCCGAATCGGTTGGACTGAAAGTCGCCGTGATCGTATGCGACCCAACACCCAGCACGGTTCCGGCTGCTGTTGAATAAGTGAAGGTTCCAGCCACCGATGCCGTCGCGTCCAACTGTGTCGCACCCAGAGTGGTGCCGTAGAAGATCGCAGCCGGCGTCGGCCAGGTGATCGTGGGAGTCGCTGGGTTGACCGTCAGCGTCACGGTCGCCGTCGCTGTGGTGTAGTCCACTGGATTCGTGGGTGTGAATGTGGCCGTCAGCGTCTGAGGTCCTGCGGTCAACACAGCGCCTGCTGCCGGTGAATACGTGAATGTTCCGGCTACCGGTGAAGTGGCATCCAGTTGGGTTGCGCTCAGCGGTGTGCCGTATGTAATGGCCGTGGGGGCTGCCCAACTGATCGTCGGTGTCACTTGAATGCCAGTGCCACTCAGTGAGATGCTTTGCGATGCGTACCCCGGCGCAGAAGCGTTCAAATTGTCATCCGTCAGCACCAACGTGCCGCTTAGCGTCCCTGTCATTTCCGGTTCAAAGCTCATTACCAGATCGCACGTGGCGTTGGGCGACAGCGTTTCGGCCGACTCGGTGCCGGAATTCTCCACCTGGCACGCAGAGGAACCGCTACTGTTCAAGGTAAAGCTCGTCGCGATGCTCGGATTGCTCCCGGTTGTTGGAATTGGAAAGGTTAATGCGGCATTGCCAACATTCTCCACCGTCACCGTCTGCGGGCTGTCCGTGCCCACGGCGGTTGTGGCAAAGGCGAGGCTCGGCGGATCGGCGAGGTCTTCTTTCAATACCGAGTAATAGCCGGAATTGCCGATATAGACGTTACCGCTCCCGTCCACCGCGATTCCCATGGGCTGATTCAACCCACTCGTTTGTATTATGCTCTGGACGTAGCCAGCTTCCGTTGGGGTCTCCTTGAACACCTGTCCTATACCGTTGTTGTCGGTATATGCGACATACACGTTGCCGCTTCCATCTACAGCGACTCCAAACGGCACGCCCCCATTGCCAACCGCTATCGTGCTCTGGGTATATCCACCCGCCGAAGGCGTCTCCTTCACGACCCAGCCATTCGTTTCATTCACGGCGATATAGACGGCGCCGCTACCATCCACCGCGACCCCAGTGGCGCTGGGCAGACCAGTGACAACGGTGCTCTGTGTGTAGCTGCCTGCCGTCAGCGTTTCTTTGTAGACGGCGCCCCAGCTACTGGAAAAAAATACGTTGCCGCTGCCATCCACTGCGACCCCAAACGGGCTGCTCACATTGCTGGAGGTGGAACTGGCGACAATGCTCTGGATGTAACCACCCGGCGACGGGGTTTCCTTCAAGATCATGGAATTCGCTTCAAGCAAATCGCCGCCATAGGCAACATAGAGGTCGCCGGCGCCATCCACTGCGATTCCACCGGGCTCTTCCTGGGTGTTGGTTGGGATTGTGCTCAGCGTGTAGCTGCCCCCTGAAAACGTCTCCTTATATATAAGCTCCCGGGTGTCTTCGGGCTGGTTGTAGTCGGTGATATAGACGTTGCCGCTCCCATCCACCGCGATCCCGCCGGACCATGCCAAATCGGGGGCGATTATGATCTCGGTTCCGGGCAGGAAGTTCACCTGCGGGCCCACGCCGGTGCCTTGAACGTAGCCGGTTGCCAGCACGTTCCCTGAGCTATCGAGCAACTCCGCTGCGCCGTACCGGGTCCCGGCAAACTTCGGCTTGAAGTTCACATCCACCGTGCAGGTTGCACCGGCGGTGTAGGCGGTTCCAGCCGTGCAGGTTCCCGTGCCGGCATCGGCGAAGTCCAGGCCCGTGGCGCCCTGTGTCACCACCGCCGTTGAGCCCAACGTGCCCGCCGTGTCGAAAGTGAAGATCATGGAGATCGGAGTCTGGCTCGTGCTCCCCACGTTCACCGTCCCGAAGTTCCCGCCCGACGATGTCTCCTCTAAGACCCGGTTATTGCCGCTATCAGAAATATAGACGCTGCCGCTCCCGTCCACCGCGACCCCATAGGGAAAATTCAGGCCGTTGGTTGCAGCGTTTGCAACAACGCTCTGGTTGTAGCCGCCCGAGGACAGCGTCTCCTTCAACACACGGTTATTGGAGCAATCGGCAATATAGACGTTGCCGCTCCCGTCAACAGCGACGTCATAGAATGATCCCAGGCCGTTGTCGGCAGAGTTTGCGACAACGCTCTGGGTATAGCTGCCCGCCGACAGCGTCTCCTTCAACACACGGAAACTGTAGGTATCGGCGATATAGACGTTGCCGCTCCCGTCAACAGAGACCCCTTGCGGGAAATTCAGGCCGCCGTTGGCAGAGTCTGCGACAACGCTCTGCGTGTAACTGCCCGCCGATAGCGTCTCTTTCAACACTCGGCTATTGCGGGAATCGGCGATATAGACGTTGCCGCTCCCGTCCACCGCGACCCCATTGGGACCAAACACGCCGTTGTCGTCACGGTTTGCGACAACGCTCTGGGTGTAGCTGCCCGCCGTCAGCGTCTCCTTCAACACCCGGTTATTGTTGGTATCGGCAATATAGACGTTGCCGCTCCCGTCCACCGCGACCCCTTCGGGTTGAAACAGGCCGTTGGTTGCAGCGTTTGCGACAACGCTCTGGGAGTAGCTGCCCGCCGACAGCGTCTCCTTCAACACCTGGCTATTGCCCCAATCGGCAATGTAGACGTTGCCGCTGCCGTCCACCGCGACCGCTCGGGGACTACCCAGGCCGTTGTTGGCAGCGTTTGCGATAACGCTCTGGGCTCGGGCCCCATCGAAGTTCGCGGTCTGGGCGTAAACGCCGACCCAAGCCCCGCCCAGCATTGTCCACAGAACCCCGGTTAGAGCAATCAACGACCTACGCGCCCGCAGAGTGCTGAAAACACAAAGAAAGGCAGCCGCTCGAGTCGTCGAGCAGAAAGATGAGGGTATGGATTTCATGATGGATTCTCTCTCGAACGCAAGTGATCTGCGTCACTGGAACAAGCTTCAAAACGGCCTCGCAGATTTCATGCGCAAAGAAATGTCCCGGAAATCCCGAGACAAGTCCTGCGGTTGAACAGCACTGCGCGCCGCAAATTCTTAGCTGGAGTTGCGACCAAAGAGTAACACGAATCCTTGTCCCGGGTCTTGCGACTATATGAACCTTCTGTAACTCAATTGCGAGTACTTCCGGTTAGTTCCCCACCGGCGTCGCCGACCCACGGTGGATGAAACTGTGCCCATCCATCGGACGTCTTTTTGTCCGATGGGTGGGATCGCTGAACTCATCCTTTGTTTTGCTGAACTTGCGTTTTTTGTTTCTTCCTAGAATGCCTCCACGAAGCCGGATCGAAGGTGGGGGCAACGAAGGGTGCCAACCTTCAAATCGAGGAAGGCGCAGCGAGCCAGTGGCAGTTAGATCAGGATGATCCGTAGCCGAGGATCGTCCTCGGAACTGCCTCAGCGTTCAGGTATGGGGTAACAACTGGTTGGTCGCCAATCCGGAACCGGTAACCTGGAACGCGGAAGCTACCACTTGTGGTTTACCGAACGCCTCCAACAGGCCCGAGGATCGACACTGCCATGGCTGCTTGCAACCCTCAGCACCAATTCGGTCGGTAACCCCAAGCGAACGACAATCCCCGCTGCCCCTCGCCAGTTCCTTGCGCGGGAAGAGTTGGTTCTACCCGAGAAAAGCTGGCCGGATGGATTGTCACCCGTCTTGCGGCTGGAACTACGTTGGATGCTGGGCATCCTTGCTGGACCTCTGTGACGGCCGCGGTTTGTGCCTCTTCGACACACGGCGCCGCCGGCAATTCGGAATCGGAATCAGTGAGTGCACTCTGTTTGCCAGCAATGTATGCTTCGATGCCAGCCAGTTCAATCCATACCCGCCGTCCGATCTTCACAATAGGAAATGGTCCGTTGTTCCGGTCCAAACGGTATACCCTGCTCCGGGACATGTTAACCAGGCAACCGGCTTCCTCGGCCGTGATGTAGTTGCAGACCAAGAATGGGCGAAGGGGACGCTGGTCATGTTCGTTGACGGCACCGGCGAGTGCCTCACCGTTGACAGCTGAAGAGTCACACTGAGGAAGGGCAAGAGATTGGCTTGCGATGAGATTCACGTTTATTGCCTCTGCATCCAGAATGCCCCCGCGCAGTCCTGTTCCAAAGGCTCAGCAGGGCAGTCGCGAAGTAGTGGGGAACTGGCCACTGCTGAGCGTGACAACAATGGCGTTTTCGAGCGCGGCCTACGCGAGCCGCAACACGGAGCCAACCTCTCTCTGATGACTGTGCGGTGGCGCCAGAATGGCTCTATTAAGCGGCGAGGTCAACAAACGACCAATCGCCCGATAGAAGTTCCACGTCCAGACCATCGAGCTCCACAGTCGCCGTGTTCGTCTGAGGCTTAACAACCTTCAGGCGCCCGATCGAGCCATTCATAAATCCACGGTTCCAGTCGTTCCGCGTCCATATGATTGGCTCCGCTTCACAGATCCGACCTGCATCCACGGACGGCCTCCCCGGCTCCAGGATGCGGTGAAAATGGGAATTGATGGCTTCGACTCCGGCAATTCCGCATGTTGCGTCAGAAATGGTCCTTTTGGACTGTTGTGCGCAACATTGCAAAAAGTGCTGTCGTGTCCGATAACGGATATTCTCGTCAACCTGGAAGCCGTTCATGTACAACGGTTTGTTGGAAATCAAAAAATGACGGGGGAGGGAAGTCCAATGCGGCCAGGAACTTCCTTTTCTTCCCAAAGTGTTCATGTTGGTTGTATTGCACGCAGACAGTGAATGTCAATTGTAGAACTTCAGAGGGAATCTGTTTGTGCAACCCAGACATCTTTTCGGAACTTGACAGAGCCCGTGCCGTGCATTACAAACAACTCAACCATGAGAACACCCCTCCAACTCGCTCGCGAACGAACCGGGCTGTCCCAGACCGAGGCAGCAGCTCGTATGGGGATCGACCGGACCTACTACTCCCGGATTGAAAACGGGCGATGCAAACCCTATGCCAAAATGGCCAAGCAGATCGTGGATTTTTACGGCGCCCCGCTCACCCGCGACCAGGTCCTGTTCCCCGAGGAGTATGTCGGCATGGCCCTGCCTCCGCAGCCGGAGGACGGCGCTCAGTCCGAGGCCGCGTAGCCGTGCCTCGCGGAGACCCACCACTCGGCGTCCCGTTGTCCACACCCCTGACCGGATTCGCCAAGCGCGGCGTCGCCGCTCAGGCCGCAGTCGACAAACTGACCGCTCCGAAGAAGTCCTCGAAAAAGGGCGCACACTACCCCATGCGCGAGTTGGCCGAGATGCCGCGGGAAAGTGCCAGGGTGTGGAATCGCTGGGCCGCCGTACCGAATCGGCGCGCTGAAATGGCATACGGCGCGCACACCCTTGCCGATCTGTTTCGGTCATCAGCCTATGTGCTGGATACGATGGCCGACAAAGACCGCCAGGAAGACGAGCCTCCTCCCAAAGCCGCGCTCACCAAGCTGCAGAAGTAGCCTTTGACACTTCTCCGCGATCGGCGCTATGCTGCAGCGGTCAGGCATAGTGGCCTGTGGATTCAAACGCTCAAGTACACGCACTCAAGCCCAAAGCGATTCGGGCTTTTGTGTGCCCGGCCGCGATAGAAGCTCGCTGAATGCGATCGCGACCCCCGAGGCCTCCGGAGACGTCAGCGCCGTGCGGATCTCCTTCATCGCGCCGGCAACGCCCTCGATCGCTTCCATCTCTTTGTCGTACTCCTCCGTCGTGATTGTGCCCCGCTCCACCTGCACCCAGTGCGCATGATGGAATGCCTCTCGCGCATAAGCTCCAGCCCTTCCTGCATAACCGCGTTCCACCAGGTACTTCGCTTCCATGCCCAGCCGCACGGCCTCGTACGCGCTTTCGGATGGCAGCTCCGGCCGCTCCGGCTCGTACCGGCGACAGAACTCATACCACCCCTCATCCCCCTCCATGTTGCTGACCAGGATCGCCAGAGCCTGGCTCAGCTCGAGGGCCGTCCGGAACTTGATGTGCAACTCCCCGCGCGCAAGCGTCACGCAGTCGGGCAGGGAAGCCAGCCCGAGTCCCAGCTTTTCTTTGAGCACTACAGTCCGCGGCTTGCGGCGGCTGACGTAGAGGTTCGCGGCCCGCCGGGCCTGGATCAATGCGGGCACGTCCCGCCCCGCCAATGTCGTCTGGAGCACATCGTCGAGAAAGTCGAGCAGCTCCTCGGCCGGGACGATGTAGCTGGTCCCATACCGCACCCGCGGCATGGCTTCCATCAGGATGCTGGCCGCGCGCGGCATCAGGCCGAAGAGCCGGCCGACGTCAGAGGTGTGAAAGTGCGAGCAGGTCGAGCCGGCAACCGCCTTGCGGATCTCGGCAGCGTCCTTCAGCCAGGAAATCGGTTTGGCCATAAACACCTCGAAAACGCAGGGATTTCAAGGGTACGGATAAATGCGAGGTCGCGCACTCATCGGATTTCTACAAGATACTACTAATTATCATGACCGGGTGTAAACTGGCCGATCATGGCCTCACCGCACCCCAAACCCGCTCCCTGGCTGTTGACGGCAGGTACCTCGACAGCCTCCCTCGTCAATTTGGTTTTAGCCTCGGTTCCCTCGCCCAACACCCGCCGAAGCTACGCCAAAGGCATCGCCGATCTGCTGGCCTTCGCCGATGGCCGCCCCATCACCAGGGTCCTGCTGCTTGAGTGGCGCGCGGCCATGAAAGCCGCCGGCCGATCCGCTTCCACCGTGAACCTGCGAATCAACTCGGCGCGCGCCCTGGTCCGGGAGGCGCTGGGGTCAGGGGCTGTCGACGCCGCGCAGGCCTTCGATCTGCTGCGCGTGGGCAACCTGCCCGTCCGCGGGGTCCGCGTCGGCAACTGGCTGACAGAAACGCAGGTCGACGAGCTGCTCGCCGTCCCTGATCGCACCACGCTTCGCGGCAAGCGTAATTACTGCATCCTGGCTGTGCTGGTTGGCTGCGCGCTGCGCGAAGAGGAACTCTTGACGCTCAAACTGGAGGACATCCAGAGCCGCGCCGGGCGCTGGGTGATACTCAACCTGATGAGCAAGGGCGGGCGGGTGCGCACCGTCGCAGTCCAACCATGGGTCAAGCAGGCTATCGACGCCTGGGCCAGCGCCGCGAAGATTCGCGATGGCAGGCTGATCCGCCAGACCACGCTCGCGCCTGGCGGGGTTTCCTCCGCAACCATCTGGAATATCGTGCGTGCCGCCGCCGCAAAAATAGGCGTCGCCAACTTCGGGCCCCATGACCTTCGTCGCACCTGCGCCAAGCTCTGCCACACCAGGGGGGCCAACATCGAGCAGGTCCAGCGGATGCTCGGCCACGCCGATATCCGGACGACTGCCCGGTACCTCGGCACCGAGCAGGATCTGGTGAACGCCCCCAACGACCGGCTGGTCTTCGGAGCACCCTCGAAAAACCATTAAAATCCCCTCCAGCGCCTCCAGGAGCGATTCCGGGGTATCATCCCCTGTCCGAATCGCCGCGCGTGCGTCCTGGGGCATCCTGTCGCGGCGACTAGCCGGTTTAATCGCTCCAGACATGGGAATGCCGCCTCAATCCAGGATTGAGGCGGCGGGAAGAACGGCTCCGAGGCAACTGTACAAACGTATAGTGCCCCGGAGATTTAGGCTGCGCTCTTCAGCTCTGCCTGTAGCAAAGTTTGGTACTGGTCTTGTAGCTCTGCCATCGAACGGCCGCCCTGGCCGTAAGCGTTGCCGGGGAAGCTCGCCCAGATATTGCTGCAAGCCTGGATAGCGAGCCCGAAATTGCCCGACTCGATCAGCGCGATCGCGCGCCGCTCCTTGATCTGCTGCAGCGCGATCGCGTCCTGGCTGGCGGGCGAGAAGTCCGTCAACGACAGCAGCGTTTTGTACGGGCGCCACCAGCGGAGCATGAGCTGGTACCTGCCTGACGCGTCCGAGAAGAGTCCCTTGGGAAACTGCGCGCAAGGTGGCCGAACAAGGATCGCGCCCCGCCCATTGGCAAAGGGATGGGTGGTGTAATCCGAGAAGACGGAGGGGCCGTCGACGCCGGTGACGATGACGTCGTAGCCTCGGTTGCGCGTCAGGCGGCTCGCGCCGGTAACTTCGCTCCAACTGATCAAGTCGAGAAATGCTTTTTCTTTTGCGTCGATGCTCAATGGTTCAGACTCCTTAGACTCTTGGGTTGAGGACGCAGCTCAGATAACTGCCGGCGATGATCAACAGCAGGGTTATCGCAGCGCCCGAGAAGAAAGCTGTAGCAGCCAATTCATTCCGTGACCACTTCATTTCAGGCCGCCGGCTTCAGCTCCGCTAGCTCTACTTTGAGCGACGGCGCCTTGGTGTCGATTTTGAAGCAGAGCGCGATCATCGCTGTGAGTTTCGTTCGCAGGCGCGCGCCCATGGTCAGGGTCTTCAGCTTTCCGGCCGGCCCCTTCACCATGTTGTAGGTGGTGTGCTCCTCGAAGAACTCTTTGGCCAGCGACGGCGTTTCCGTCTTGCCCAGATACAGGCGCAGTTTTTCGACGGCCGCAGCATCGATCCACGTGAGCGTTCCCGTGGTCGTGGTCGCGGTATTATGTATTCCCTCGAGCCGCTTCGACTTCTCGGTTTGCCGGCTGCCCCACTTCTCAACCATCGCCGTTAGCTCGACTTTGATCTCGCCGGCTGCGGCGCCCAATATTCTCGCGGTCGCGTCCAGAGCATCGGCGCGGGTCCGCGCGTCGGAATATTTCGCGATCAACGCGTCGATCTGC
>Ga0182013_10009159_pt1 | contig 10464 bp, 11 predicted proteins | sample 612S2MmetaG_FD_120487 | JGI IMG/M metagenome (GOLD analysis project Ga0182013, IMG submission 120487) | Permafrost microbial communities from Stordalen Mire, Sweden - 612S2M metaG | ecosystem: Environmental > Terrestrial > Soil > Wetlands > Permafrost | place: Sweden: Stordalen | collected...
GCACGCCACATCAGGAAGATCATCGGTAAGCCGTGTGCGGGAAAACCGCACGCACGGTTTGAAAGGGGGAGTCTGGAAACGGGCTGGCGCAAGCCAGTACCGCGCTAGACTCCTACCAATGGCACGCTGAGCGGTCCTGGCACCCGGCAGCTTCTGTACCGGGGCTGATATGAATTGGCCGACGCGCGCTACGAGCCGGCGGACGGTGGACGGCCCGGCTATCTGCGGGTGGACACAGTTCACCAGGGCGATCTGGACGGAATCAAGGGCGTGTATCACATCAATCCAGTGGATGAAGTCACGCAATGGCAGGCGGTGGGAGCGGTGGAGCGAATTTCAGAAAACCACCTCAAACCCCTGCTGGAGTACCTGTTGAAGCAGTTTCCCTTCCGCATTCCGGGCTTTCATTCCGATCACGGCAGCGAGTTCATCAACCACACGATTGCGGCGCTGCTGAACAAGCTGCTGATAGAACAAGCCAAGTCCCGGCCGCGGCATTCCGGCGACAACGGCCTGGTGGAAACCAAAAACGGCGCAGTGATTCGCAAGCACATGGGCTACGATCACATTGCCTCCGAACACGCTGAAGCGATCCACGCGTTTTATGAAGAGCACTTCAATCCCTACCTGAACTTCCACCGGCCCTGCGCGGTGCCGGAAGCGAAGAAAGACTCACGGGGCAAAACAGTATGCGTTTACCGCTGGTACGCCACGCTGCGGGAAATTCCGCGGCAGACTCCCGGTATCGGCGGATGCCTGAAGGACAATCTCACCATCGGCGATTTGGAAAAGCGGGCAGGCGCGGAGAGCGATACCGTCGCGGCCACGAAGATGAACCAGGCCAGGCGAAAGCTTTTCGCCAGTTTTGAGCAAAGGCGAATCGCATGAGGGAAGGGCTGCGGAAATGCCGGGCTGTGGCCGGCGAGGAAAACCAAATGCAGGTTTTCCATCGCCCGCCCACGAGCCCCTGGAAATCGCAGCCGCGATTCCCACATTCCCACGCTCTGTCTTCTCTCTCAAAAATCAAAAACGGAAGGAGCCCTCACATTACCTGTTATTCTCGTCCTTCAGGCTCATCTCTGGATTACAAAAGACCGGGACAGATGTGAATACGTTCTTTGTGCAGAATTTCGGATGCCGGGCTACCCAGGCCGATGGCGCGGCCATCGAAGCACAGCTGGCGGACAAGGGTCTGGCAGCGGCTGGCGCTCGCGAGGATGCCGATCTCGTCATTCTGAATACGTGCACGGTGACTTCGGAAGCGGATCACGATGCGCGCGCGGCGATTCGACGTGTTCACCGCGAAAATCCGAATGCCCGCATTCTGGTTACGGGCTGTTATGCGCAGCGCGAACCGGATCTGTTGGCTGGCATGCCTGGCGTCGAGTGGGTTGTCGGCAATTCTCACAAGACACAGATCGTCGATTTGTTAGGCGGGGAGGCCCCGTACCACGGGCAGGTTTTGACAGGGGATATTTTCGCGACTCGCGATATTCTGACCGCGCCAATACTCGATCGCGGCGGCGATCGCACTCGTCCGAATCTTAAGATTCAGGATGGCTGCCACAATCGCTGCTCGTTCTGTGTCATTCCGTTCGTGCGTGGCAAGAGCCGGTTCGTCGATGCGGATCAGGTGGTCGAACAGGTGCGCGGGTTAAGCCGGAATTACCGGGAGGTTGTTCTCTCCGGAATCAATCTGGGCCGTTGGGGCAGGGAAGCGGGCAGCGGCATGCGACTCGCCGATCTGTTGGGCCGCGTTCTTGCCGAAACAGATATCGAACGTATTCGCCTGAGTTCGGTTGAGCCAATGGATTTCACCGATGACCTGCTGGGTTTGATGGCGGAGACGGAGCGAATCTCGAAGCATGTTCATGCGCCGCTGCAGTCGGGGTCGGACACCATCCTTCGACGAATGCACCGGAAGTATCGGCCGCGCCATTATGCCGACCGGGCGTTGAAAGCGCGGCGCCTAATGCCCGATGCCGGAATCGGCGCCGATGTGATGGTGGGTTTTCCCGGTGAAACGGATGCGCTTTTTGAAGAGTCGCGCCAGTTTATCGACGCGATGCCGTTTACTTATCTGCATGTCTTTACGTATTCGGAGCGGCCTGGAACGCCCGCGGCTATGATGCCGGATGCAGTGCCGATGCCAGTGCGGAAGGAACGGAACCGGGTATTGCGCGAACTGGCTGCCGTGAAGAATGCGGCGTTCCGTCAGAATTTATTGGGGCGAGAATTTACGGCGGTGACGCTCGACCCGCCAGGCATTGCATTGACGGATAACTTTGTGAAGGCGACGCTCGATTTTCCTTACACGCCGAATAAACTGGTGCGGATTCGGCCGATCGGGCTGACAGAAAGGGGCGTGAGAGCGCAGGTTGTCGCCGCGGCTTAGTTTATTGGACGAATAAGTCTTCGATACGCCGGGCATCCAGCAGGCGCAGCGCGACTGCGTCGATTTGGTCAGGTGTTAACCCATCGAGACGTTTGCGGATTTGGACAGGGATGTCTCCAAACCGTCTTTCCATCTGGCTCAACAATAATTTGACCTGTCCCTGTCGGATCAGCGGCCCAAAATAATCATGATCCCTGATGTCTTCCTGAATCGGCATCTTTCGCGCCTCTCTTTCTATTTCACCACCCAGGTTTCGCAATCCCGCCAGGATCGATAACTCCGCCACCGCCTCATTGCGATCCTCGTGCGGCCCGTCGGCGATGCGCCTGAGTACCCGTCGAACAGCATCGGGCTCGTTGCCGAACTTCGTTAGTATTGCAATTACATTGTCGCCTGGATTGTCGCTCGCCATCAGGTTCTCGCCATCGACGTCTCTGATATCAACGAGGCGGAATCGGTAAATCCAATCGGAGCCCGCTACTTCGTTGCTCATCCGCAGCGGGTCCGCACCCACATACAGCGCAACTTGCCGGGGAATGCTGCCGTGTCGGAGGGCTACACCGAACGAATATTCGCCCATGCGCAGCGGAAAATCCTTTTCGTTCCGGCTTTGTAATTCGATATGGATGAGTTCGCCGTCCGCCGATTTTCCAAGAAGATCCACGCGCAGATTGCGAACCAGGGGCGCTTCAACATTCAGCCATTCCAGTGACGATGAGCCGGTTAGCGCCGTCAGCAATGCGCTGCCGGGCCGCGTAAGGATTCGTTTCAGCGCTACGTCGTATTCGTGCACCGTTCCGATAGTGCGGAATACGGCGAAAAGCTCTCATGCCTTGTCAGGGCTGGCACTAATAATCCCAGACAAAGAAGTCCGCCGTTTTTTCGAACGCAAGCACGGCTTCCGGCAGGGAGATTGTCGATGCGGATTCGATCCGTCGAACAGATTGCGTTCACACAACCATAGTGGTCGGTCATTGTGGAAGGGTTGAGACGGGACGACACGCCCTTGAAAGGGATCAACCAGGGCGCCATCGCCGGTCTCACTAAACCAGAAGTCTCGTTGAAAATCGTCATCGGGCGCAACCGGTCCGAGCGTACCGAGGGGCACCGTGCTCCATCGCGTCCGCTCATCCAGATCGACGGCGCAAGGGTCAAACATCTCGAGTCTTCCGGATAAAGTGTAAAGCTCAGGTTCGGAAACCCCCGCAGCTTTAGCCTTAATTGAATATTGGTCCCGAGGGAGGTCCGGAAACCGGAATATACCCGGTCATCGACTCGTTCCGTAATCGCTCCTGGGATAGGGCCGATGCCGGGCGCTATACACAGATCCGGTCAATCCGGTTGCGGCGGACAGAGAGAGCGATCCCATTAGCCAGCAGTAAAGTAGTCCGTTTTTGACGCGCCGGATCATTGTTCAGGGCAGCAAAACGTCCACGAGCGGCATAGCGATTCGTCCGTCGGCCGTGCGCATGACGCTTTCGACAGCGGTGGCCCAACCGGCGGCGGTAACGCTCCATCCGCGATGCTTCCAGGGATCGATGACCCAGATGTTGGGGACGCCGAACTGGAGATAATCGTCCATGCGATCCTGCATGCCGACTACGGTGTCCTCCGGGGACATCACTTCGATGCAGAGATAGGGCGGGCTCGTGAAGACTTCTACTTCAGGGAGGGGCATTTCCGATACGACGACATCGGGAATCCGGATGCGATCGGGGCCGACTCGCATGCGAAGTTCTGGAAGCGACTGCAGCAGCTGGGTTGCCTTGGGACTGTTAAACCAGGTTGCGATCTCGCCCTGGGCATAGCTGTGTTTTCTTTTTCCCGTGTTTCGCTCCAGAACTTCACCCTCGACGAAGTCGCAGTCGGGGCGATAGCTGGTGCGCAGGTATTCGTCCACCGAAATGAGTGTGCCGACGCCCATAGGTTCATAATAGCGCTGATGAAGAACGATCCCATTGAGAAGGCCCTGGCGGCGCTCGATGACATTCCGCTGAATACGACTGAGGGACGCAAGCAGATCGAAAAAACGCTCGATTCGAAAATAAATCTGGTGGTCGCCAAAGCCGCGCGGATTGCAGGCGATGCGCAGTGGCTGGAAATCGTGCCCAAACTCGTCGCCACTTTTCAGCGATTGCTGCCGGGAGGCGCGTCGGCGGATAAAGGCTGTTCGGCGAAAACCGCCATCGCGCGCGCGCTGCATAAACTCGAATACGACGGCGCCGAATTTTTCCTGAGCGGCATGAAATACCGGCAGCTGGAACCGGTTTGGGGCGGCTCGGAAGATACCGCCGTGGATTTGCGCGCGATATGCGCAACGGGTCTGGCGGGATCGACGTATTGCTTCAAATTGCGCGAACTGGTGAATCTGCTGGTCGACGGAGGTTGGCCGGTGCGGGCTGCAGCTGTGCGCGCGATCGCCGCGGTCGGGTCGGATGCTGCGTCGCTCCTGCTGCGCTTAAAAGCTTTAACGGGCGATGGCGAAACGAACGTGATGGCCGATTGTTTCACCGGTCTGCTGGGGGTCGATGGCGCCGATGCAGTGCCGCTCGTTGCCTCGTTTGCAGAGAGAAGAGACGACGATTCCCGCGAACCCGCAATCCTGGCCCTTGGCGAAAGCCGACGAGATGACGCCGTGGAAGTGTTGAAAGAACTCTTTGGCCGTACGGTCGATCCGGACGGACGCCGATGCATTCTTATTTCTCTGGCGACGTCTCGCACCGAATCGGCGACGGAATTTCTGCTTGAGCTGATCCGAAATGAGAGTTCGCAAACCGCATCGCAGGTTGTGGAAGCCATGGCGGTTTGCCGTACGGATCCGAGAGTTAGCCAGGAAATTGAAAAGGCCTGGAACTCACGGCCATAATCCCGCTATCGTGCCCTTACCGTTTATTAGTGGGCGTGATTTAACAGAAACCAGATCAGGACCAGTCCGCCGGGTACGCCAATCAACCATGCAAATATGTATTTCATTAGTGCCTCCCGCCCGGCTACATAGCACGCAGTTCGCCAAAAGCGGCGGGCGAAACCGCCCGCCCCACCAGAACATAGAGCACTTCGCCAGCTAAATGGCAGACGCAGCGAACCGGGCGATCTTTAAAGCTGCGTCGCCGGCCTGACCGGTCACAACCATGGCTGTTACATGTCCGTCTTCGAACCCTGCCACGTGTTCCGCGCCGAGGCTGGACGCATAAACCTTCCCGACATGATTTTGATTCTGTCCGTTAAGAAACATGGAGAAGGTTCGCGTGCCTGTGTTATCGGAATAAACCAGATGCAGGTAGATGACTCCGTCAAGCCGGCAGAGCCTGGCCTGCTGGAAGTGATAATCAGGAGGCGCGATTCGGGAAATCGCCGCAGTCGAAATGCCTTCACGGGCTGCCAGATCGCTCACTGACGCGATATCGGTTCGCCATCTTCGGGGCTGACCTTCGACAATCTCCATGTGGTGATCGCGGGCGGCGGCAGCGAACGCCGGGGAGGGTTTAGGAGGCAGCAGCGCCCAATATCCCGCATAACCAATCACCACTACAGCGGCTGCCGCGACGGCGGTGAGAGCCCATCGCCGGGCCGACCTGCGGGATGTCGCCTGTGCCGCGATACTCTGCTTGACGCGCGATTCAATCGCCGCGGTGTCGGCCGGCTCCGCAAGAACGGCAGCGCGCAGGCGGGCATCTACTGCCATTTGCCGCGAAAGCTCACGGGCGCATTCCGGACAACTCTGGGTATGCTTCGCGAATTCGCGCGCTCTCGCCTCATCGAGTTCTCCGGTGAAGTAGAGAGGCATAAGGGATGTTGCGGCGACACAAGTCATAGGATTTCCTTCGCTAGATGGCTTTCGTTAAATTTCCCGTCGCTGCAAATGCGACTCCCGGCGACCGGGCACCGAGCCGTGTTCGCATCGCCTGCCGCGCACGGCTGAGGCGCGACATTACGGTGCCGATCGGTACTTCAAGAATCCCCGCGATCTCGCGGCAGGTGAAGCCCTCCACGACGCCCAACAACAGCACGGTGCGGTGCTCGATTTCGAGGGACTCGAGGGCCCGCGAGACTTCCATGGCGTCATCGAGAACAGGGAATACTGTTTGCGATCCGGGCGTAAGCGGCACCATGGGCGGTACTGCGCGCAGCTTTCTGCCCTGTGCGTAAAAGTTGTTGAGGAGAATCCGGAACAGCCACGCCCGAATATTGGAATCGGGCTGGAACTGATGAAAGTTTCGCCATGCGGCCAGCAGCGTTTCCTGCACCAGGTCTTCCGCCGCGACAGGGCTGGACGTCATGCGGCGAGCGACACGCAGAAGGCTCTGCGCATGCGGCATCGCGATTCGTTCAAATTCGGATTGTTGCGGGTGATGCACAAAAAGCCGGGACACAGAAAGTTGCAGGCGCGGTTCGGGGGAGAATTACTCCGCGCCTGCCTTTTCCGGGGGAAGCGAACTATTCGCCCGACCCCTTTTTCAGTTCGTCGAGAGCCGCCAGAACTTCCGTGCTGTGCGGATTCGGATTGACCTTCACGTACACCTTGCGGATCACGCCTTTGGGATCGATCAGAAACGTGTTGCGCGCGGCAACCGTGGTGGTACCGAATGTCTGTGTGGAGCCGTATTTCGTTACGACCTTCTTGTCCGGATCGGCCAGCAGCTTGAAGGTGAGGCTTTCCTTGGTGCAGAACTGAACGTGGGAATCCACCGTGTCGACGCTCACGCCGAGGATGGCGGCGTTTTTGGCATCGTACTGCGGCAGATCGCGCTGGAAATTATGCGCTTCGATGGTGCAGCCCTGGGTCATATCTTTCGGATAAAAGTACAGAACCACCCACTGGCCTTTGTAGTCGTGGAGGCTGACAGTCTTGCCTTCCTGCGAACTGAGGGTAAAGTCGGGCGCTGCGGTTCCGACTGCCGGAACCATATCGTCAGCGGCTGTGGCCCTCTGTACCAAAGGCAGGGTGAGAGTGACAGCGAGGGCCAGCGCGGGCACGAGGCCGGCGATAATTCGGGAAGTCTTCATTTGCTCGTTCTCCTTTAGATTGGAAAACCGCCTTTGCGGGTCCATCACTCAATTAGAACGCAGTGCAGGGGCGGATTCATCCCGCCATGGTCAGATCTTTCTTCTGTTTGTTTTCGCCCCGCACTGCCAGTTTTTCGCGGATTTTCGCGAATTCTTCCCGGATGGCGGTGATTTCCTCATCGCTGCAGTTCTCAAGATCCACCATGGTGTTTCGAGCCGACGACATGGCGCGGATGATCTCGTTCAGCTTGAGCTGCATGGCCTGGGCATCGCGATTCTGAGTGTTCTGTATTAAAAAGACCATCAGGAATGTAACTACGCTGGTGCCGGTGTTGATGACGAGCTGCCATGTATCGGAGTAGTGGAACACAGGACCCGTGATCGCCCAGATAAGGACTATCACTACACCTGTTGCGAAAGTCCATGGAGAGCCTACCCGATCCGCAATTTTGTTCGCGAACCCACGAAAACGGTTTTGCACAAAGCGTTTGGTGCACGTGCGATGCCATCCATGTCCGGACCGTGGGTTTCGCATAGACTGGGCATGAAGATGCGGTTTTTGGTGATTGGCGGCACAAGGTTTATTGGCCCTTTTCTGGTTCGGGAACTGGTGGATGCGGGCCACGAGATCACGGTCTTTCATCGCGGCGGCAATGAATCCTGTCTTCCCGCGGGGGTCCGGCATATACATAGCTCGGATGCGGAAATGCCTGTGGTCAGGTTTCCGGCTGATCTGTTACAGCCCGCGCCCGATGTTGTGATTCACATGATCCCGATGGGTGAGCAGGATACACGGGCCGCCGTGAAGGCGTTCAGCGGTGTGGCGCGGCGTCTGGTCTGTCTCAGCAGTGGCGATGTTTACCGGGCGTACGGCAGATTCACCGGGGTTGAGCCGGGGCCGGTCGAAGAAGGACTGCTGACCGAAGGTTCGCCGCTTCGTTCGGTCCTTTATCCATATCGGGCGAAAGCGCAGTCAGAATCCGATCTGGCCTTTTACTACGAAAAGATTCTGGTGGAACGCATTGCGATGGAGGCGCGGGATCTGCCTGCGACGATCTTGCGTCTTCCGAAAGTCTATGGGCCAGGCGATAACGCGGACCTCGCAACGGTGCGTCAATTCCGCAACTACGGCCAGTGGCGGTGGACCCATGGATACGTGGAGAACGTTGGTCATGCCATCGCGCTGGCAGCAGTGCATCCTGAAGCGGCCGGACGAATTTATAACGTCGGCGAAGAGTTCACGCCGACAGTTGCAGACCGTCTGAGAGATTTGCCCGAGCAAACGAGGCTAGCGCCGCACGTTCCAGACCCGGGCGCAAACTTCGCGCAGAACATCGCATATGACACGACACGAATCCGCCGCGAACTGGGATATCGGGAAATCGTCGGTTACGAAGAAGGAATCCGGCGGAGCCTGATTACTTGCGGGAGCCGCGCTTGACGTTCTTGAGATTGCTCTGGCGCTGTTTCGCCTTCTTGCGCTTCGGCTTGCTGATGATGAAGGTGCCGCTGCCAATGTATTCGGATTTGTAAAGCTTGTCGTCTGCCATGAGTTGAACTTTATTGTAACCCGGCGTCGGCTTTGTCTATCTGCTTGCCTATTTCCCAGTGGTGTCCGAAAGGATCGACAATTCGCCCGAGGCGCCAGCCATGCCGGTTATCGACAGGCCAGACTACGCTGGCTCCAGCCGCTACTGCCCGGTCAAACGCGGAATCCGGATCGTCCACGATCATGACCATACGAACAGTCCCGCCGCCGAGGGATTCGGGACTGAAGTTCCGATGTTCCGAAAGCAGGGGAGCTATTGAAGTGACCTTATTCATCCTGACCATTATGATTAAAGCGGTCTCCATGGGACTATTTGGATAGATGGGATTTGGGGGTAACCGGTTAAGGCTCGCAAGTCTGGCGCTGGTCGTGTTTCTGACCGGAGCGTGGCAGACTACCGGGCAGACTCCAAAGCCTGCCAGATCGGCTACTCCCAACGCCGCCGAGATCAACGCCGTTCTGAAAGAATTGAGCGACATCACCGGATTTCGCATCCGGCACGAGTTGCCGTTCGTGCTGGTTACCAAGGCGCAGGTCAATGCCTATGTGAAAGACCAGATCAAGCGATCGGTGAAGCCCGATGAAATCCGCGCGCAGGAGACAACGCTTAAGAAGCTTGGATTTGTCCCGCCGGAGTTCGATCTGAAGCAGACCACCATCGATCTCTTGACCGAACAAGCCGCTGCTTTTTACGACTTCCGGCGCAAAAAGCTTTTCATTTCCGACTGGGCGGCCGTGAACATGCGGGATTCAGCGGTCATTCACGAACTGGCCCATGCGCTGGCCGACCAGAATTTTTCCATCCAGAAGTTTCTTGGTAAGGGCGCCGACAACAGCGAAGCTTCCATGGCGCGCGAGGCCGTAGTCGAGGGACAGGCTTCCTGGCTGATGCTTGAAGTCGACGCGCGGCGCAACGGAAGAACTCTGGCAGATCCGGATGTGGCCCGCGCCCTCATGGATACCGATACCGATTCGACGGACAATCAATATCCGGTCTTCAACAACGCGCCGCTTTATCTGAAAAAGACCATGCTATTTCCCTACGACGCAGGGGAGAAGTTTCAGCAAGCCGTATTTCTGCGTGACGGGAAGGCTTCTTTTGCGAAGGTTTTCAAGGACCCGCCTGAGTCCACTGCACAGATTGACGATCCGGCGCGCTATTTCAATCGCGAAGCCTTTACTACTCCGAAACTGCCCCGGCCGGCGGAACATTCGCGGCCTTATGTGACGGGTTCGCTGGGCGAACTGGAGACCAGGATTCTACTCCAGCAATATGTCGATGCGGGCACTGCCAAGGCGCTCGGTCCGGACTTGAAAGGTTCCAGCTATCGTCTGGACCAGAAAAAAGACCATCGCGTAACTCTGGTTTATTCCTCTGAATGGCGCGATGAAGTGGCCGCGACGTTATACTTTGACGCTTATCGGAAAGTTCTGATGGGTAAATGGAAGACCGTGGATGTCAAAAGCCAGGCTCCGGATTTGTTTGAAGGCAAATCGGAAGACGGATATTTCA
>Ga0182013_10009162_pt1 | contig 10460 bp, 8 predicted proteins | sample 612S2MmetaG_FD_120487 | JGI IMG/M metagenome (GOLD analysis project Ga0182013, IMG submission 120487) | Permafrost microbial communities from Stordalen Mire, Sweden - 612S2M metaG | ecosystem: Environmental > Terrestrial > Soil > Wetlands > Permafrost | place: Sweden: Stordalen | collected...
ATACGGACGCCGTCGCCAAGGACACGTCGCGCAACGCCACCCGCCGCCACCCGCATCGCCGTCTCGCGCGCGGAAGCCCGCCCGCCGCCGCGATAATCCCGCACGCCGTACTTCAAATCGTAGGTCAGATCGGCATGCCCAGGACGAAACGTTGAGGCGATGGCGGAGTAGTCGCGGGAACGTTGGTCGACATTTTCGATCTGCAACCCGATCGGAGTTCCTGTCGTCACGCCATCGAACACACCTGACAGAATGCGAACCTGGTCCGGCTCCTGCCTCTGCGTGGTGAACTTCGACTGACCCGGCCGGCGGCGATCGAGCCACGGCTGCAAATCGGCCTCGCTCAGCGGCAACCGCGGCGGACAGCCATCCACCACGCACCCGATCGCCGGGCCGTGACTTTCCCCCCAGGTCGTGACGCGAAACAGATGACCGAAGGTGTTGTGGCTCATCCTTGCTCGATCGCGATGTCCGGGGCCTCCGGATGTTTCATGCCGACCGCGTGATAACCGCAATCGACGTGATGCACTTCTCCGGTGACGCCACTGGCGAGGTCGGACAGCAGATACATGCCGGCACCGCCAACCTCCTGGATCGTCACGTTGCGCCGCATCGGCGAGTTCAACTGATTCCAGCGCAAAAGGTAATGGAAGTCGCTGATGCCCGACGCCGCCAGTGTCTTGATCGGCCCGGCCGAGATCGCGTTCACCCGAATGCCCGCGGTGCCCAGATCGGCCGCCATGTAGCGGACCGAGGCCTCCAGCGCCGCCTTCGCCACGCCCATGACGTTGTAGTGCGGGATCCACTTCTCCGCGCCGTAATAGCTCAGCGTCAGAATGCTGCCGCCCGGCTTCATCAGTCGCAGTGCCCGCTGCGCCACGGCCAGCAGAGAATAGCAGGAGATATCCATCGCCTGCAGGAAAGCGGCCCGCGGCGTATCGACATAGCGTCCTCGCAGATAGGCTTTGTCCGCATAGGCGATCGCGTGCAGCACGAAATCGATGCTGTCCCACTTCGTCGCGATCGACTGGAACGCCGCGTCGATGCTCGCCTCGTCGGCCACGTCGCAGGGCACCAGGAAGTCGGAACCGATCGACGCGGCCAGCGGCTTCACGCGCCGTTCCAACGCTTCCCCCTGGAACGTGAACGCCAACTCGGCGCCTTGCGCGGCGCAAGCCTCCGCGATGCCCCAGCCCAGTGAGCGGTTGTTCGCCGCGCCCATGATGACGCCGCGCTTTCCCGCCATGAGATTTCCCTTCGGAACGGCGCCTCCATGGGAGCCAACGGAGGCGGCATCGGTGGACGGGGATATGGACGAAGGGGCGCTATCGGCCATGTCGGTCCTCTGAGAAACGTCGCATCGTGAGTAGGTTACCTGGCTGTCGTGACACATCGGCCCAACCTGGGGCAAGAGGCACGATCGGGCGGCAACCCTTCGTATCCTGCCCCGACGTCGCGCGCCAGGGCCTTCCGGCTATCCTCGCGCCCGGCCCGCCGCGCCCCGGTCATCGCCCCGCTCATCGCCCCGCTCATCGCCCCGGTCATTGCCCCGGTCATTGCCCCCGGTCATTGCGAGGAGCACCGCGACGACGCAATCTCCCGTTGCTCGCGCATCAGCGCCTTCGCGATGCATCTGCTAACGACGAACCGACTCAAGGTACTGGGCCCCGCCGCATGACCGACACAAACCAAACCGAGACCGACCCCTTCGCGTGGTTCCAGCGCTGGATGACTGAAGCCGAGGCCAGCGAACCGTCCGACCCCAATGCCATGACCGTGGTGACCGTGGCGGCGGACGGCAGGCCCTCGGCCCGCACGATCCTGCTCAAGGGCGTCGATCCGCGCGGGTTTGTTTTCTACACCAACACGCAGAGCCGCAAAGGCAACGAACTTGCCGCCAATAACTTGGTTTTCCTGCTTTTTTACTGGAAATCACTGGGCCGGCAGATCCGCGTGGAGGGCCGCGTCGAACCAGTCACCACCGCCGAAGCCGACGCCTATTACGCCAGCCGCCCGCGCATCTCACGCCTCGGCGCCTGGGCATCCGACCAATCACGCCCGCTGTCCGAACGCGCCGAACTGGAGCGCCGTCTCGCCCATTTCGAAGAAAAATACCCCGGCGAGGACATCCCTCGCCCGCCGCACTGGTCCGGCTATCGCGTGCTGCCGGAGCGCTTCGAGTTCTGGCGGAATATGCCGTTCCGCCTGCATGACCGCACCATTTTCGAGCGCGCGCCGGACGGCGGCTGGACCAGCGGCAAGCTGTTTCCATGACGCGGTGATCCCGCCGCGCAAGTAGGGGTCGGGCTTCTTCATCGTCATCCTCGGGCTCGACCCGAGGATCATTCGCAACACGCACCATGCCCAGGTTTCCACGCAGGGGCGCTTCCACGGATGCTCGGGTCGAGCCCGAGCATGACGGCGGTGGGGCACTTCGACCTCTCCCGGTACTCAATCCTGATGCTTATGGGGCTCGCTGCCCCCAACGAACTGGCGTGGGCCGCCCGAACCACGGCGATAGGGGACTGGAGGATGGCTGTAACCGAAGAGGCGGCGACCGACCAGGCCGGCACGGTCGCGTTCCTGACACGGCAAGCCGGCGCCGCGCCCATGCAGACCCACATCTCCTGGCTTTTTCTCGGCCCTGACATGGTCTGGAAGTTGAAGAAAGCGGTGCGGCTGCCGTTTCTGGACTTCACCAGCCTCGAAGCCCGCCATCATTTCTGCGATCGGGAACTTGCCCTGAACGCGCCCGCCGCCCCCGGTCTTTATCGCGACGTCGTGCCGATCGTCTGCCGAGGCGACGGCACTCTCGGCTTTGGCGGCGCCGGGGAAATCGTCGATTGGGTCGTTCGCATGGCGCGTGTTCCACCGGACGACTTTCTGGATGTCCGTGCGGCCAGCTCCGGTCTGCCGCCGAGCTTGCTGGATCAGATCGCCGATGCCGTCGCCGCCTGGCACATGTCGTTGCCGCCAGTCCCCGGCGTTCGCCCGGACATGGAGGCGATCACCCGCGGCAATGTCGCATCGGCGATCGAAGCGGCATTGCCTGACCCCGAGGTCACCGCCTGGCGCGACGCGATGTTGGCCTGGCTGACCGCCCATGCCGCATGGCGCGCCGCCCGCGCCGCCGCCGGCTTCGTCCGCCGCTGCCATGGCGATCTCCATCTGGGCAATCTGTGTCTCTGGCGCGGCCGGCCGGTGCTGTTCGACGCGCTGGAATTCGACGAGGCGCTGGCGACGATCGACGTCGCCTACGATCTGGCGTTTCTGCTGATGGACCTGGAGCATCGCGTCGATCGGCCCGCCGCCAACCGGGTGCTGAACCGCTACGTCGCGCGCACCGGCGATGCCGATCTCGCCGGCGGATTGCCGGGGTTTTTGTCGATGCGCGCCATGGTCCGCGCGCATGTGGAGGCGCGGTCGGGCCATGCCGATCGCGTCGATACGTATCTGGCCGACGCCGCCCGGTTTCTGAGCCCGCCCGCGCCGATCATGATCGCGATCGGTGGGTTGCCCGGGACAGGAAAAACGACCGTTGCCCGCGCGGTCGCTCCGCGTCTGGGCGCCGCGCCCGGAGCCCTGGTGCTGCGCAGCGATGAAATCCGGAAGCGCCAGCACGATGTCGAGCCAGAACGCCGCCTGCCGCCATCCGCCTACACCGAGGAGAAAAGCACCGCGGTCTTCCGCGAACTGGCCAGCCTGGCGAACCTCGCGGCGCGCGGCGGCCACGCGGTGATCGCCGATGCGACCTTCATGGACCCCGCCCACCGATCGATGATCGAGACCGCCGCGCGCCAGGCAAACGTTCCGTTCATAGGCATCTGGCTGACCGCGCCGCGCGATGTTCTGGAACAACGCATCGGCGCGCGAACCGGAGATGCCTCCGACGCGACCGTCGATGTACTGCGTTCCGCGGCCCGGAATGATCCTGGTCCGGGGGCGTGGCGGGCGATCGATGCCACCGATGCGACGGCCGCGCGTGACGCGGTGCTGGCCCTGGCGAAACGCAACGCTTAATCCCATATTGTGTTCTGACTCGAACGCAATGCAGAGTTGCACCCAACTCGGGGCCATCCCGAGACACAGGGAAAGGGACCGGACCATGGCCATCCGCAAGATTCTGCTGCCGCTGACCGGCACCGCCGCGGGCGAAGCCGCGCTGACCACCGCGTTGGTGATCGCCAATCAGTGGAAGGCGCATGTCACCGCGCTGCACGTTCGGGTCGATAGCCGAGACGTGGCGCCGCTCGCCGGCGAAGGCCTGTCGGGCGCGATGATCGAAGAAATGATGTCGGCGACGGAGAAGGAGAGCAGCGACCGGGCCCATGCCGTGCGATCGATGTTCGAGCGTTTCGTTGCCCGCCAGAACGTCGTTGTCCGCGAGGCCCATCCAGGGTTGGATCACGCCACCGCCAGTTTCGCCGCCGTGACGGGGCGCGAGGAAGATATCGTCGCGCAACAGGCGCGGCTGGCCGATCTGACCGTCGTGCCGCATCCCGACGCCGGGGAGGACGTGTCCTCGTCCGACGCGCTGCACGCCGTGCTGTTCGATTCGGGGCGGCCGGTGATGATCGCGCCGCAGAAGCCGGTGGAAACGATCGGCAAACGCGTCTGCCTCGCCTGGAACGGCACGGCGGAATCAGCGGAGTCGGCGCTTTCGGCGATACCCTGGATGAAGCAGGCCGAGGCGGTGCGCATCCTCTCGGCCGATGGCTACCAGCGCCGCGGACCAGGCGCTCCGGAACTTGCCGCGTATCTCGCGCTGCACGGGATCAACGCGGATATCGTGATGTTCCCGTCCATTCGCAATTCGGTCGGCGCCGGCTTGATGGAGGCCTCGCGTCAGTTCGGCTGCGATCTGCTGTCGATGGGGGCTTATTCGCACTCAAGACTGCGGCAGTTGATTTTGGGCGGCGTGACAAGGCACGTGCTGGAGACCGCGACGATCCCGGTGATGATGACGCGGTAATGGCGCGGCCTCACTGCACAAGCGCAACCGTACCGTTGGGGGCGCCGCCGGCCAGTCCGGAACAACTGGACGCGGCGGCCGATCCGCCGGAGAGGGTGACGGCGGAGCCAATCAGTTCCAGGCATTGCCCGCCCCCGCCGACCCGGCCGGCGCCGCTGAGCGTGATCGGCGCGATGGGGAAATACAGCGTGCCGGCCAGCGAATTGCCGCTGGCTCCCTCCGAGAAACTGGCTCCCCCGGCGTTTTTGCTGGCAACCAGCAGACCCTGCAGCGGACCCGACGCGGGCGCCGTGAGCGTGACGTTCGCGTAGCCCGCGGCGACGCTGAACGATCCCGACGTGATGATGCTGAGGGCGGTGCCGGTCACGCTGCCGCCGCCTCCGCCGCCGCCAAACGCGACGTTTCCCGCGATCGTCCAGGTGCCGGCGCCAAGCGTCGCGCTGCCGGCCAGGCTGAACGCCCCGTTCAGGTCATGCGCCGAAGCCGCGCTCAACGTGAGCGTGCTGCCGCCGGCGGTGGAAATGTTTCCAACGCTCTGGAATGTCCCGCTGGTCATGTCGCCCAAAGTGACCGTGCCGGTGACAGACAGGGCATAGCCGGCGCTCCCGGCGCCGATGTTGAAGCTGTTGGCGGCGCTGCCCGCGCCCAAGCTGAGCGTGCCGCTGGAGCAGTTGCATATCCCGCCGGCGATCGTGAAGCCGCCGGCGCCGAACACCAGCGACGCGCCGGTGTTGCAAACGCTGTAGAAAGAGCCCGAGCAACTCACGGTCCCCTTGCCGATCTGATACGTTCCCGCGCCGAATGTCGTGGTCGAGCCGCCGCCGGTGACGATGCCTCCCGTGACGTTGTAGGTGCCAGTGCCGAAGCTCGCGCTGGAGCCACCGACGTTGATCGCGCCGCCAATGTTGTAGTTACCGTTGCCGAAGCTCACGGCCGTGCCGCCGCCGGTGGTGATGCCGCCCATCACGCTGTAGGTGCCGGGTCCGAAGCTGGCGCCGGCGCCGTTCACGTTGATGGTACCGCTGAAGTCGTAGGTGTTCGTGGCGGAACCACCGGTCGCGAAGCTCAGTGTGATGCCACCGGACAGCGAGATGTTGCCGAAGTGATAGGTTCCGCCTGACGGGCAGGTGACCGTCCATGTCGATCCGGCGAAGCTTCCGGAGCAACCGGCGGCGGTCAGCACGCTGCGCGGCGGTTGGCTCGCGCTGTTCGTGTAACCAAAGGCGAGGTCGCTGCCGACCGTGACCGTTGGCGCGCCGGGACCGGACGGCCCGGTCAGGCTGGCGACGGCGGTCAAATGGGTGAACGCGGCCGCCACGTCCGCGTTGCTCGCCAGAGGATCCACCGTGGCGACCTTGACGATATTCACCGCCCCGGTTCCGGCGGGCGGCTGGATGCCACCGCACGGCTGGCTCGGTGCGCCGACGGAGTTGTAGTCGACCGCTTTGGTGGTGATCGACGTCCCGCACGGCACAGTCACGGTGGTGTTGGAGGCGACCGAGCAGTTGGCGGCGGTCAGCGCGGCGGCGCCGCTGAGCGTGACCCCGGTGGATTTCGGCAACAGCGAGATGATGCAGGCCGACGGGTTCGGTTTGACCTCGGCATAGGCGGTCGCGGACACCAAAAGTGTCGGGTTGCTCTGAAAGATCAGCGCCAGATACAGCGGCGACGCCGTCGATGCGATCACCATCACCGCGCTATTCCCATCTCCACTGGGCGAGGCGACCAACGTGGCGGCGATCGCGCCGGCCGGGAGGCCATTCAGCGTGGCGAGATTGCCGGCGGCCGCGCTCATCGCGATGGCGGAACCGCTGCTGTTGTAAGCGAGCGCCCCAGCATAAGCGGCGGCGTCGGCGACGCGCTGATTGGACACTTTCGCGAGATAAGCCGCGCCGAGATCGACGGCGACCGCCGCCATGCCGCCCAGCATGCCGATGACGGCGGCCCCGAGCAGCGCGATGCTCGCGGTTCTGCCGCGCCTCAGACCCGCGACGAGATCACGAAACGCCAGTGTCAGACGGATCCCCGGCGAGCGTCCATGGGATGTGCCTCGGTCATGCGCGGGCATGGCTGCCTCGGTCCGGTGATTGACGCATCGAATGGCGTGCGTCTCGTCAGTGCCGCGCGGCGATATCTCGGGCTCCGGCGGATCTCGTGCGGGAAGAAGGCGCCCAAAAGATGAACGAACTGTTAACGCTGCCCGAAACAGGATGGCCGCCCTTGATGCGACTCAACCGTCACCGCGTCGGCGCCTCCCGTATAAGATGTATTAACATAAAGTAATTCCCTATTAAGATGCATAATTGTTTGACATACAATCATAAGTAGGTTACAAGACAGACAGCATTTATTGGAGGCTCCGCGGATGCACGTCGCATGGAAGGTTGCTCTGACAGCGGCGGTCGCGCTTAGCGTCGCGGGCCACGCAAGCGCGCAGAATTTGCCGCCGCCGGCGTCCGGGCTGCTGGTCCTCGATCTGGCCGGGACGCCAATCTATACAGCCTACACGCCGTACACCGCGTCGTTCGTGGCCTCGACCGTCACATCGACGGTCACGTTCGTGTTCCGCCACGACCCCGGCTTCTTCGCCTTCGACGACGTCTCCGTGTTCGACGTCACCACGCCGAGCGCCAACCTGCTGGCAAACGGCGGTTTCGAGGAAGGCGCGCCAACGGAGTCAGGCGGCGGTGCCCCCGGCTGGACCTATTTCGCGCAGAACGGGATCGGCTTTCTCGGGTCGGAGAGCGCGACCGGCACGGATCTGCTCACGGCCTACAGCGGCGACTTCTTCTGGGAGGATGGCGCGACCGGCGGCTATGACGGGATCGACCAGACCTTCGCCACCACGCCCGGCGACACATACAGCATCGGGTTCTTCCTGGCCGAGCTCAACGCGAACAACTTCGTGCCGCCCGGAGACGATTATCAGCAGACCTGCACCAACGGCAACGCGGACACCTCGTGCGACGGCATCGACGTGCTCGTGTATGCCGGCGATGGCCTGCCGCCGCAGTACGTCCCCGAGCCGCGCTCGCTGGCGGTTATGGGCGCGGCCTTGTTTGGTCTGGGCGTGGCGCGGCGGCGGCGGCGGGTTCCTTGAACAGCGCCAACAGGCCCGCCAGCAGTTGAGCGGGCGACGGCGGACAGCCGCGGATCACGAGATCGACCGGCACCACGGCGGACACGCCCCCGACCACCGCGGGGCTCGCCGCGAATATGCCGCCGTCGGCGCCGCAATCGCCGACCGCGACCACCCATTTCGGGTCGGGCGTCGCGCGCCAGGTGCGTTCCAGCGCCTCTCGCATGTTGCGCGTTACCGGGCCGGTGACCAGCAGCACGTCGGCGTGGCGCGGCGAGGCGACGAAATGGATGCCAAACCGTTCGATGTCGTAAAACGCGTTGTTCAGCGCGTGGATTTCCAGCTCGCAGCCGTTGCAGGATCCGGCATCGACCTGGCGGATTGACAGACTGTGCCCAAGCCGGCGTTGCGCCGTTTCGTTGAGACTGGCGGCGAGCGCGGCGATGGCCGGATCCGCGGACGGGCGCGGCTCGGTCAACGGGCGGCGCAGACCTTCACGTAGAAACCTCAGCATGGCGCGGGGCCTTTTCGCCGGGTGGATTGGTCGGTCGTTGGCGGGCCGGCCTGGTGCTTCGCCATGTGCCTCGATACGGGGGGTGCAGTGCTCGATTGACGCCGTAAGGTTTTACCACGGAGAACACCGAGGACCACGGAGGGCCACGGAGGGACCGGACAACCGGCGGTCCGCGCGACCCGGTTAAGTTTGGTCGATTCTAAGGCATGAGTGGACGCGGTATGCGCCGGCGCGAGGAACCTCCGTGGTCCTCCGTGGTCCTCGGTGTTCTCCGTGGTAAGAATCTTGCTGACCATCGACGAATCCAGCCGTGCCGGGCTAAATGAACCGTTGTCGATACAAACTGGAATTTTCACAAATCGTGCCCCGAGTACGAACAATTGAAGCTTTTGTTGCACAGCGGAAAGTCGGCGACGATGTTGCCTTCGATCACCACCTCCAGCAGCGGCCACTGGAACCACGAGGCGTCGCGGATATGGCAACGTTCGACGAAGCCCTCATTGATACGCAGCCAGATCAACACATCGCCGCGGAATGCCTCCGTCAGGGTCAACGCTTCGCCGGACCCGCGCGGCACCTGAACCGATATCTCACCCTCCGGCGATCCGTGCAGGATCTGTTCGATCAGACCCAGGCTTTCGGTGATTTCCAGCGCGCGGATCCAGGCGCGGGCGTTGACGTCGCCATCCTCACGAACCGGAACCTCGAACGTCAGCGCGTCGTACGGCTCGTATCCGGGATGCTTGCGGGCATCGAACGCGCGGCCGGAGGCGCGGCCGACAAAGCCTCCCGCGCCAAATTGCCGCGCGAGTTCGGGTTTCAGAACGCCGGTGGTGACAGTCCGATCCTGCAACGATGCCGCCTGGTCGTACAACTTTGCCACCGCCGCGAATTTCTCCCGGACCTCGCTGACCAGTCCCCCGATCGCGGCCATGTTCTGAGCGTCCAGGTCCACGGCCACGCCGCCCGGAACGATGCGGTCCATCATCAACCGATGACCGAACGCGGCATCGGCGGCTCGCAACATCCGCTCCCGCAATACCGCGCAATGCGACAGAATGATCGTGAACGACGCATCGTTGCAGATGGCGCCAAAATCGCCGAGGTGATTGGCGATCCGTTCCATCTCCGCCATCAGGGCGCGCAGCCAAACGGCGCGTGGCGGCGGACTGACGCCCAGAGCGGCTTCCACCGCCCGGGCGAACCCAAGGCCGAGCGCCACGGTGCTGTCGCCCGACACGCGGCAGGCCAGTCGGGCGGCTTGTTCCACCGGTTGGCCGCCAAACAACGCATCGACGCCTTTGTGAACGTAGCCAAGACGTTGCTCCAGGCGAACAACCGTCTCACCGTCGCAGGTGAAGCGAAAATGGCCCGGTTCGATGATCCCGGCATGGACGGGGCCGACGGGGATCTGGTGCAGACCGACCCCATCGACCGCCAAGAACGCGTAGTTGGTGCCGTCGCGATGATCCAGCCAGGGCCGGGTATCCGGCAAACCTTCCGGCACGTAACCGAACAAATCGTGGATCGCGCGTTCAAGCCGGATCGCCGGCGGATGCGTCCGCGCGATCGACGGGTAGCGTCCGTCCGGGCACGGCAGCGTCAGCACGCCGATCGCCGAGTCTTCAGGCTCCAGCAGCGCCATGTGGACGCAGCCGGCGTCGCCCCAGACGCTCAACAGCGTCAGCGCACCGGCCGCGAGCTGCGCGATCGCCTGATGCCAGATGTCCTCGCGTACCTGCGCGCGCGGCACCGGCCGCTGCGCCAGCATCCGCCGTCCCGCGTTCAACAGGGCTTCGAGATTGGTCATCCGAGCAACGCCGCGACATGCTGAAACCACGCGACCAAAGGCGGTGGCAGCCAAATTCCGGCGGCCAGAACCAGCGATAAATGCG
>Ga0182013_10009165_pt1 | contig 10457 bp, 8 predicted proteins | sample 612S2MmetaG_FD_120487 | JGI IMG/M metagenome (GOLD analysis project Ga0182013, IMG submission 120487) | Permafrost microbial communities from Stordalen Mire, Sweden - 612S2M metaG | ecosystem: Environmental > Terrestrial > Soil > Wetlands > Permafrost | place: Sweden: Stordalen | collected...
ATTTGTCGTGTCCAACGGCTCGCGACCGATCCGTCCGGTTCAGGATCAGCGGATCAAGATGATAACCGTGGGCGAGGGGGCTGATGTGGCCGACGACTGGATCGCCGAACAAATCACAGCCGCGGATATCTGCGTGACAGCCGACATACCTCTGGCGTCGCGCTGTCTGGCCAAGGGCGCGCGAGCCCTGGCACATAACGGCAAGCTCTGGACCACCGACAATATCGGCAGCGCGCTCGCTGGGCGGGAAATCGGGCGGCATCTGCGCGAGCTGGGCGTTGCCACCGGCGGCCCGGCATCTTTCGCTAAGTCGGATCGTTCGCGCTTTCTGGTGGCGCTGGATACCGTGGTGTCGGCGGCGCTACGCGCTTCAGGCGCGAAGCATTGAACCTGGCTCAAGCCTGCTCAATTCATTTCGTGAACGATAGTCTTTGACGCGTCATGTCCCTGTGTCATACTTCAAACTTATAAGATTGCGGGCGGCTCAGGCGATTATCATGGGCTGGACTGCGACGCGGACGTGAAGAGATTTTGACTTGGGGAGGCTACTCATATGGCACTCATTTTCGATCGGGCTGGGGTAAATCACCGGTTCTGCGCGCTGGCTATCGGCGCCGCCGGTTTGGCGCTTACGACATTTGGCGCACATTCCGCGCGTGCCGAAACCCGAGGCTATGCCGTCAGCTGGTTCTATATGGCCGCCGAATCGCAGCCCGACGATTGCCCTGAGGGCACCAATCCGCTTTCGGATGTGATGGTAAAGCAGTTCCTGGTGGATATGGGCAAAACACCCGCCGAGATCACCGAACTGTTCAAGGACTATCCGAACAATCTCTATGGCGCGCTCTATATGCGCGGCAAGCGCGACGGCAAACCGGTCAATGTCTACAGCAATCCGACTTCGGTTCCCGATCCGAACATCAAGACCGCCAAGGGCCATGTTGCCTTTGGTTTCAACCTGGATAGCAAGGAGGGTCCGAACGATTTCGTGGATCCGCAGACCAATGAGCGCGGCGTCGACGACATGCTGTATCGCGCCGTCGGCTGTTTCATTACTCAGCGCGCCAGCGGCGGCACGCGTGCTACCTGGCCGGCGATCGAATGGGACATGACCCGCGACCAGATGCCTGCCTGGGTTATCGAAATTTCGGGTATCGAGCGCGACGCCAACGGGAAAGTTAAGGACGGTGACGTCAAGGTCGGCTTTTATCGCGCTACCAGCCCGGTGACGCGCAACGCCGCGGGCGATCCTCAGGCGGATATGAGTTTTGCCGTCGACACCAATCCGCGGACGCAGAATTTGGTGCATGCGACGATGAGGAACGGCACGCTCACCACCGACCCGTTTGAATTCTACCTGTTGCAGGACCCGTTTGGAGTCGCCGAATATCATTTCAAACAGGCCAAGGTTCGTCTCACGCTGAACGACGATGGATCGGCCAAGGGTGTACTGGGCGGCTATGAGCCGTGGCTGCCGATCTATCACAGCTTTGCGCTGGGCGGATCGACGAACGAACTGAATCTATCGGTCAACACGCCGGGTATCTATTATGCGCTGAAGAAGCTCGCCGATGCCTATCCGGACGCATCGGGCCAGAACCAGTTCATTTCGGCATCGTATATGATCGAAGCCGTTCCTGCGTTCGTCAGTCATCCGAACGCAGATAAGACCTCAATGAATGTCGGTCCGGTACGGCTGGCTCAAGTGCGGCAATAAGGTGGTTGCGGAACAGAACGACTAGGATCGGACAGGCCTTAAAGTCAGATAACGCGCTTTGTCACGAACAGTCGTTGTCCCACACTCATCTTCTAAAAGATTAGCAAGAAGCTGACGAGTGGCGTTTGCTATTGGAACGCTGGTTACGTCGGCTCCAGGGAGGCAGCGGGTTATGAATTATTCGCATTTGCCAAAGATTAAGCATCGCGGCGGCACGTTCGTACGCACTGTTGCTATCTGTGCTGCGGGTTTTCTGGCCGCAGGATATGCGGCGCATTCTGCGCAGGCCGAAACGCGGGGCTATGCGGTCAGCTGGTTCTACATGGCCGCGGAATCGCAGAACGATGACTGCCCCGACGGCACCAATCCCCTGTCCGAAGTGATGGTACGAAAGCTTTTGAGCGAGAAGGGTAAGACCCCGGCTGAGATCGACTTCATTATGAAGGATTTCCCCAACAACTTGCGCGACACACTCTATATGCGGGGAAAAATCGACGGCAAACCGGTCAATGTCTATATCAACCCGACCTCAGTTCCCGATACGAACATCAAGACCGCCAAGGGCCATGTCGCCTATGGCTTTAACCTGGACGGCAAGGACGGCCCGAACGATTTCGTCGATCCCCAGACGAACGAGCACGGCGTAGATGACATGTTGTACCGGGCAGTCGGCTGTTTCGGTACACAGCGCGCCAGCGGCGGCATGCGTCCGACCTATCCTGCCATTCAATGGGATACAACGCGCGACCAGATGCCGGCCTGGATTATCGAGATTTCGGGTATCGAGCGCGACGCCAACGGGAAAGTTAAAGACGGGGACGTCAAGGTCGGCTTTTATCGCGCAACTACCCCGGTGACGCGCAATGCGGCGGGCGATCCCCAGGCGGATATGAGTTTCACCGTCGATACCAATCCGCGCATGCAAAATGTCGTCCACGCGACGATACAGAACGGCACGTTGGTAACGGACCCCTTCGAGTTCTATCTGGTACAGGATCCATTCGCCGTCGCGGAGTATCACTTCAAGCAGACCCGCGTCCGTCTGATGCTGAATGAGGACGGTACCGCCAAGGGCGTTCTGGGCGGCTATGAGCCTTGGTTGCCAGTCTATGAGAGCTTCGCATTGGGCGGTTCGACCAACGAGCTCAACCTGTCGATCGACACACCCGGAATATATTACGCGCTGAGGAAGCTGGCCGATGCATATCCGGATGCTTCGGGGCAGAATCAGTATATTTCAGCGTCCTACTGGATCGAGGCGGTGCCGGCCTTCGTCAGCCATTCCAACGCCGAAAAAACTGCCGGGATCGCCGGGCCGGTGCGTCTAGCGCAAATGCATCAATAGCGTGAAATCGGTACGGAACTATCGGGATCGGGTAGCCTCTGAACCTAAACGACACACTTTGACGCAACAGGTTGTTGTGTCATACTCATTAGATATAAGATCAGCAGGAAGCTGATCGTATGCGAAGAGTGCGTTTGCGGTCGGAACGGCGGATTAGGTCGGTTCCAGGGAGGCAGCGGGTTATGAGTTATTCGGATTTGCCAGGCGCGAAACTGCGTGTCGGAGCGTTCGCTCGTGGCTTGGCGCTCGGCGTTGCAAGCGTCGCTGCGGTCGGGTTCGGCGCGCATTCGGCGCAGGCCGAGACTCGCGGCTATGCGGTCAGCTGGTTCTATATGGCTGCCGAGTCGCAGCCGGATGATTGCCCTGAAGGCACCAATATGTTGTCGGAGCCGATGGCGCGCAAGATCATGACGGACCTAGGTAAAACTCCGGCTGAGATCGAAGCCGCATTCAAGGATTACCCGTCCAATATGTACGGTCAGGTCGTGATGCGCGGGAAGGTCAACGGCAAACCGGCAAATATTTATACCAACCCGACATCGGAGCCCGACCCGATGGTCAAGACGGCCAAGGGCCATGTCGCCTATGGCTTCAATCTGGACGGCAAAGATGGGCCGAACGATTTCGTCGATCCGCAAACGGGTGAGCACGGCGTCGATGACATGGCATATCGCGCGCTCGGCTGTTTCATCACCCAGCGCGCCAGCGGGGGGCAGCGGCCGACCTGGCCTGCCATTGAGTGGGATACAACGCGCGACCAGATGCCCGCCTGGATTATCGAGATTTCCGGCATCGAGCGCGACGCCAACGGCAAGGTGAAAGACGGCGACGTCAAGGTCGGCTTTTATCGCGCCACCACGCCGGTGACGCGCAACGCCGCGGGCGATCCTCAGGCCGATATGAGCTTTACCGTCGATACCAACCCGCGGATGCAGAATGTTGTCCATGCAACACTGCATAACGGGACGCTGACCACCGACCCGTTCGAGTTCTATATGATCCAGGACCCCTTTGCGGTCGCGGAATATCATTTCAAGCAGACGCGCGTTCGGCTGACATTGAACGATGATGGGACGCTGAAGGGCGTGCTTGGCGGATATCAACCCTGGCTGCCGGTCTATGAGAGCTTCGCGGTGGGCGGACCGGTCAATGAGTTGAACCTCTCCGTCGACGCGGCTGGCATCTATTATGCGCTGAAGAAACTGGCCGACGCCTATCCCGATGCATCGGGTCAGAACCAATATATTTCAGCATCTTATTGGATCGAGGCGGTGCCGGGCTTCATCAGTCACCCGAACGCCGAAAAGACGTCAATGGTTGTCGGGCCGGTTAAACTGGCGGCGGCGCGTTGAAAATTTGCGGATCGAAATGAAAATGTCAGGTAAGGGCAGGGGAATGACGGGTAAAGGAATGATGCGGCGCTTGGCATTATGCGGTGCTGTCGCTGCGCTCTGTTTGACCGGTTTCACCGGTCAGTCGAAAGCTGACGGCGATGCTGCGGGTCAGGTTGCCATGCGACGACTGACGCAGGACCAGTATAAGCAAATTATCAACGATATATTCGGTCCCACCGTTACGTTGGGCGGCCGCTTCGAGCCGGATTTGCGCGACTCCGGATTGCTCGCGGTTGGCGCGGCGCAGGTCAGCGTCACGGCCGCCGGGCTTGAGCAATACGACCTCATGGCGCGCAGCATCGCGACCCAGGTCGTCGACGAAAAGCATCGGCCGTTACTGGTCGGTTGCAAGCCTGCTTCGGAGACGGCTCCGGACGACGCTTGCAGCAAGGCGTTTCTCTCCAAGGTCGGCAAGTTGCTCTATCGCCGTCCTCTGACGCAGCACGAGCTCGACGCCGAAGTCGCAGCCGCCAATGCGGCGACGGTCAAGACCGGCAGCTTTTACAACGGCCTGGGCCTTAGCCTGGCCGGTATGCTGGAAGCGCCGGAGTTCCTGTTCCGCCAGGAAGCCGTCGAGCCCGATCCGGATCATGCCGGCGCCTATCGACTGGACGCCTATTCCAAGGCCTCGCGCCTGAGCTTTTTCCTGTGGAACGCGGCGCCCGACCCCGAGCTTTTGGCCGCCGCCCAAAACGGGGATCTGAATTCCTCCAGCGGTCTGAAAAAACAGGTCGACCGGTTGATGGCATCGCCGCGGCTGGAAGCCGGTGTAAGGGCGTTCTTCGGCGACATGCTGGCCTTCGACGGGTTCAGCACTCTGGCCAAGGACACGACGCTCTATCCGAAATTCACCTCACAGGTCCTGCGCGACGCGCAGGAGCAGACGATGCGTACGATTGTCGACCATCTGCTCGTTCAAAAGGCCGATTATCGCGATCTGTTCACCACCAATAAAACCTTTCTGACACCGCTTTTGGCGTCAATCTACAAAGTCCAGGCTTCGTTCCCCGAGGGCGTGCAGGACCCTTGGGTCGCTTTCGAATATCCGGCTGACGTTCCGCAGGCCGGTATTCTGACCGAAGCGAGCTTTGTCGGCCTGCATTCCCATCCAGGCCGCAGTTCGGCAACGATCCGCGGCAAGGCGCTGCGTACCGTTCTGCTGTGCCAGAAAGTCCCTGATCCGCCGGGCAATGTGAATTTCAACTTGGTTCAAGACACCAACAACCCCAACTATAAGACTGCACGTCAGCGTCTTGAGGCCCATCGCACGCAACCGAGCTGCGCCGGATGCCACAAGATTATGGATCCGGTAGGATTGGCGATGGAGAATTTCGACACGATCGGCGGCTTCCGCACGACAGAGAACGGCGCCCCGATCGACGCCAGCGGAGAGTTGGACGGCGCGAAATTCAGCGACGTCGCGGGCTTGGGCAAGGCAGTGCACGACAATCCAGCGGCCACCGCCTGCATCGTCAACCGGGTCTATGAGTTCGGCGCGGGTCATGCCCCCAATAAATCAGAGACCGAATGGGTGCGCGGCACGCTAGCCAAGGACTTCGCGTCCGGCGGGTATAAATTTACCGATCTGCTTAAGGATGTCGCAACCAGCGACGTGTTCTATCGCGCGTCCGCTCCCCAGACCGGGGCTTTGGACACACCTAAAGCGAAACTTGCTTCCGATGTGACTGGGAACCAGGAGGTTCAGAAATGATTACGCTTAGGTCAATCGATCGTCGTCGCGTACTCCGTGGCATGCTTGGCGGCACAGCCGTCACGGTCGCTCTACCGTTCCTTGACTGCTTCCTGGACGAGAACGGAACCGCTCTGGCATCGGGCGCGCCGCTTCCGGTGTGCTTCGGCACATGGTTCTGGGGCCTTGGCCTCAATCCAGGCCGGTGGGAGCCGCCGACAGCCGGCAAGATTACCCAATTCGGTCCCGAACTGGCCGGGCTGACCCCCTATAAGGACAAGGTCAACGTCTATTCGGGTACAAAGGTCATTCTGGACGGGCGTCCGATGATTACCCACTTCACCGGCGACTGGGCGGTGTTGACCGGCACGACGCCGCGCGAAGAACGCGTGATCATTCCCAGCGTCGACATGCTGATCGCCGATGTGATCGGCACCAAGACGCGTTTCCGGTCGCTCGAAGTCTCCTCGACCGGCAACCCGGTCCATTCCTACAGCCGACGCGAGGGGGCTGCGATCAATCCGGCAGAGGTTTCGCCGGCGGCGCTCTATACCCGCATCTTCGGACCCGAGTTCAAGGACCCGAACGCAGCCGACTTCAAGCCGGACCCGCAGGTGATGGCGCGCCAGAGCGTGCTTTCGGCCGTGCGCGCACAGCGCGAAGACCTGGCCAAGACTTTGGGCGCCTCCGACAAGGCGCGCCTAGACGAATATTACTCGTCGCTTCGCCAGATCGAGCAGCAGCTTGACCTCGAGTTGCAGAAGCCGGCCCCGCTGGAGGCCTGCACCTCTCCGGACAAGCCGACCGACATCGTGCTGGGTTCAGAAATCGAATCGGTAAAGGGCAACCACAAGCTGTTCGCCGGACTGTTGTCCCATGCGTTGGCCTGCGGTCAGACCCGGGTCATCAACGTAACCTTCAACGACGCGACATCGTCGCTGCGCAAGCAGGGTTCCTCGATGACCCACCATGTCTACAGCCACGAAGAATCAATCGACCCGGTGCTCGGCTATCAGCCGAACGTTACCTCCTTCATTATGAACATCAGCGGCGGTCTGGCCGATATGGTCGGCGCTCTCGACAGCATCAAAGAAGGCGACGGGACGCTGCTCGATCGGATGCTGCTGATGGCATCGACCGACACGGGCTATGCCAAGGTTCACAGCCTGGACGACATGCCGCTCATCACCGCGGGCCGCGCCGGCGGGCGGATGAAGACGGGCTATCACGTCGTGGCCAAAGGCGATCCGGCAACACGCCTGGGTCTGACTGTGCAGCAAGCGGTCGGCGTGCCGATCAATAGCTGGGGCACGGATTCGATGCAGACATCGAAGACCTTCACTGAGGTGATGGCCTAATCGGGCGCATCTGGTTTTTGGGAGGAATTGGGAAATGGGGCTGAAAACGGCTCTTGCTATCGGTGTCGTCGCCGTGGTTGTCGTCGGTGGCGGCCTGTACTTGGTGAACCAGCATAAGGCGACGGTTTCGTCGCCGATCGTGGCACGGCTCTCGACGCCGCCCGGCGTGACCTTTCAGAAGGTCAAGGTCGGCACGGTAACTGCCATTCCGGGTTCTAGCTCGGATCAGCAGGCTCAGCTTACGGTCTATGCCGACGCGAAAGGACTGACGCTTTATACGTTCGACAAGGACACACCCGGCAAGTCTGCCTGCACCAGCGACGAATGCGTCAAGGCATGGCCAATTCTGGCTGCCTCGGCCGATGCCAAGCCGGTCGACGACTGGAGCATCGTCACCCGCGACGACGGCAGCAAGCAGTGGGCCCTTAAAGGCAAGCCGCTTTATACTTTCGTCAAAGACCAGAAGTTCGGCGATTATACCGGCGACGGCGTGGCCAAGCTTTGGCACATGGCGCTTCTGGAGCCGGCCGCGGATATGCAGCTGCCGATCGGCGTGGATGTGGCGGAAGTAAATGAGGCGAACGGTCAGACGCTGGTCGATTCCCGCAGCATGCCGCTTTATGCCTACGACGGCGATGTTTCCGGCGGTAAAGTCGATTGCGACAAGGGTCCTTGCGGGCCGCAGTGGAAGCCGCTGCTGACCGGGCAACTCGCCAATAATCTGGGTGATTTTTCGGTCGTCAGCCGCGCGGACGGTATCCAGCAGTGGGCCTTCCAGGGCCATCCGCTGTTCACCTATGGCGGCGATCTGGATATAGGCGATGCCAATGGCGTCGATGCCGATAAGCATTTCCAGATCGCGCAGATCGAGAAATATTTCATTCCCCCGGAAGTGAAGGTCTTACCGAACGAACGCAAGGGCGGGCTGCTGGCCGATGCGAACGGCAAGACGCTCTATGCCCGGGACCGTGTCCGTTTCGACGGTACAGGCGGTCATGCTGCACGTGGAGCCGACCGGGGCGTTCCGATGCTGGGCGTGACGATCGGCACGTCTGGTTGCGATGTGGAATGCGCCAAAGACTGGCATCCTTTGATCGCCTCAGCGGATGCAAAGCCTTCGGGATATTGGTCGCTGATGAAGCGTGACGACGGTGCGCAGCAATGGGCCTATCAAGGCTATGCCCTGTACAGCTATTCCGGCGACAGGAAGCCTGGCGATATGATAGGCCAGGACACCTATACGCTGATGGTGACAGATGGCGAGAAAATCGCCGACGCACGCCACGGTATGGGACTTTATTGGCGGACCACCTCGCCATAAGATCCAGGGCGGGGAGAGATCCCCGCCCTTTTTTTTATCTCATCAAACCGAACACTCAACGAGGAACGATGAAAATCGGCATTTTGCCTTTGTTCAATAAAGGCTTCATCGATAACGGCGCTTGGTGCAAATCCTTCCTCCAGACGATAGATGTGATCGGCGTCGAATCCGTCTGGCAGGTCGAGCATCCGATCGTCGCGGAAGACTACGAACAGCTCTATTCCTATTCCGATGACGGACGGGCGCCGTTCACGGCCGATACGATCATGCCGGATCCTCTGGAATGGCTGAGTTTCGCCGCCGGCTGCACCAATAACGTCAAGCTCGGCACCGGTGTGCTGCTGCTGCCGCTGCACAGCCCGATCATCATCGCCAAGCGCGTCGCCACGTTGGATGCACTCTCAGGCGGACGCGTGCTGTTGGGTGTGGGCATCGGCTGGCAAAAGGAAGAATTCGCCGCAGTCAGCGTGCCTTATAACGAGCGCGGCCGACGCTTCGACGAGGGAATCGACGCGGTCCGCACCCTGTGGCGGGACGATATAGCCACCTATGACGGGAAATATTACCAGTTTCACCGCGTCCACTCGGACCCCAAGCCCGCAAACCCAAATCTCGTTCCGTTGATTATCGGCGGTTCCACCGATGTTGCGGCGCGCCGCGCCGGGCGCACGGGCGACGGCTATTTTCCGCACGCGATATCGCCCGACGATTTCGCAGCGCGGATCGAGACCATGAAGGCGGCTGCAAAGGAATTCGGCCGCGACCCGGCAAAGATCGAGCTGTCGGTATCGCCGACAAGCTGGAAGTTTGGCTCCACAATGGACTTGGGCATCTGCCGGGCTTATGCGCAGTTGGGCGTAACGCGCCTGATCATCTCGGCTTACGAAGCCGGAGGACATGAGCCGGCAGATATCGAACGTTATGTAAAACGCTTTCAGGACGATATCGTCGCGCGCCTATAACGCTTGAGGATGTTTCGCCTGAATGACTAAAACCGCGCCGCGCCCGAAAGTCTATCTCGCAGGGCCGGAGGTTTTCTTGCGCAATGCGGTGGAGGCGGGGGCGGCCAAGGCCGCGATTTGTGCGCGCCACGGGCTGGAGGGCAAATTTCCCCTCGACGCTCAGATCGCACTGGACGGTTTGACGCTGGCTGAGCGGGCCTATGCCATATTCCATGCCAATGAAGAGCTGATCCGCGGATGCGATGCGGTGATTGCCAATCTGACGCCTTTCAGAGGCGTTGGGATGGATACGGGCACCGCCTATGAGGTCGGCTTCATGCGCGGGTTGGGACGACCGGTGTTCGGCTATAGCAACAACACCTTGTCTTTCTTTGATCGCGTGGTCGAACACAACCCGAAGCCGCTTAAGAAACGACACGGCGCCGACCCGACGATGGGCTATGAGGACAGCAACCGAATGGGCGTAGAGCAATTCGGATTGGCGGAAAATCTGATGATTGTGAGCGCCGTGCACGACAGCGGTGGGACGATCGTCCAGGTCAAGACCAAGCGGCGCGAGCGCTATACCGACTTCACCGCCTTCGAGGATTGTGTGAAGCAGGTAGCGCTAAGGCTTTGCCTGGCGAGGTGTTGAGAACCCTATCCGGGAACGAACATTCTGATTGCGGCC
>Ga0182013_10009168_pt1 | contig 10455 bp, 8 predicted proteins | sample 612S2MmetaG_FD_120487 | JGI IMG/M metagenome (GOLD analysis project Ga0182013, IMG submission 120487) | Permafrost microbial communities from Stordalen Mire, Sweden - 612S2M metaG | ecosystem: Environmental > Terrestrial > Soil > Wetlands > Permafrost | place: Sweden: Stordalen | collected...
CGATCCGCGAGAGCTTCCCGCAGATCGCCACGGCCGGCGTGCCGATGCTGACGCCGGTAAAAAGCGAGAGGGTCTTCTACCTGCTCGATCCCATAGGCGCCAGTCGCCGCTCGCTGGCCCTGCGCGCGGCCGATAAGCTGCTGAAACCATTTGTGCGCAACGCAGCATTCGAACTTCCCTACACGCCAGAGTTCCTGGAGAAACACGGCGGCCTCGTTCTCTCCATCGGCCAGTTCAACCAGTGGGTCGGCTCGGAGCTGATGTCCAGCGGCCTGGCGCAGATATGGCCGGGCACTCCGGTCTCTGAGGCCATCTTCGAGGGCAAGGCCGTCAAAGGCATCCGCCTTGTCGATCAGGGCGTGGACAAGTCCGGCGCGCCCGAGGCCGGCTACATGCCCGGCATGGACGTTCGCGCCGCGCTGACCGTGGTGGGCGACGGGCCCGTGGGTGCCGTGGGCCAGAGCCTGGACCGCACTCTGGGAATGCCCGCGGGCAACGCCCCAAGCGAGTGGGCGTTGGGCATGAAGTTTGTGGTCGAACTGCCCGAGGACACTCAACTTGAACCCGGCACCGTGTGGCACAGCTTCGGGTATCCTGAGCCGGAGATTTTTGGCTTCCTCTACGTGCATCCCGATCGCCTCGCCTCCGTCGGCATCTTCGTACCCTCGTGGCTGGGCAATCCTGCTCGCACCGCCTACCGCCATCTGCAGCACTACATCCAGCACCCCTTGCTGTGGCAGCATCTGGAGAAGGCGACCATGCGCAGTTGGGGCGCGAAGTCTCTGGCCGAAAGCGGCGCGCACGGCGAGCCATTCCTCTGTGGAGACGGCTTTGCCCGCATCGGCGAGGGCAGCGGCAGCACGAACATGCTGACCGGCAGCGGAGTGGACGAGGCTTGGGCCACGGGCACGCAGCTCGCCGAAGGCGTCGTCGAATTGCTGAAGGCCGGCAAGCCCTTTACGCGAGAGAACCTGGAGGCCGCCTACATCACCCGCCGCCGCCAGAGCTGGGTAGAGCGCGGAGCGCAGACCGCAAAGAACGCCCGCAACGGCTTCCACACCGGCGTCGTCAGTGGATTGGTTGGCATGGGCCTGGCCGGGCTGACCCGCGGCCTGCTAGCCATACGAGCGGATGCCCCGCCCGCGCACGAGCAGATATCTCCCTTCTCCGGCTTCTTCACTCGCCTCACCCATCGGCATCCGGAGACGATTGCCGAGGCGCGCCACGCCGCACGCAACGGTTCGCGCTCGCTGCACGACACGCTGCTGGACCTGCGCGGCTGGCCCGCCATTCCCTTCGACGGACGTATTCTGGTCAGCCAGCAGGACGCACTTTTGATGGGCGGAAAAGTGCAGGCCACGCCTGGCTTTGCCGATCACGTCCACTTCCGCTCGCCCGAGCTCTGCGCCCTTTGCGACGAGCGCACCTGCATCAGCATGTGCAGCGGCCAGGCGATAACGCAAGCCGAAGGCACCACGCCGGATTTCGACCGCGAAAAGTGCATTCACTGCGGTGCCTGCCTGTGGAACTGTCCTCACAAGGGCGACGGCCCGTACGCCAACGTTGATTTCCGTGCCGGCTCCGGCGGCTTGCACTCGGCCGAGAATTAGCCCAGCATCATTAGCCAACATGCAGGAGCCAACATTCAGGAAAGGAAGTTGTACGTGAATATGGCAAACGTCTTTCACATCGTGGTCTGCTCCGGCATTGTGCCGGACCCCTTGCAGACCCTGGAGCCCGCAGCCGGCCCAACCCTCAAGAACGAGATGATGCTGCCTGCGGTGCTCGATCCATGGGCGGCCTCGGCCCTGTATGAGGGCGCGGCGCTGGTGGCCAAGCATCCCGGCAGCAAACTCTGGCTGGTCAGTCTTGGCCCCAAGGCCAAACTTCAGCAGGTGATGATGACCGTGGGCCAGAAAGTTCCCTTTGAGCTGGTCGCCGTGGACGGTCCGCTCGGCGGATTCACCGACGCAACTTCCACGGCCAACGCTCTCGCCGAGGCCGTTGCTGCCATCCCGGGACTCGACCGAGCCAAGCTCCTGCTCTTTGGCGGCTGGGAGTCGGCCTCGCGCGGCGCCGGTGTGACCTTGCAGCTCGTGGGCGAACTGCTTGGCATCGGCGACCAGTTCCAGGGCGTGGATGAGATCACGGTCGCCGAAGATGGCAGCTTCCAGGTGCTGGAGCGCATTGAAGGCGGACGCCATCAGCAGAGCCAGTGCGTGGGTGCGCCGGCCGTGCTCGGCTGGGCCACCGGGAGCCTTCCGGAGCCGCGCAACTCTCCGCAGGTCGGCATGGCCAATATGAGGGCCATCATGCCCGCGCTGCAGAAGGCGAAGAGCATCAAGCTCGATGCCAACGGCCTCACCTACGCTTCAGTCAGCCTGCCCAAACAGCAGCGCGAGACGCGCCTGGTGCGCGACCTTGCCCCGGATGAAATCGCACGCGAGATCGTGCAGTGGATGGCGGAGTAGAACGATGGAAAACATTCTTGTATTGACACATGTGGATGAGTCCGGCGTCCTCTCGCGCGCTTCGCTCGAGTCCGTGGCCGCCGGGGTCGAACTCTCTTCCGCGCTCTCTGCCAAGCTCTCCATCGGAGTGGTCGCGGTGGATGCCGCCGCGGTGGCCGCGCAACTTGCCGGGCTCAACGCCTGCGTGCTGGCCGCCACTTCACCGGAGCTGGCCGAGCCGCGCTTTTCGAGCGACGCCGCCGCCTGCGAAGCTCTCTGTCGTACCGCCGCGCCCAGCATTGTCCTGGCCCCTGGCAGCTCGCGCTTTACCCGTGTGCTCCCGGCGGTTGCGCATCGCCTGGGCGGCGTGACGGACACTCATATCACTCTGCTCACCGGCGGCGCGCAGGCGGAAGCCACACGCTGGTTCTATCGCCAACGCGTTGAGGCCGTTATTACCCGCACGGCGCGCCCATGGTTTCTGCTGCTGGACGCCGGCACGCGCACGGCTTATGCGGGCAGCGGCGCAGCGCCCACCGTCGAGGCCGTTGCCCTTACCCTTCCTGCCTTGCGCACAAAGGTGCTCGGCATCAAGGCGCCCAAGCAGGACGAGCAGACCATCCGCCCTGACGCCAAGCTGCTCTTCGTCGCCGGCGCCGGATGGACGAAGAAGCAGGCCGACGGGCAGGTTCACGCCACTGACGCTGAAGCGCTCATCCTGGGCTTCCTGCGCAACGCCGATGCCTCGCTGGGCAGCAGCAAGAGCCTGGTGGACCAGAGCGGCGAGAACCAGTCGGTGCTCAACTTCATGACGCATCTCAACCAGATCGGGCAGACCGGCTCCACGCCGCGGCACGCCAAAGGGTTGAGCACATGCTGCCACGGAGAGGAACCGCACGTCGTGGGCTGGCGCTTCGTCAATGAGCGGCGCGCCATCAACCTGGACGCCAACTGCGGCTGGGCGCGCGGCAAGGCCGACGTTGTCTACATCGCCGACGCCTTTGCGGTCATGGAGCGGGTCAACGCCCTGCTGGCGGAGAAAAAGTAGGCGCGGATAAATCGTCGCGCGCACTCGCAATTGCGCCATGTAGAGGCACGCATCAACTACGGCCGGAGCGCTTTCATGGGCTCCGGCCTTTTCATTGCCGCCATCATTTCGTGTAACATGGCTTCGCGATGAACGTCTTTTTCTCCCGTCCCGCTGCCGCCCTTGCCTGCCGCCTGCTGATGCTGGTGGCCCTCGTTTCTCTATTGACTCCCTTGGTTGCAGCACAGGAGCGCGCACCCGCCCAGCTCTTTGAGGCCGCGCAGTGCCTGGCCACCGATCCCCTGCACTGGGTGGACGTCTCCAACAAGAAGGAACTCGTGCTGGCTTACCTGCCCGAGGGGCGCAGCTTCAACGGCGCGCGTTTTATTGACGTGGTGGTCTACAACAGCTCCAAGCACGACCAGGGATTCATCTTCGACATTCGCGTGCGGGAAGAAGGCCGCAAACACATCTACAGCATTGAGAACAACGCTGCCTGGAAGAAGCTGGGCGAAGAGTACAAGTTCGACGAGCCGCCGCTGGGCGGCAACTTCCGCCAGAACCAGATGGTCTCCATCCTGCAGCAGGTCCACCACCACCACAAATGGTACGAGGCTCAGGTGAAGCAACTGCTGAAGCCCAACGCGCACCTGCGTTGCGAGAGCAAGGTCGAGGACGTTCCCCCCGACACGAAGCCAGTGCCCTCCGCTAGCCAGCCCGCTGTGCACCCGGCGGAGAAGTCCTCAGCGTCACCAAAGAAGTGGTTTTAGCGCGTAGAAATATTTTGGGGCCGGAGCGCTGAGTGAAAACTCCTCGCATTCCGGCCCCAGATTTTTCACTACAAACTTCTCTTAGCGCGTTGAACTGAGTTCTGTCGACCGATCAACCTTCGGCAGCGGCAGTCCCAGCCCGTCCATCTTCGGAACCCCAAAGTGTCCGCCCAGCTTTAAAAGGTCCGCCATGGAGAGCGTGCCGCTGACGGTCACCAGGTTCACGTCGCGCGGTCCCATCCACATCACGGCAATTTCGCGCACCTCGGCGCCGTCCATGCGCAGCCACAGATCGCTGACCACACCACCATCATTGCGATGCTTGCGCAGCAGCTGGATAAAGCCGCGCTCACGGTACTCCTGGGCGACGCTTGCCCCCAGCAGGGCGTCCGGCTCCAGGCCGTCGCGGTAATGGAAGCTGTGCACGCCCACGGCGTTCAGGGCGGCCATCACTTTGCGCAACTCGGGATTGTCATGGGTAAAGCGCGATGCCAGTTCCAGCATGGGACGATCCAGCACAAACTCCGTGCGCGTGCTTGCTGTGCGGCTGGCATCGGCCAGCGCCTGCGGCACGGGAGTCGTCTGAGAACGCTCCTGCGCGGCAAAGCCGGAGATCGAGTTCTGCGAGGAATCCTCTAAAGCCGGCGACGCATCCTGCGCCAGGGCGGCCATCGAACAAGCCAGAAGCATCGGCAAAACCAATCTGAGCACTTTCATCTCTCATCCTTCAAAGGGCTCGGCGCAGACGCCCTCTATGTCTATATAACGGATCAAACCCGGCCCGCGTCAATTTGTTCCGCTCCGCACTGATTCTGTTGCCACGCGAAAGGCCCGCCGGTTGGCAGGCCTTTCGTACCGTTACCCTCAGCGGATTCCGGCTAATACGCCCACTTGATGATGGAAGCGCCGCTGGTAAAGCCCGCGCCGACGCTGGCAATCAGAAGGGTGTCGCCCTTCTTCAGCCGCCCCGTCTCAATGGCCGTCCGCATCGCCAGCGGGATGGTGCCCGCCGTGGTGTTGCCGTAGTCTTCGATGTTGATGATGACTTTTTCCGCCGGCATCTTCAGACGGTCGGCCGTGGCGGTGATGATGCGCTTGTTGGCCTGGTGGCTGATAAAACAATCCACGTCCGCGCCGGTCAGGCCGTTCTTCGCCAGCACCCGCTCGGTCATCTCCGCCATCTTCTTCACCGCGTATTTGAACACCTGCTGGCCATCCTGATGGACGTAGTGCATCTTCTGGTCCACCGTTTCATGTGAGGAAGGATGCAGACTGCCACCGCCGGGCTGGTACAGGTAATCGCCGCCAAAGCCTTCAATCTGGTGGACGTAATCAATGAAACCCACGTCCTCGCCCTCTTCGCAGGGCTCCAGCAAAACGGCGCCCGCGCCGTCGCCAAACAGGATGCAGGTTGCGCGGTCGGTGTAGTCAATCATCGAGGAGTTCACGTCCGAGCCGATGACCAACACCTTCTTGTGCGCGCCGCTCTCGATCAGTTTGACGCCCGTCGTCAGCGAGAAGACAAAGCCCGAGCAGCCGGCCGAAATATCGAATCCCCAGCACTGCGGAATCTTCAGCTTCTTCTGCACCAGGCAGGCCGTCGAGGGGTACATCATGTCCGGCGTAACCGTGCCGACCAGGATGACCTCCACGGTTGAAAGATCCACGTTATGGCGCGCCGCCAGGTCCTTGGCAGCTTCCACCGCCAGGTCGCTGGCCGCCACACCTTCGTCCACCAGGTGGCGCTCGCGAATGCCCGTGCGCTCCAGAATCCAGTCATTGGTGGTGGCAACCAGTTTTTCCAGCTCCTGGTTGTCAAGAATGCGGGGTGGTACATAAGTGCCGAGAGCCGTAATCTTGGCCCGAATGTGAGGTTTCAACTCCCAACTCTCCGGTAAATCAAGATGTTGCAATTGTCGCCCACGGCGGAGGGAATGTAAACCAACCGTCATCGGGTGCCGGAAGATGCCTGCCGCCCCGCACCAGTCGCACGCTCTCCTGTGCGGTGGGTCACATCCGGAGGCCGTTTTTGTGGTTTACGGTGAGCTTGACCGGCTGCGCACTTTGCTGCCGGAGCATTCATATACCTATACTTAGTCAGTTTTTCATAAGGATTTTTCATAATGAAGTCAGACTGGCGCGCCCACTACGCCAATAAGATCGTCACGTCCGCAGTGGCCGTAAAAGCCATCGAATCTCACCAGCGCGTCGTGCTTGGCCATGCCTGCGCCGAGCCGCCTGCCATCGTCCGCGCCCTGGCCGCCCGCGCCGCTGAACTGCGCGACGTTGAGATCGTGCACATGGTCGTCATGGGCCCGTTGCCCTTTAGCGAGCCGGGAATGGAGCGCAGCTTCCGCCTGAACGGGATGTTTCTCGGTCCTCCGACGCGCGACCCGGTCCGCGATGCGCGGGCCACCTTTACGCCCTGCTTTTTCAGCGAGGTGCCACGCCTCTTCCGCGAGCGCATTCTGCCCATTGACGCGGTGATTCTGCAGGTGACCGAGCCCGACGGCGAGGGCTATTGCAGCCTCGGCCTTTCGGCGGATTTCACCCTGGCCGCCACCGAGTGTGCGCCCCTGGTGCTGGCGCAGGTCAACCGGCTGTTGCCGCGCACGGGCGGCGCGCGCATCCACCTGGACCATATCAGCGCCATCGTCGTAGAGGACTCGCCCATTCCCGAGGTATTCGCGCCAAAGATTGGCGAATTGGAGATGCAGATTGGCCGCCATGTGGCCAGCCTGGTGGAAGATGGCGCCACGTTACAGATCGGCATCGGCGCCATCCCGGAGGCCGCCCTGCTCTGCCTGCATGAAAAGAAAGACCTCGGCATTCACTCCGAGATGTTCTCTGACGGAGTGGTCACCCTGGCCCAGGCCGGCGTCATCACCAATCGCCGCAAAACGCTCAACCCTGACAAGTTCGTCGCCACCTTCCTGATGGGAACCCGGCGGCTGTACGACTGGGCGCAGAACAACCCTGCGCTCGAGATGCTTCCGGTGGATTACGTCAACGATCCCAGCGTCATTGGCCAGCACGACAAGATGATCTCGCTCAACTCCGCCTTGCAGGTGGACCTGCTGGGCCAGGTGAATGCTGAGATGATCGGCGCCAGGCAGTACAGCGGCGTGGGCGGCCAGGTGGACTTTCTGCGTGGCGCCAGCCGTTCGCGTGGGGGCCGTGGCATCATCGCCCTGCCTTCGACGGCCCGCCAGGGTACGATCTCAAGGATTTGCACCGCGTTGGACACCGGCGCGGCGGTCACAAGTTCGCGCCAGGATGTTCACTTTGTAGTTACTGAGTATGGTGTGGCGGAGTTACGTGGAAAGACACTCCAGCAGCGCGCCGAGGCCCTGATCAACATCGCCCACCCCGCGCATCGCGCCGGTTTGCGGCTCTCCGCCGGCAGCGATGGCCGCCCGGCGAGAGACATCTGACAGAAGAAATTCCTGGACTGAGCTATATAGGATTTGTGCTTTGTTTCACTTGGTGATAGCGGAAAGAGCAACTACCGGAGTAGCATACCGCAAGAGAATTGGTCCTCTTTATGTCTGGTGAACGCATACTGGTTGTCGACGACGAGCCGCCCATTCGGGACGTGGTCTGCTTCATGCTGAAAGCGGCAGGATACCAATGCGAACAGGCCGGTTCCGGCACAGAAGGCCTGGCGCTGCTGAAGCGCGATTCGGACTTCCAACTGGTGCTGAGCGACCTGATGATGCCACAGCTTGACGGCACGGGCCTGCTGGAGGGCATCCGCCGCGAGCGCCTGGAGATGCCGGTCGTCATGGTGACGGCCGTACACGACATCAGCGTGGCGCTGGCAGCCATCCGCAACGGCGCCTACGACTACCTTTTGAAACCCTTTGAGCGTGAACAACTGCTGGCCGTGGTGCGCCGTGCCGTGGAGGCCCACCGCCTGAAGGTGGAGAACCTGCTGTACCAGTCCAGCCTGGAGTCGCTGGTGGAGCGCCGCACCAAGGAGTTGCGCGAGACCATCACGCAGCTGGAGGCCAGCTATGACGTCACTCTGGAGGCCCTGGGCGACGCCCTTGACCTGAAGGACGCCGAGACCGAGGGCCACAGCAAGCGCGTGACCGCCTACGCCATTGAGATTGGCCGCGCCCTGGGATTGGGCCCGGAGAGCATACGCTCGCTGGCCCGCGGAGCCTTTATGCACGACATCGGCAAGATGGCCATCCCTGACGCCATCCTGCTGAAGCCCGAACGTTTGACCGCCGAGGAGACGAGGCTGATCCGCGAGCACAGCTACCTGGGCTTTCGTATGCTGCGCAAGATTCCCTACCTGATGGACGCCGCCGAAATTGTGCACGCGCACCAGGAGCGCTGGGATGGCAGCGGATATCCGCGCGGGCTGAAGGGTGAGGAGATTCCGCTGGGAGCACGCATCTTCGCCATTGCAGACACCATGGACGCCATCACCAGCGACCGCCCCTACCGCCCGGCGCGCAGCATGGAGGTGGCCAGGCAGGAGATTGAGGCCTGGAGCGGCCGCCAGTTCGACCCGTCCATCGTCAAGGTCTTTCTGGCTATGCCTCCGGCCATTTGGGATGAGCTGCGCACGAAGATCCGTGACGAAGAAACCTACGCCGGCTACGCCGAACAGATCGCGGGCCCTTCCAGCGGCGAAGCGCCGGCAGCGCCGGCCCAGAGCGGCCAGTGGACGAAGCAACAGATTGAGCGCGGGCTGCTGGAGCTGCCCGGCTGGATGCTGAATGGCCGATGTCTTAACCGCGAGTTGCGGTTTGACAACTTCGTGGACGCGATGCAGTTCGTCAACCGCCTTGCCACAGTGGCCGAGGAAGAGGGCCATCATCCGGACATTCGAGTGGTGTACAACAGCGTGTCACTGGAGTTGACCACGCACGACGCCGGAGGCTTGACCGACAAGGACTTCAGCCTGGCGCGGCGCATCAATTCCCTTCTGAAATAGCCCGCACAGAAATTTTGTTTGCCAGACGGCAAAGGCCAACGTCCATGGGCGCTGGCCTTCTTAGTGCTCATGAAAATTGACGTTATTTATTCACGGGCTGGTGGGGCTCTGTTCGCTTCAGCTCCTGGACGGCATGGCGTATCTCGTCGAGTTCCCGGCGCATGGATTCGTTCCAGGCGTGGCCGAGGTCTTCGCCAGCAGCAAGGGGCTCGCCGGGGTGCGGAAAGATGGGGAGAAGGCGGCGCCGGCCGCGCGTCGCCAGCACGGCTCCCACACCGCCCAGGGCGACGGCAGAGATCGAAATGGCCCACTTGCGGAACTTCATCGCGCGAAACCCTCCACGGTTATTCTTCGGCAAAGATCGCGGCAAAGACAATAGAAGATCGGATACCCCGAAGGAGATTTTCCTGGCCGGGGCGGGATTGGTGAATGACGCGAAAGCGGGAAGAGCGTGGAATCCAATCGAATTCGCGCAAAATTAGGGGAGCAAAAGAAAAGAGCGCGACCGATTGGCCGCGCCCTTTCTTGAATAATCGCTGCTTTGAAGTTCCGAATCGTTACAGTTCCGAATCGTTAGAGCTCGGGATCGTCGCCATCCACCGGCGGCAGGGCCTCAAGCGCGGAGTCCTCGCCACTGAAGGCGGCGTCGGGTTGCGCCTTGCGGCTCTTCAGGCGGACCACCACAACCTTGGCAAAGCCTTCCTCAAACTTGGGCGGGCGCAGCTTTTGTGCCATGCGCAGCATGACCTCGTCGGGGACGTTGCGCTCGCGTTTGCGGTTGCGCTCCATGCAGACTTCGGTGGGCACGTCGAAAAAGACGGCGTGCGCGGCGTAGCCGAAGTCGTGCGCCATCTTGATCCAGCTATGGCGCTCCTTGGGCGAGAGGTTGGTGGCGTCAATGTAGCTCATGGGGCGGCCGGCGACCAGGCGTGCGCGCAGCAGCGACCGCAGAGAACTGAAGACCAGATCCTGGAAGCGCTGTTCGGTGGCATCGTCAAAGAGCAGGCCGCGAACCAAATCGCTGGAGAGCGGGATGATGTTGTGGCGATTAAACCAACTGCTCTTACCAGAGCCGGGCAGTCCAATGGCCAGCACCACTGCACCCTTGGGAGCGCGCGGCGTGCCCTTGGACGGCGCCGGCGGAGCCTCGGGAATGTCAGCGCCTTCACCGTCACCGGGTTCGGGGCCGTCAATTTCGGCGGCTTCGCCGGTAGCACGGCCGGGAGCGATGGGCAGAGATGGCTCAGAGGCCTGGGC
>Ga0182013_10009170_pt1 | contig 10453 bp, 8 predicted proteins | sample 612S2MmetaG_FD_120487 | JGI IMG/M metagenome (GOLD analysis project Ga0182013, IMG submission 120487) | Permafrost microbial communities from Stordalen Mire, Sweden - 612S2M metaG | ecosystem: Environmental > Terrestrial > Soil > Wetlands > Permafrost | place: Sweden: Stordalen | collected...
CAGGAGTCCTTCTTCCTCGCCGCCCCACAGGCCCATGCGAACGGTGCGATCCATCTTCAAGTTGGTTGACTTCAGGATGCGCATCACTTCCATAGCGACTGCGGCGCCAGCCCCGTTGTCGGTAGCACCGGTGCCCATGTGCCAGGAATCGAAGTGACCGCCGACCATGACGAGCTCGTTCGGCTTGGTGGTGCCCGGAATATCGGCCATCACATTGAACGAATCGGTTTGCGACATGTCGAACTTGGTCTGAATGTTGAACGAGAGCTTCACGGGAACGTCGTGCGCGAGCAAACGCGCCACCCGGTTGTAGTTCTCCGCGGTGACGGCGATGGAGGCGATGTTCTTGGTGGGATCGCCGGTGCGCGGCGAGCCGTTGCTGGTGGCCACCACGCCGGTCGCTCCGCGTGTGGTGCCGTTGGACGAGATGGTCAGCAGGGCTCCTTCATCCGTCCAGAAGGTCGCCAGCCGCGCGGTGAGCGCACGCTGCTCTTCCGGCGAGAGTTGCGGCCCGCCGGCGCCACCGCGTCCGCCACGCCCGGCGCCGCCGCGTCCGGCCCCGCCCGTGGGGAGCACCTCGGGGACCATATCGATGAGCTCCGCGTCGGTATAGCGCACCCCAAGAACCTTATCGGGGAAGTCGAGATCGAGCGGACCGGTGCCCAAAAGGACGACCTTGCCTTTGAGTGTGCCGTGCAGTTTGTCCATGTCGGCCATGGTGGTTGGGTTGGCAACCAGGATGGCGTCACCGGTCACTTTGCCATCGGTGCTGCCGCTCCATGCCTGCGGATAGCCGATGATCGGCATGTAGGTGGGCGACACCATAGCGCCTTCGTACTCGGTGTATTCCCAACTGGGGATGGCTGCGCGTGCCGGACCGCGGCCGCCTGCGTTATCGCCGGGCGCCGGAGGCGGCGGCACCGTGGACCATTTTTCCAAATGGACGTTGCTGAGGCCCCATTCCTTGAGTTGGCCGACAGCCCATTCACCCGCGGCGCGGAATTGCGGCGAGTTGGTGAGGCGCGGACCGTAGTGGTCGGTGAGGTTGTACATGGTCTCCATGATGGGAGCCCCGCCACGGCCGCCGCGGCCACCGCCGCCTCCGCCGAAGCCGCCACCACCTCCGCCGAGTTCCGCGGTCTTGAGCTTGTGAATTACATTCAGGTCGATCCGCTCAACAGGCTGCTGAGCGACGAGCAGCACGGACACGAGCAGAAATAGCAAAGCGAGAACAGCTGTTTTTCTGGACATAAGGGGTTGATGATAGAGCATATCAAACAATGGGGTCTCATTGGGTACTAGCGTGAACGTATTTGAAGGCAGCGCAGCCTTTTCCGCGAGCACATTTCCCGCGGGGACGCGCATCGCGTTAGTATCGTTGATCCTCTGGAACACTTGATTTCAGAGTCTTAAAATACGATTCGGTGAAGTTCGCGTAAGGGGGTGTACGGTGGGGTGGTTCGACAAGAAAAGGAAAGAGCGCGTCGAGAGTATTTCCATGGCCTTGGACGCGCCGAAGCCGAATACGGTATCGATTCTGGATGGCGATGAGAATGCCTTGACTCCCGTGGAAGGCTTGAGCCTGGGGAGACTGGCGCGATTGCATCCTTTCAGCCCGGTTGCGGTTTCGCTGCTCCAACTATTCGACCGTGAACAGGTCTCCACACAGGAGATCGCGAAATTGCTGCAATCCGACCCGGCGTTGGCCGCCGAGACGCTGGCGTACGTAAACTCCCCCCTGTTTGCACTGCCCGACAGGGTTACCGAATTGCAGGGCGCCATCCTGGTGCTGGGGGCGGAAAACATCAAGCGCATTGCCGTCACGCTAGCTATGCGGGGCATGCTGAAATCCGCCCCGAAGCTGGCGGTTACCCGCCGGTTGTGGCGCCACAGCGTCGCCACGGCTCTAATCGCTGCCGAATTGGCCCCGCTTTATGGAGTGGCTCCAGACCTGGCCAACACCGCCGGTGTCCTGCACGACATCGGGCGGATCGGCTTGTTGGCGAAGGACAGCGAGGAATACGCGCAAATCGTCTTGAAGCTTTACGACAATGTGGATGGCATCCTCCTGGTGGAGCGGGCGGTGTGCGGCATGGATCACTGCGCAGCAGGCAGCTACTTGTGTAGCGGTTGGGCTCTGCCGGCCGTTTTTCAGGAGACCGCCTCCAGACACCATCAGGCAAAAGGGGAGACGGGGATCGCCGGCTTGATTCACGCGGCGTGCGCGATGGCCGATGACCTGACCTTTGCCGCCATCTCCCATCGCGGCGTGTTAACCATGGCCGGGAGGGTGGCGGAGTCCGTGCCCGGAACGCTGCGCGCGCAAGTGCTTGCCCTGGCGGACGGCATCGAAACGCGGATCGCATCGAAGGTCGACCAACTGGATTTCTGAGAGCCCCAGCGCACCTTTTACCCTAAATCCGGCAGTTGCGGGAGAGCGAATCGCCGATCGGCCTACGGTTCAACCGCTCGTGAATACGGCCGTTCTCACCAGATAGGCAAGCTGCGCCGCAGTTGGAAATTGCTGGCAGTAAAGGCCGCACCTGGCCGAGTGCGGCTGAACCGCCGGACTGAGGTTTACTGATGCCGCAAGGCCACCGACGGAGCGATACCCGCCGCGCGGCGCGCCGGAACCATCGACGCGACCGCCGCGACAATCGCCACTATCGCCGCCACGGCGACGAACGTGTACGGGTCGTTGGCTTTGACGCCGAACAGCAGGGATGCCAGGAGGCGCGTCGCGCCATACGCCGCGGCGAGGCCCAACACGATACCGATGCCGGCGAGCTTCATCCCTTGCAGCACCATAAGCCGCAGCACGTCGCCGCGTGACGCGCCGAGCGCCACGCGAATGCCGATCTCCTGCATGCGCTGCTCCACCGAGTAGGACATCAGACCGTAGATCCCGATGGCGGCCAACAGCAGCGCGAGGGCCGCGAAGATAGTGAGCAGGAGCGCGTTGAAATTCTGGCGGGAGAGCGAGTCGGCCACCATCTGGTCCATGGTGCGTATGTGCGACGCGGTCAGCATCCCGTCCACGGCGCGGATTTCGCGCTCCGCGGCGGCGCGGACGGCCGAGGGATCTCCCGCGGTCCGAATCGCCCAGGAAAGCGGAACGAGGCCGTTCGCAAGCTTTGTGAGCCCTTCAGACACCTGGCCTTGCGGGATGTACATGACGCCCTCATCGACAGCATCCAGGCCCGTTTCCCGAACCGTGCCGACGACGCCCACAACCTGCCGCGGAGGATCCTCGAACTGTGGACCGAGTCCCGCACCGAGCACCATCACTTGCCCCACCGGATCCTGGCCCTTCCAATACTTCTTGGCCATCGCCTGATTGATGACTATCACTGGCGGAGTGCCTCCGGCGTCGGACTCGGTGAACACGCGGCCGTGCAATAACGGGATCTGCAAGGTCTGGAAGTAGTGCGCGGACACGGGGCGCCATTGCTCGTCGCCATCGTATCCGCCCTTGGGAGCCGGGCGGCCGGCGATATTGAAGGGCAGATCGACATCGGTGCCACCCAGCGGCAGCATGAGGGCCGAAGTGGCCGATTGCACGCTGGGGAGCGCTTCCAGGCGCGGGATCAACTGGCGGGCGAGCTGATCGACCTTCGCGGTGGAGTCGTACGATCCGCCGCTGAGGGATGTTTCCAGCACCAGCACGTTATGAGGATTGATTCCGGGATTTGCCGAACGTAGTCCACTGAACGTGCGGATGAGCAGGGTCGCACCGGTGACCAAGACAAGAGCCAGTGCCACTTCGGTGACCACCAGGAACGAACGGGAGCGCCGGCCGAGAGTGCCGCCGCCGGTTCTCCCGCCTTCCTTGAGAGTGGAAGCCAGGTCGGGGTTGGAGAAGGAGAGCGCCGGGAAGAGGCCGAACAGAATGGCGGTGAGCGCGGCCAGGCCGATGGTGAAGCCGGCTACGCGCCAGTCCACCAGCGGAAGCGCCTGGTTAAGTCCATCGGTCTGGGTGAGTCTCGGAATGTTGCCGGGCGCCACCATGAGGAGCGCGCGGACTCCTGCGGCGCCGATGGCGAAACCGAGCACCGCGCCCGCGCCGGCCAGGATCACGCTCTCCGTGAGAAGTTGCCGCACCACGCGCCATCGGCTCGCCCCGATGGCAGCGCGGATCGCCAGTTCTTTCTGGCGGACGGCGGCGCGGGCGAGCAGCAGGTTGGCGACATTGGCGCAGGCGATGAGCAGCACGAATCCGACCGCGCCCAGCAGGATCAACAACGCCAGACGCACGTCTTCCACCATGGAGTCTTTCATGGGGACTACGGCGACGCTCTCATTGGGATCCATCCATTTCGCATTTTGCGCGCGGAATCGCTCGCCCAATACTTTCAGGGCTCCGCGCGCCTGCTCGATGGTCACATCCGGCTTGAGGCGCGCGGCGGCCGCCAGATAATGGCCCTGATTGGTGCTGGCCGGGTCGGCCTGTAGCGGAAGCCAGACGTCCATCGGCGGGTTCGACTCGAAACTCTTGGGCATGATGCCGACCACGGTGTAGGGCTGGTTATTGAGCAGGATGGTACGGCCGATGACTTGCGGGTCGCCGCCCAGGCGGTTCCTCCAGAGGCGGTCGCCGAGTACTGCGACCTGCGCGCCGTGCGGAACGTCCTCGGCATCGCTGAACGAGCGGCCGAATGCCGGCGCCACGCCGAAGACCTGGAAGTAATCTTTAGAGGCGTGACTTACTTTGGCCTGCTCCGGGTGATCGCCCGCGCCCAGGTTCATCCCGATACCGCCCTGCTCATAGAGCGTCATGGCCTGGAAGACGTCATTGTTGCGCCACATCATGTATTTCGGGATGGAGTTGGAATAGCCGTTGCCGCCCGGGTATTTGCGCCCGAGCCGGACCAGCCGGTCAGCCTGCGGGTACGGCAGCGGAGCGAGCATCACGCCGTCAACAACTGTAAATATGGCTGTATTCGCACCGATTCCCAGGGCCAGCGCGGCGACGGCGACCGCCGTGAACCCGGTATTCGATCGCAGGGTTCGGATGGCATAGGTTAGATCGGAAAGTAGTGTGCCCATGGTCAGAGAAGACGCATCTGGAAGGTTAAGGTTCCGTAAAAATGAGCGATTGTGCGAGATCATCGATAGATGAGGGACTCACTGGAGCCTGCGCAGGCGCTCGTGCGGCTACCGCTCGATGAGAGTCTGCGTCTCGACAGGGAATGGCTGCAGGACTGTCTCGCGTGGCTCAAGTCCACCCCTGCGGATGTGCGTAGCGTGCGCCTGCGCCGGTTGGCGGATGACCTCTGCGCCAATCCTGCCGCCAAAGCGCGGTTCCAGCACATCTGGGAGCAAGCATTTGCGCCGCGGCTCTATGCCGAGGCGGGAATCGCGGACCCCACGTCGCTCGCGCACGAGTTGGTCGCGCGCTTGAAAAGGCGTCTGCTGCCCCAATTCGTAGACGATCTGGCCGGCGCGTCTCTGGCGTATGACATTAGTTCGCTCGCGTGGAGCCGCGATGTGCCATGGTCCGAAGTGGGGTGGGCGACGCTCGGGCTCCTGGCCACGGGACTACTAAACTTCAGCGTCTCGTTCGCCCTCGGCTTGGGGCTGGCCGTGAGGGCCCGGAATTTGAATACCAGCGGCCGTCGGGAATTGATTTACGCCTTGTGGAAACAGATCAGGCTCGATCCCCGCCGATTCCTGTGGCAGCATGACGTGGGGAGCGCTAACGTAGAACCATGAAACTGGACACCGAATTCTTGCGCCAGCATTACGCTGCGATGTCGGACGAAGAGCTGCAGTCGATCGACCGAGGCGACCTTGTCGGCGCAGCGCAAGAGATCTTCGATGAGGAATTGGGAAAGAGAGAAGCCCAGGAAATGCCGGCTAGCCAGGATGTAGTCCTGAACGAGCAGGGTGTGGAGTTGGAGATAGAGGTAGAGGAAGATTGGCTGGAGCATGCGGCGGAAGCTTACTCGAGCTACGCCCGTCGTGGGACCACCGACCCTTCGGAGGGTTCGGTGGACGCTCGCGACGTGCTGGAAGCCGCGGGAATTCCCTGCCAATTAGAACTGTTCGAGGAGCCGGGAGAGGAAGAGCAAACGCAATTCCGTTGGCGTGTCCTGGTGCCGGGGAAATTGGTCCACCGCGCCATGAGCGTGCTGGATCGCGACATCTTCAATGCCGATTTCGAGGCTGAGCTGAAGACCCACATGGAAATGCTCAGCGATGAAGAGTTGCGCGTGATGGAGCCGCGGTACGCCTTCTGCGGTCTGTACGATCGCCTGGAGCGTATCGGTCGCGCCTACGACGAAGAACTCGCCCGGCGCGGGCTGGAATAATAGTGCCTGATGCGGACCGCGATCGTCTCCGATATCCACGGCAATCTAACAGCCTTTGAGTCGGTACTGGCGGACCTGCGGGAGACTTCGCCCGATCTCGTTCTCCACGGCGGCGATCTGGGCGATAACGGGTCGCGCCCTTGCGAGGTGGTGGACCGCATTCGCGATCTAGGCTGGCAGGGCGTGCTCGGCAACACCGATGAAGCGCTGTTCGATCCGGAATCGCTCACGCGCTTTGCGAGTGGCTTGCCGCAACTCAAGTCGATGTTCGACGCGATCGAAGAGATGACCGCGGACGCGCGTAGCGTGATGGGCGAGGACCGGCTGGCGTGGTTGCGCGGGCTGCCGCGGACGCAAATTCACGAACATTTCGCGCTGGTCCATGCCAGCCCGGAGACCACGTGGCGCGCGCCCATGGACAGCGCCGCCGATGGCGACCTGGAGTCGGCGTACCGATCGCTCGGGCGTCCGGTTGTGGTGTACGTGCACATTCATCGGCCGTATGTACGAAAGGCCGCTGGTGTCGTGGTGGCGAACAGCGGCAGTGTAGGACTTCCGCACGATGGCGACCGGCGTGCGGCCTATCTCTTACTGGACGATCGCGAGCCGTCCATCAGGCGCGTGGAGTACGACTGGGATCGTGAATTGAAGGCGCTGCGAAGCTCCAGCCGGCCGCACGCCGAGTGGATCGCGCGCATTCTGGAGAGCGCCTGCCCGCAGATGCCGTGACGGCATTGACAGCGGTCCACACAATCTCTACTCTGAAGCCATGGGATCCATACTCCTTAAGCCCGAGCGTCTGGCGCAGTTGGAGGAGTACGCCCATCGTCGGGGGCAAGATCCTGAAGCTGCGCTCGACGATGTCTTGGCCGACTACCTTGAGTGGGAGCGACAGGATTACCGGGAACCTGTCGAAGGAATCCGTCAAGGACAAGCCGACCTGCAAGCTGGCCGCACAAAGTCCGCCGAAGAGGCCTTTGAGGAATTACGTGTGAAGCATGGCCTTCCGCGTTGAACTTACCTCCAGGGCAATTCAAGATTTGGACGCCACCTGGAATGGTTAGTTGGCCACGAAGCAGGCGAGACATGGTTGCGGTGGTTCGAGAGAATGCGAGGAGCGGTAGCGTCGCTCTCAGATTCTCCGTATCGATGTTCATTAGCTCCCGAGTCACGAGAATTTCCGTTTGAAGTCCGTCAGCTCCTGTATGGAAGAAAAGCGGCATGCGTACCGGATCCTTTTACGATTGATACCGACGCCGTGATTGTGCTTCATGTCCGCCACGGCCGCCGACAGGCGTTATCCGGGCAGAGAGGCTGATTCGCCGACCTGTCACCTTCTTACCGCTACCGGCGTCTAATTGTTCATGCGGCAGTCGTGCATTCTTCTCGCGCTCGCTCTTACGGCCGGCGCGCAATCTCTTGCGGAGAGTGAAGTCGCTCGAGCCCGCCGCCTGCTCTCGCCCCCTCTTTGGCGAAACAAAGCCTGAAGCGCATACGTTCACATCTCCCGATCTCGTCTCCGTAATTCCTATGAAAGAAAGCGCTTCCTCTTAGGCCAGCAACGCACGCCGGACTGCGTCCGGCTCACGCGCGATCACTGTCAAGAAGGCCCGGGCGGGGCCGCTCGGGACTCTTCGCCCGTGCTCCCAATGCTCCAGGGTGCGTTTGCTCAAACCGAATAACTTGGCGAACTCGCTTTGAGAGAGTGCGATCTTCTCCCTGATCGCTTTGACGTCGATATCGTCCGGGACGTGCACCTCGCAGCCGTGGTCTTCTTTGCCGGAAGCGAAAGCGAGCGCTTGTCTGGCGCTCTCGATCATGCGCTCTCCCGCTGTTGTCTTCCTCTTCTTCATTTCGATTTCGACTCCCTTCCAGACCGGTAGGCGATCGCGATATCCGCCAGAATTGTCTTCAGGACGCGCCGTTCTTGCGGCCTCAAATCGGTTTTCTCGTTCTTGGCAAAGATATTGAGTAAGAAGACCGGAACGTCGGTGCCGGTGAAGAATGTGATGACGCGGTAGCCGGCACTCTTTCCCTTGCCTTTTCCAGCGAAGCGCACCTTGCGGGCGCCGCCGGTCCCCTCGATTACGTCGCCGGCCGCGGGATTTGCCGCAATCCAGGTTACGATTCCAAGCCGTTCCCCGTCCGACAGGCCTGGCGAGCGTGCGTCGCCGAGAAATCCCGCTGTCTCCACAACGGTCTGCACAATCCAGTATACTCCAGTGGGGTATAGCGGCTCTGCTGTCACCTTCTTACCGGCTGCGGCGTCTATTCGTACATGCGGCATGCGCGCATTCTTCTGGCACTCGCGTTGAGCGTGGGTGCGCAGTCTCTTCCGGAGAACGAAGTCGCCCGTGTGCGCCGGCTGCTCTCGTCGCCGCAGTGGAGGGACAAAGCCTGGGGCGCATACTTTGCGGGCGGCTTGCATTCCGACGAGCTGAAGGAACCGCTGATTGAGGCTTTTCGCGAAGCCTCGGCACTACGTAACGCGTGGGACATGAGCGAAGAATACGGCTATGTGGCCGCGCTCTTCGACGCGGCGATCCAATCGGGAATCTCCGTGCCGGCGGAACTGCTGGAGCCCTTCGAAGAGCACTGGCGCGCCCCAGTGATCGTTTTGTTGTCACGCGACCCGGCCGGCGAGGACTCGCTGCTTCGGCTCCGGGAAGAAAAGTTGGGCGATGGCGAATGGCTGGCCGTCAGCAACCTGCTGCAGGCGCTCAAATCGCAGCGTTTCTTCGCCAAGGCACTCAGCGAGGTGAATATCTCCCACGTCTTTACGCTGACCGATCCTGCCGATAACCAGGGCCGGGGCCGCGGGTTCGGCGGAGGGGTTTTCAGCGACGGCAGTGCGCGGATGCCGAAAGACTTCCCGCCAGTTGGAGTGTATGTGCTCGTGGGTTGGGCCCAAAAGGGTGACGTGATGTTGGCGGCGGGGCCGCAGAATGCTTACTACCGGCGCACGGTTGCGCCTACCAACGAGCGGGTGCCGTACAGTGCCAGTCCCGGCCCTGTCGATCGGCAGAAAATCACGGTCGGATACCTTGCGCCGCTGGGACACATAACTGAGGAACAGGCGGCCTACCTGTTTCATCGGCAAACCTCGATTGAATACCGCGGAGAAGACGATCTGCGAAAGCGATGGGACGCCGCGTTAGGCGCTCAGGAGGCGGCGATGCGCGCCTTCGTCCGGACGGCGCAGCAGAACGGTCTCGGCAGCGTTACCGGCATGACGCTGAAGATCGTGCCGCAACTTTACGACCTACGGGAAATGACCGCCGGCGCGCCGCCCCCACTGACGCCTCACGAATTCGTGCTCGATTAGCGCACCGCGAGCCGCGGTTTTCCGAGCCTCACCGCGTTCTCCATCAGCATGAGCCCGTGGCCGCCTTCCGCCGTCAGGATCGACTCCGGATGGAACTGTACCGCCTCAATCGGCAATTCGCGATGGCGCACTCCCATGATGACGCCGTCTTCGGTCTCCGCCGTAACTTCCAGGCACGCCGGGAACGTCTCGCGGCGCGCGTAGAGCGAATGATAGCGGCCTACCTGAAACTCCTCCGGCAATCCTTCGAACACGCCCAGGCCGCGATGGCGCACCAGCGACGGTTTGCCATGCATAGGGTAATCGAGCACGCCCAGTTCGCCGCCGAACGCCTCCACGATTCCCTGCAAGCCCAGGCAGACGCCGAACACTGGGACACCCAGCCGCACGGCGGTCAGCACGAGGTCGGGAACGCCGAAGTCGCGCGGACGTCCCGGCCCGGGGGAGATGAGAATCAGGCTGGGCGCCACCTGCTGAATCAGTTCCGCTGGAAAGCCGGCGCGATAGGTGACTACTTCGGCACCCGTCTGGCGTGCGTAATTGGCCAGCGTGTGGATGAAGCAATCGTCGTTATCGGCGAGCATCAGCTTCACGCCGGCACCCGACTGTTCGCGCGCCGCGGACCGGTCGGCTTTCGGTAGCTCCACTCCGAGCGTGCGGAAAAACGCCGTGGCTTTCATGCGCGTTTCGCGCTCTTCCATCTCGGGGATGGAATCGTAGAGCAGCGTCGCGCCGACAGGGTAGGACGCCATGCCGTTCTTGAGATAAGTAGTGCGAATGAGGATACCGGTGTTGATATCGCCATTCAGCGAAATCA
>Ga0182013_10009175_pt1 | contig 10450 bp, 7 predicted proteins | sample 612S2MmetaG_FD_120487 | JGI IMG/M metagenome (GOLD analysis project Ga0182013, IMG submission 120487) | Permafrost microbial communities from Stordalen Mire, Sweden - 612S2M metaG | ecosystem: Environmental > Terrestrial > Soil > Wetlands > Permafrost | place: Sweden: Stordalen | collected...
CCGATCGGGCCGCTGGTGGCATCGGCCGTTGCCAAGGGCTATGCCAGAAGCCAAGACGGCGCTCCAACTCCTTACCGCGGCTACTATTACCTTATCCTGACGCGTCAGGGAAAAAATGGCCCAGGCGGCGCGAAGAGTTACATCGTAAACGGCAAGATGACCGGCGGTTTTGCTTTCGTGGCCTATCCGGCGGAATACCGGTCGTCTGGCGTGATGACCTTCATCGTTAACGAAGATGGAACTGTGTACGAGAAGGATCTCGGCAAGAAGACCGAAGTTCTCGCCAAAGCCATGAAGGAATACAACCCCAATCCCAGTTGGCAAAAGGCTGAAGAGCAGCAAGAGGAGACGGCGGGCGAGCAGAAACCCAAGTAAAAGGCATTCTGTCGCTGCACTCGCGCAAGCGGACCCATGCCCACGTAGGATGTTCATTTTGTTGCCGCGCTCGATTGATTGGGCAACGAGCACGGGGACGACAAGGAACCCGCCCGGTTCGAGCCGGCTTCGCAGAAGAAGCGCCAGATTTCTGCGCTGGCATTGGGGCCCTTGGGGTCTCCGTATTTGCTGCGTTTACGAGAGCCCGACCAGGCGTGGCCCAGACCCTGGACTAACCACTTCTCCATCAACAGACGGGCATCGGCCTCCTCGTAGACGTGCGTGCGGTAGGCATAACCGTTCGGTACTTCGCCGCCGATGACTTTCTCCGTCACGGCAAACCCGCTCTCGGCCTGCTCCGCCGCCAGACACGCATTCGTTTTGCTCCACTGGGCGATGACCTGCTCGGCATTGACGAGACTCACGCTGGTATCCGCAGTGCCGTGAAACACAATCACCGGCATGCGCCGTCTCTTCTTGCGTCCAAGGCCGCTGCCCATCGCTTCAAAAGCAAGTTGCCCTTGCCGGGCTGGATCCGGGCCGCCTCGCTTCATTGCGGCGAGCGCTTCGGGAACACTCCTGGCGGCCTTGAATTCTGCTCCGGCAAACACCGCAATCGCTGCGAAAACATCCGGATAGGTCGCGGCAAGAATGGAGGCCATCGCGCCCCCAGCCGAAACACCCACCACGTAAACCCGATCTGGATCGACATTGTGAGTGGCGCGAACCTGGTCGACGACCTCCGCCAGAATCGAGGGTTCACCAGCATCTCGCGCCTGGTGTTTCGGATCAAACCAGTTCCAGCACCTCAGCAGACTGGTCAGGCGCGACTGTTCGGGATATACAACCAGGAACCGGTTTGCTTCGGCGACCTCATTCATTCCGGAGATCTCTGCCATATCCTCAGCATCGTGCGTGCAGCCGTGCAGCATCATGACCAGAGGCGAAGCGTGTCCCTTCTCCAGCGTTCCGGGTATCCAGAGCCTGAAATTGCGCGAACCCCCAATCGCGCGAGCGGTTCCGGTTATCCATCCCAGTTCTGCCATGGCCGTAAGTTCCCTCCGCTGGGTAGGTCCCAGTCTTCATTTATATGCCGTCACGCAGTCCAGGTCAGCTCGCCACCAAACAGGTTCATTTGCGCTTGAGCGTCTTTCCCGAAATGGTTCTTCTCCCATTTTCTATTTTCCTATTTTATTAGACAGTCGCGCCCACTAAAGCGCACGGGGAAATCGCCGATAAGGACAAAAGAGGCGAGAGGAGTGGAACGCAATGAGTGAAATCTTGGAACAGGCAATTGAGACGAATGGTCATGGGACAGCTACGCCAGCGGCAGGGATGAAGCGAATGGCTCCACAAAGAACCGGCAATCCGGTACAGGAACAACATAGCGTTGCAGCCGCAGACGTTGGTGCGAGCCGTCTGCAGAGCAAGAAGATCACCGAAGACAAGACGCGCGCCCGCACTCTGGCCCGCGCTCAGGCTGTTGCAGAAAAACTCTCGACCGCGACCGAACAGGTGGCCACCGCTATCAATGAAGCGACCGCTACGGTGGAGCAACTTGGGAAGTCGATGCAGACCATCGCTTCCGGAGCCGAAGAGGCAGGGGCAGCGGCGGAGGAGTCTCGCGCCGCGATCAATCAGATCGAAAAGGCATCGGACGAGGCGAATACGCAAGCGGCAGGATCGCTGACCCTCGTAGATAACCTCTATGGGTTGAGCCGCAGCACCTCGGTTGACATTAAGACCTTGATCAAAGGTGTGAGCGATGCCGCCCAGGCAAACTTTGACTCCGCCAAGATGATTGCGGAGTTGGAGCGGCAATCGGAAGAGATCGGCAAGATCGTCCATGCCGTGGCCCGCATCGCCGACCAGACGAACCTGCTGGCGCTGAATGCCGCCATCGAAGCGGCGCGCGCCGGTGAGCATGGCAAGGGATTTGCCGTGGTAGCGGACGAAGTGCGCAACCTGGCGGAGATGAGCGAGAAGAGCGCTCGCGGCATCCAGGAAGTAGTGAACGAAATTCAGGGCCAGGTGAAGGTCGTCGCCGTCGATGCCCAGACCGCCGGAAAGAAAGGTCTGGAAGAAGTTGACAAGGCGAAGGCGATCACCGAAGCGCTGGCGCGCGTGGAAACGGATTTGGCCGATATGCGCGAAGGCTGCAAAGCGATTGTCACCAACGCCGTCACCGCGCTGGCCGGCGCCAAGGAATACTTGGTGGGCGCGCAGGAAATTGGCAAGGCGGCGGAAGAATCTAGCACCGCCGTAATGGAATCGCAGAAAGCGGTGCAGGAGCAGGGCCGGGCCTACACGGAAATGAACGACGCCTCCAACAGCCTGGCACAGTTGGCCGAGAAACTGAAGACCTCGACCAGCGCCCAGAAGTCCGCCGAGGAACTGGCGGCGGCGGCGGAAGAACTCTCCGCCAACGCAGAAGAAGTCAAGAGCGCTTCCGGGCAGATCTCGAGCGCGATCGAGGAGATCAGCCGCGCTGCGCAGGTTGCCTCCAAAGCCTGCGAGGTCGCCATGGCTTTGGGCGCGAAACTGGAAGGCGCCGCGAAAGAGATGGGCGTGAAGGCCACGGAGAGCGGCGAGAAATGCACTGCCGTTTCCACCTTGCTGACCACCAACAAAGAGGCGCTGGACTCGATGATCGTCAATATCGGGCAGGCAGCGCAGATTTCGCTGGCTTCGGCAAAGAACGTCCTCGAACTGGAAGAGCGGACGCGGCGCATCGACAAGATCGTGGATGCGATCGTGATGGTGACGGTGCAGACGCGCATGCTGGCAGTCAACGGCAACGTTGAAGCGGCGCGCGCGGGTGAGTTTGGACGGGGCTTCTCGGTCGTCGCCGGGGACATCCGTTCGCTCGCCAACGAGAGCAGCGAAAACGCCGACCGGATCAAGGACCTGGTAAAGAGCATTCAGGGCCAGATCACGAAAGTCGTCACCGACATTGAAGGCGCTGGCATCAAGGCCAAAGAAGAGGCCGAGCGCGCCAAGGTCTCGACCACGAACCTGGAGCGCATGGCCAAGGACATCAAGGAAGTTCAGCTTGGCGTCAATGTCATCGCGAAGGGATCGGACGTAGCGGTGAACGCTCTGCAGCAGGCGTCTAAGGCCAGCGAGCAGATTGCAACCGCTTCCGAAGAGATGAATCGCGCCAGCACCGAGTCCGCCACCGCCGCCGAACAGGGATTGAAAGCGGCCGAGGAGATTCTGCAGGCGGTCGAAGAAATCGCATCCCAAGCCGACGAACTCCAGCACGGATAGGGACCATGACCAGGCCGAGTGGGTTGGTTGTGGAGAGCCGGGCGTTCTCGCCCGGCTGGACGGGCGAGACGCCCGTCACTCCACATACCAGAGGCGAGTGCACAGAGAGATCATGGTCCGGCAACGCCGGACGCGAGGAGGACTGCAATGGCTACAGAAACAATGAAACCCACCGCCAAGGCGGGAGCGGATGGAACGCAACTGGTTACTTTTCTGCTCAAGGATGAGGAGTTCGGCTTCGACATCATGGCGGTACAGGAGATCATCCGGCTGCCGAAGATGTCCAAGCTGCCCCACACCCCGGACTATGTCGAGGGCATTTCGAGTCTGCGGGGAGCGGTGCTGCCCATCTTTGACATCCGGACGCGATTCGGAATGAAGCGCGAGGAGCGCACCGACCGCAGCCGGGTGCTGGTCATCGATATCGACGGCAAGCGAACCGGGTTGCTGGTCGATGGCGTGCGCCAGGTTACCCGTGTCGGCCGGAATGAGTTCGAGCCGCCTCCGGCGGCGATCCGGAACGAGACCGCCGACTACATCGACGGCGTAGTCAAGCTCGACAACGGCGAACGAATCATCATTGCGCTCGACGCGCGCCGCGTCTGCACCTTTGGCAGCAGTAATGGCGACGCCATCGCCAGCGCGGAAGCACTGGCGAAAAGCTCCGCCGCCCCTTCCAGTAACGAAGCGCAGGTCAAGGAGGCGCTCAGCAATAAAGAGGGGCAGGGAAAGGGGGGCGAAGTGCGGCAACTGGTCAGTTTCCAAATCGGCCGGGAAGAATTTGCGTTTCCCATGGAGCATGTCCGCGAGATTCTGCGGGTGCAAACCCCGAAAGAAGTGCCCGGCGCGCCCGAACACCTGCTCGGTGTGTTGACAGTGCGAGGGCAGATCCTTCCGATTGTCGATCTGCGCCGCCTTCTGCGCCAGACCTCGTTCGCAGCCGATCTAATCGCCGCCTGCCGTCTGGCAAGCACCGAGTACCAGACCTGGCTGACACTGGCGGAGACCGGTTCCGGCGCGAACCTGGATATGCACCGGGTGACGGCAGCCGCCGAACAGCTTCGTACCTGGCTCTCGGCTTTCAACAGTTCGAGCCAGTCGCTCACCGAAACCCTTGCTCAGGTGCGGGGATTGAATGAACACGTAACCAAGCAGGCTGGCGCCGCCACCGGTCACGATCTGGATCCGAAGGGGATGGACGCGGTCAGCAAAGACATCGTGGCCTCCGCCAAGGCGATCGTCGCCGCGCTGCACACCTTCGAGGAGCAGGTCGAGGGCAGTATTCACGAGGACCAGCGCATCATCGTCGTCGATTCCAAGGGTTTCCAGCTTGGCTTGGTCGTCGATCACGTCAATGAAGTGCTGGGAGTTCAGGACGACGCCATCGAGGCCCCGCCCAATGTTGCGCATGATCAAGGCGTCAGCCTTTCGGGTATCGTCAAACTCGACAATGGCAATCGCCTCATTCTGCTTCTGGCCACCGGAAGCCTGCTGGATCATAAGGTGTTGGCCAAAATCACCGAAGGCTCTGAAGGCGCAGGCGCAGTTGCCGACCTTTCGGCCGCCGAGGAAGAGTCGAAACCCGGCGAAAAGAAAAAAGATGAAGAAAACAGTCAGGGCGAAGAACTGCAACTGGTAACTTTCCTGCTGGGCAAAGAAGAGTACGGCATTCCCATTGCCAGGATTCAGGAGATTGACCGGCTGTCGAAAATCACCCAAACCCCCAAAGCGCCCAAGTTCGTCGAAGGCGTCACCAACCTGCGTGGCGAAGTCATTCCCGTGCTCAGCACGCGGATGCTCTTTGCGCTGGAGGAGAAAGCTTCCGACGATCACACCCGGGTCATCATTGTCGATCTCGGCGGCGCCAAGACCGGCCTGGTGGTCGATTCGGTGAAACAGGTTCTGAGCATTTCCAAGCGCAATATCGCTCCGCCTCCGGCCAGCATCTCCAATGGAGTTGATGGCCAGTTCATCTCCGGTATCGGAAAAGTCGAGGACGGAAAACGAATGATCGTTCTGCTCGATGTGGAGAAGGTGCTTACTCGCGGAGAGCTGAGCGAACTGGCGAAGCTCGCTGTCCCCGCATAGCCCGGTACTTCAATTGCTCTCCACGGTGGAGTGACGGGCGTCTTGCCCGTCCCGCCGTGGCAGCGACGCCCGGCGCTCCACCGGCAATCGCGCGCACTCGTAATCAGTGAGGCTGAGGCGATGTGGCAGGGATCTTTCATTCGCGTTTTGGTCGCCGACGATTCCGCGTTAATGCGGAATCTGATCAGTCGATTGCTCGCCCGGGCGCCCGACATCAAGGTGCTGGCGACCGCCAGAGACGGCGAAGACGCATTCCAGAAAGCAATCGAGTTGAAGCCCGATGTCGTGACCATGGACATCAACATGCCGAAGCTCGATGGCATCAGTGCCATGCAGATGATCCTGGCCGAAAAAATATGTCCGGTCATTATGCTCAGTTCGCTGACCCAGCAGGGCGCGGTGGAAACTTTCGAATGCCTGCAGTTGGGGGCCTTCGATTTCGTTGCCAAACCAGAGGGTACGGTCTCCGCGAATCTGGACGCCATTGCCCAGGAGCTGATTACCAAAATCCGCGCGGCGGCGTCCTCCGGAGTGGTCAAGCGGCCGCGGCCCACGGCATCGCCGCCGCGGGCGGCCGTGCGACCCGCGAACCCGGCGCTGGGGGAGATGCGGGCCATCGCCATCGGAATCTCGACCGGCGGTCCGGCCACCATCAGCACCTTCCTTCCCGGCCTGCCCGCCGACATCCCGGCTGCGATTTTCCTGGTCCAACACATGCCGGCGGCATTTATCGGTCCTTACGTCTCCCGGTTGCAGAAGGAGTGTGCCATCGAAGTGGTCGAGGCTGAAACCGGCGCACCCGTGCATGCCGGGTGTTGCTATGTAGCCGCCAACAATCTTCATCTCTGTCCCTACCGCAAACTGAGCGGCGATGTAGTGCTGCGCCGGCCGAGCCAGCCCCGAACGCTCTTCGTGCCCGGGGTCGGCGTCATGATGGAATCCGTTCTGGCAATCTATGGGCGCAGGACCATCGGAGTGCTCATGACCGGTATCGGCGACGATGGGGCCGACCAGATGGTCAGGATCCGCGAAGCCGGGGGCGTCACGATCGCCGAGTCCGAGGAGAGCTGTGTCGTCTTCGGCATGCCCTTCCAAGCCATCAAGCGCGGCGGCGCCGAGATCGTGCTGCCAAGCTGGGAAATCGCCGCCAGACTGGTCCGCATCCTCGACGCCAGGACTTTGGGAAAAGCGGTGCTTCAGAATCTCGTGCATCAGGGGATGCGTTCATGATCGATAGCAAACTAATCGAAACGCTCAGCGCGCCGGAGGAATCCGATCGGCGCTCGGCCGCCGAGGAGATCAGCGAATCGGGCGCTCCCGAAGCTGCCGACGTCCTCGTGGTGCAGCTTCACCAGGAGGGTTCCCGCGCCGTCAAGGAGGCCATCCTCCGCGGGCTTTCCCGGATATGGACGCACAATCCGGTGGACTCGATCATCGCGCTGCTGAAAGACGACGATCCCTTTGTCCGGGCCGAGGCCGCGGATATGCTCCAGCGCCGTGCCAGCGACGCCATGGAAGGGCTCAACCATCTGATGCGGGGCGGCGACAAAGACCTGCGTAAATTCAGCGTCGACATTCTCAGCCAGGCTTCCATCGGCGCGCCCGACGCGCTTTACTTCGCAGCGTTGAAGGACGCCGACATGAACGTCGTCATCAGCGCCATCGAGAACATCGGCTCCAGCCGGCGCACCGCTTTTGCTCAACCGGTGCTCGCCATCGCGCTTGAAAGCTCGCAGCCGATGGCCATCTGCGCCTGTCTTGAAGCGCTCGCGCAAATCGGAACCAGACAGACGCTCGATGCTCTCCGCGCCCGGTACCCCGACGCCGCCGAGGTGCCGGGAATCTACCAGCAGTCCTTCCTGAAGCTGCTCGGCGCCGCCGCCGGCCCCGAGTCGATCGAAGAGATTTGCCGGACCATCGAACGGAAGGGTGCGCCGGTTCACGAAGTCGCCATCGACGCGATTACCAGGATCGCGTCGCGCCACAAAGTGTCGCAGTTGAACTCCTTCTGTGAAGCCGAGCTCTGCGGCCTGCTCAAACCAGAGCTCGACGCGGGCGTGTGTTTTCATCTTATCCGGCTGCTGGGGCACTTTACAGGTTCGAGCCGCGTCGCCCTCGCGGTGCTGCCCTATATCCACGACCCCGACCGGACCCTGGGCCTGGCCGCGGTCGAATCACTCGCGAACTCTTCCGACCCTGCCGTGGAAAGCGCGCTGCACTCCCTGCCGTCAACCGAGAGCGATCCCGAGATCGGCGAGGAACTAGAAGAACTTCTCAGGAGGCGACCGCGATGGAACTCACCGCTGAGCAGTTCACCAAACTGAGCAGGCTGATCTACAAGAAGCTGGGACTGCTATTCGATGAAAAGAAAATGTACTTCCTCAACAAGCGAGTGGAACGCAGAATCACGGAACTCGCCCTGAAGGACGCCGACGAATATCTTTTCCAGTTGGGGTATTGCGATTCCAGTGGCGACGAGATGCAGGCGCTGGCCAACCTCGTCACCACCAACGAAACCTACATGTTCCGCGAGTTCGAGCAACTTGCCGGCTTTGCCGACGTTTGCCTGCCCGAACTGATTGCCGTCCGCCAAAAAACCACGGAAAGACGCATCCGCATCTGGTGCGCGGGCTGCTCCTCGGGCGAGGAGGCTTACACTCTCGCCATCATTGTCCGCGAGGTATTTCCCGACTCGAAGAACTGGGACGTCAGGATCACCGCCACCGACATCGATGAAAACATGCTCGAACTCGCGCGCAACGCCGTCTACGGCGATCGTTCCGTCAAAGGCGTTCCGAGCGCCTACAGCAAGCATCTGGTGCCGACGGCCACCGGCTTCCGGATTCATCCCGAAACCGCGAGCCTGGTGCACACGGAAAAACTCAATCTGAGCGACAGCGTGCAGATGAAAGCCATGCGCAGCTACGATTTCATTTTTTGCCGGAACGTGCTGATTTACTTCGATGACGAGTCCAGGCGCAATGTGGTGAACCACTTCTACGACTCGCTCAATCACAAGGGGTATCTCTTCCTGGGCCATTCTGAATCCGTCGGCCGCATCACCTCGGCATTCCGTCTGAAGAAGGCCCAGGGGCACCTGCTCTATACAAAGGACTGACTATGAAACGGAATGTGCTCATCGTCGATGACTCGGAGTTCACCCGCAACTACCATTCGTATATTCTTCGCGAGGCCAACTTCGAGGTCGTGACCGCAGTCGACGGAGCCGACGCGCTCGAGAAGCTATACAGCCGGTCCTTCGATCTCGTCCTCACCGATATCAACATGGCGAATATGGATGGCTATGAGTTTATCCGCCGGGTGCGCGGCAGCGGCGACTACGACGACCTGCCGATCGTCATCATCTCCACCGAGTCCGAGTCTGAGGACAAGAGCCGCGGCTTCCTCGCCGGCGCAAATTTCTACATCGTTAAGCCATCCGACCCCAAGCCCCTGATGGAGAACATCTGCATGGTCTTGGGGATCGAAGTTTCGGAGGGCGGCCACAGCGGCGACTCGTGAGTTCGGCCATGGAAGGGCAAGAATCGCTTGCGGTGGCGTGGGCGAAGTTCGAGGCATTGAGCGTGCGGCTCACGCGCTACCTGACGAGCAGCGAAAGAGAGTTTAGCCGCCTGATCCAGGCGCTCGATGCTTGCTGGACCATGGCGGAAAATGTGCAGAAGGCGACCGCCCGCCTGGCAGAACTCACCGGAGCGGCCAGCGGTACCCAGACTGTAGCCATCCGCGAGTCGATGCTGGATGGGTGCGGCGTCTTCCGCAACTTTCTGCAGCAAATCCAGGCCGTAAGCCGGCAGTTGGCCTCAGCCGCGCAGGCGACAGCATCGGTGCTCGACACCTCAAACCTCTTGCTGAAGGACCTCGTACCGCTCAAGCACATAGCCTTTCACTTCCGTCTCGAGGGATCTCGACTCTCTCCCGAGGACAACGCCTCCGTACTGAAAGTCTACGAGGAGATGCGGGGAGTTCTGGGCTGCATGAAACACGCCGGGGAATCGCAGCAACACACGCTGATGTCGATCCTCGATAAGCTCTCGGCGGCCACGCGATCGGTCGAGCAAGCTTCTGTTTCCTACGCCGCGCGGGCTACCGAATCGGAGGAGAAGATTCAGCGCAATCTCGATCTGCTGCTGACCGTCCCGCCCGATCTGCTGGAAGTGCGCCGTAAAGCCGCCTCTGTCGGCGCGGTGGTTGCGGACAGCATTCGCGAAGCAGTCAAGGTCTTGCAGGGACACGACGCCATTCGGCAGCGTCTCGAAAATATCCTCGAAGCGCTGGCCGGCGTTCGCACCGGCCAGGGAAACGAGCCGGGACATGTCCTGTTACTGCAGCGTCAGCAGGCAAAGAATGTGCTCGAGCTCATTGTCAATACCGGAAGCCGCATCGAGCGCGAACTGAATGGCGTGATCGGCTCCGCCCAGGGCCTTGCCGGTGACAGTTGTAGCCGCGCTGCCGGCGACGACGAGGTCAAGAAGTTCGAAGAGGCCGTCGATCGCCTCGGCTCCATCAGTTCCGGAGTGGCCGAGTTGCTGGCTGGGGAGATGAAAATTGGCAATTTCGTTCTGCGGCAAATTGACCCCATTCGCGCCCTGCTCAGCGCAAAAAGCGGAGAACTGGAAGCCCTGGCCCGGTCGATGAAGAGACTGGCCCTCAATGTCCTGATCGGAGCGGACAAAATGCCATCGGCGCCCGGAATCGG
>Ga0182013_10009176_pt1 | contig 10448 bp, 9 predicted proteins | sample 612S2MmetaG_FD_120487 | JGI IMG/M metagenome (GOLD analysis project Ga0182013, IMG submission 120487) | Permafrost microbial communities from Stordalen Mire, Sweden - 612S2M metaG | ecosystem: Environmental > Terrestrial > Soil > Wetlands > Permafrost | place: Sweden: Stordalen | collected...
CAGCTCCTCGCGCAGCGCCTTGAAGTTCTCGATGATGCCGTTGTGGACGACCGCGACGCGCGGGCTGGCGTGCGGATGGGCGTTGGCTTCGCTCGGCTTGCCGTGCGTCGCCCAGCGGGTGTGGCCGATGCCGATCGTCCCCGCGAGCGGCGACGAATCCAGCTTGGCTTCGAGATTCTTGAGCTTGCCTTCGGCGCGCAGCCGGGTCAGCCGACCGCCCTCGAGCGTCGCCACCCCGGCCGAGTCGTAGCCGCGGTATTCGAGCCGCTTGAGGGCGGAAACAATGTCCCGCGCCACCGGCTTGCTTCCCAGAACGCCAACGATTCCGCACATCGCCCTTGTCCGATTTCGGCGCACCCGAATCGAGCGCGTGCAAGGCATAGGCCAAACGTCGCGCGCGCCTCAAATCACGTTGGGTGACGCAATATGAAGGGGGGCGGCGCTCCGGCGCGAGCAGGCGGATGGGATTCGCTCGCTAACCCTTCTTCTTCATCTTCTCGCGGAACGCCTTGGCCCAGCCGGGCTTCGCCACCTGGCGGCCGCGGGCGACGGCGAGCGCGTCGGCTTCGACGTCCTTGGTCACCACCGAGCCGGAGCCGATATAGGCGCCGTCGCCGATCTTGACCGGCGCGACCAGCGCCGAATTGGAGCCGATGAACACGCCCGCGCCGATGTCGGTTCTGTATTTGCCGAAGCCGTCGTAGTTGCAGGTGATCGTTCCGGCGCCGATGTTGGTTCCGGCCCCGACGCGCGCGTCGCCGATGTAGGTCAGATGGTTGACCTTGGCGCCGGCCTCGATTGTCGAGGCTTTGATCTCGACGAAATTGCCGACCTTGGCCTTGGCGGCGATGTCGGCGCCGGGGCGCAGCCGCGCGTACGGCCCGATCGCGGCGCCGCCGGCGACCTTCGCCCCCTCGAGATGGGAGAAAGCGTGAATCCATGCGCCGTCGCCAATCGTGACGCCCGCGCCGATCACGACATGGGGCTCGATCGTCACGTCGCGGCCGATCGCAGAATCGGCGGAAAGGAAGATGGTTTCCGGCGCGACCAGCGTCGCCCCTTCGACCATCGCCTTGTGGCGCAGTCGCCGTTGCATCGCCGCTTCCGCCGCGGCGAGCTGCAGGCGGTCGTTGACGCCCATCGCCTCCTCTTCGGCGGCGAGCCGGGTCTCCGCTTTGAGCCCGCGTCCGGCCGCGATCTCGGCGACGGCGGTGAGGTAGAATTCCTTCTGCGCGTTGTCGCAGCCGACCAATTCGAGCAGGGCGAGCGCTTGGGCGCCGCGGATCGCCGCTGGTCCGGCGTTGCAGCGGCGAATCGCGCGCTCGGCCGCGGTTGCGTCTTTCTCCTCGCGGATGGCGACAAGGCGGCCGTCGCGCTCGATCATCCGCCCATAACCGGTCGGATTGGCCGCTTCGAACGCCAGCGCGGCCACATCGGCGCCGTCGGCCAGCGCCTGGCGCAGCGCCTTCAGGCTTGCCGCGGTCACCAGCGGCGCGTCGGCGTAGACCACGAGCAGATCGTCGTAGCCGCGCGCGATCGCCGCGCGTGCGGCGAGTGTGGCGTGCGCCGTGCCGCGCCGCTCGCTCTGGATGAAGACTTCCGCTTCGGGGGCGAAGGCGCGCGCCGCCGCGGCGACGTCGTCGCGATCGGGCCCGACCACGACCGCGATCGCGCTCGCGCCGGCGTCGCGCAAGGCGGCGAGCGCGTGGGCGACCATCGGCCGACCGGCGACCGGGTGCAGCGCCTTGGGGATCGCCGAGCGCATGCGCACGCCGTCGCCGGCGGCGAGGAGGACGCCGAGACAGGTTCGGCTGGAGGAGGGCGGGGCGTTCATGGCGGGCTCCTGGCGCGGAAGCCGCGGCGGGCGAAGCGCCCCGGCGTCGCCGTGCGCTTATCAGGCTTTGGACGAACAGTCGAAAATCCCCGTCGCCGACTCGCCCGAATAGGATATAGAAATAGCGCCGCGCGATGCTCGTTTCATGCCTCTTGGGCGTGCAAATGCCGCTAAGCGACTGGATAATTTATGGAACCGTGTGGCGGGCGTCCGCGCGGCGGCGAGACCATCGTCCGCAAGGGGGGCCCGCAGCGCGAACGAAGTGCGTCATGGCAGAAACCCCGCGTCGGGAATTCCTCAAGTTGACCCTCGGCGGGGCTTTCGCCGCCGCCGGAATCGCGTTGCAGCGGGTCGCCGCAGCCGCGCCGATGGCGCAGCCGACGCCCTTTTCCGCCGATAGCGTGCTCGACATGGCGCGCGAACTCGCCAAGTCGCCGTTCAAGCCGCCGAGCGCGGCGCTGCCCGACGCATTCGCCAATCTCACCGCCGAGCAATATCTGGCCATCCACCACAACTCCAACACCGCCGTCTGGAACGACGAGAAGATCGGCTTTGCGCTCGAGCCTTTGCAGCGCGGCTTCGTCTTCACGTCGCCGGTGCTGGTCAACGTCGTCGAGAACGGCCAGGCGCGCCGCCTGGTCTACGACCGCAGCGCCTTCGACTTCGGCAAGCTGCAGCCGCCGGTCGATCTCCCCGACATGGGCTTCTCCGGCGTCAGGGTGCTGCGCGCCGGCGACGACCAGGGCTGGCGCGAGCTCGCCATCTTCCAGGGCGCGACCTTTTTCCGCAGCCTCGCGCGCGGCCAGACCTACGGCCTCAACGCGCGCGGCCTGTCGATCCGCACCGGCGAAGCGCAGGGCGAGGAGTTCCCGCTGTTCCGCGCCCTGTGGATCGAAAAGCCGAGCCCCGCGGCCGACGCGTTGACGATCCATGCGCTGCTCGATTCGGCGAGCCTGACCGGCGCGTTCCACTTCACGCTGCGGCCGGGCGAGGCGACGATCATCGACACCGAGCTGACCCTGATCGCGCGCGTCGCGGTCGATCGCCTCGGCTTGAGCCCGATGACGTCGACCTACGTCTTTGGGCCGCTCGACCATCGCCATCCCGACGACGCGCGCGCCGCCGCCTACGACATCGGCGGGCTGCAGATCCTCACCGGCGCCAACGAATGGTTGTGGCGGCCGATCGCCAGCCGCGAGACGCTGCAGATCTCCGCTTTCGCCGACGTCAACCCGCGCGGCTTCGGCCTGTTGCAGCGGGCGCGCGTCTTCGACGCGTTCTACGACGACGACGCACGCTGGGAGCTGAGGCCGTCGTTGTGGATCGAGCCGATCGGCGACTGGGGCGAGGGCGAGGTGATCCTGATCGAGATCCCGTCCGATTCCGAGTTCAACGACAACGTCATCGCCCAGTGGCGGCCCAAGGCCGGCCTCGCCGAAGGCGCGTCGGTCTCGTTCGCCTATCGCCAGTTCTGGTGCTGGTCGCCGCCGGCGCGGCCGCCGCTCGCCACCGTCGTCAACTCGCGCGGCGGCAAGGTCGGCAAGCGCCGCCGCTTCGCCGTCGAATTCGTCGCCGACCTGTTCGCCGATCCGCAGAAGGCGGCGCAGGTGACGGCGCAGGTCTCGGCCGCGCCGGGGCAGATCGTCTCGTCGCGCCTGTTCGCCTACAAGGAGCGGCGCGCGATCCGCGTCGTCTTCGACCTCGACCCCGGCTCGGAATCCTTGTCCGAGCTGCGCATTCAGCTCAAAGTCGGCGACCAGCCCGTCAGTGAGACATGGCTCTATCGATGGACAGCCTGACGGCCCCGACGCACGCCCAGCCGGCGACGCCGCGCGAGGCGCCGTTGGCGATGCCGGTGCAGTCGCTGCGCAAGTTCGATCGCCGCGAGCGGCGCAGCGCGGTCATGCCGCGTCCCATCGGCGCGCTGGCGCTGGCGAGGCTCGTCATCTTCGGCGGCGCAGCGGCGCTGACCGTCTACGGCGCGCGAGAAATGTATGGCGTCGTCGCGGTCGGCGAGATCACCACGCTCGAATGGGCGCTGGTCGTGCTGTTCGTCGTCAACTTCGCCTGGATCGCGCTCGCCTTCGCCTCGAGCGTCTACGGCTTCGTCTGGCTGTTGCGCGCGCCGCCGCTCGGGTCGTTGCCGCAACGGCTGGAGGGCAAGACCGCGGTGGTGATGCCGATCTACAACGAGGCGCCGGAACGCGTCTTCGCCGCGGTGCAAGCGATGTGCGAGGACGTCCGCGCGACCGGGCTCGGCGACAACTTCGATTATTTCTTCCTCTCCGACACCACCAGTCCCAACCTCTGGATCGCCGAGGAACGCGCGCTGCTGGCGATGCGCGAGCGGCTGCCGGACGAGCGCGTCTACTACCGCCGCCGCCGCAAGAACACCGCTCGCAAGGCCGGCAACATCGCTGATTTCGTCATGCGCTGGGGCGCGGCCTATCCGCAGATGCTGGTGCTCGACGCCGACAGTCTGATGTCGGGCGCGACGATCGTCCGCCTCGCCGCGACGATGGAGGCCGACCCTGACGCCGGCATCGTCCAGAGCCTGCCGCTGATCGTCAATCGCAACACCTTCTTCGCTCGCCTGCAGCAGTTCGCCGCCCGCATCGCCGGGCCGGTCATCGCCTCCGGTCTCGCGGCGTGGATGGGGCGCGACGGCAATTATTGGGGCCACAACGCGATCATCCGCACACGCGCCTTCGCCGATCATTGCGGCATGCCCGATCTGCCCGGCAAGCCGCCGTTCGGCGGCCTCATTCTCAGCCACGACTTCGTCGAGGCGGCGCTGATCCGGCGCGCCGGCTGGGCGGTCTACATGCTGCCGAGGCTCGGCGGCTCCTACGAGGAAAGTCCGCCGTCGCTGATCGATCTGGCGGCGCGCGACCGGCGCTGGTGCCAGGGCAACCTGCAGCACGCGCGCGTGCTGCTGGCCAGCGGTCTTGCGTTTCCGTCGCGGCTGCATCTGATCAACGGCATCATGGGCTATCTCGCTTCGCCCCTGTGGATGGCGCAATTGCTGATCGGCATCGTGCTGGTGCTGCAGTCGCGATTCATCCGGCCGGAATATTTCACCGCCGAATTCTCGCTGTTCCCGACCTGGCCGCGCTTCGACTACGAGCGCGCGTTGCAGTTGTTCGAACTGACGATCGCGGTGCTGCTTGCGCCCAAGGTCTTCGGCATGATCGCCGCCGGCGTCGATCCTGAGACTCGGCGCGGCTGCGGCGGCGTCATTCGCCTGTTCCTGTCGACGGTCGTCGAGATTCTCGTCTCCGCCGCGCTCGCTTCGATCATGATGGTGATCCAGTCGGGCGCGGTGCTGCAAATCCTCTCCGGCCGCGACACCGGCTGGAACCCGCAGCGGCGCGACGACGGCTCGATCCCGTTTGCCGCCATCGTGCGCCGCCACCGCTCGCACACGGCGCTCGGCGTGGTCACGCTGCTGGCGGCGGGCGTGCTGTCGCCTTCGCTGGTGGTGTGGATGTCGCCGACCATCGCCGGCCTCGTGCTGTCGATCCCGCTGTCGTGGGCGAGCGGCCAGATGTCGATCGGCGTCGGCCTGCGCCGCCTCGGACTGCTGACCACGCCCGAGGAGAGCGGCGTCCCGGCCATCCTCGCTCGCGCCAACGCGCTGTCGGCCCAGCTCGCCACGACCGGGGCCGAAGACGAAGACGCGCTCAAGGCGATCATCGCCGATCCGGCGCTGCGCAAGGCGCACGAATCCTTCCTGCCCGAGGCGGGCCGCCGCCGCCGCGGCGAAATCGACGTCGACGAGGCGGTGGCGACCGCCAAGCTCAACGACGCCCAGTCGCTCGAAGACGCCTGCGTCTGGCTGAAGCGGAAGGAACGGCTGGCGGTGCTCGGCGACCGCGCGTTGATCGCGCTGCTCGCGCGCCTGCCGGAGAAGCGCGAGCCGCTCGACGAGGCGGAAGGCGAGGCGGTGGGTCGCGTCCTCGATCAACGACCCTGAGTCGGCGCGCGGTCGAAGAGCGGAAACGCGACCAGACCGACGACGAAACCGCCGATATGGGCGATCCAGGCGATCGGCGATTCGGAAGCGCCAAGCGCCTGCGCGCCGGCGCCGAAGACGATATTCGTCGCCATCCAGATCGCGATGAAGCCGAGCGGGCGCCGCTGCCGCAACAGCCGCGCCAGAGGCGGCGCCGGCCGCAGCGGGTCGGCTTCGCCCGCCGACAGCGAATAGCCTTGCGGCGAGCCGAGCGGCCCGCCAGGCTCGAAGATGAAGCGCGTCGCGGCGGCCATCATCCCTGAATCGGCGGCCGAGGCGCCGATCAGCGGCGCGAAATCCATCTGATAGAACGCCCAATGGGTCAGCGCGCCGGCGATCGCCGTCAAGGCGAAGAAAGCGAGAAAGCGCAACGCGCCAAACCGCTGCGCGACCGGCGGTCCGAAAGCGACAAGCCACACTGAGTTGAGCAGCACATGCGTCCACGAACCGTGCAGGAACGCGTAAGTGATGAGCGTCCATGGCTGAGCGATGTCGAGGCGAGTCAAAGTGTCGATCGGGCGTGGGAGCCACAGCGCCAGCGTCAGACGCTTAGGAACAAACGCGAAGACGCGCCACACTGCGTCCTGCGTCGCCGGCGCGAGGAAATCGAAGACGGCGTAGGCGCCGATCAGTGCGACGATCAACGCGACGACGACCGGCGGAATGGCGAAGATCGGCTCGCGCCGCGGCGCCTCGAGGCCGTCGGCAGGCGGAAAATCGGACATCGGCGGCGCGCTCGGGTTGGGGGTTCAAAACGATCGTCGGCTTTGCGCGGCCCGGCGTTGCGAGCCGGGACCGCCCGTCGTTGTGAGTAGCAGAAGCGCGCCGGTCCGGCGACCGTGGCCGACTGGTGGTTCGGATTTCCCGCCCCTGGCTCCGCCCAATCGATGGAACGCCGACCGCGTCACGGTTGATGGCAGACGGCCTCGAGATTATTGCCGTCGGGATCGATCACGAAGGCGGCGTAATAGTTCGGCGCATAGTCGCGCGCTCCCGGTTGGCCATTGTCGCGTCCGCCGGCCGCCAGCGCGGCGGCATGGAACTGGTCGACGGCCGCACGCGATCTGGCGACCAGCGCCAGATGCACGGAGGAGGCGGTCTCGTTCGCGCCGAGCCACAGCGTCGGGCCGTCTTCGTCGCCGAAGCCGGCGCCGCCGTCGAATTCGGCGAGCAGGCGCCAGCCCAGGGGTTTCAGGGCCGCTTGGTAAAACTGCGTCAGCGCTGCGAAGTTGGGCGTGCGCAGTCCGATATGGTCGATCATCTCTTCATTCTCCTTCTTGTTGCAAGGGCAGGGCGCTCGCGATCCGCCTCTCGGCTAGGCGAGCGAAACCAGGGTTGAGCCGGCGCCGATCAATCCAGCCCCGGCGAGCGCGTAGCGAAGGTCGACGTTCCGCCATTCGCCCAGCAGCGCCACGCCGAGCGCAACCGCGACGAGCGCGTTGCTGTTGGTGAGCGGCGCGACGATCGACACCGGCAGCTTGAGCGCGCCGAAGCCGTAGCTCATGCAGGCGATGGCGCCCGTCCAGCTCAGGCCCATGGCGATCGCGAAGCCGATCGCGCGGGCGCCGCCGCCGCTCGCGCCCGTGACCGCGGTCGCCGCGCCGCCGACGACAGCGATCGTCACGCCGACGGCCGTCAGGTAAAGCGAGGTCGAAGCGCCCGCGCCGATGCTGAGCCGCATCAGCACGGTGCTCAGGCCGAGCAGGACCGCCGGCGCGACGCCGCCGACGACCAGCGCCCAGGCGCTCACGGCCTGGCGCCCGGGAACCACTCGACGAAGACGTCGTTGGTTCGGCCGTAGTAGAGCGCGCGCTTGCCCTTCAGGCTGACGAAGTAGCCGACGCAGCCGGCCTCGGCGATGCGATCGCAGAACGTCGTGTAGCTGATCGCGCCGCGCTGGATTGCGCGCAGCGCCGCTTCGACGGCGTCGCCGTTGAAGGCGTCGGCAGTCGTCTTCGACGTGTGACTCGCAACGGTCTCGCAGTCGCCGTTGGGCATGAAATAGGTCTTCGCCCCGACGACCAAGTCGGCGTGATAGCGCTCGACCCCAACTTCCGCCAGCGCCTTCACGACCGCCGGGAACGGCAGGCTGTTCTCGTTCGATGCCGTGGTCACCGCGCGCACGACTTCCTTCACATGAGCGTCCATGTGTCTCTCCTCTTAAAAGCTAGGTTTCGCGTTGCTCGTCCGCCGCCGGCGGAGGCCGTCTAGTCCAGTGGAACGGCCTTCAATTCCCGTCGGCGCACGATCTCTTTCATGGCCGCTTTGATCGCCTCGCGTTCCGAGGGACTCAGATGGCCAAAAAAATCTTCGTCGTTCATGTCCGCCAACGCGGCGAGTTCCGGCGTCAGCGCCCGTCCCGCCGCGGTCAGCGACAAAATCTGCGCGCGCTGATCGCCTGCGACCGCCGCGCGGGCGATCAACTTCTTGTCGAGCAGTCGGTCGGCGAGCTTCGAAATCGCGCCGCGCGTCATGCCCATGCGCTCGGCGAGGTCGGTCGGGCGCAGCGCGCCGTCGTAGAGTTCGCGCATCACCACCCACTCCGCGACGGTCACGCCGCGCGCCTGGGTCTTCAGCGAGAAGGCGTGTGAGACCTGGTTCGACACGAAGCGCAGCCAAAAGCCGACGTGGGAGTCGAGGGCGGCGATCGGTTTCGGCTTCGCGGACATGTCAGCTCCTTTGTTGCCAAGGAAACTATATCGAGTTTGTTTCCGTGTCAACAACTTTTTCGCCAATGCGCCGCGACGACGAAAAGCCCCGGGAAATGGGCTCCTCCGGGGCGATTTGGGCTCAGTTGCGCCGGCGGTCGCCGGCGAGTTCGTCGGGTCGCTCAGGTCCTGAAGCAATACGGCCGGTCGAGGTCGGCGAGCGGCCCGGGCTGGGTCGGCGTCCATCCGAGTTCGGCGCGGGTGCGCGCGCTCGAGGCGAGGAGGCCGATCGCGACGAAATGCGCGAACCAGCCGCCGAAATGCTCGGCCGCCTGCTCAGGCGATTTGCCGACGACCGGCAGGCCGAGGCGGCGGCCGATCGCCGCGGCGATACGCGCGCGGCGGCGAACAGCGCGTCGCGCCGAGCGCCGTGGCGGCCCGAGCGTCGCCGAGCCTTTCGCGGACGCGCGCAAAAAGAAAGGGAGAGCCCACCGCGGGCTCTCCCTTTTCGTTCGCCGATCCGCCTCGTGTCGCCGCCGGCGGAGGAGCGTCCGCTGCGGCGACGACTTCGGCTCGCCTGCGAAGCGCTGCGCTGGAGCTTGCGCTGCGCGTTCGCGTGTTCGTCAACGCTGGCGACTATGCGCGCTGAGCCGGCGCGGAGCAACTTCGTCCCTAGTTTATTCTTAACGCGGGCGGCCCGACTCGAAGCGAACCATGGCACGCGCCCTGCAGCCTTGTTGGCGCGCCGTCGGTTCTGTCCCGTTTTGGAACGCCGGACGGCGGGAGACCGCCATGAAGCTCGCCGCGAGCCGGGAACTGTTCGCCTATTGGAACGCGCTGCGCGGCGCGCGCAGCGCGCCTGAGCGCGACGACGTCGATCCGGGCGCGATCCGCGGCGTCCTCGCCGACACGTTCATTCTCGAATTCGACCCGGCGGCGGGATTCCCGTTGCGGGTCGTCGGCACCCGCACCAACGCCCTGTTCCTGCGCGAGCTGCGCGGCAAGCCGTTCCTCGACCTGTGGCGCGAGGCCGACCGCGCCGAGGTCGCCGAGATCGTCGTCGCGCTCGCCGACGAGGCGCAGCCGTTCCTGATCGGCGCCGCCGCCGCGCCGCTCGGCTTTCCGCAGGTCGACGTCGAGGTCCTGTTGCTGCCGCTGCGCCGCCGCGGCGACACGCACGCCCGCGCGCTCGGCTGTTGCGCGCCGCGCGGCGTTCCGCGCTGGCTCGGCCTGGTTGGCGTCGGGGCGCTGACGCTGCTGACCTTGCGCGCGCTCGGCTCGTCGGATCGCGACGACGACCCCCCCAGCGGCGAACCGTCGCACGAAGATGAATTCGCCCGTCCGCCGCGGCCGACGCGACGCGGTCATCTTTACCTGCTCGGCTCGGGCCGCTGACGCGCGAACGCCTCAATCGTAATCGTCCGTTAACTGCATTCGCATTACGATTTGTCAGTTGCGCCACGGCGTGATTTGCAACTCGTGCGCGCATGGCCGGTTGGGCGGTTCTAGCGAGATCCTGGAGTCGAGCGAGGTGAGAGCGGCCACAGCATTCGCGATCGACGCCGGACGCCACGAGCGACGGCGTCACCAGCGCGTGAAAGTGCGCCTCACCGGTCAATTCATGCGCCAGGATCGTCAGGAATTTCCTTGCGCGACGATCGACATTTCGCCTGGCGGCATCGCCTTCGAAGCGGAAGCGAGCGGCGAGATCGGCGAGCGCATCATCGCTTATCTCAACCAGGTCGGCCGCGTCGAAGGCACGGTCGCGCGTCATTTCTACGGCGGCTTCGCCATCCAGATGAAGCTGCCGCCGCTCAAGCGCGAGAAACTCGCCGATCAGCTCACCTGGCTCGCCAACCGCCAGGTTCTCGGCATGCCGGAGGATCGCCGCCATGAGCGCATCGAACCGCGCAACCGCTCGACGACGTTGACCCTGCCCGGCGGACGCCAG
>Ga0182013_10009177_pt1 | contig 10448 bp, 5 predicted proteins | sample 612S2MmetaG_FD_120487 | JGI IMG/M metagenome (GOLD analysis project Ga0182013, IMG submission 120487) | Permafrost microbial communities from Stordalen Mire, Sweden - 612S2M metaG | ecosystem: Environmental > Terrestrial > Soil > Wetlands > Permafrost | place: Sweden: Stordalen | collected...
ACTCATGCCGTTATCGGTGGCGATTCTGCTCTCGGCATTATATAGAGTCTTTTGCAGTTGCTTCATCTCGCCAAGCAACGAACCTTCATACCCGTATCTGCCTTCTCGGATATTTCTTCCAATAATTGATTGCGCCCTATGAACCTTGTCAAAAGGAATACCAACACCAGCTTTTGGATCGAGGTCTATAGGCTCTGGAGCAAATCCACTAGATTCAGCAATTCGATCAATTATTGCCCTTTTGTCAGGGTCCAACTCCCAATAGCTTCCCTTGATTCCTTGCGACTTCATAATTGCCGCACGATCCTGTGCGTATTGCGAATCAGGAGCGGCATCGCTTGGGTCTGGAATGAGTTGGTTTATTTCTCTTTGCACTTCTGGAGAAATTTTGATTATTTTTGCCAGTGGCTTTTCTATGTCACCACCGTCAATAGTTTTGTCGTCTAGTGCTTGGTGAATAGGGTTCCACTCTGCATCAGCCGCAGCCTTTACTTTTGCTTTTGTAACATCCACCTTTTTAAATAAATCGGTGGCGTCTTTTTCCAGCCCTGCTTCCTCTGAGCGACGAAGTTCTAATGCGTGTTCGGCTGCTTTCCTTTCCATCTGTATCTTTTCCGATGCGACCTTATGTTTCTCGGCTACACGAGCATTGTGCTCCTTTACCTTCGCAACCTCCTTATCGTGAGCATCCGAACGCTTACCCAACTCTTCCTGCGTAGCTTCCTTGTGCTCTAATGCCTTTCCTAATGCTTCCTCTCCTACCGCCTTTACATACCTAGGCTGTGTATTTGTAATAGCCTCAACAGTGCTACGCCCAATCTTACCCGGTGCTTTTCTAATTGCATTAACTGTGCCCATAGGGTCAGTTACAACATTAGCACCCTTCTCTGCCAACTTACCAGATGCCCATACTCCCATTGTCGTACCAATAACATCGTCAACGGCATACGACGGATTCTGTTTGTGTACCTCTTTTAGATGGTCTATATAGTTTTTAGCCATAGAAGAAGGCATCATTTGCATGAGAGTTGCTGCGCCCGTCGTGGCCTTGTAGGGGTCGTAAGATAGCGCATCTTTTGATGCGTTGTAAATCTGAGGAACCATATCCGCAGCGCCAAATACAGTATTGGCCGCTACTCCTAATACATTTCCGGCCTTGTCAAAATGATTGGCTACTAGATTCCAAGCGGAATCAACAAGGCTGTGTGTTTTACTCGGATCGACAGGACGGTTCTCTCCTGTCGGGACAGCCGCCTTCTGCATCGTCTCTCTGAGTCCTTGCCATGCAGTGGGAGCCTCTTTTACCTGAGACGGAATAGGAGTTTGAGGAACAACTTTACCTCCCTTAAAGAATCTACCTTCAAGCAAATTTCCTCTTGTTCCTATGTTTTTAGCGTTCTTTGGAGGCTGAAGTGCCGCAAAGCGATCCTTGGCGTAATCCTCACGCCCCTTTGCGTTAGGAACGGTAATCTTGTTTGAAAACTGGTAACCATATCTTCCAGCTTCGTCTACTTTGTCGAATGAGACTCCAAGTTGATTCCCGCTCTCATCTTCCATCGCGTATATGCCGTGCTTCTTGGGGTTTGCGGTGAGGTTTGTAATCCTCGTCTTTACCTCCCCAAGTATTTTGTCTTGCGTGGGGGCTGGAAGCATTTGAAGCGTAGAGAGTTGATGATCTCTCGGTAATGCCATAAATTCGTCAAGTGGGTCTTTGTCAGCCATTATTTTTTTGCCCCGTATGCTTGGTGAAGTCTATCGGCTAAAGATTTGTCGCCTGCGTTCGGCGTAGAACTTCCTCCACTGGAGTCAGGCGATGTTCCTTTTGCCGCTGCAACTTCTGCCGCCATAGAGTCCTTGTAATCGTGAGCGGACTCCACGAGGTGATCCACGATTTGCTGCGGCAAAGCACCCGTTTTTATATCATTTACCCACTGTTGAAACGTATTTGCAATACCAGAATTCTTAACTTCCAGATCATACGCTGCTGTCTGAAAACGACCAGACATTACTCTCTCCATCTTAATTGCAAAATCGCGCTGCTCTTGCGCATTATTGGGATGCTTTTGGACTTTATCTGCGTACTCTACTAGCCCAACAGCATCGTTGTATAGCTTATTCGCCGCCGTAATCTCTGGGGTCATTTTTTTGAAGTCCAAAGGAGGCCCGATAGGAGATTTAGGTGTCCTTGGCGCTGACGATGTTGGAGGATTAAGTTTAGCAGCCTTCCCCTTAACTCCTGCTAGAGTATTAGGCGCGGCGGCTCCATTAGGAGACGTAGTTACAGATGGTGGAGAAGGCTGTGCGCTAGGACCACCTCCAGCGCCAGAAAAACTCTTATGACTTGTGGTTGTATGCGTAAATACATGAGGCTGCATGTTTTGATCGAAGACAAGAGTCTGGCCATTGCTTGTGGTATCTGGAGTGCTCTCTTCCTTAAACCTCGCCATCGCCTGATCTGCCTCTTTTGGCGATAGTTGGTCCATATCTCTTCCTCCGTAATGAGCGCGAGTCCATTCCGCTTGAATCGCTTTACTCTTTACTGAGTCAGCCTTGTATTGCATGATCGTTCCCGTATATCCAGCATTCTGAGCTTGTCTGAATTCCTCAATTTCAATACTAGCGATAGTTGGTTCCTTATACGGGACAGCACCTTCAGGCCATGATTCTGGGTCGTTCTGGTCTAATGGGATCGGGGTCGTAGAGCCTGGAACCGTGAACATCTTTATATTACGTTTGTTTTTTATTCCCATCATCCCCTGCAATAGTTCGTTCTGGTAGGCTCTCTTCCCTTTCTCCCATTCGGGTATCTCGGCAGGGTCCGTCGGACGGGGATTCATCATCTCGTACAGCTTTGAATTGGCTTGGAAGGCAAATAGATTCCCTGCGGCATCTGCTCTTGCTTGCGCAATCCCTTTTTCTTCAGGCGTTAGTCCCGCAGCCGCTATTTCTAACTGTGCTTGTTGCTCCGCTTGAGACTGTGCCTTCTGCTGTCTCGGTGACAGTTTAGGCTGTGCCGGTCCTTTTACGGTAAGCTCATGGCCAGGAATCGACACTGCTGGCGTAGGCAATGCTGGCAGTTGACCCGTATCCGTAGTAGCGGCTGGTGCTGCTGGTTGTCCTTGCGCGGTTGGGGAAACAGCTTGGGACTGCTCGGTTGGATTTTGTGTCGGCTTCCAAGGGGCTAATACAATCCGTCCATCAGACGTAACTGACGACCACCCAACTTGGTCATTTCCTGTCCAATAGGGGCCATCCGGTGTCCCATACTTCGACTCCCTACCAAATCCTTCTCCGCTATAAGGTGTTTTCCAATAGTCGTTGAAGTGGTGGGTTTTGGGGTCTTTCTTAGCGCGAGGATCGCCAGCTTCCATCGCCTGAAACCAGCCCCGAATATCATAGCCGGGGGTTGGTCCCATATCTCCTTGAACGTAATCCCAGTTCTCTGGTTTATGTGCCCACTCCTGGAATCTCGCTTCTTGGTCCTGTGCGAGTTGTGTCACATAACCATTTGGACCGGGAGCTTTTGCCCACTGCTTGTTTCTTGCGTAAGCCTCCTCTGGTGGCTCCATTCCTGCGTTATTGTACGGGGCAGCGCTGTACGGGTTGAGTGGGCTTCCAGGCTTCCCAGTTCCCGGCTTAGGAACAGCGGCGGGAGCGGCATTCGGGCTCGTCCCGGTGAGGTACTGTCTAAGATTTTCGACCGCCTGATGCATTTTTGGATCGTTATACACGCCAGCCTTACGCCAGTTATCCTGCTTGTCTGGGTTGACGTATCCCATGATAGTTTCGTCAAGGCGGCTTTGATTGTACCAATCCTCAAATGAACGCTTATCTCCTTTTCTCTGAGCTTCCCGGTAAGAATCCTGATCCATTTTCTTCAAGCCAGGAGGCGCTGCTGCGGCAACTGCTTGCTTGAGATTCTGGTATTCTGGATTAATCGGCTGGCCTGTTTGTGGATTTACCCCACCAATATAATGGAGCATTTCCCCTGTGACCATGTGGCGATATTCGTCAGGAGTTGTCTTTGCGTAAGGCTCCATAGTCAGTTTGCCCGGAGCAGGGTTTTTGGACTCCCATGGAACATACGTCTCTGACCAGTCCTCTGGACTTTCCCCCTTCTCCATTGGGTGAATAACCACCTGATCTAGATACGGAGCATAAGCAGGGAACTGCTGAGTAATGGCATCCTTGTCGGTCTGAGAAAGAGGGGTGGCTTTTCCTGTTGGATAGGAAGACTGCGAAGTGGCAGGAGTGGAACCAGCACCAGGAGCCTCTTTCTGCGAAGCTGGAGTAGTAGCTGAAGCATCTTCAACCGATACTTTTTTCTTGAGTCCTGTTTTGGCTTCCCTAATGTCGTTAGGATCACTATCGGACTGGTAATAAGCCTTCTGCCCTTCCATTGGATTAGTGACAAGATGAAATCCAGGCTTGGCTGGGAACGCTCTCCTAAGCATTGGGGTGGAAGGACGGAACTGCCTTGGGTCTACAACCCCTGACGTATTATCAGGCGAAGCGTAATTCCTTGCCGGTGGCTGTGCAGCTTCCGTAGGGGCAGCAGGAGCTTCCGTTGGAGGCTCAGGAATAGTAATAGGGGTAGGAGTAGAAGCTGTCTGCCCAAGCGCAGGTACTGAGAGTAAATGTTCTGCCGATGGGATACTCGGCCCAGAACTTATGTCTGGAGTTGATACACCGCCAACCTGCGTTGTCACCGATGGGGCTGGCTGTGCTGGCTGTTTATGTCCAAAGTGACCCGTTAGCAGATTCTTAATTTTCTCGATAGGCATAGGATGATTCGGGTCCATAAGATCAGTATCAACCTGGACAAGAAGATCTTTTGCTTGCTTGTGTTCGGGAGTTCCTTCTTCCAGTGAACTGATTTTTGTGGCAAGTTGGTCCCTCAGCTTGATCTTCTCTTGTCGTGCATCAGCCTTTCTTTGGCGGCGTTCACGAGCACGTTCACTACCTATCTGTGCGCCTATTGCCCATGCTTGGTCGTCTGCCATTTTTCCTACCCCTTGCCAGCGACACGTTTGTAGACGCTTGGCTTTCTCTTTCCCTTTTTAATACCAGCCACCTTTTGCTGCGCAACGGTCAGGATTTTTTCTCCCTTGTGGACTTTTGCCAAACCTGTTTTCTTTACTCTCCCACCTTTCTTGTAGGAAGATGGCACCGCAGGAGTATTTCCTTTGTTGAAATCACCGATCTTTATCGGCTTTTCCTTCTCTGTTGCAGGTTTCTCCTTCGTGTCCTTATCGGTGGTTTTCTTATTTCTGCTGTACTTGCTGTTTTTGCCAATGTCTACGCCTGCTGCCCACGCTGCATCATCTGCCATCGTAATTCTCCTTATGCTCCTAGTGCGAATGTTTCTGCCGCTGATACACCCGTAGTTATTCCCTTGCCGAGTATGGACTGGCTCCAATTTTGCATCTGCATTTGGGACGCATCAACCTGATCTCCAAGCGAAGTTATGCCCGTACTCACCATATTCGTACCTAGATTCGCTAGGCCACTAGCAGATGAATTCGTCAGACTTCCAATGAGATTGGTGAGGTCAGAATGGAGCTTGTCCTGTGCAGATGCGTTTGCAGCCGCAGTACCGCCAGAACGCCCACCCATCATAGTGTTCGTCTTCTGATCCTGGGATGTGCGGGTTTTCGCTGCGGAAATCTGCGGGGCAAGTGCCTGAGCCTGCTTCGAAGCGTTACCGCTAAGCAGGTCGCTCCAATATGTCCCGGCTTGATTTTCGTAATTCTGACCCTGCCCGGTCTGTTGCTGGCCGATCTGGCCAAATTGGGCCATATCCTTGTTGAGAGTGGGATTTTGGCCTCCAAAGAGACTCCCTAAGAACGACATACAAGCTCCTTTGAATCAACAGTTTACGTTGATAACAAAAGGCACACGCCGCTCCCGGACGACTCGGCCCATCTACAACATTTTACCTCAAACGCCAAAGAAAGCAATAGCCTTTCTGGTACAATGAGGCTATCGGGTGTTCTCGCACCCGGCTCTCGCCAGTTCACCACAGGATGGTGACCATGACAGCCCCACTAGATCCATTTTACCCCACAATCCCCAACACGCAAGATGGTTTAATGCGGGTCTGCAAGATTTGCGGGACAGCGCAGTTTCCGTGTTTCAATCGCTCATAGGTGTTTGGGCAGTGAGCACCGTACACCCCTGTTTAACCCTTCTTTCCACCTTGTAGGTGGGAACCTCAATAACTTTTCCGCCTTTTGTACGAAGAGTAACTAGAGGCTTCTTATCTAGCCCATGCAGTTTCAAATGGCACGGTACGCATAACGTAAGTCCGTTGCTTACCTCAAATCTTAGTTCTGGATATTTGGCGAATTCTTTGATGTGATGAGGATGAAGGTGAACCCCACGATTCTCACACTGCTGGCAGGTCCAATTATCACGCGCGAAGACCGCTTCGCGCCATTCCTTAAATTCCTTTGAACCACGAATAAGCCGATTTTCTGGTGTGATACCTCCCTTCCAATTAGGGGATTCAGGTCCACTTTTAGTTAGTAATGGAGCCAATTTCTTGCGCGTTTCGCTCATTTGTTTTCGTACTTCATCTGAATACTTTCTCCCCTTAGCACTCGGCGGTTTGTTGCCGATTCTTAGAGAAGTCTCTCTGCGCTTTTGCCTCTCTTCTGGAGACTGCTTTCTTCCTAACCCTGGTCTTCTTCCCTTACGCTTTTCGCGTAGCTTTGCCTTGTGCTCTTCGGATAGAGTCCTCCCTCTGAGTTTCTCAGCTATTCTCTCCACTACTTCTGAAGGGCGCTTTCTTCCTCTTTGCGCATTCGCCATTTTTTCCTTTGCCTCGTCTGAGTGCTTGAATACTCCCTTGATTCCTTTATTCCAAGGTATCCTACCTTTTCCAGCCGCAGATAGTTTCAATCTATGATCGGCAGAACAGATAGTCCCCTTTTTGCTAGCAGAAATCTTGTCCTTAACTTCCTGACTCCACTTCTTACCGACGCGACTAGCGCTAATTCTGGCGCGTCCTTCTTCGCTGATTTTTCTTTGCTTTTCAGGTTCCATACATCCTATGTTACATTCGACTACGTGGATTGTACAGAATTAACCAAAATACCGTTCAAAAACGTCATACTTCCTTGCGTTCCACCAATCGTCAAAGCCGCCGTGGTAATCGTTACACTGAGTCCTGTCGGCCCATTGGAAGCCGCCGTAAGCCTTCCATCAGCCCCTACTGTGAAACCAGCAAGCGTGTAGCTTCCTGCCGCGACCGCCGTAGCCGCGAGAGTAGGATCAGGATATGAGCCAGCCAGTGACCCTCCTGCGGAGCCGTCTGGAGGCAGCGTTGTAGGGATAGCGGAAGCAAGTACCACTGCTCCTGTTCCTGTCGTCCCGTTGCTTAAATCGGATGCAGCCAACTCCGCTTGGGTAAAGATTCCTGTCGCCGAATTGTAAGCCGTAAGAACCTCATGGAGCACGGCAGGAGTATTAAGCGGTAGAACCAGAAGTGCGGAAGTTTCCCAATTTGTCCCATCAAAGGAAATTAACGCAGTGTAGTTTTGGGGCAGAGCGAAGGAGGCGCTACCGTTAATCGTTCCCGTTGTGGGGGATAGCGTTGCTGTCCCTGCCCCAAAATTGGTTGCAAAAAAGTAATATGGTGTAACAATTCCTGAATTTAACGTCACCGCGACAGGAGATGCATTATTGAAAATGAGGAGTGATCCATTATCTGTGGCCTGAGTCGTGTACGCCGTGTTCCCTGCCTCGTTGTTTACGAGGCCAAGGCCAAGAAAGGCCGACGTGTTCACCGTTTGGTTTATCGTTGTTACCGTATTAGCCGATGCAGCCACACCCGTAGTATTAGAGTTGATCTGAGATTTAAGTATAGGGACTGCTCCCTGTACGTCTGCTACCGCATTCCATAAATTGCGAATGACGTACTGCACTGGAGGGTCTAATTTGGCAATATGAGGCTCAAATGGGAAACGAGATACAGTCATTTTACCCCTTTCTGCTTTTCTTGCCATTTAGTGCAGCTAGGACATAAGTTATTCGGCCATGGCTGATGGCCTATCACTCCACACCTCTTGCAGCGTCTTGGCGTAACTGGATTTTTCAACCTTCTCCTCCTTCACTACCGAATATCGTTACAGGCTTATATTCCGAAGTATCTCCCCATGACCGGCAATAGAAGCAAGTCCCTTGGAAGTTGAGCACGAAAGATGTTGTTGACGAAAATTGCGCTACTAAGAGTTTCCATTTGTTTGCTCCAGGACGCAAGAAGTATTTTGTCAATACCCCTCCTGTGCTTGGAAGTGTGATCGTTGGAGGTCCGTAACTTCCATTTCCTTCGTCAACCGCATAGCAATTCAATGTCACCGTGGAGTTAGACGAGTATTCCAGTTCAATCATGCCCACATGGACATATCCCCTTCCCCCTATGGCTCCGCTTTGGACAATTCCTGTGATGACCTCTAGCCCTGCACTTGCCAACTGGCGAACCGTTCCGTCATTGCACCCGACTAGGACACCCTGCTGGCTCTGTCCTTCATTGGTCGCGTGAATCGTGGCAGGAGGAGTATAAATGTCCCAAATCCAGCCATGATTCTCGATGTCATATACCAAAGTTCGTGGGATGCTGGATGTATCCAAGTAGTCGTAATACATTAGCTGCCCTTGCGTAGAGAAACGCTGCGCTTGTGGCTGAGAATCGTCAGGTGGGTAAATCGTCACGCCATTTCTCGTTACAGGCTGAGGAACACTAGTGCCTGAATCTGCATCCTCATGCGGAAAGAGCGTATATAAATCCTGATCCGTAATCGAAATAGACGATGCGCCTAATGGCGACACATGGATTCCATCGCTAACCCTAAAGAAGATGAGTCCTCCGCCTGATACACACACGCAGCGAGGCATATAGAGTCCTCTGGTGATCGAGGATTCCTGTAATGTCCAAGCCGTTCCTGTTACCCCCTGAGCCGTTGCAGTTGCGGTAGCGAAGTTTGGTAGAATGAGCCATCCCCGTTTAATCGAGAACAGAACTCCAAGCCCACCACTAAGTGCGCCGTTTACCAGTGGTTCGGAAGGATCGGTGACATCGGTTTGGTTGGTGTCAGGGGCTGCATCGAGGTTCGACCCCTTGCACCAGTAGAGTGTTCCTGGCCTTAGCGGGTCACCGACTCCATAGCAGAAGTTGATATTATCCGTTGGCCCCCACAGGTAAGGAAGTGGTTGCGCGGCAAGGATCGGTGAAGGAATTTCATACGCTAGATTTGATCCGTCAGGCACTCCAGGAATCGTTACCTGAAGAACATAACCTGTTGGTGCTTGAGTTCCTTTGTCAGTGAATGTAACACCGCCGCTGACAGTAGTTCCGCCTACATCATTAAATGTCGGGACCGTGGCTCCTGACGTTCCTGCCACAGTCACAAGCTGATAATGCTTAGCGGGGTCCAGAACGATCCAGTTTAGCGAGTATGCCGTATTTATCGCAAATGCAACTGCCGTAGGCCGTGCAATGAAGGTATAGGGCAACGAAGTTGGCCACCCAATTAATATCTCAGTTCCAGCAAGCCAGCGGATATTAAATCCTGTTGATGATCCTCCTATCGCGCCTCCAGAAATCCACGTAATCACGCCGCCAGAGACAGTGCATACTCCTTTTTGCGGAAGGTCAATCGATGGGAATGGCTCGTAGTTATCATACTCAAGGAGCAGACTGCCGAGTTCGGTATCAGTCAGAGCGTCAGTGATAGGCGTATTTAGACCGCCGCCAAGACCATTATCATTCGGTCCTGTTGCTACATAGGTAAATTCACCAACATTCGCGTCAATTCGATAATAGTCAACAACATCAACCTGCGGGTCAGGAGACCAGAATGACGTAATGGTATTGCTGATGACTGGAACGGTCTGCTCAACAGATTCAGGGCTTGGATTCGATTCTGCGCCAGTTGCCGATGAACGGTACACGTAGCGATACTGTACATTCTGCCTTACGTTGGCAGGAAGTGGAACAATCGTCGCAGGTGGAGCGCCCGGAGTAGGAGATCCTGTCAAAAGCAGGACACGACCGGATTTGTCCCAATAATCATAGTCCATCTCAATTCCATGCGTACCCGCCAAAAGATGAACCGTCACTTGAATGTAACTTCCTCCGCCAGACATATTATTCCCGCGACACTCTGGAAGAAGGGGGTAGCCGTTTACAACAGTTATTGTCTGTCCTTGAGTCGATACCGTTGCCGGTGAAGAGGTTAGAGTAGCTCCTTCGATCCCCCACATCGTATTATCGTGGCTAGTGACTGTAAATGTGTAATCTCCCGTAACAGGAACAAATATAGTGCTAACAACGCACAGGTTGAAATCGCTATATCCATCAGTTTCAAGGGCAGGCGTAAAGACAGAAACGCTTCCTGTAATACTCCCGTCGGTTCCCAACTGGCTCCATGTCATCGGGACACTTG
>Ga0182013_10009182_pt1 | contig 10446 bp, 6 predicted proteins | sample 612S2MmetaG_FD_120487 | JGI IMG/M metagenome (GOLD analysis project Ga0182013, IMG submission 120487) | Permafrost microbial communities from Stordalen Mire, Sweden - 612S2M metaG | ecosystem: Environmental > Terrestrial > Soil > Wetlands > Permafrost | place: Sweden: Stordalen | collected...
ACCTCGCAAAGGCCAAGGCCCTTTCTGTCGGGCTTTCCAATGCCTACTTCAAATCGCTCGGCCTTCCTTCGTTATTTGAGGATTGTTAGCGTAACCTCTCGAACCGCCGTATACGGACCCGTACGTACGGTGGTGTGGCAGGGGTCGGCGGGCGACCGCCGCCCCTATGCCGATCAATCCGGGATCACGTCCAATCCTAGCCATGCCACCCCGTTGCTCTACGGCATATTGGGCGTCCTCTGATCGAGTAGCGCGAGCGGGGTGCCGGTCTTGGAGCCAACCAGTTTAAGTGGTACCCCTCGCGCGGGGCTTACCGATCTTTCAAGCCGGTACGAAATGCAGGCTCCACTGAGATCATTTCCCTTACGAGGTCGAAACTCTTTTCGTTGCTGGCGTACACAAAGCGTTCCGCATGAGCGACCTGAAGGAAATTCATGTGTCTCGTCGTTTCTCGCGTCATGGGCGCGGCGTGTGTTCCTTCGAGCGCCGCGAGGTACCATTCCTCTGCGAGTGGTGTTGAGCGGAGGAACGTTCTTATCGTTGGGCACAAGAACCCGAGGGTCAGCGTGCGGCTGATCGGAAGATAAATCTCAATGCCCGGAACCGCGACGCCGATTGTGCTTTTGGAAGGGTGCTGGTTGAGCGCGTTGTACATCGCGATTGGGCTGTCGCCGATGAGAAAGGGGTCATCAATGCTGGTCTTATGGAGCACCCAGAGTTTGTTATCGAAATGCTCCGTCAAGTATGCCGCCATCGGGCCGAGTTTTCTGAGGCAATCGAGCCGGTTCGTTTCGGGCGTCAGCTCCACAAATTTAACGGAATCAACAGTAGCCTTGGCGGGATCGCCACCGACAGTAATGATGCCCTCGCGCAGCGCGTGGTTCAGGGCGATATTGCGGCTCTGTTCTCTTCTGGTGCGCAGGAGTTGCGTTGCCGCGAACAGTGCGACCCATGCTTTCGAGCTACGGGGGATATGCGTGGTGCGTTCGTCGTTTATAAGAGCCTTGATAGTCGGCGCAGCGCGGCCCTCAAGCATCGAGAGGGCGGCCTCAAGCGAGTGCTTCGCACCATTGACTTCGAAGTCATAAAAGCCGTGTTCCGCGGCGACACTGCCAAGTTGTTGCGGGTATACTTTGTCGGATTGTTTGTCGTATACGAGAAGATGTTCTTCCCCGCTTTCAGTGAAATTTCTCAAAAGGAATTGGGGGACGACGTGCTGCCTCATGGAGTACTAACCGATCCTTGTTGAATGGTAACCCCTTTACCGTGATGGCTGGGTTCGTCAAAATGCCGCAATGTGTATCGGAAACTGTCCGCCCGGCATCGGTTGCTTGCGCTATGCCGCACACGTCCGGCGCAATCCCGAACATAACGCTCACAGCCGGGGTGACCTATAAATCGCGGGCCTCGGCGCGTGTCAAATGTGAGGGTCAGAATAGGGCGTATGAAATATGGTTAGCCATGACCAGAAAACGAACGCTACTGAATTGCTAGAAAGACGGTGTTTGACTGAACCCCACCAATCGAGACGGTTAGCGGCACGCTTAAGCCCTTTGTGGCCGCTGTCGGTATCTGGGCGTTCATCTGATACAGCCCAACATCGCCCGGCACGAGACCGGAGAAGAGCACAAGCGCCGACGCACCGCCCATGGTGACCATCGGAGTGGTTGTGGTCCACGATAGCGGATTAGCGAGACCGGGAGCGCCCGTGGCAGGTTGATTGGTTACTGGTCCTAAGCCGGTGCAGTAGATGAGCACATCCGCGCCAGCCATGGTCGGATTCGCAGGGCCGACTAGGTTGTAGCTGGCGTCCAGCACAGCGCCTTGTCCAGTCTGTCCATTCACGACGAAGATTCCGGGGGCGTACGTCGAGAGAGGCACCGTCTGAGTACTGCTGATCTGTCCGTTCCTGGAGACAGAGGCCGTCGTCTGCGTTTGGCCAGCGAGTTCCCATGGGATTTGGAGATTGAGTTGGGATTGCGATCCGAAAAAGAGCGGGGCTGCGGGCAGGGTGCCGAATTGGAGTGAAAGCCCCGAGATCGACGTGAGGAGAGGAAAGGCTGTGGAAGATGTCGGCGTGGTCAATAGAAAGGTTCCGAACACCGAAGCAATACTGCCCGGAGCAACGGGGGCGCTATAGGTCGCTGCGTTGACGACTCCGTTTCCTGTTATCGACGGCAGAAAACCACCTACGTTGAGGCTGAAGATGGTGCCTTCGTTGTATGTCCCGCCCGCCGAAGTCATGCCATAGAAGCTGCCATCAGAGCCTAACGTTAGACCGTTATTGGCGTCCTTACCATCCGCGCCGCTAAAACTGTAGAGCGTTGTCAGCGCACCTGTCGCAGTCACCCTAAAACTTGATCCGTCGCTTGATGTTCCACCAAACGACTCCGTTCCGTAGAAGTTGCCGTCAGGACCCAGCGTGAGTCCGCCGGAGGGGGTAAAGCCGTAGGGGGGACTGGAGGCAAACGCGCCGCCGTACAGGGTCGTCAGCAAGCCGGTCGGAGTCACTTTAAAGATTGTGTTGGTGCCGTTTTCATAGCCGGAAGTTGCCGTTCCGTAGAAGTTACCGTCGGGACCCAGTGTCAGAACGCTATTGGGATATTCACCATTACCTTCGCTAAAACTGTATAGGGTCGTCAGCACACCTGTCGGAGTCACTTTGAAGATCGTGCCGCCGTTGCAGCATGTATTTGTCGTTCCGTAGAAGTTGCCGTCGGGACCCAACGTAAGCCCGAAGGAAGTGCCAGTGCCACAAAAACTGTATAAAGACGTGAGGACGCCGCTCACGGTGATCTTGAAAATTGCGCCGTCCCCGCATACCCCGCCATTGGCGGTGATCCCATAGAAGTTGCCGTCAGGACCCAGCGTGACGCCGTTAAAGGGCCCCTCCCCATCCATGCCTTTGAAGTAGTGGAGAACGGTAAGAGTACCGTTCGGCGTAATCTTGAAGATCGTGCCCGCGCCGATCACGCTGCTCGGGTATGGGTATCCCGGCAAAGCATTTGTTCCGCCCACGTAAGTCGTTCCGTAAAAGTTGCCATCGGGACCCAGCGTAAGCCCGCCAGCGGGAAATATGCCATCCGAACCGCTAAAGCTGTAGAGCGTCGTCAGCACACCTCCTGAAGTGATCTTGAAGATTGCTCCATCCTGGTGTGTTCCGCCGGTTTCTATTGCCCCGTAGAAGAGGCCGTCCGGCCCCTGCACCAGCCTGCCGTTCGTCGATCCCGAACCTTGCGCGCCGCTGAAGCTGAAGAGAGTGGTAAGCGTTTGGGCGGTGGCTGGAAGCGATATTGCTAACAGCGCGAAAATCATCACGCGTGTACTGGTGCGGTTCATCTTTACTTCGCAATCCGCTTTCGTGTCGGGCCGCTCTATTCCTCGCGGGGATTATTCTCAAACTCAGAGTGCCCTCTTAAAATCTTTACACGGAGCAACCGCGAAGCCACGATCACCCGGTTGAGTTCCTCACCTTGTCCCGAAACTGGTCCGTTTTGGGATGACCCGCTTCCCCCGCCCCCCGGCCGGCGCGGCCCTCGGTACAATCGAGACGCATGCTTGATCCAGCCAGCATCAGCGCCGCGCTCGGAAGCGCAAAGGCAATCCTTGATCTTTTGAAGGGCGCGAATGACGCGCAACTTGCCATAAGGATCAGCGGCGAGGTCGCCAATGTTCAGGGGAGATTGATTGACGTACAACAGCAGGCCCTCGATCTACAGAATGAAAACCAAAATCTGCGCGACGAGATCAGGCAGCTTCAGATAAAGTTGACCGAAACCGTAGAGGCGGAACCGTGTCCGCGTTGTCACCAAAAGGGATGGCACGTGGCGTCAAGCGCGCCAGATCGCGAGTTCGGCCAGGCTGGCATCAATCGCAGGGTATACAGGTGTAACTTTTGTGATTTCACTGAGAGCAAATTGGCGAAGTGACATTTCTGGCTCGGAAAGGGTAATTAACCGGTCAATCTCTGCCCGCCTTGGCACCACGTCGTAAATGAGGTTAGGCGGCTCGCCGCTGACTCTTTGTCTCATCATTTAAATCCAAGGGCGCGCGCAAAGCTGTAAAAACCGCACATTGGCCGGTATATTAGTAAGTGCTGACACGTCTTTGGAATTGGCGGCAATCTGTCCGTGTGCCATTTTGATGGCCCCGGCACTCAAAAAAGCAACAATCTTGCTAACATTATTCTTGCCCTGCGTTATGTAACGCGTTACGGTTCGGGGATGATACGGACGATACGCCATAAGGGGCTGAAACGCCTTCACGAAGACGACGACCCGCGCGGCGTCATCGCCGAACACGCCGACAGCTTCGCGATATTCTCGCGAGGCTCGACGCTGTTCCAGCGGTAGCCGATATGGAAGTGCCGGGTTTAAGGCTGCACCCGCTCAAAGGTCGGGAGAAGGGTTTTTGGGCCGTAACGGTTCGCGCAAACTGGCGAGTGATTTTTCGCTTTGCAGACCATGACGCCTTCGATGTTGATTATGTGGACTACCACTGAAAAGGAGGCTGAACCATGCCGATGAAGAACCCACCGCACCCCGGAGGCTTTGTACTCCGTCAGTGCATTGAGCCTTTGGGCTTAAGCATCACGGCCGCCGCCGCCGCCCTTGGCGTCACGCGCACCACGCTATCCGAACTGGTGAACGAAAAGCGCGGCATATCGCCGGAAATGGCCGTGCGACTGTCCAAGGTTTTCGGCGGCAGCGCCGAAAGCTGGCTTATTCAGCAAGCGCAGTACGACCTTGCGCACGTTCACGCCGACAGGTTGAAGCTGAAACGGCTGGAACTAGTCTAGCTATAGCTAGTTAGCGGGGTGCAACTTCTGCCGCGCCGATCTGGCCTCGGCGAATCTCCGAGGCGCGGATCTGAGGGGGCGAATCTTTCCGGAGCCAATTTGTACACTTCCCTGCTAGCCCAGGGTGAGACGGGCATAGAGCCCGGCGCGTTCGCCCAATGCCCATGCGGTCATCCGTACGACCAGCCAGCAAAGCAGAATCGCGGACAGTGATACCGGTATCCGCGCGGCCCAGTCATGCGCGCCGAAGATCTCGAAACCGATCGCAATCGGCCAGTACTTCAACGGGGGCTTTTCCATGTAATTCACCCCGTTGATGTGCATGGTGATCCAGTCGCCGGTTTGGAGAATGCCTCTGGCGATCTGCCCTTGCGGCTATTGCGGCGGTCCGCCGTCACCGAGGTTCCAACTGCCGCCCAACGGATCAGGCCCGTTGGCCGGCGCCGCGCGGAGAATCGGTTCCACACCGGCCACCAGACTCGTGGCAGTCAGCTTTGTCATATCGGCTCCCGAGGAGCCGGTAACTACCACGGGATCGCCCGCTTTCAAATCGGATAACTGAATGGTCGGCTGAGATTCCAGCAGAGTCGTCGGGTCTCCGCCGCGCCCTGCACCACGACCGCGTCCACCGCCCGGGGCTCCGCCTGCGGCCGCATCCGGAGCGGCACCGCGGCCCTGTCCACGTCCACCGGCCGCCGCATTGGGATTCAACCGGCGCGCCATCATGGCTGCGGTAGCATCGTCGAGTTTCTTCAGCGCCGTGTCGGCCCGCACGATGATCGTGATTGGTTTCTTGCTGGCAAGATCGGTTGCCATGATCTGGCCGGAGGCCGCGTCGATCGATTTAATCTGCACGGGAACCGTCCGGAAAGAACCGGACATAATCGCTTCAGCCTTGATCTGCGTCACGTCCGCGTTCTTCGTTCCCAGCACGCGCAATTGATCGCCGGGCTGAATCGATGCAATCGTATCCATTTCGTATTTCGCGGCATCGGGCCGATAGCGTTCGAAGGTAACCGCAGGGGCGCTGGCATCGAGCGTGACATCTTTCGGCGGACCGAAAGCCCCGCGCACGGCGATCACGATCTGCTTCGTCGCCGGATCGACAGACCTGACTGAACCGGCTACGCTTTGGGTCTTCCACTCTTCGAGAGTCTTCTGATTACGCTGCGCAATGTCAGCCTGCTTGGTGATGTAAAACGTGAGCGCCGGCTGGCCCGTCGGATCTTCCGTATGAACGCGCGCGAGAATGCGGTCGCCCGGTCCCACGTCGCTCGATTTCGCCGGAGTTGCCTTCTTGACATCGGTTTCCCCAACCGGAAGCCGCAGGAACGAAGTCTTGTCGTCGAACTTAACCGTAGTGTCGCCGCTCTTGTCGGTCTTGACCGCGAAAACGTGGTCCGCGGCATCAGCCGAAGTCACGGTGCCGACAACACTGACGTACCTCGAAGGCGTTTGGGCGAGAAGCGGTAGGGCCGCGGAAACGGCAAACAAGGCAAGAATGGTTCTCATGTCCTTATAGTATGCGCTGAGAACCGCGCCGTAAATCAACTCAGGCGCGCGTTGCGGATGTGGAAAGGCGACGACGGCTGCGAAACGGGGAAGCGCCGCTGCTGTAAAGATTTCAAGGTCCGAAGACTGGATACAACGTCCCGGTTGGCGTGCCGCAGGGTGGTTCTTTCCACCGCGAGACAGGTCCAAAGAGTCATCACCGCAATCGATGTGGCCAGAAGGCCGGCTCGTGTTATTCCGAATAGTCTCAAGTGCGCTCCCGCCCTCGATATTGCATTTGAGCGCCCAAACCTTCACTGATTGAAAACAAAGCCTTTAAAGTGTACAAGTGTGTCCAATCAGGCAGCACACGTGTCGATAGCAGCCACACTATGGTTGATTTGCACCACCGGCGGAAGTCGGGTTATGCGGGAAACTGGGCAGCGATTTTGGGCTTCGGCTGGCCGTCGCGCCACGGCGTGAGAACGATATTTAAGTCCAGATCCGAGACCTTGTCGCCAAGCCGGACGATGAGCCGGTTGAAGCTCGGATTCTTAGCCTGGGGAGCAGGAGGGTTGACCGGCGCTTTATCGAAAACCGCGTGCCTCGGTGTGCGGATTTCCGCCGCCAGATTCCAGCCGTTTTTGCGCAGTGTGGCGGTCTGTCCGCTCAACACGATATCGGCATCCGTCATCATGCCCCAGATCACTTCGACTGGTGTGTCGCTGTGGAGGGAATCGTTGATCAGGACGGCCTGTTTCTGCGCGAGGCCAATGCGCCGCGTCCACTGTTTGACCTTGCCCGGATTCGCTCGTGACAGGTCGATCTGCACCCAACTGAAGTCCGGGGAGGGTTCCTGGCGTGTGATGCGGGCTTCGGCACGCTGGTCCTGATTTTCGCCGTCGATCAGCAGAGTGTTGTGCGCTTCGGTGCGGGTGCGGTAATACGTAAAACGCTGGCGGCCGAAATAGCCGGGCAGATCGTAATCATCGGGACCGAGGTCCGCGGCCCAGCGAACGCCGCCGGCATCCAGGACGAAACTACCAAGATCCAGATGAGCGTGAGCGGTCTTATTATCGCCGCCTTTGACGCCGATGAAGATTGAGTTGGGGTCTTCCCAACCGCTGCGTATCGTGGCAACGTCAACGCCACGAAAGATGGAATCGGTCGGCCACGCCGGGGGCTGCTGCGGCGATTTGGATTCGCGGGTAAACCAGGCCAGATCGTAGGCGTCGGCGTGCTGGTAGTGGCCCGGTGTTTTGGGTTCGAGGGCTTTGCCTTCGGACCATGCGTAGACTGGGTTGGCAAAGCGCCTGGCCATCCAGAACATCTCGGGCGCGAGGTCGGCGTCTTCGCCGGCATCGCCGAAGTTGAAGGACTTGCCGAACGGCCCGGTCATATGGATACGGAAGCGGCCGGCGCGGTCCACGCCGTGGAAGGAACTGAGTCCGAAGTCGTTGCCGAGAGCGGTTTGCAAGCCGCTGAAGAAGACGCTGGCGTATCGCGAAACTGAGTTCCAGTAGTCGGTTCCTTCAGGCCAGGAACCTTCCACCCCGTAGGTAGCGAGGCCGTGCGGAATCGATTCCAGCACCAGCTTCAGGACCTGACTGCACTTGTCGTTTATTGGCTTTTCGGTATCGACAGCGGGATCGCCCGCGGCCGCGAGGGCGCCGATGCCGATCCCTGCATTGCAGATGATGTTGGCGTTGTAGCGGTCATGCGGCCAGCCACCTTCGCGGTGGAAAAGAGGAAGTGCCGCGTCGAGGCCGCGGGTAACGATGGCGTTGCGCATCCAGGTGCGCTCGTCGGGTGAAAGGGCATTGTAGAGCCAGTCGTAACCGAGCGCGAAGGCGTGAGTCATTTCGGCGGTCTCGGTGAAGCGCGGCGGATTCCAGTCTTTGAAGTTTGCGGCGGCGCGAAGTTCGAGGACGCAACGGCGAAGGTAGGGGTCGCGGCTGGTGAGCCGGTACATCAGGGCGAGTGTTGAGACGCGGTCGAGGATGCGCTGGACCTGGTAGATCAGGCGCGTACCAACTAGTTTGTACTCCGTTGGAGGAAGGCTTACCAGCCGGTCAGCTTCCTTTTCGAGATCGTTGTAGATACGGCGTGCGAGCGGATTTTCCCGGATGGTGGTGCGCAGTCGGTCGAGTTCGGAATCGAGCAGGATCAGGCGCGGGTGCGGGACGTGGAGAAGACGGAGAGGATCGTCGTCGTTTTGGGCCCGGATTTTCGTGGAAACGCACAGGCTGGCCAGCTGCCCTAACAGAAGCCTGCGTGTCATCCCCGAATCGCCCGCCACTATGAAACAGTTTGTCACATACTCCTTTTTCGGACTATTCGAAAAGTCAAAATCACCGGCGACAAGGCTGAGCCCCCCATAAAGGGGGACCGTCAGATCGCCGGCGTTACTTTGCTCTGGGGATCAGGAGCTTGGCTACCAGACCGGTCCAGCCGGTTTGGTGGGAGGCTCCTTTGCCTGCGCCGTTGTCGCCGTCGAAATACTCGTTGAACTGGATCAGATCGCGGAAATATGGGTCGGTTCGCACCATTTCATTGTTTCCCTGGAAGGGCCGATAGCCTTGTTCGTTTCGCAGGAAAAGGCGGGACAGGCGGCGCGACAACTCCGTCGCCACTTCATCGATGGTTGCGTAATTCCCCGATCCGGTCGGGCATTCGATTTTGAAATCGTCCCCGTAATAGTAGTGGAACTTCTGGAGCGATTCGATGATCAGGAAATTCATCGGCATCCATACAGGCCCGCGCCAGTTCGAGTTGCCGCCGAACTGCTCGGTCTCCGATTCACCTGGCTCGTAATCGACTGTCATGGAGCCTTCACTCCAGCTAAACGTATAGGGGTGCTCTTTGTGATAACGGGAAAGGGCCCGGATACCGTGGTCGGAAAGAAATTCCGTTTCGTCCAGCATGCGTTTCAGGAGCTTCTTCATGCGACTGCCGCGGAGCAAGGAGAGCAGCCTCCGTTCACCCGTGCCGGGCTCTTCCCAGCGTGAAACCAGGGCGGCCAAATCCGGCCGGTAATGCAGGAACCACTTCATCCGTGCGGTAAAGCCCGGCAACTTCTTCAGCATTTCCGGCTCCAGGGTCTGGACCGCGAAGAGCGGCGAAAGGCCCACCATGGAACGGATGCGGAGAGGAATCATTTCCCCGCCCGGCATGTTGAGCACATCGTAGAAGAAGCAGTCCTCTTCATCCCAGAGTCCGATGTCCTGACCGCCCATGTTCGTCATCGCGGCGGCGATGTTCAGAAAGTGCTCGAAGAACTTGGTGGCGATGTCTTCGTAGACGTGGTCGTTCATCGCCAGCTCGAGGGCGATCCGCATCAGATTGAGGCTGTACATCGCCATGAGGGCCGTCCCGTCGGACTGGCTCAGAAAGCCACCGGTTGGCAAGGGCTTGCTGCGGTCGAACAGACCGATGTTGTCGAGTCCGAGGAAGCCGCCCTGGAAGATATTGCGTCCTCCGTCGTCTTTGCGGTTCACCCACCAGGTGAAGTTGAGCAGTAGTTTATGGAAGATGCGTTCGAGGAAAACCAGGTCCCCCGGGTCATCGGGCTTCGTGAGCTGGCGGTATTTGCGATCCAGTTGAAACACGCGGAACGCAGCCCAGGCATGGACGGGAGGATTGACATCGCCGAATGCCCACTCGTAGGCCGGGAGCTGTCCATTGGGATGCATGTACCATTCGCGGTCGAGTAACACGAGCTGGCGCTTGGAGAATTCGGGATCGATGAGGGCGAACGCCACTGTGTGGAAAGCGAGGTCCCAGGAGGCAAACCAGGGGAACTCCCACTTGTCCGGCATGGAGATGATGTCGGCGTTATTCAGGTGCTGCCATTCGTGGTTGCGGCCGGTGCGTCTCGATGCGGGAGGCGGCGGACCGGCAGGATCCCCTTGCAGCCACTGGCGGACATCATAGTAGTAAAACTGTTTGCTCCAGATCATCCCGGCAAAGGCCTGTCTTTGGACCAGGCATTCGTCGGGATTCGTCATGTCCTTTTGCAGGTCTGCGTAGAATTCGTCGGCTTCGGTGCGCCGCGCGGCGAATACTTCGTCGAAGTTTGCAAAGGGCTGGACCTGGTCGGCTACCGAGAGACGAAGCCGGAATCGGGCCGAGGCGCCGGATGGAATTTTGCAGCAATA
>Ga0182013_10009185_pt1 | contig 10444 bp, 5 predicted proteins | sample 612S2MmetaG_FD_120487 | JGI IMG/M metagenome (GOLD analysis project Ga0182013, IMG submission 120487) | Permafrost microbial communities from Stordalen Mire, Sweden - 612S2M metaG | ecosystem: Environmental > Terrestrial > Soil > Wetlands > Permafrost | place: Sweden: Stordalen | collected...
AGCCGGGCATATTTGAGGGTACTTACGAGGTTGACCATATGGAATCGGCTGAGTACTTCGTTTTCATCTTGGAAGGCTTGTTAGGCACGCGATTTACGTTTGATCGGAAGCCGCGCGCGATGAGTGCATGTTCCATGCGCTCGTCATGCGTATGGAAAACACAATCCGAGTTACGGGCTGATTTCCTCCGAGTCACGGCGACTCAGCTCCAATGCCGCTTCCGTCCCTCCTGGGATCACTGGCAGCCTCCGGCCAGTTTTGGGGAAAAGTAGGCGACCACACACCAACTACGCGTCTTTTGAAGGACAAGGCATACGCCTGCCGTTTTGAGGTCACACACAAAACACAGTTTTACCTTCGGTCCGGAATGCCTATATTGTGGTCTCGCAATGGTCGGCAAACGTGCAACTTCAGTCAGACCTTTGTGTGCTGTTCGACGCTTTGGGATCGAATGCACAATGCGCGGGAATCGCGAAAAGTGCCAACGGCGGCGGCTCGAGGTGCACCTAGGTGACTTCAAAATAGGCGATGGCTTTGCCTGACGAAGGCGATGTGAACTCCGCAAAGGACGCCAGCATGACGCTAGAAAACCGGTTTGTTATCGCATTGCGAGTGCTGGCATGCATAGCGTAACGCGAGTTCCACAGCCGAATTGACTAGTAATCTCCACTCTGCCACCGTGGAGAGTCATGATGCTTTGGACGATTGCCAGGCCCATTCCCGAATTGCCCGAACTCTTCGATCGAGACGGATCAACGCGGAAGAAGCGATCGAAGACCCTGGGCAACGCTTCGACGGGAATGCCGGCGCCTGTGTCGGAAACCTCGATGCGAATCGCGTCGCTTTCGGCCGTTGCATCCAGCGTGACAGTCCCTCCGTGCGGCGTGTGCGCAATGGCGTTTGAAACCAAGTTGCTTACCGCTCGCAGCATCAGTGCGCGATCCAGTTCCGCGTTAAGCGGGCCGGCCCCATCATTCATGACAAGCGATATTCCCGCGCCAGTCGCAGAAGCTTCGTAATAATCTCGTACAGTGGTTAGCAACTCACCGATGTTCACGTCCTCACGGCGCAACTCGTCGGATGGGCTCTCCGCGCGGGCAAGGAACAGGAGATCGCCGATCAAGTCTGACAGACGGACGGCTTCTTCGAGCGAAGACTCTAGCACGTCGCGGTATTCGTCAGCGGTTCGTGAGCGCGCGAGAGCTACTTCGGCTTCTCCACGGATATTGTTGACCGGCGTGCGCAGATCGTGCGCGATGTCAGCCGTGAACCTCGATATGCGCTCGAAGGATTCTTCAAGCCGCTCCAGCATTTCATTGAATGTTCCGGCTAGCGACGCAAGTTCAAATGGGTAGCCTTCCGCCCCGATCCGTTCGCGCAGATTCGTTGACGTGATTCTCCGCGCCATTGCGGCGATCTCTTCGACGGGCCGAATGCCGTGCCGCGCAATTCTGTATCCCACGAGTGGGAAGAGAACCGACGTCGCTAGCAGAATGCCCCAGAACCACAGCCGGTAGCGTGCCAGCAATTCCTCTTCTTGCGAGACGTCGATGGCAATTTGGACCGTGTCGCTGTGAGCCGACGGCGTGCCTACGGCAACCGTAGCGCTAGCAACCCGGAAAGGCCGCCCATGTCTGCCGGCCATCGCAATCGAACGCTCGGAGCGGCCGCGGGTTAGGCTTGCGAACTCCACAAGATTCACCTGTTCGGCCATGCCGGGCGTCGTCATGATCGGCACGCCATGCTCATCGAAGAGGCGAATGTAGAACTGCTGGTACCGGCGGGCTTCAGACTCAAGCTCAATCTCTTCACGCAGTGCATCTTCGTCGTCCGGCCGTTCGCGCAGCATGGTGCGCAGCACGTGCAGCTTGTCGGCAAGGAACAGCTCTGTGCTTCGGTCAAGTTCCGTCCGCAGCACGATGTAGAGACTCGCCGTGGCCAGAATCACCAGCATCAGACCCGCCATCGAATAGGCCGCCGAGAGCCGGAACGCCAGGGTCCGGCGCAGCCGTGGCGTGGCCGGCGAGCTATCATTCAGCTTCAAGTACATAGCCTGCGCCGCGAACTGTGTGAATCAGCTTTACGGGGAAGGGGTCGTCCATCTTGCTGCGCAATCTCCGCACGTTGACGTCCACAACATTCGTGTCGCTGTCGAAGTTCATATCCCAAACCGATTCGGCGATCATCGTCCGGGATAGCACTTCGCCCGCGCGCCGCGCCAGCAGCGTCAGGAGGAGAAACTCCTTGGAAGTCAAATCAATCTTCTGCCCGGCACGCGTCGCCCGCTGGCGCAGCAGATCGATCTCCAGATCGGCCATGCGCAGTGTCTCTTGCGGACGTGGCGCTGAGCGGCGCAACAGCGAGCGCACCCGGGCGAGGAGTTCGGAGAATGCGAACGGCTTTACCAGGTAGTCGTCGGCGCCCAACTCGAATCCACGGACGCGTTCGTGCACGGCGTCGCGCGCGGTGAGCATCAGAACCAGCGCTTTCCGGCTCGCCTCGCGCAACCGCGCAAGCACCTGCCATCCGTTCAGCACGGGAAGCATCACGTCAAGAACAATAAGGTCGAAATCGACTTCCTGAGCCAAGTGCAGGCCTTCCAGTCCGTCGGCCGCAACGTCGATGACGTAACCGGCCTCGCTGAGTCCTTTCTTGAGAAACATGGCGGTTTTGACTTCGTCTTCGATCACCAGAATCTTCATTTGTCACCCACCTCTGCAATTCCGGATTTGCTATCGGAACCGCTCACTGCGACTCGGCGATAAATAAGAGTCTGAGCTTCGCCATTTGGGCGCTCGCGGATTCTCTCCAGTGTTGCGCCATCTTCAATAAGAGCCCACGTCTCTCTCGATTGAAGAATGCGGACGTCTTCATGTTCCTCAATCGAGAAAACGAGGCTGGAATCTTTCCATACGACCGACGTGTGGAATTCGTCACCGTCCGTTCCAGTCGATACGGAAACTTTTCTATCGGTTGTGTACTTCTGTAACGCATGCCGTGGGTTTTGCGAACCGTGCGATACGGTTGTTTCCACCGCGAGTTGCGGGTCGTGATGCTCGATACGTAGCGTGACATCGCCGTTGCGTTTTGGCAGGCAGCGATTGTTGTCCTGCTTCCACTGGCCCGAGAAATCGGGTGCCGTCTGCGCCCACGCAGTGGCCGTTATCGCCGAGAGGACGAAGGCGTTCAGTAAAATTCGCACGCTGGTGATTGTCAATTTCTTCCCGGTCTTTTTCATTCGCGTCCAATCCTGATCAACGCGGCGGCTTCTCCCACCGCCGCGTCGAGTCTGTTGGTCAGTCTCAGAATTCAAGCCGCAGCGCGAACTGCATCTCGCGCGGTGTTCCCGATCCCACTGGGGAGATAGGCGATACGCTCGTGTTCACCGTATTGACGATGCTGCCAAACCCCGTTGGGCAGCCTGTAGGATTTGAAGATGAAAGGTTACACGTAGCTTGCGGTTGACCCAACTGCGGGTGATTGAAGATGTTATAGAACTCCGCACGGAATTCCAACTGCGCGCGCTCCGTCAATATAAACGTCTTGCAGGAGCCCATATCAATCTGCCAGGTGCCCGGCCCGCGAAGCAGGTCGCGCGGTGCGTTGCCGTACCATTTGGTCGCGGTAATGACCGGGGTAGTGAACGCCGCTGGATTGATCCACTCTGCCACAGTTCTTCCTCCCGGCGGAGTCAGCGAGACGCCGGGAACCAAGTCAGGACGCTGCGTACCGGAATTCCCATCCGGTGCGGTGTAGCTCGTGGGCATCAGCACATTGACCGGGAATCCCGTGCGAGCCAATGCGGTCGCCGTCAGTTGCCAGTTGCCTCCAATGGCGCTGACAATCCCATGTTGGTTCAGCATAGGCTTGCCCAGACCAAAGGGGAGCTGATAAACCGCGTTGCCATTGACCACATGGCGAGCGTCCCAGGCGCCGCTGGCGGTATCACAAGCTTGACAAAACGCATCCTGCGGATCCACTTCGTCACCATCGCCGCTGCCGTTGGATCCGTTGTCGATCTCGTGCGACCACGAGTAATTGACCGCCACCAGAAGGCCCCAAGTGTACGGCCGCCGCACTGCTACGGAGAGAGCATTGTACTCGCTCATGCCGACTGAGCCGCGCCAGCCGATGGCGGGAGCGAAGGCCGGATATTGCGCACCCCCCGTGGCCGGGTTGATCAGGTTCACCACGCTGGTTTCGAGCAAATGTACGCCGTGGCTTCCCAGATAGGAGACCGTGCCCACAAAGTTTGCAGTCAGTTCCCGTTGCGCCGAGAAGCTCCACTGCTCAACATACGAGTCCTTGCGGTTCCGTTGTTCGCCATTCGGTGAGAGGGTTCCGGCGCCGAATCCGCAGTTGCTGCTTCCGGTGACGACGATTGGGCCTGGGCAGTTGCTTGTTCCGGAATCACCGTTGATTCCGATATAGGAAAGCGGTGACTTGGAACTGCCTGTCGCCGCATAGGAAGGCACCTCGTTCTTTGCGGGCAGATTCTGATCGTCCAACTGTCCGTCTTCGTGATACATGCCAAATCCCGCACGAACCACCGTCTTGCTACCCTTGTCAGGCGTCCAGGCCAAACCCACGCGCGGATCGACGTCGCCGTAGTTCTGCTGGCCGAAGCTGACACCAACGCCGCAAAATCCCTGCACCCCGCAGGTGGCAAAGTCGAATGGGTTGGCCAACCCATTGGCCTCGTGGAAGAGATCGAAGACGGTGTATCGCAGGCCTAGGTTCAAGGCGAGATTCTGCCGTACTTTGTACTCATCCTGCGCGTAAACAGAGTAATCGTTCTTGCGCAAGTGGTTGACCGGCAAAGCGCCGGTTAGGCTGGCTTTCTTCACTATATTGTCTGCGAGATTCTCCACCGTGGAAAACGTAATCTTTCCGTGTTGCCCGTATTCCTGATTCATTTGAATGCGTCGGAACTCCACGCCGGCTTTCACTGTTTGTCCTCGATGGGTCCAAGTCAGGTTGTCAAGCCCCGAAAACGAGTTGCCTGCGTAAATGCTGGTGTAGTTATAGTTCTCAGTGACAAATCCCGGCCCAGGCCCTCCCGAAATTGCAACCTGATAGGTGATCCCGGAGTCACTGTAGTTGTACTGGTTGTTGGTGGAGCGATTAAAGCCTGCCATGGCCTCGTTCACGAGATGAGGATTGAAAACATGCAACAACTCGAGAGCGCCATTGACCGGCGCGGAGACCTTCTGCTGCAAGTCAGTCGCTGAAGCCGAAAGCGGCTGTGTATTGACCGACCGGTCGTAGTTGAAGCGCATAAAGCCCGTGGTCTTCTCTGAGAAGTGCCGGTCGAGGCGCAGCATCGCCGAGCTTTCGTTGACCACTTGAGTGCAGTAGCAGGTGACTAGGTCATAGTATGCGGAGTCCGGATCGCCTGGGTCGTTGGCTGACGTCCAAGGTGTCACAATTGTTTTTGGACTGACTCCGGGGAACGCGTTGATGATCCCGTAAACCGGCGAGGAGGTCGGAACTGTGGCAATGAGCGCCGCGCTCGGCACGTCGCCGCTCACCGGGTAGCCCCAGTTCTGCCGATAGGCTTCCGAAGCAAGGAAGAAAAACATCTTGTCGCGCACGATGGGACCGCCCAGCGATCCGCCGAACTGATTCAGACGAAGCGGCTGTTTAGGTTCCGGCTGCTGACCTTCGCCGTTAGAGGCCCAGATAAGCGTGGAGGCCCAGGTAGGCAGCGGCGCGTCAAAGAAATCGTTGCGCAAGTACTCGAAGGCGCGGCCATGGAACTTGTTAGCGCCAGAAGGCGAGGTAACGTTCAATTGGGCGCCGCCTGTCGCGCCTTCCTCGGCGGTTGCCATCAGCGTGTCTACGCGAAATTCCTGGATCGCGTCCAGCGGAATGGCGAGCCGCACCCACTGGCGCTGTGTCTGATTCACGATGTTGGTGGCATCAACGCCGTCGTAGGTAAAGTTGCTGTCGTCGAGGCCCCGTCCGGCGAAGCGAACCGTCCGCTGGTTGCTACCACCAGTGTCAATGGCACCGGGGATAAAGGCCGTCAGCGCCGACCAGTCGCGGCCATTGAGTGGCAATTCATCCGCCTGCGTTCTCTCCACCAGGCCGGTCACCGCGCTGGTGTTGCGGTCCATCAGCGCTGAGGCAGCTGAAATCTCCACGCGCTCCTCGCCGCCCGATACCTGCAGCGTCACATCGAGAGTGCGCGTTCTTCCGATCACCTGTTCGACGTTAACGAACGTCAAAGTCTTGAAGCCTGGATGATCGAACGTGATGGTATAACTGCCCACCGGAAGCTTCGGAATGTCGTATCTTCCATCTTCGTACGACGCGGCTTCTCGTCGCAGTTGCGTCGAGTTCTGCACTGCGGTGATGTGTGTCTGCCCCAGCAGACTTCCGGAGGCATCGGTGATTGTACCGGTAAGCCCGCTTCGATCCACCTGTGCAGCGCAGAGGCTGGTAAGGAAACACAACGCGCTGAGTCCGATCGAAACGCGAAGGCGTCGAAACGCGGCAGAACTTCCAGCGAATGGACCTTGCTTTTCCTTGGCACGCATGGCTTTCTCCAAAAGGAGACAACAGTTAGGTGAGCAAATTAAGAGATTCCGCGGCATGAAGCGCGCTCGTTGTACGCATCGGAATCGCAATCCTGATGTTCAAGTTGTGACGGTCGGAAACTTGCATCCATCTTCCCGGCTGCGGGCGGAGAACCTCGTCGGCTTATACCGCAGCGGGCTTTCAAACGTTACCGGTTGTGCGAGATTAGATCATGCTCAACGATGTCCGCGCACTAGCGCGACCACTATAGCAGAACCAGAAAAGATGTATCCCGGAACCAGTACACCCAAGTAGACGCGACCAACAGAGAGCGGCGACCTTCTACGATGCGAGTCACGCTACAGGTTCGCTGGTTTTGCTCTAAGGACGCCTCGAATCCGTTCAATGAAAATTTTGTAATGCGGTTTTGTTATATGCGGATCATTCCTTTGTTAAGGTTCGATCAAATGTCGATTTCGGTGATTCCGACCATTTGTCGAACGCGAGGATCGTTCATAACCGATGATGTTGCGGTTCTTAGCGGGGATAGGAAGCTCGGCTGCGGAACGATAGTCTCACTGCACGTTCACGATACCGTAACGGAATGACAAAACTGTAATCCTCGCGTCATCCTGGCGTCCTTTTCCCTACCTAGACTTGGACCGTTGGCGCGGCTCTCCCGGCGCGCCATCTCCCGCAATCGAAGAGAAAGCATCAGCTTGTCTCATGTCTAGTTCCCGGGTTCAAGATGCATGGCCGATTCCGGGCTCCGTGACGAAACCCCCAAGGAGAAGAATCCATGTTGCGAAAGATGTCTCAAAAAAACTCTTGGATCAACCGCTTGCGTCTGGTCGTCGGCCTGCTGGTGACGGGGCTGAGCGTTCCGGCGCTCACACAGTCCGTTCCGTTTCCGACCTACCAGGTTGGCCCTCAAACGAACGGCACTTTTGTCGCTAGCGACGGCACGATCCTCACCCCCGCCGGCACACAGGTCAATCTCGGCATCCGGGTCCGCGCCAAGGCCATCGCTCTGAATCCCATCGGCAATCACACCGCCGCTGTCCTTGTCATGGGTACGTCGGGGTCCAATGGTAAAGCCGTCGAGGTCTTCAACACCCAAACCGGCGCCGTCCTGCAGAACTACGAACCGGCGATCGGGGGCAAAGATCCAGACGGCAGTAACCTCGGCATCACTTATACGCCGGACGGCAAGTATCTGCTGTTCAGCCAGGACGGCAATTCCTTCGATGGCAGCTTCAAACAGGGAGGCTTTGTTGGCATCGCCAGCGTCAGTCCGTCGACAGGCTTGCTCTCAGACTACGCCCACGTCAGCGTTCCGATGGACGTCAACGCCACCGACGATCTAACCACTGTCACCTGCTTCCCGAACAGTCCTGGGGGAACCAACGGCAGCTTCCTCATCCCGTGCGGCTACTCCGTTTCGATTTTCTCAAATGAAGTATTGACTTCCTATCCCACGGGCATTGCTGTCTCGTCGGATGCCAAGACCGCTTACGTCGTGCTGGACAACAACAATACACTGACCAAGATCGACCTGAGTGCGTCTACACCGGTAGAGGGCCCGGAGGTGCGTGTCGGCAACGTCCCGCACAGCGTCGTAATCTCGCCGGATGGCAAGACCGCCTATGTCTCTAACGAGGCCGGCCGGATCGCCAAAGAGAAGGACTTCCAGGGATACTCCAATGGGACTCCAGTCGTCGCCGCGTTTCCGACCGGCTCCACCTCCACCGGCACCGTTTCCGTAGTCGACCTGGCGTCGTTCAAGGTCACTGGCAGTATCGAAACCGGCCTTCACCCGACCGGTATGGCCTTCTGGGGCAAGAGGCTGCTGGTTGCCAATGCCTATAGCGACAACCTCTCCGTGATCGACACTTCCAACAACAAGGAGGAGCGAAAGATCAACCTTGGGCTGCCGATCGGAGTACCCGGGGAAGGCCCGGCTTACGGCGCGGGCCCGAACTCGATCGCCGTCGATGAAAAGAACAACATTGCCTACGTCGCGCTCTACAACGCCAACGCGATCGCTGTGGTCGACCTCAATAACTGGGGATGGAATCCCGTTCTGGGGCTGATCCCGGTCGGCTATGCGCCGTCCTCGGTTGTGCTGGACACAGCGGACAAAGCCCTCCTGATTGCCAACGACAAGGGCTGGGGGAGCACGGGCAATCCGAATCCCTTCGCCGGGACCGTGCCCGACGCGCCGCTGACGGCAAATTCGACTACGTCCGAATTTGGTGTGACCGGCCTCGAAACCCACCAGGACCTTGGCACTGTCAGCATCGTTCCCGTGCCGAGTTCATTCGCTTTGTGGTCGCTGACAGACCAAGTCTTCCAGAATAACCACTGGGATCTGGAGGAAAATATTTTCTCGGCCGCAGGGGGCAACCGCCATGCCAAGCCGCTCGCGATTCCAAACAGGATAGGCGACCCGTCCAAGATCAAGCACGTCTTCCTGATCATTCGAGAAAATCGAACCTACGACCAGATCCTGGGCGACGTGTCCGCCGGCAATGGCGACGCCTCCCTGGCAGTCTTCGGCGACAACGCAACCTACGGCTCCGTCACCCCCAACGCGCACGAACTGGTGAAACGCTTCCCGCTCTTCGATAACTTCTACGATCCAAGCCGGCAGTCGGCCGACGGTCACAACTGGATCGTTCAGGCCATGGCGCCTTACAGCGACGACATCCAGTCGCCTGATTGGCTCCGCGACTATCCCTCCAACGGCGGCGATGCAATTGCCTACCAGAAGAAGGGCCACCTGTGGGATCAGGCCGCAAAGCAAGGTGTCTCGTTCAAGAACTACGGCGAGTATATCGAATACAACACATTCAACCCGCCACAGGGTTGCACCCCGAATAACCTTTATACCGGTACCACGCCGCCCACTCCATTACCGTTCATTTTTTCAGGCAGCTGCGAGCCGCTCTGGATCGACTTCTACAACGACACCTTGGCTTACGAGTCAGGCAAAGAGAAGCAGCTCTACAACTACAACACGGTCGCCTCGCACTCCCCGCTCCCCAACCTGATCAACAACACGGTTCAGAACTACCCGCAGTTCGATCTGGGCATTCCCGACCAGTTCCGCTTCGACATCTGGAATGAGGATTTCGAGAAGGACGTGGCATCCGGTACAGTGCCGCAGTTGGAGATGATTTGGATTAGCTCTGACCACACCGGAGGCCCGCCGACCGCGCAGGCCATGCAGGCCGATAACGACCTGGCCCTTGGCCGCTTTGTCGACGCCATCAGCCACAGCTCCGTCTGGAAGGATTCGGCGATCTTCATCGAGGAAGACGACGCGCAGACAGGCGTCGACCACGTCGACGGTCATCGAAGCCCGGGCTACATCGTCAGCCCATACGTCCTGCAGGGCGGAATTACTGACAGCACCTTCTACACGCAGGTCAACCTGACCCGCACGATCGAGCAGATTCTCGGTCTAACGCCGATGAACCAGTTCGACCTGTGGGCCTCGCCGATGCGGACGGCCTTCGTCGACGACCCGCCTGCGGACAACTTCAAGCCGTGGACGCACGTGCCGAACGGGATCCCGCTGACTACAGGCGTTAACCAGACTCCGACTCAGACCGCCATACCGGGCGCGAGCGCTTCGCTTGCGGTCAAGCCTCAGACCATCGTGGCCGAGAGCCCTGCGATTAAGGCACTGCGGGCTGGCTGGATGAACAAAAAGACGCAGATCTTCGCCGACAAATATCAAAAGCCGGACTCCGAAGATCCGAACACTGTCAACCACCTGATCTGGTACGAGGCCACCAACTTCACGCGCCCCTTCCCCGGCGAGAAAAAGGTTCTCCCCGCGAGCGCGTTCAACCGCAAGGCGCCCGCCGCCAGCGCTGTCCTGGACGACTAATATTCGTCCCAACCACAGCTGCCC
>Ga0182013_10009187_pt1 | contig 10442 bp, 8 predicted proteins | sample 612S2MmetaG_FD_120487 | JGI IMG/M metagenome (GOLD analysis project Ga0182013, IMG submission 120487) | Permafrost microbial communities from Stordalen Mire, Sweden - 612S2M metaG | ecosystem: Environmental > Terrestrial > Soil > Wetlands > Permafrost | place: Sweden: Stordalen | collected...
ACTCTCGCGCGCCAGCATAATCTCGCGTCCCGATGGGCTCGTCTTGGTGATTTTCACTGCCCCCGACCCGAGCACCCACAGCCCCGCGCAGGGGTCGCCTTCATAGAACAAAGCGGCGCCGGGGCCAAATTGGTGCGGCGTCGCGAGCGCCGCCAGTTGGTCGCGATCGGCGGGATCAAGCGTCCAGAACAGCGGCGTCTTGGTGAATGTCTCGCGCCGGATCGCGAGGAGGGTCGCGGAGGATGGCAATGGCAATTGGCTCCCAATTTACCGCATGCGAACAGTGCGCCTCAATCTGCCCCAGTGGCGCAATTCGCCACGGCTTCCGCCGCCATTGGATCGATCCGCTGCTGTTTATCGAACGCTTGCTGCTCGCCAGCGAGCCGCATTGCGCGTTACGCTGCCCCATGGAAGCGATCGCGCCGGCGTCAGTAAGACCAAGATCGCCCGCGGTCTGCGGGTCCCCTTTCCCCTCGCTCCCACTTCGCCAGCGTGCTCGGGTCCACACCGAGATCTAGCGCCGCCTCTTTCTGCGAGAGGCCCATCGCTGTTCGATGCCGGACGAGCCGCTCGCCCCAGTCGCTTGCCGTCGGCAGAGGGTTGTAACCGAGGAACCGGATGATGGCGGGCATGTACCTAATCTCTGGCGCGGCCGCGTTGGCCTCCCAATTGAAGACGCTCGTCGTGTCCACTCCGATCCGTTCGGCGACATCCTTTTGGAGCATCTTCAATCCGAGGCGACTTCTCCGGATGACGGCCACGCGCGTTGCGACCGGTGAACCGCGCGGACCAAGTGCAGAGCGAACGCATGTCCGAAAAGGTCGTCTGGCAGCACCTGCAGCCATATGCGGCGGCGGCGGGCGTACCCGGAATCGCCCCACATGACTTGAGGCGCAGTTGCGCGAAGATGTGCCGTGGCGCAGGTGGCGAGCTTGAGCAGATCCAGTTGCTGCTCGGCCATTCGTCGGTTCAGACCACCGAGCGATACCTCGGCGCGAAGCAGGATCTCGTTCATGCGCAGAACGATGGCATTCGGCTGAGAGTGGCGCAATAAAGCAATCGCCACCGCCAGCGCCGTGCGGATTTCAGAGCGCGGGCAGAGAAAGCCGGGCGTGTACTGCCGGGAGTCCGAAGGCGCGGGCGGTGTCCGCCGCACACCCCGCGCAATTCCAGTGAATTACGGGCGATAATTGTGGATTGACTGAACACGAGCATATCGAGACGTTCTTTACGGATCTCCGGGACACGCATGTCAGCGGGGTAGGCGTAAAAGAGACCTCCTATTATCCGTACCTCTCGAATCTGCTGAACACGATCGGCAAGAAGCTTAAGCCGCGCGTTCGCTGCATTATCCATCCGCACAGCATCGGCGCGGGCCTGCCGGATGGAGCCCTGATAACGACCGATCAGAAATCCTCGGCAGACGATCCGCTGTCCGAGGGGCTTATCCCGTCGCGCGGCGTCATTGAAATCAAATCGCCCGATGAGGAAGCGCAGGAAACCGCCAGCAACGAGCAGGTGACGAAGTACCTCAGCAAATACGGCCTCGTGCTCGTGACCAATCTGCGGCAGTTCGTCATTATGGCGCGCGTCAACGGCCAACCGAGGCAACTGGAGGCGTTCACGCTTGCGCCCTCCGAGAAGGCTTTCTGGAAGGCCGTCGCCAATCCCAAGAAGCTGACGGAATCGCTGGGCGCGTCTTTTCATGAATATCTCGTGCGGGTTTTGCTTCAGGCCGCGCCGCTGACCAGCCCCAAGGAAGTGGCATGGTTTCTGGCATCCTACGCCCGTGACGCCAAGGCCCGCATGGAGGGGAAGGCTGACCTTCCTGGCCTTGCCAGCTTACGCTCGTCCCTGGAGGAAGCCCTTGGGCTCAAGTTTACCGGGAAGGAGGGCGAGCACTTCTTCCGCTCTTCGCTGGTGCAGACGCTCTTCTATGGGGTGTTTTCGGCGTGGGTGCTATGGTGCAAGCGTCCTGCGACCGGCACCAAGGACAAATTCAATTGGCACGAAGCGGCCTGGTCGCTGCACGTGCCGATGATTCGGACCCTTTTCGAGCAACTGGCAACGCCCTCGAAGCTTCAGGCACTAGGGCTGGAGGAAGTGCTGGACTGGACGCAAACGGCGCTCAACCGTGTGGACCGTGCGGCGTTTTTCTCCAATTTCGAGGAACATCATGCCGTGCAGTATTTCTATGAGCCCTTCCTGGCCGCTTACGACCCGGTGTTGCGCAAGAGGCTGGGCGTCTGGTTTACGCCGCCGGAGATTGTCCGGTACATGGTTGCTCGCATCGACCGCGTATTGCGGGACCAGTTGAACGTCCCGGACGGATTCGCCGACCCCAATGTGTTCGTGCTCGATCCGTGCTGCGGGACCGGCGCATTTCTCGTCGAAGTGCTGCGTCACATTGAGACAACGCTGAAGGCTGACGGCGGCGACGCTCTGACTGCGGAAGACGTGAAGACCGCCGCGATGGAGCGTGTTTTTGGATTCGAGCTTCTGCCCGCCCCTTTTGTCGTCTCTCACCTTCAGCTTGGCTTGCTTCTGCAAAACATGGGAGCGCCGCTGTCGGAGAAGCTCCACGAGCGCGTAGGAGTTTACCTCACCAACGCGCTGACCGGCTGGAATCCGCCCAAGGGACCGAAGCAGAAAATCATTCCCGAGCTGGAAGACGAGCGAAACGCGGCGGAACTGGTCAAACGCGACAAGACCATCCTGGTCGTGCTTGGAAATCCGCCCTATTATGCCTTTGCCGGTGTCAGTCCCGAAGAAGAGCAGGGCCTTGTCGAACCTTACAAGGAGGGTTTGTCATCGGAATGGAACATCCGTAAATACAATCTCGACGAGCTGTACGTGCGTTTTCTCCGCCTGGCCGAGCGGCGCATAGCGGAGATGACCGGACGCGGGATTGTCTGCTACATCTCCAGCTATTCCTACTTGAGCGATCCGTCCTTCGTGGTGGTTCGCAAGCGGTTTTGCGGAGAGTTTGACTATGCCTGGATAGACTGCCTCAACGGAGACAGCCGGGAAACGGGAAAGCTTACGCCGTCCGGCCAGCCGGACCCGAGCGTCTTTTCCACCGAGTACAACCGCGAGGGCATCCGGCTTGGCACGTCGATCGGCCTGTTTGCCAAGACCGGAGCGGCGAAGCCTCAGGCCCTCGTCAGATACCGTGAATTCTGGGGAGCTGATAAGCGCGCGCTTCTTCTGAAGACGCTCGATGAGGGAGCAGACTTTGACTCGCAGTACGAACAGGTCGAACCAGTAGCGGATAACCGATTCTCCTTCCGACCGTCAAAGACCGAAGTCAACTATGCTGACTGGCCATTTGTTGTCGAACTTGCGGAGGAGGAGCCGATCAGCGGCCTTCAGGAGATGCGCAGAGGTGCCCTCATGGCGCATGCGCGCGAACCGCTTGAAGAACTCATGACGCAATATTTTGACACGGGGGTAGACTGGGCCACTTTTGCGGTAGGCGGCACGAGCCTTGCGAAGAAGGCAGGGGGATTTGATCCCGTTTCGACGCGCGCTCGTCTTCAAAACTCTGAAGCCTACGACGAGACGCGGTTGAAGCGTTACGCGCTATACCCCTTCGATGATCGCTGGTGTTACTACAGCAGCGTTCCCTTGCTGTGGAACAGGCCAAGGCCCGAACTCGTTTCGCAACGCGCCGACGAGGAATCCTTTCTGATTGTGCGGCGCTTCGCGGAGCGTCCGAAAGAGGGCCGTCCTGCAGTCTTCACCTCCGCCTTGCCGGACTATCATCTGCTGCGACCGAATGCCGTTGCTATTCCGCTCCGGCTTGGCACGGCCCCTGCCGATGTATCCCCACAAACGACCGGGCAGGGGAGCATCTTTGAGCATCTGCACGATTCCAAGCACACCAGCGCCAATCTTTCTCAGGCAGCGAGGGCCTATCTTGCAGCGCTGACGAAGCTGAACCCCGATCTGAACGAAGAGCTGAGCCGCGCCATCTGGTTTCACGCTCTCGCCATCCTCTATGCGCCGCTGTATCTTTCCGAGCATGCCACCTCCGTTCGCGCGGACTGGCCGCGCATTCCGTTACCTGCGTCCTTGTCAGCTCTTCAGCATTCGGCACAACTGGGGGCCAACATCGCGCAATTGCTCGACGTGGAGAAGCCAGTGCTGGGCGTTACAACCGGCAAGCTCAGAAAAGAACTGAACCCGCTTGGCAGAATCACCGGCCCAAAGGGTTTGAGCCTTACGATCAGCGCGGGCTGGGGTCATGCCCACAAAGAGAAACAGATCGTGATGCCGGGCCGCGGCCTGGAAAAGAAGCGCGACGTTACGGACGAGGAGAAAATTGCAATACGGGAGGGTGCCGCAGAGCTGGGGACTTCCGCCGAGGATGTGCTGACGCTGTGGGGCGAGGGCGCTCTGGACATCTATCTGAACAACGAAACGTTCTGGGGCAACGTGCCGGAGTCCGTCTGGGAATACACTATCGGCGGCTACCAGGTGCTCAAGAAGTGGCTCAGCTATCGCGAGCGTGACGTGCTCGGCCGGGACATCACGAGAGAAGAGGCGCGAGAATTCACGCACATCGTGCGTCGCATCGCTGCCCTTATCCTGTTGGAGCCAGACCTTGACAAGAACTATGCCGCGGCCAAGGCTGATTTTCACGTGTGGCAACAACAGGCCGATACTTCCGTCTCTCTCGCGCCAGAATAGCGGACCAGGATTCGTTCGCGGCCACCGTGTTGCTGCTGGTGTTTAGAAGACATTTAGTTGGCACGCCGGCACGAGCCCGTTATTCCGCCATGTCGGAAATTAACGCAAGGCTTACGGGGGCCCAAGGAGGCGCCGCCATTCGCGCACGGTTGGCCACGTTCCGCTCGGACGCGGCGGGATGGCTCGTCCTGCCGGGCTGGGTCGCCGTCGCAACGTCTGGCGCTTGCTCACGCCCAAAACGCCGAGGCAGTAAAATGTTCTTAGCTGCCTAGCCCGGCCAGGCGACAAGCCGGATTCCCTGTCCGGTTGGCGGCATTTTCATATTCAGGGAATCGCCGACCGATGCCCGTGAACTCTGTCTAGCTTGGCCCAGAGGGAGGTAGGATGGCACACCAATACTGCCACTTCCCGATCGGCCAGACCGGGCGTCTCTAGTAAGGAGAATGCTGTCCTGCGTGCCTGTCAGGCCGGCATAAGCGGAAGGGAGAAGTGAATGAGTCCAGACAAGGCTGCCGTGCTGTTCGATCAACTCGCGAAGACTCCCCGCCAGGGGCATGATGCCGAATGGTTGCGCTTTGTTGGTGAAGTCCTGAATTTGCCGGCATGCTACGTGCCGGCAGCCCAGGAGATTCTTCGGCAGGGTGCGTGGCGACGACATACCGGCAGAGGGCAAAACCCCATCGGCTACGTCAAGACGGCGACAGAGCGTGAAGGGCTGAAGATGGGCCTCGCAACGCATCGTCACGACCGCACCGAGCCGCGGGTGCCTACCAAAGATCAGCCGCAGAAGAGAGTACTCGAGAGTCGGATGGATGAGCTTTGTTTTGATCGTGTGGAGAAGCGGCAAGGCCGCGTACCCTTGGCTGTTCCGGATGAAGTGAAATACAGCGATCACATCGATCAGCTACAGGGTGCCGGTATAGATTGGATGCCAATAAAGACCAGCCGCGGAACATGGCACCAGGGTAGCGGGGAACTGGCAGATGATTATTCTCATCGCGAGATTCCCGTTTGGTTGCAGCGCGACGATGAATACGATGCCGTCAATTGGGAAACGGTGGCGAAGTATGCGGCGCTAAAGCCGCGCCTAGTGCCTTCCCTCGCTAAGGCGCTGCGGCTACGGCTCGAAGAAAAAATAGGTCGTCCCGCGGCGATGAGGGCAGCATCAAGCCCAAAGGAAGCACGTGAGATTGGGGCGGCCTGGAAATGGATCGATCGATATACGGAAACAAGGATAGCGCCCCTTTTCCAGTTGTCGGCGCCTCCGCCTCCTCGCGGAAAGGCAGCGGTCAGGGGTGGGTTCATTCCACCAGCGCAGGCCCTGCGTTCAGTGCTGAATGCTCACCTGCCCCGGCCGGCCATATGAGGCGCTTCTTGTGGCCAGGAACTCCAAAAACCGTATACGCTGTCGATCAAAATGGATGAGATTTGCCTGCATTGGGGCCTGCGCCGCGATACTGTTCGACTCTCATGGAATCGGCGCCGACTTATGTTGTTTTGCGGCGTAGAGGGAATCGAGCAGGAAGGTCTCGAGATTGAAGCGGTTACGATAGGCGAGGCCATGAAGGTTTTGCGATCGCTGGTATTGCATCAATTACACCCAGAATGCGCCCAATAAATGTTTTTGTTTCAATGGGTTGAAACAAAATGTCCCAAAATCGACTAGCGGATCGTATAGGTGATGTAGAAGGCTGCACCGGGAGGCCCCGAAGCGAGGCCCTTCGCGTGATGCCGCTAAAGTAGCCGGACTGTCGAGGCTCTGGCGTGTTCCACGAGAACCACAATTTCCAACACAAAGAGTTTGTTCTATAGGCACTAGGTCGTTGACCGCTTAGAACAGTTCTTCTCGTAACCAAAGTTGCGACGAGCAGCCTTGCGGTCAAATTTCCAGTTGATCGTGGTGCGGGCGCGATTCATCCGGCGATTCCAGGCTCGGCTTTCCCGGCGCAGAGTCTTTAGGTCAGGGATTCTTCTGGTACCGAGGCATTGCCGCGAGAACATGCCGATTCCGATTTCGGCTTGATTGAGCCAACTTCCGTGAGTGGGGGTGTAGTGAATGGTGAATCGGTCCCAGATCTCACCGCCGATCTCCTTGCCATAGAGAACGGTCAGGGACTTGCGGCGGTGGGTATTTAGGTTGTCCAGCACCAGGTGGATGGTCTCAGCTTCCGGGTACTGCATGGCCAAGCGGAAGGTTACCTGCGCGAACTGAAACGCCGAACGGTCCGGCGTGGCGAATGTGAAATGCCGGCCCGCTTTGGGCTCTACGGCGCAGAAAACATTGGCCGTGCCACGGCGCTCGTATTCGCTATTGCGCCTCGCTTCACGCCCCGGCACGGCCCGAGAGGCCGGACGGACGTCGGCGTGCAACGTGACTGGCTTCTCAACGTTCCTCTCGGGGGGAAAACTCCCGGCGAAGAGATTCGCGAGTAGAACAACAATCGCATTCACCACCTCGTAAGCTTGCGGCCGCTTGCTTGGCACGCAAGACTTCTTCCCCGACCGCCATGAACACTGGCAATGATCAGAATGAGCTCGCTACGCGCGCGGCCATCGAACTGCGCGCCGGTCGCGCACTGATGGACGCGGAATGGGCGGCGATGCGCGCCAGGCTTCTGGAATTCGCGGGCATCCTGCGTGACTGGGACCGAAAGACGACCGCGTCTCAAAAAGGTAATGTTGAGGTGCTATGTCAGCGAGAACCTTAACTGTCGCGCCAGCCTTCAAAGACAGATCGCCTGCGCGCGCCATCCGAGTTGTGCTGTACGCGAGGGTGTCGAGCAAGGATCAGGAGAAGGAGGGCTATTCCATTCCTGCACAGCAACGCTTGCTGCGGGAGTACGCACTCCAACACGGCACAATCGTTGCTGAGGAATTCGTGGATGTGGAGACCGCGAAGCAGTCCGGCAGAACCGCATTCACGGCAATGCTGGAGTACCTAAAACGACACCATGCGACCTGCCGCACGATCCTGGTGGAGAAGACCGACCGGCTCTACCGGAACCTGAGGGACTGGGTGACGCTCGACGGTCTCGATCTTGAGATCCACTTCGTGAAGGAGAACTGGATAGTCTCGCCGAACTCCCGGTCATCGGAGAAGCTCATGCACGGCATGAAAGTTCTGATGGCCAAGAACTACATCGACAACCTCTCCGAGGAGACCGTCAAGGGAATGACCGAGAAGGCGCGCGGCGGCATGTACCCGAGCTACGCTCCGGTGGGGTACCGAAACGTTGACGGTGCCGATGGCAAGCGAATCATCGTGCCTGATCCAGACGCGGCTTCAGTGATAACGGAACTGTTTGGACGATTTACTGAAGGGCGCCATTCGCTGAAGGCTCTGGTGAAGGAAATCAACGCTGAGGGCCTCAAGCTGCGTGGCCGCAAGCTCTACAGCAGTGTTGTTCACCAAATTCTCAGAAAGCGCCTGTACACCGGCGATTTCGATTGGGGCGGCTCCACGTACACGGGCACTCACGAGCCGCTGGTGACCCGTGAATGTTGGCAGCGCGTCCAGGAGTTGCTGGATGCTCGCGCCGAGAACAAGATTCGCAAAGTGAAGCATGACTTCGCGTACACCGGGCTGGTCCGCTGCGGCCACTGCGGCTGCATGCTTGTTGGCGAGTTGAAAAAGGGAAAGTACGTGTACTACCACTGCACCGGCAACCGGGGCAAATGCACTGAGCCGTACACGCGCCAGGAAGTCCTCATTCGCGAGTTCGCCAACGTCCTGCAGGAACTGGTCATTCCGCAGCCCATCCTCGAATGGCTCGGTGACGCTGTGCTCACCTCCGACCAGACCGAGCAGGCGGCCCGCGCGCAGGCCATCAAGAAGTTGCAGGCCCGGTACGACCAAATCCAAGCGCGCATCGAGACGATGTACCTGGACAAGCTCGACGGGCGGATCACCCAGGAGTTTTTCGACAAGCAATCGGCTGCTTGGCGTTGCGAGCAGGAAGGGCTGCAGCGCAAGATCCAGGATATCCAGAAGGCCACGCCGGCCCCAATCGATCAGGCCGTTGACACGCTACGGCTGATGAGCCGGGCGAGCGAGTTGTTCCTGCAGCAGCCCGCCGCCGAGCAGCGCCGGTTGCTCCAGGTGGTTGTCGAAAAAGCCGCGTGGCAGGACGGGGCGTTGCGGACGACCCTGTTCGAACCGTTCGAAATCTTGCGCCATTCGAACCAGGAAAGTTATAGAAAAGAAAAGGAAAATGGCGGGTCAGGACGCGACTTGGGAATTTGGCTCCCCAAAAACTACGGTTTCAAACCACCTCTCCACTTTATAAGTTATTGATTCTACGTGGGCAGTCATTCTCACCATGCAAATCGATATTGGGTTCGGAGACACCATCACGCCCCCGCCGGTCGAGACACCGTTTCCAACGATCCTCAATGGGCCAGCGCCGTTGCTGCTCACATATCCTAAGGAGACCGTGGTCGCTGAGAAGTTTGAAGCAATGATAAAGCTCGGCATGGCGAACAGCCGGATGAAGGACTTCCACGATCTGCGCGCCCTGTCTGAGCTTTTCCCGTTCGATGGACAGCTTCTCGCCGAAGCAATTGTGCGGACGTTTGAACGACGGAAGACTGCACTTCCCACCATCGCAGAGTCGCCGCGAGCGTTCACCGCCGAATTCTATGAAGACGAATCAAAGCAGCGCCAGTGGGCCGCGTTCAACACCAAGAACCGGCTCTACATTGAGGCGGTCCCCCTGAAACGTGTTGTGACCGACATCGAGCGATTCCTCATGCCGCTCCTGACCCGGTTGATAACCGAGGGGCAGCGAAAGAGGTCATGGCCAGCAGGAGGCCCTTGGCAGGATTAGCCAACTCTATAGTCGTCACGAAGCCGGCGTTCTGAGAATAGCCGCCGCCCTCAAGAAGTTCACCGGCGATTTTGCGTAAAGCCAGAATCCATCATGGCGCAATCGGCGTTTCCCGCTACCTGTCTTTGGAGAACTTCGGCTTTCCCGTCATCCCCCTAAACCTGGAAGTTTGGTACAATTTGCATCAACAGTTACGGCTGCTGCGCGACAGCTCGAATGTTCTATGGCCGGATCGCCCCTGCTCAGTGTGCGGGCATCGGTGCAATCGCTAGCCTGCCTGCCTCCATCAGCACTCCCCGCGATAGATGGAATCATGGTCCGGATCATTCCACACGTACCCAAATATGCCCCCAGGTGTCCCTGCCGAAACAGGTGAAGGAAACAAGAGCGCATCTCCGCTACAGAACGGACCCGATCCAGGTCTTCGGCTGAAGACCTGGGGTCGCTCGAAAATCCCCATTCCGGGATGGATCTAGAGTGCATGGTTGGATTGCGATCCATATCACTCTGCTTCGCTCAAACAGTTCCTTCTACCGGACGATGCTCAACGGAAACGCCGGCTTCGGCCAAAATGAGATATGTCAGCGCATTGAGATAACGGTCATCGGTTTTCGCTCCAGTGACTACCTGGCGCCAATAAAGCTCCGCCGCACCCAGGTCGTTGAGAATCTCGAAGTCGACATCGGGAGACAGTTCACCACGCGCAATCGCACGCTCGTAGATACTCCTTCCCCGAAGGCGTCTCTCAATCTGCAGACGACTCCGAACTCTCTCCGCCAACGGAGAGTTTCTGGCCATCTCCGCGTGCAGATCGGCGAGGATCTGCCGGACGATGCGGTGGCGAAGAGCGCTGCGCATGGATCGAAGATTCGCCAGGATGTCTTCTCGAAGCGAGCCCGTGTCGGCTACCTGCGTGATGGCCAA
>Ga0182013_10009190_pt1 | contig 10440 bp, 11 predicted proteins | sample 612S2MmetaG_FD_120487 | JGI IMG/M metagenome (GOLD analysis project Ga0182013, IMG submission 120487) | Permafrost microbial communities from Stordalen Mire, Sweden - 612S2M metaG | ecosystem: Environmental > Terrestrial > Soil > Wetlands > Permafrost | place: Sweden: Stordalen | collected...
CATTCGAACTTGCACAACCCGCGAAGCCAATCCAGCCGGTCTTTCCGCCGGCGCTCCAGCAGGGCGGTCGGCCCGATGACGATCCCTTTGGACAGGGGCGCTATGAGCGTTTTGGGATGCGCCGTATGGAAGTCGCCGAACTCCGGCGGGCGAGTGGTCATCCAGATCGAGTATCGGTTCGAATTGTCAACTGCCTCCGCCACCAGCAGGCCGTCGGTTTGAAGCGACGCCTTGGTTACTCCCGCGGAGCGCAGCGCGGTGGTCATGGTGTCCCGCAGATAATGGCGCCGCCGGAAGATTGCCTGGTCGTGCGTCCATTTGATGCGCGCCACCACGTTGTCGAGGGCCATACCGGTGAGGCGCCCCCACCGGAGGAGTTTCGGGGGCTCCTTACCGCTGCCGCCAGGCGCCCCGTAGAGAGGGTTACTCACCGCCAGAGGAGGCGATTCGAAATAACTTCGCCTGATCTGGTATCGAAGGTCGACATCGATAGACCGCAGCGGCTTCGACACGGGCAGCCGCAATGCCAGCAGGCCAAGACGAAACCGCTTGGTGTAATCGATTTCATGTTGAGTCCACTTGGAACTACTAATGCACGCGGACTCAAGGAGCACCACCATGGCCTTATCCGCTAGTTCCTGATTCAGGCGGCGCTGAAAATCGACACCCGGCTCGATGCTGAAGCGATCCAGAAATACTTCGAACCCTTCGTGTGTGAGCCGGTCGAATAGCTGCTCCGCCAACGGCTCGGTCTCCACCCGGCGGTAGCTAATGAATACCCGGTGCTCCTCGGCGGTCAATCCCACGGCGGAGAGAATTGAGGGAACCGCTTCGGTGACGGATTTCGACCAAAAAGAAGCGTTGATCTTTCTCAGGTCGTCGGTAGGCAGCAGGGCGGTGGGGTTGGCGCCGGCGGGAAAGACTGGAATGATCGATTCGGGCGCCGCCGTCTGCCACTGGGAGAACCAGCCCCGGTCGGCAAGGGGCGTAGTCGCGTCGCAAACAATCACGAGCAGTTTCCGGCGGTTGACGTCCGTAAACCAAGCCTCCGCCGTGGGATCCTCACTAGTAACCATCCCACCGCTGCGTGCGTTCGCGGCGAGTCCCGAGGTGAGCAGCACTTCCAGTAACTCGCTGAGCAGATCCTGGGCGCGGTTCCGAGCCTCGGCCGTATCCGCGGGCACGATCAGGATGGCGCCAGGAGTGACTACCGGCACTCCTTCGAACAAGTCGACGGCAAACCTATCTGCGCCGGACTCCGTCCACACGATGAAGGATTCATTCATGGGGCGTAATACGTGACCCTTAAGATTACCGCCAACACGGCGCCGTGAATCAAGAATACCGACGGTCTGAAGAAGGAGATCAACCACATCGCCATCGACGGTTCGGGTTTCATCCAGAAAACGGGCGCCGTTCCTGCCACCGCCTGATCGTACAGGTCCCGAAATGCGCGTTCCAGTTGTAAATAGTAGGCGTCGAGAAGCCAGAACACCAAAGCGGGAACCACCGCAAGGACGGCCGCGCGAGCGTGCGAGTCCTTGCCGGCCGCGAAACCGATTGCCGCGGCCGCCAGCGCCACATTCCAGGATTTCATCTGAAATGAGTTGCCGGCCATTCGCGCGACCGCGGACTGAATGAAGTCGAGATGCTTTTCCGAAGGCATATATCGCCGCCTCCCGGCACTCAAGAAGAGTACATCAAGCCGGTGTCGAAAGCAACAAGTCTGGCACGGCACGAATGCTCGTTAAGATACGACAACGTGTTCCTGACTGGTCGCTCCCTCACGGTCGCGGCTCTGCACCTGAGCCACGAAATCCCCAGATCCATTTCATATATACGCTGGGCCCGGCTCGGAATGAAGCCGCTTGCCGAGCCGCGACCGTAAGGGACCGTAAGGGAGCGGTGGCGGGAACGTATCGGAGTCGAACCGATCAGCGGCTTTGGGGCCGCTCAGTGGTTTTGAAGACCACGCCCACCACCGGATGAAATACGCTCCCGAACTCAGTCTACGTGAATTCGCGGATAACTGGAAAGCAACACGCCACCCTCGATCTCGCCCAGCACCAGCCGCACTTCCCGCTCCAGCCGCGCCGTGTCCACACGCTCGCAGGCCGGCAGGTACGCCGCCAGCTTCCGCAGCCCCTTACGCAATTGCCGCAGCGCCCCGGGCGGATTCCCGCGCTCGTTGTGGTAGATGCCTACCGCCATGTGAATCAGCGACTGCAAAAAGAGCCGCCGCGGACCGCGTTCGGGAGCCCACGCCTCTTCCAGCACTTCATGGCATTCGAAATATTCCCCGCGGTTGAATAGGGCGATGCCGCGTTCCAGTAGCGGGTCCATCGTTACGGCTTCAGCAGGTCGGGAAATTGTTGCTCCAGGGCCCTCAGCTTGGGCATGTCGTTTTGCACAATGTAGGGATCGTTGGGGTTGTGCTGGAGGTAGTGCTGGTGATGGTCCTCCGCCGGGAAAAAGCCCGGCAGCAGCGAGACCGCGGTGGCGATGGGATCGCGAAACACGTGGGCCCGCGCGATCTGCGTAATGTAAGCCTGCGCTACCTGCTTCTGCCCATCGGTGGAATACCAGATCACGGAGCGATATTGCGGCCCGAAGTCCGGCCCCTGGCGATCGATCTGGGTGGGGTCGTGGACCACCGCGAAGAAGACCTGCAGCAGTTTGCCGTACGAGATCTGGGAGGGATCGTAGGTGATCTGCACCGATTCGGCGTGCTTCGTCCGGCCCGATCCTACTCTCTCGTAATGCGCATCCTCCGCCTTCCCGCCGGCGTACCCCGCCACCACCGCGATCACGCCCTTCAGCCGCTCATATACCGCCTCCACGCCCCAGAAGCAGCCGCCGGAGAGCACCGCGGTAGCCACCTTTCCGGCGCCGGGGGACGGCAGATCCGTGGCCGGCGGCGGCACGTTGGCCGCTGTCAAGCACCCCACGCACAACAACACCAATATCGACACCCACAACGTCTTGCAGTACGTCATATTCCCTCCTTCGAAGCCGCCAGATAAATCGCCGCCAGATTTTCGCAGCCCGCGCGGTCGTCCTCGTCGAAACGGCATGGCGACGGGCTGTCCAGATCGAGCACTCCCACCAGTCGGTCCCCGGCTACCAACGGGACCACCAGTTCCGACCGCGATGCCGTATCGCAGGCGATGTGGCCGGGAAACGCGTGGACGTCGGGAACCACCACCGATTGCCTGGCTTGGGCCGCCGTGCCGCACACTCCCCGGCCCAGCGCGATGCGCACGCAGGCCGGCTTGCCCTGGAACGGTCCCAGCACCAGTTCGCTTTCTTTCAGAAAGTAGAAGCCCGCCCAGTTCACGCCGGGCAGGGCATGATAGAGCAGCGCCGCCGTGTTGGCCGCATTGGCGATGGAGTCGCGTTCGCCGGTCAGTAGGCCGCTCAACTGGAGCGCCAGCTCCGCGTAAAATTCAGTTTTGTTGGCCGTCGCCGGCAATTCGATGGAGTGCGACACGGGATTTCCTTCATGGTACCGTGAACCGCTGGTACATCTCTGCGGCATTCTCCCGCGTCACCATGAGCGATTCGATGACATACTCTTTCTCCGGCCGGAAGCCCGGCTCGTGCAACATGCGCCGCCCGATTTCCACCGCCTTATCGACGCATAGCGGGTACACGAATGTGGCCGCCAGCACGCCGTCCATCACCTTGCGGATACCGCCCGCCGGACCGCCGAGGCCATCCACGCCGACGAAGACAATCTCCTGCTCGCGGCCTAATTCCTTGGCGGCCAGGTAGGCGCCCACCGCCATCGGGTCGTTGTGGCCGTATACCACGTCGATGTGCGGCTGCGCGCGCAGAACCTCGGTCATGCGGTCCTTGGCTTTGGCCTGGATCCAGTCGGCCACCGGGTCGGCGACGATGCGAATCTCGGGATAGCGGCCCAGAATCTCCTTGGCCCCGCGGTCGCGGTTGATCTCACCTTCCACGCCCAGCAGGCCACGAATGGCCACCACGTTGCCCTTGGGCTTGCCGTACTTCTTCTGCAACTGGTCCACGATGAACTGCCCCGCCAGCCGGCCGATGGCCACATTGTCGCTGTGTATGTAAGTCCGGTAATTAGGCTGCAGAATGTCGCGCTCCAGGCAGATGACCGGGATTCCGGCGTCCATCGCCTGTCCCATCACGGCCGTCAACGCGGCCCGCTCATTGGGGGCGACAATCAGCAGATCGGGCTTCTGGCGGATGAAGGTTTCCACTTGCGCCACCTGCTTGCTGTTATCCTGCTGCGCATCGGAAATGGCCAGCCGGATGCCCGGGGCCGCCGCGAAGAGCCGGCTCATGAGCCCGTTCTGCGCCGCGCGGTAAGGCTCCGCGTTGTTGGCCTGGCTGAACGCCACCACCAGTTGTTTCTTCCCGCCGCCGCACCCGGCCGCCAGCAGCGCCGCCGCGCAACCCGCCACACATAGGAAGCGTCGAGTCATCGATTTGTCTCCCGTTGTACCGCTACCGCCAGCACGATGATCACCGCTTTGATCATCATCTCCACGTTGCTATCGACGTTGTTCAGCCGCAGCATGTTGGTGAGCACTCCCATGATCAGGGTGCCCACGATGGTACCTGAAATCGACCCTTTGCCGCCCGAAAGCCGCGTGCCGCCGATCACCACCGCGGCAATGGCGTCCAGTTCGTAAGCCACTCCGGCGTTGGGATTGCCCTGATGATTTTCCGCCGCGTACAGCACTCCCGCGATGCCCGCCAGCAGCCCGGTCAGCGAGTAGACCCACACCTTGGTGCGCCGGATGGGCAGCCCGGTGTACTCCGCGGCCTTCTCGTTGTCGCCGATGGCGCGCACGTGACGGCCGAAAACGGTGCGATCGAGCAGAATCCAGAAACCCGCCGCGGCGCCGGCGAACGCGCCGATCACGATGGCCTTCTCGCGGAACAGTTCGGCGAACCGCGCCGCCACGTCGCGTCCAAAACCGATGTCGATATTCTCGTTGTCGGTCAGCCATTTCGCGAGCCCGCGCAGACCGATCATGGAGGCCAGCGTCACGATGAACGGTTGGACCCTGAGGGTGGCGATGGCCACGCCGTTCAGGGCGCCGGCCAGTGTGGAAAGCGCGACGGCCATGGCAATCGCCAGCGCGATGTGGCTGCCGTAGGAAGCGGTGGGCCACAGGCGCGTCAGCCCCATCGCCGTGAGCGCCGTGGAGAGCGCCAGAGTGCTGCCCACGCTGAGATCGATCCCGCCCGTCAGAATCACGAACGTCATGGCCAGCGAGATCATCCCGATGAGCGAAATCTGCCGCAGAATATCGGTGAGGTTGCCGATTTCGAGGAAGATGCGCGATCCGTCGGAGGCCACCGGGCTGGTGATCGCCGCAAGAAGAAGGATGGCCAGCAAGGCTGCCAGGCTCTGGGCTCTGCGCAGAATCGGCCGCATCAGGCGTGCGCCCCCGTCAGCGTGGCCGAGACGGTGCTCGCCTGCCAGTCCGCCCACGCTGAACCAAGGCGCGCTGCCCAAACAGGAGAGAGGGCAGGCGTGCACGGCCTGCCCCACCTCCGGATCTCTCGCCATGGAGCGGTGCAAGGGCGCGAGCCGTCCGCCCTGCGCAAAATCAGTCGCATCAAGCGTGCGCCTCCGCCAGCGTGGCCGAGGCCATGATCTTCTCCTGGGTGGCCTCTTCGGCATCGTAGATCGCCGTCACGCGGCCTTCCCGCAGCACTAAGATGCGGTGGCAGCAGCGCAGCAACTCGGGCAGCTCCGAACTCACCAGCATCACGGCCTTGCCGGCGGCAGCCAGTTCTTCGATGATGCGATAGATGTCCTGCTTGGCGGCGACATCAATGCCGCGGGTGGGATCGTCCAGAAATAACACCTGCGGATGGAGCAGCAGCCATCGCGCCAGCAGCACCTTCTGTTGATTGCCGCCGCTTAGATGGCTCACGCACGTCTCCGTCGAGGGGCAGTGGAGCGCCAGTTGGCCCGCGACCGTTCGCAACTCGCCGCGTTCGCGAGCGCCGCGGAGGAAGCCCAGCCTTTGCATGCGGCCGAGCGTCGCCAGGCTCGCGTTCTCGCGCACGCTCATGCTCATCATGAGCCCCTCGGTGCGCCGGTCCTCGGGCACCAGTCCGATTCCGCGGCGCATCGCTTCGCGTGGCGAGCGTGCGGACAGCGCGGCGCCGCCCAGCTTGACGCGGCCGCTCACAATCGGGTCCAGCCCGAACAACGCCGCCCCCAATTCGCTGCGGCCCGCGCCCACCAGACCGGCGATTCCCAACACTTCGCCGCGATGCAGGGTGAACGATACGTTGCGCAAGAGGCTGGTGCCGAGGTCTTCCACCTCCATCGCCACGTCGCCCCGGACGCGCGGCCGCGGGCCGCTCGATAGATCCAGCTCGCGCCCCACCATCAGGCGGATCAACTCGCCGGAGCCCGTGGATGCCGCGTCGCGAGTTCCCACCGTTTGCCCGTCGCGCAATACGGTCACGCGGTCGCAGATGCGAAAAATCTCGTCCATCTTGTGGGAGACGTAGACCACCGAAACGCCGCGGCTGCGCAGTCCGCGGATGAGTCCGAAGAGCCGTTCCACGGCATCGTCGAAGAGTGAACTGGTGGGCTCGTCCATCAGCAGAAGGCGGGCGTTCATGCTGAGAGCGCGGGCGATGGCCAGCAGTTGCCTCTGTCCGATGGAGAGCGAGGCGGCCGGCTCGCGCGCGCTGCACGTGAGGCCCACCTGCTCCAGAAAGGGCCGGCAGAACGCTTCCATTTGCCGGAAACGGGCCCACGGTCCCTCGCGGAAGCAGAGGTTGCCGATGACCATGTTCTCCGCGGCGCTCAAATTCGGGAACAGGTCGAGCTCCTGATGAATGATCCCGATGCCCAGCCGTTGCGCGTCGGGAGGGCTGGCGATGGCGGCCGGCTGCCCGTCCACGCGGAAGCTTCCGCGATCGGCGCGGACGGCCCCTGCGACGATGCGCGCCAGCGTGCTTTTCCCCGCGCCGTTCTCGCCCATGAGGGCGTGGACTTCTCCCGCCCGCACTTCCAGGGAGGCGCCCCGCAGCGCTGCCACACCGCCGAAGTGTTTGTCGACATGAGCGGCTTCGAAGAGGCTATCGGGCATCCATGCTATAGCCTAACGCCAAGCCGTCTAGCTTCCAAATTGCGCAAACGTGAGGAAGTGGCCGGCCGGGTCCTTGATGCCGAATTCTCTCGAACCGTAGAACGTGGTTCGTTCCGGCATCACCAGTTCCGCGCCGGCCGTAGCGGTCATGGCCGCGGCCAGGTCGTCCACTTCGATATACAGAAAGGTGGGGCCCTTGTGCGCCAGGGTGTCGGGGTGCGGGTGGTCCTTCTCCACGCTGGCATAGCTCTGGTACATGACCTCGACGGCGCCCTTTTGCAGCATGGCGAACGCCAGCTTGCCGCCATCGGGAACCTCGGCCGCTTTTTCGAAGCCCAGGCGCTCCACCCAGAACTTCACGCACGGCTCCACTTCTTCCACTAACAGGACTGCGGTAATCTTTTTCGGTTGCATACTAGTCTAAATTAGATTAGTATCGAATCGGTGTCAAGGAGAATGTTCGATGCTTCCCGAGAAACGGCGTTTTCGCGACCTGGTATCGGTGGGACCGGCGATAGAGCGCGATTTTGAGATGTTGGGGATCCGCGGCGTCCCGCATCTGGCGCGGCAAAACCCCGAGCGAATGTACGAGAAACTCGGCAGCCTCACGGGCCAGCGGCAGGACCCCTGCGTGCTGGACGTTTTCTGCGCTGCCGTGGCGCAGGCGCGCGATCCGCGCCTCCCCGCGGAGCAATGCCAATGGTGGTATTGGAGCCAACGCCGCAAAGCGAGCGCCGCAAAGTGAAATCGGCTCGCGCGCTCACCACGCCCGACCTGGTGCTGTTAAGCCTTCTGGCCGAACGCCCCATGCACGGCTACCAGGCGAATCTCGAGCTGGAGCGCCGCCAGGTACGCGACTGGGCCGGCGTCTCCCGGCCGCAGGTCTACTACTCGCTCGAAAAACTGGCGCGGGCCGGACTGATTCGCGCGGGCTCGGACGAGTCGCCGGCGGCCGGCCCCGACCGTTGTGTCTATAAAACATCCGCCAAGGGCCGGGCCGCACTCGCCGATGCCCTGGGGCGCGAGGACTGGACCACCGCTCGCGACCGTCCGCCCTTTCTCACCTGGCTGGCGCTATCCTGGCAGGCGCCCCTGGCAACTGTCCAACTGCAAGTGGTGCGCCGCCGCCAGTTCCTGGAGAAGGAACTGGCGCGCGAGCAGGTAACGCTACGCGCCATCCGGGCGGAAGTGGGACACAACTTTCACGAGGCGGTGTGGATGGTCAGCCTGGTGATTGCCCAGTTGCGAGTGGAACTCCGCTGGTTGGGTAAACTGGCCGGCGAGATCGATCGTCGCGCCCCGGCGCGGGAAGCGCGGTACACCGAAGACGAAGAGTTTCACCACAGAGCAGTTGACTGGGCGGCGCCCAGTCTGGTGGGGGAAGAAACATTGATACAGCGTCGATGGCGATAGCGCAGCCGTAAAAAAGTGTCGGACGTGGCGCCGCTCTGAAGTCGCGGCGCCGGACATAGCCCGGACCGCGTCACCGAGCCTTCCTCGCTGCGGGGAAGCGCGGTCCACGGCCCACCACATCCGCTATGGCCGTGCGCTGCCCTCGCGGCCGCTCGGGCCGGCGCGCACTGTGTTCCACAAGCTCGCGCCACCGGCTGCCTCCTTCGCCTGAAGATTCGTAGCGCTCGCTCGAGCTCCGCAGGCGCGATCCGTTCGCCGACGGTTTCCACGATCTGTGGGAGCCCTGCGGTGATACTGTAGCGGTATCCGCCCTGGTGGCAGTAAAGGCCGATGGTGCACTGGTGTTTTCAAGCCCGTCACAGAGCATGGTCCCCAGTTTCGTGGTCTGGTGAGTGGTGGTGGTCCCCTTTGGGGCCAACCCCGATTAGGAGACTGCACGTTTCTTTCCACGCTGGCGCCACCACGGGCGGGGTGAGGAGTCAATTATGAGCCGGAAGAAGACCAGGCTGCAATCCGTTACCGAACCACCCCAAGTGCGTCCCGATGTGGCCGGCATCGATATCAGCCCGGAAGTCATTTATGTCGCCGTAGACGCACGCCACCACATGCCCGTCCGCCAATTCGGCAGCTTTACGGGGGAACTGCGTCGCATCGCCGACTGGCTGCGCGAATGTGGGGTCCGATCCGTGGCTATGGAATCCACCGGGGTGTACTGGATCCCCCTGTATCAAGTGCTGGAGGAGCGCGGGATCGAGATCTACCTGGTAAACGCCCGGCATTACAAAAACGTGCCCGGCCGGAAGACCGATGTGTGCGATGCGGCGTGGCTGCAATACCTCCACGCCGTCGGGTTGCTCCAAGGATCCTTCCGCCCGGCACAGGAGATCTGCGCCTTCCGTACGGTGTTGCGCCACCGGAGTGGATTGGTGCAGGCCGCCAGCCAGCACATTCAGCACATGCAGAAGTCACTGGATCAGATGAATGTGCAGATCCATCGCGTGCTCAGCGATCTTACGGGGGTGAGCGGTCTGGCGATTCTGGACGCGATTCTCGGCGGGGAGCGCGATGGCCATCGATTGGCGGCGTTGCGCGATGGGCGTGTGCGGGCCAGCGAGGAGACCATTGTGGCGGCACTGGAAGGAGATTACCGCGCCGAGCATCTGTTTACCCTCAGGCAGTCGCTGGAGAGTTACCGGCATTATCAAAGCCTGATCGAGGAATGCGATCGCGAACTGCGGAGGATGTTGGATCAGTTAGAGGGCGGGCCGGATGGTCAGCAGCCGCCCCCTCCGGCCCGCAAGACGATGCGCACGCCGACCGATGAGGAACTGCGAACCAAGTTCTATCACATCTTCGGTACCGATCTGACGGCCATTCCGGGAGTGAACGTCGGCACCGTGGAGGTGCTGCTGGGAGAGGTCGGCCCGGACCTGCGTCGCTTTCGCTCCGCAGGGGCATTCGCCAACTGGTTAGGCATATGCCCCAATGAGACGATCACCGGCGGGAAGGTGAAGGCGAGCAAAACGCGCAAAGTAGAGAGTCGTCTCGCCTTGAGCTTACGGCTGGCGGCGGAGTCTCTGTGCCGCGACAAGTCGTACCTGGGGGCATTCTACCGGCGCATGAAATTCGTGTTGAAGGGCGGCCCCCAGGCCATTACCGCTGCCGCCCACAAATTGGCTCGCATCATCTACACCCTGGTGGTAAAACGCGTGGCATACGACGATAGCGTATTCGCCGAAATCGAACAGCGGAACCGCGACAAGCAGCGCTTCCGGCTGATCAAGCAGGCTCGCACTCTGGGTTACAACCTGGTACCCCTCCCGAATGCCCCCATCGCTTCGTAGACCAATCGTATGTGCCTAACATCCGCATTTTCAACGGTCCGTGAATTTGTTTCTTAGGAGGCACAGAGACACAGAGAAAG
>Ga0182013_10009191_pt1 | contig 10439 bp, 8 predicted proteins | sample 612S2MmetaG_FD_120487 | JGI IMG/M metagenome (GOLD analysis project Ga0182013, IMG submission 120487) | Permafrost microbial communities from Stordalen Mire, Sweden - 612S2M metaG | ecosystem: Environmental > Terrestrial > Soil > Wetlands > Permafrost | place: Sweden: Stordalen | collected...
CGCAGCGGCGACGCCGGCGTGATCGACTCGAACGGTGACGTGTCGGTCATGGGCCGCACCGACGACATCATCAACGTCGCCGGCCACCGCCTCTCCACCGGGCAAATGGAGGAAGTTCTCGCTTCACATGTCGATGTCGCCGAATGCGCCGTGGTAGGCGCGAGAGACGAACTGAAAGGCCAGGCGCCGATCGGGCTGGTGGTACTGAAATCGGGCGTGAACCGACCCGAATCCGAGATCTGCGCCGAACTGGTGGCACTGGTGCGCGAGCGCATCGGGCCCGTGGCGGCGTTCCGCGACGCACGGGTGGTGCAGCGACTTCCGAAGACCCGCTCTGGCAAAATCCTGCGCGGCAGCATCCGCCGCATCGCCGATGGCGAGAGCGTGCCAGTGCCCCCAACGATCGAAGACCCCGCCGCCCTTGACGAGATCGGCCGCGTGCTGACGCGGTGAGTGCGTGAAAAGCAAGACCAGGGCTCTGCCCTGGAACCCGCCAGGGGCTTTGCCCCCTGGACCCCCAGCAAAGGCGCAGCCTTTGCAATCTATCCGTTTAGAACGGTTGGACGGGAGGGGGCCATGCGCTGTGGCGCCCGTGCCAGATCGGCGACCGCCGATCTGGCACGGACGCCGCAGCGCATGGCCCCCTCCCGTCCAACCGCTCCAAGTGAAGGGTTCCAAGGGCTCCGCCCTTGGCGGGGATCCAAGGGGCAGACCCCTTGGTGGGGTCCAGGGGCAACGCCCCTGGCCTCGCTTTTTCACCCACTCACCGCATCGGCAGGGCCATCACTTCATTGGCGACAAACAGCGGATCGAGCAACGGCTCCCAGAGTCGAATGCCGCCCGTGATGCCGGCCTCGTTCGATACCGTCCGCACGCCGATCGGCAGCGCAAAATCGAGTCGCTTGGCATTGCCACCGCCGATCGCCAGCGTGTCGTAGTTGACCAGTGTGGCGAGGACCCCAATCACTTTGCGCACCCGCTTGTTCCAGCTTTTCGCCCCAACTTTCTGCAGCGCCGCGTTGCCGATCCACTGGTCGTAGCTCATCCCGTTGTGCACCGGGTGCTGGCTCAGCTCGAGATGCGGCGCCGGATAGCCACGGTCGAACAGCGCGAAGCCCATACCGGTGCCGAGTGTGATGACGCATTCCAGACCGCGTCCGCTGATCACGCCCAGCCCTTGGACCATCGCGTCATTCAGCATGCGCGGCGGCTTGCCCAGCTTCTCCGCCAACACGTCGGACAGAGCAAAGCCGTACCAGTCATCGGTGCCGAGATGGGGCGCGGTGATGACGCGTGCCCCCCGCACCACGCCGGGAAATCCGATCGAGATGCGGTCGAACGCGCCGAGCGGCTTCACCACCTCCAGCAAGGCCGCCACCACCGCGTCGGGCTTCGCTGGCTTTGGTGTATCGACGCGGTTCGGTTGCTCGACCATGCGGCCGGTCGCGGCCAGCACGCTGGCCTTCAGGTGCGAGCCGCCGATATCGATCGCCAGCGTCAGCGGACCCGACGGGTGCGCCGCATCGTTCATGCGGCGCCGCCCAACCGGCCCATGAAGTCGCGCAGCGCCGGCGCCCATTTGCCGGCATCCGCGCCGGAGGCCAGGTGGCCCTTGTCGCTGTCGATCTCGAAATAGCGCGCCTCCACGCCGGCATCGTGCAGTGCCTGCATCACGTCTGGCGCACGCTCCGGCGGGAACAGCACATCGGTGCGCGACAGCACGTACAGCACCGGCACGCGGATGCGTCCGAGTTGCTCGGACACGTCATACGCCTCCGCGGCATGGCCGAGGATCAGCAGGGAGTTGGCGTCGAACACGCTGGCCCATTGCTCGGCGGCGCGGCGGATCGCCGCTTCGTCGGTGGCGCCGTAGCGGCGTAGCGTCTCCACGCGCAACTCGGTCATCGTCGCGTGCATTCCGCCGGTCTCGTAATAATCCCCGCCGTTCCAGTTTGGGTCGCGCTCGAACCGCGCGCGTGTGTCGGCGGTCATGTTGAGCCGGGCCTTTGGTGCGGACACCACCGGCACCACGCCGTCCATGAAATCCGGGAACGTCACTGCCCATTGGAACGCCTGGAACCCGCCATACGACGGCCCGACCACCGCGCGCAGGTGCTTCACCCCGAGATGCTCCAGCAGCCGGTGCTGCGCCGTGACGATGTCGGTCAGGCTGATGGCGGGAAACCGCGAGCCGTAGCGCTTGCCGGTACGCGGATCGATCGAGGCCGCGTTGGTCGAGCCGAAGCTCGAGCCCAGCATATTCGAAGCGACGACGTAGTTGCGGTCGGTATCGATCGGCGCGCCGGGGCCGACCAGCGTCGTCCAGGAGCCCTCGGAAGAACTGCCGGTGGGTTCGATCATCTGGTGCCCGCTGGTGTAGCCGTGCGTCACCAGCACCGCGTTGCGCCCATCCGGTGCGAGTTTGCCGCGCGTGCAGTAGGCGATGGTGACCTCCGGCAACACCTCGCCGCTTTGCAGGCGGAAGTCGCTGAAGGTGAATCGATCGCGTGTCACATCGTCCATGACCATGGTCCTCCCGGCCGCTACCCTATTCCCTCCGCCGCCGAAGCGGGAGAGGGCTGCTACTCGCGGCTGTGCGCTCGCCGCGGCTTCCGCTCGCGGAAACCGCCAACGCCCGGCGGCGCGTTCAGATCCCGTGGACCGTTTGGCCGGCGACCACGGGCGCGCATTTGGTGAGGGGGTGTGCATGGTGGTGCGGCGTATCGTGGCGAATATCGCGGCCGAACGGCTCGAGGACGCCAAATCGTTCTATGGCGATTTGCTCGGTCTCAGCCTGGTCATGGACCTCGGCTGGATCATGACCTTTGCCGGAGCAGTACAGACCGTGCCGCAGATCAGCATCGCGACGGAAGGCGGATCGGGCACCCCGGTCCCGGACTTTTCAATCGAGGTGGACGACTTCGAGGCTGTCCTCGCGCGTGCCCGGGCAATGGGATCGCCGATCGAATACGGTCCGCAGGACGAACCGTGGGGCGTCCGGCGCTTCTATGTCCGCGACCCGTTCGGCCGCCTGATCAACATCCTTGCCCACGCGCCCTAGGCCGCAACGACTCGTCCCGGCCGCGGCGAGCGCTGCCGCCGCACCAGGCCCAGGCCGACCAGGCCTCCGCCGAGCAATATCAGTGAGGCCGGTTCAGCGACGATGGCGCCGGTCGGGGGCAGGCCGTTGCCGGCATAGACCACAACATCGATGCCGTTGCACTCGGTGCCGGAGGGGTTCCCGTTGGTGCAGGTCTGCTGATACTCGTTGTCGGGCGTCGCGACGTTGTTGGAATTGTTCTCGGCCAACCAGAAGCTCACGTCGTAGGTATCGCCGACCGTGGTGGGGACGGTCTGGTCGATCCCGTCATAGCCGCCGGTTGCGCCATCGAGCCAGAAATAGCTGCCGCTTTGGGCCGTCAGATCATCGGTCGGTGACGCGGCTTCAAAACCAAGCACGGGCACACCGACATCGACCAGCCCGGCTTGCTCGAAATACGTCCAACCCGGCACCCCTGCTCCGGATATTGTTGGTCCGCCGATCTCGAAGCCGGGGTTCTGCAGCAGATTGATCGTCGGGGCATCGGTATCGACCACCGCAGTGGTGTCGAAGCCAAAGTAGCCGGGGTCGTGACGGAACACGAAGGTCACCGTCGAGTCGGCGGTCGTCGCGACGAAGGACGCACTATATTGCGTGTATGCCGAGATGATCGGCGTTCCGGCCAGATCGAGGATCAGCAGTCCGGACGGCGGCGGCGCCAGGTTTTGGGCGCGAGCCTGGGTTGCGCCAATGAGCGAAATAGCAACTGCAAGAGGGATTCCATAAGCGGAACGCATCGTGTACCACCCCTTTGCCGCGTTATCGGCCTGGTAGGTAGCAGATCGCAAAAGGCTTTACAAGTTTTTAATATGCTATGAGAAAGATAGCACTCATAAGTTGTTTTTAGCGACGAAAATGTGCTCTTGGGTTGAAGGGGCGCAGGACCTCCATCGGCATGGCAGACGGGCGTGGCCCTTGGCTGATCCCTCGTCATTAACGGAATGTTCACTTTTTAGGCGTCTTCTGTTTCGTGCGGCGCCCGCCAGGGGGAACGATCCGTTGGCCGGCCGGCACTGGATTGGGGGCCGGCCCCCGCCTCGCCACCTGGTGCGGCGCCGCGTCTGTGTCGGGACCCCGTCTGCGACGCCGGTTCAATCCGGCGCCCGGGAAATTGCCAAGCGACGATTCACCGATCTTGCGGCCAGCGATGCCGCTGCATCGTTGGCGGAGTTTCAGGTTCGCGATGACACATCAAGTCGAGCATAACCAAGGCAGGAACACCGGGCGGCTCGCCGCGATGTGGCGAACGTCGAGGCAGGTCGCCGGCGCGCTTGGGCCGGGTGTGGCGTGCCATCGGCGGGCCAGCATCGCGCTGGTCGGTGCCGCTGTGATCGCCACGCTCGCCAGCCTGACCGCCGTGGCGGTCGATCTCGGCACGGCCTATCTCGCCAAGGTGACCGACCAGCGTTCGGCGGACAGCGCTGCCTATGCCGGCGCGCTCGCCTACAATGCCAGCGGGTCCGCCGCCACGATGACGTCGGCCGTCGGCAACCTTGCCGCGCTGAACGGCCTGCCCGTCGGCGCGGCGGCCGCCAGCCTGGTCGCCTCGCCCAGCGGCGACGGCAACAACGCCGTGCAGGTGACCGTGACCACCACGTCGCCGCTTTACCTGGCCGAGATATTCCAGAGCAAGACGACAGCGTCGGTGTCGGCGACCTCCTATGCGGAGGTCAAGCCGAACGCATCGGCCTGCATCATCGCGCTGCTGCCGAAAGCCTCCGGCGTGGTGCTGAGCGGTGGCACCAGCGTGACCGCCGCCTCATGCGCGGTTGCCTCCAACTCCGTCGTTTCGGTGCCATGCGGCACGACGATCACCACCAAGACCCTGGATTACAATTCCGCCGGCGCGCCAAGCCAGCCCTGCGGCGGCATCAAGCCACCGGCCGGGACCGCCTCGGTGAACATCGTCAAGGTCGCCACAGTGGATCCGTTGGCCGCCAACGCCGCGGTGGCAGCCGCATTCACCCATCTGGCCAGTGTCGCGACACTGACCTCGCCATCGGGACCGACGCTTTCCGGCGGCGCCAACATGACGTTCGGCTGGACTTCGGGCGCGTCGAACCCGCCGCAAACCCAGCTCACCGCGATCGGCTGCACCGGCAGCTTCGCCTCGCCGATCTGGACGGTGACCTGCCCGGCGGGCGGCACCTATCATTTCGGCTCGATCACGACCAGCGGCGGCATCGCGCTTAACTTCGCGGTGTCCGGTTCGTCCACCAACACCTATGACATCAATGGCGCGATCAACATCGGCGGCTCCGGCGCGAATTTCGGGCCGGGCACCTATAACATCGCTGGCGGGATCATCGTCGGTGGCGGCTCCACTACGACCTTCGCGGCCGGCAGCTATGATATCGGCCCCGGCACCGTGAGCTGCAGCGGTTCGTTCTACAGTATCTGCAATACCGGCACCTCGCTGACCTTCGGCGCCGGCAGCTATATCATCGCGGGCGGCATCTACAATGGCGGCGGCGCGACAATCAGCATCGGTGCGGGCAGTTCCGGCAACAGCTTCAACATCGGCGCCGGCAGCGCCGGCTATGCCATCAATTCCACCGGTACCACCCTGACGTTGGGCAACATGAGCAGTGGCACGTTCCAGGCGGTGGGCAAGATTTCGACGGGGGGCGGAACGGTGGTCACGATCAGTGCGGCGCCGGCGCATGACCTGAACGGGACATTCAGCCTCGCCGGCAGCGCCACACTCGGCGCGGGCACCTATACGCTGGCGGGCAATTTTACGCTTGGCGGCGGCGGCGGGGGCGGCACGGTTACCGGCACCGGTGTAACGATCATTACTTCGGGCACGTTCAGCGTCGCCGCCGGCTACACCAACGTGACGCTGAATGCGCCGACATCCGGCACGCTGCAGGACCTCGTGGTTGCCAGCAACGGCGCCGGCGGGGCCAGTTTTTCCGAGGGGGCCGCCGGCAATTCGCTGGCCGGCGCGTTCTATTTCCCGATCGCGCCGATCACGCTGAGCGGCGCCGGCAACGTGGGCAGCGGTGCGGGGCAGTGCCTGGAACTGATCGGCTCCGCCGTCGGTCTGTCTGGCGGTTCGGCATTGGCGTCATCCTGTTCGGGTCTGGCGGGCAGCGTCACTGGCGGCAGCGTGGCGCTGGTGCAGTGACGCCGTCCCGCCGCGGCTGATCCTCCCGGCGAGTGGTCCCCGCCGCGGGGATCCCCGCCGCGGGCGAAAAATCCGGCTGATTAGAGGCGGTTTCACTGTAGTGGAAACGCCGGAACGCCCTGTCATTGCGAGGCGCGCAGCGCCGAAGCAATCCCCTGCCTGACGAGCGTACCTCGGCTCGTCAGGCAGGAGATTGCTTCGGCGCTGCGCGCGTCGCAATGACAGTTTCCACTCACGGTGAAAACGCTCTAATGCCAGCAGAACACGTGCACGGTCGCGTGCCGCACCACCGTGAGCGGGTCGTCGCCCCATTGGTCGGCCGGGAAGGAATCCGTCCCCGGCGCGGCGTCCTCCAGGAACGTGTTCAGCAGCGCCGAACCGGGGCCGATCGTCATACCGGTTTCCGGCATGCCGCGGATCGCCTGCAATTTGCTGCCATCCAGCCCGGCTCGGACGATGCCCACCACCTTGCCGGAGCGTGGATCGAAAATCGGGCCGCCGCTATAGCCGTGGGTGACCCGTCCTGCCTCCATCCACACCTGCTCGCGTGGATCGGTCAGGGCGGCGGGCTCGCGCGGCAGCTTGTCGTTTTCCAGCACCCCCCAGGTCTCCTCCGGGATCAGCAGTCCGGCGGTGGCGGGGTAGCCCAGCACGAAAACCCGGCCGCCGGACCCGGTCGGGCGGCCGATCGCCAGGGTTGCCGGCGCGCGCACGCCCGCTGCCTCCACCAGCGCGATGTCGTGCCTGGTATCGCGCGCCGCCACCTGCGCCGGCGTGCGGCGGACGAACGGCGAGACGATCTCGACACGGTGGCATTCCGGGACGACATGCGCCGCGGTCAGCACCATCCCGTCGGCGACGAAAAAACCGGTGCCGGCCATGCCGGTGCCGCGCGCCGGCGGCGGTGAGGAGGGGTCGGCCTCGTCGGGCTCGCTGATCTGCGGCAGTGGCGCGGGTTCCGGCATCGGCTGAAGCTGCGCGGACTCCGGCGGCGGCTCGGAGTTGGGGCGCACGACGCTGGATGGCCCGATGACGGTTGGCAGTGGTGCCACCGCGGCCATGCTGCCCCGTGGCGGTGCCGGCGCGGCATGGATGCCGGCCGGCTGCAACAGGGCCTCGATCTGCGGCAGGAAATGCACCAGGCCGGCGCCGCCGAGGGCGAAGCCGATCATCAATCCCGACAGATCTGCCACCCAGGTTCGCATGGCGCGCCCGAACCATGCGACCGCAGAGGTTGCGGCGGCGTTGCATCGGCCGGCGCGGTATGCTGCGTTCGGAGCGGCAACGGGAGACTCCGACGCAATGAGCCGCATCGCCTACGTGAATGGACGCTATTTGCCGCAACGCCAGGCGTCGGTGAATATCGAGGATCGCGGCTACCAGTTCGCCGATGGCGTCTATGAGGTGGTGCATCTGCACGACGGACGGTTCATCGACGAGGACCGCCATCTCGACCGGCTGGACCGATCGCTGCGCGAATTGCGCCTGCCGCCGCCGATGTCGCGCGCGGCGCTGCGTCATGTGTTGCAGGAGGTGGCGCGGCGGAACCGGCTGCGCGAGGGCTTGCTCTACATGCAGGTGACCCGCGGCGTTGCCCGGCGGGACCATGCGTTTCCCTCCCAGCCGGTGCCGCCGTCGGTGGTGGTGACGATCCGGCGCATCCCGCCTTATCCCACCGACGTGACGCAGTGGACGGCCAGCGCGATCACCCAGCCGGACCTGCGCTGGGCGCGCTGCGACATCAAGAGCACCGGGCTGTTGCCCAACGTGCTGGCGCGCCAGGCGGCGAAGGAGCAAGGCGCGCTGGAGGCGATCCTGGTGGACGACGAGGGCATGGTGACCGAAGGCGCCGCCACCAGCTTCTGGATCGTGGACAAGAACGGCGTGCTGCGCACCCGTGGCCTGGACCACGCCATCCTGCCCGGCTGCACGCGCGACGCGCTGATCGCCGAGATGCGAGCGGAAGGCATCGGGTTCGAGGAATCGCGCTTCAGCGTGCAGGACGTGCGGGATGCGCGCGAGGCGTTCATCTCCAGCGCGACCAGCTTCGTGAAGCCGATCGTGACGATCGACGGCGCGGCCGTGCATGACGGCGAGGTCGGGCCGGTGACGCGCCGGCTGTTCGCGTTGTTCGCGCGGCACGTGCAGGGCGGGCCGCGCAATGCGTGACCCCTCCCATCTGCGCGTCATGCGGACCACCGGGGCCGGTGTCCGGTGGCAGGCTACCGTCGGCATGCACGGTTTTACCGCCGGCCTGAAGGAAAGGCGTGGATTGCCGGTTTCCGCTTGCCATGACGTGGGCGCAGCGCCGGTGGCTCAGCCATGACCGACGTCCCGGTTCTGATCGTCGGCGGCGGGCCGGTCGGCCTGTCCGCATCGCTGTTCCTGTCGCGGCAAGGCATCCGGTCGCTGCTGGTCGAGCGCCATCCTGGCACCTCGATCCTGCCCAAGGCGCGCGGCATCAACGCGCGCACGATGGAGATCTACCGCCAGTTCGGTGTGGAACAGGCGATCCGCGACGCCGGCCTGGCGCCGCAGCATACCGGGTTCATCGTCTGGACCGAGAGCCTGGCCGGCAAGGAGGTCGAGCGGCGTGTGCCCGGCCGGATGTCCGCCGCGAACCGGGCCGCCACGGCGGTGCCGAACTGCCTGTGCGCGCAGGACGACCTGGAGCCGGTGCTGCGGCGCTTCGCCGCAGCCGAAAAGCTCGCCGAACTGCGCTTCAACACCGAGCTGATCGAGGTGTCGCAGGACGCGGGTGCGGTCACCGCGGTTCTGGCCGATCGGGTGAACGGCACCGAGACGCTCGTGCGCGCGCAGTATCTGATCGCGGCCGACGGCGCGCAGAGCAGGGTGCGGCGCAAGCTGGGCGTGCGGATGATCGGCCAGGAACGGGTCTATGACAGCGTCAACATCCTGTTCAACGCGGATCTGCGGCCGTGGACGGCGGACCGTCCGGCGGCGCTGTATTTCGTCGAGCAGCCTGACTTGCGCGCGACATTCCTGACGATCAACGCGTCGGATCGCTGGGGTTTCCTGATCCACAGCCTGAAGCACTACAACTACACGCCGGCGGATTTCACGCCGGAGCGCTGCATCGCGCTGATCCGCAAGGCGGTCGGCGTGGACGATCTGCCCGTGCGGGTGCTGGGCGTCAGCGCGTGGGAGGCGTCGGCGGTGGTGGCCGACCGGTACCGTGACGCGCGGATTTTTTTGGCGGGGGATGCGGCGCACGAGATGCCGCCGACCGGCGGGTTCGGCATGAACACCGGCGTGCAGGACGTGCACAACCTGGCCTGGAAGTTGGCCGCGGTGCTGCAAGGCCAGGCGGATGCGTCCTTGCTGGATACCTATCACGCGGAGCGGCAGCCGACCGGGATGGCGATCACCCAAGCCAGTCTCGAGAACTCTTTGTCGATGGGGCGCACGGCGCGCCAGGACGGCGCGGTGCTGCCACGCGCGGCGTTCCTGAGCGAGCAGGGGCTGATTTTTGGTGCGGCGTATGAGTCGAGGGCGGTGATCGCGGATGGATCGCCCGCACCGGTGATCGACGATCCGGTGACGCAGTATGTTCCGTCGGCGCGGCCGGGTTGCCGTGCGCCGCATGTGTGGTTGCGGCGTGATGCCGCGCCGCTTTCGACCGTGGACCTGTTCGGGCCGCGCTTCGTGCTGTTGACCGGGGCGCGGGGCGATGCGTGGGTCGCCGCTTTGCAGGGTTTGGCGGGTCCTTCCTATCCGCCGCTGGCGGCACACATGATCGGTGGCGGCGGTACGCGGTGGGATACCGATGGGTCGGATACCGATGGGTCGGATACCGAGGGGTCGGATACCGATGGGGCCTGGGCCAACGCGTATGGCGTGGGCGAGGACGGGGCCGTGCTGGTGCGTCCGGATGGGCACGTCGCGTGGCGCTCGGCATCTGGTGTCGATGCGCCGGCGGAGGTGCTGCGCGCGGCGCTGGATGGCGTGCTGGCTCACGGCAAGGCAGCGCCGGTGCAACGGGCTTAGCGACGCCCCCCCTGTCATTGCGAGGAGCAAAGCGACGAAGCAATCTCCTGCGTGACGAGCCGAAGAACGCTCGTCACGCAGGAGATTGCTTCGTCGCTTTGCTCCTCGCAATGACAGCGGGGGGCGTCGCTAAGCCCGTTGCACCGGCGCTGCCTTGCCGTGAGCCAGCACGCCATCCAGCGCCGCGCGCAGCACCTCCGC
>Ga0182013_10009195_pt1 | contig 10437 bp, 8 predicted proteins | sample 612S2MmetaG_FD_120487 | JGI IMG/M metagenome (GOLD analysis project Ga0182013, IMG submission 120487) | Permafrost microbial communities from Stordalen Mire, Sweden - 612S2M metaG | ecosystem: Environmental > Terrestrial > Soil > Wetlands > Permafrost | place: Sweden: Stordalen | collected...
TGATCGACAGTCCGTTGACGGTGCCGCAATCGATCTCGGTGACCACCAAGTCCTGGGCCACATCGACCAGACGGCGCGTCAAATAGCCGGAGTTCGCCGTCTTCAAGGCCGTGTCGGCCAGGCCCTTGCGCGCTCCGTGGGTCGAGATGAAGTACTGCAGTACGTTCAAACCCTCGCGGAAATTCGCCGTGATCGGCGTTTCGATGATCGAGCCGTCGGGTTTCGCCATCAGGCCGCGCATGCCGGCGAGCTGGCGAATCTGCGCGGCGGAGCCGCGCGCGCCGGAGTCCGCCATCATGAAAATCGAATTGAACGACTTCTGGCGGACCTTGTTGCCCTTGGTGTCGGAAACCTCGTCCGTGCCCAACTTCTCCATCATGGCCTTGGCCACCTGGTCATTGGTGCGCGACCAGATATCGACGACCTTGTTGTAGCGTTCGCCGTTGGTGACGAGACCGGAGGAGTATTGCTCCTGGATTTCCTTCACCTCTTTGTCCGCGGCCGCGAGAATCTTGGTCTTCTGCTGCGGAACGACCATGTCGTCCACACCGATCGACACGCCCGAGCGGGTCGCGTACTGGAAACCGGTGTACATCAGCTGGTCGGCGAACACGACCGTTTCCTTCAAACCCACGGTGCGGTAGCACGCGTTGATGGTCGCGGAAATGATCTTCTTCGTCATGTCCTGGTTGATGGCGTCGAAAGACAGGCCCTTCGGCAGGATTTCGGACAGGAGCGCCCGGCCCGCCGTGGTGTCGACGATGCGGATGTTCTTCACCAGCTGCCCGGTGGCGTCGCGGACGTGTTCCACCAGGCGCACCTTCACCTTGGCCTGCAGGTCGCAATTGCGGCTCTCATAGGCGCGATGCACTTCGGCCACGTCGCCGAATGCCATGCCTTCGCCCTTGGCGCCCACCCGCTCGCGGGTCATGTAGTACAACCCGAGCACCACGTCCTGGGACGGAACGATGATCGGGTCGCCGTTGGCGGGCGAGAGGATGTTGTTCGACGACATCATCAACGCGCGCGCTTCGAGCTGTGCCTCGATGGACAGCGGCACGTGAACGGCCATTTGGTCGCCGTCGAAGTCGGCGTTGAACGCGGTGCAAACCAGCGGATGCAGCTGGATCGCCTTGCCCTCGATCAATACCGGCTCGAACGCCTGGATCCCCAGGCGATGCAGGGTCGGCGCGCGGTTCAAGAGCACCGGATGTTCGCGGATCACCTCTTCCAGGATGTCCCACACTTCCGGTCCCTCGCGCTCCACCAGGCGCTTCGCCGCCTTGATGGTCGAGGCTTCGCCGCGCAGCTGCAGCTTGGAGAAGATGAAGGGCTTGAACAATTCCAGCGCCATTTTCTTCGGCAGTCCGCACTGATGCAGGCGCAGGGTGGGGCCTACCACGATGACGGAGCGGCCCGAGTAATCGACGCGCTTGCCGAGCAGGTTCTGGCGGAAGCGGCCCTGCTTGCCCTTGATCATGTCGGCCAGGGACTTGAGCGGGCGCTTGTTGGTGCCCGTGATGGCACGGCCGCGGCGGCCGTTGTCGAGAAGCGCGTCAACCGCCTCCTGAAGCATGCGCTTTTCATTGCGCACGATGATGTCCGGCGCGTTCAATTCCAACAGCCGGCGCAGGCGGTTGTTGCGGTTGATGACGCGGCGGTACAGGTCGTTCAAGTCGGAGGTCGCGAACCGGCCGCCGTCGAGCGGCACGAGGGGACGCAAATCGGGCGGCAGCACCGGCAATACGGTGAGCACCATCCACTCCGGCTTGTTGCCGGATTCCATGAACGCTTCGATGAGCTTCAAGCGCTTCGACAGCCGCTTGATCTTGGTCTCCGAGTTCGTGTTCGCCATGTCCTCGCGAACTTTCACGACTTCCGACGGCAGATCCATGGACTTCAGCAGTTCATGAACCGCTTCTGCGCCCATGCGCGCATCGAACTCGTCGCCATGTTCCTCGATCGACTCGAGATACATCTCGTCGGTGAGCAGCTGGCCGCGCTGCAGCGAGGTCATGCCCGGATCGACCACCACGAAGGCCTCGAAATACAGCACCCGCTCGATTTCGCGCAAGGTCATGTCCAGCATCAAGCCGATGCGCGACGGCAGCGACTTCAGGAACCAGATATGCGCGGTCGGGCTCGCGAGCTCGATATGGCCCATGCGCTCGCGGCGCACCTTGGACTGGGTCACTTCGACGCCGCACTTCTCGCACACCACGCCGCGGTGCTTCAGGCGCTTGTACTTGCCGCACAGGCATTCGTAGTCCTTCACGGGCCCGAAGATCTTGGCGCAGAACAAGCCGTCCCTCTCCGGCTTGAAAGTCCGGTAGTTGATGGTTTCCGGCTTCTTCACTTCGCCGTACGACCAGGAGCGGATCATGTCCGGCGACGCGAGTCCGATCTTGATCGAGTCGAAATTCTCGACCGGCACTTGCTGCTTGAACAACTTGAGTAAGTCTTTCATTGATTAGGCCTCGCTCTCTAGTTCGATGTTGATGGCCAAGGAGCGGATCTCCTTCACCAAGACATTGAACGACTCCGGCATGCCGGCTTTCATTTCGTGGTTGCCGTCGACAATCGCCTTGTACATCTGCGTACGCCCGTTGACGTCGTCCGACTTGACCGTGAGCATTTCCTGCAAGGTGTACGCGGCGCCATACGCCTCGAGCGCCCACACTTCCATTTCGCCGAAACGCTGGCCGCCGAATTGCGCCTTGCCCCCCAGCGGCTGCTGGGTGACCAGGCTGTACGGACCGGTGGAACGCGCGTGCATCTTGTCGTCGACCAAGTGGTTCAGCTTCAGCATGTACATGTAGCCTACGGTGACCGGCCGCTCGAACTGCTCGCCGGTGCGTCCGTCGTGCAGCGTGGTCTGGCCCGAGGTCGGCAGGTCCGCCAGAGTGAGGAGGCTCTTGATCTCATCCTCGCTGGCGCCGTCGAACACCGGCGTCGCCATCGGCACGCCCTTCTTCAGGTTGCTGGCCAATTCGATGACTTCGGCGTCGCTCATGGACTTGATGTCTTCCTTCTGGCCGCCCGTCTCGTTGTACACCTGTCCCAGGAACTTCCGCAGCTCCACGACGGCATGCTGTGCTTCGAGCATCTTGCCGATCTTGGCGCCCAAGCCCTTGGCGGCCCAGCCCAGATGGGTTTCGAGAATCTGTCCGATGTTCATGCGCGAAGGAACGCCCAGCGGGTTCAACACGATGTCCACCGGCGTGCCGTCCGCCATATAAGGCATGTCCTCGACCGGCACGATCGATGAGATCACACCCTTGTTGCCGTGGCGGCCGGCCATCTTGTCGCCCGGCTGTACGCGGCGCTTGACCGCCAGGTACACCTTGACCATCTTCAGAACGCCCGGCGCCAGATCGTCGCCCGCGGTGATCTTCGCCTTCTTCTCTTCGAAGCGCTTCTCGAAGGCCTTTCGCTGGCCCTTGAGGCGCTCCGACACCGTCTCCAGCTGCGAGTTGGTGTCCTCTTCCTTGAAGCGGATTTCGAACCACTGTTCGCGGGGGATGTCGGCGAGATAGGCGTCGTCCACCTGCGTCCCCGCCTTGATTTTCTTCGGCCCCGCTTCGGCGGTCTTGCCTTCGATCATGCCGCGCACGCGCTGGAACAGATCGTCTTCCAGGATGCGCTGCTGATCGGCCAGATCCTTGCGGACCCGCTCGAGCTCGGATTTCTCGATCGCCAGTGCGCGCGAATCCTTCTCGACTCCATCGCGCGTGAACACGCGGACGTCGATCACCGTGCCGTCCATGCCCGGAGGCACTCGCAGCGAAGTATCCTTCACGTCGGAGGCCTTCTCGCCGAAAATCGCCCGCAGCAACTTCTCTTCCGGCGTCAATTGGGTTTCGCCCTTCGGCGTGACCTTGCCCACCAGAATGTCGCCGGCCCGCACTTCGGCGCCGATGAAGGCAATGCCTGCTTCGTCGAGCTTGGCCAGCGCCGAGTCGCCCACATTGGGGATGTCGGCCGTGATTTCTTCAGGGCCCAGCTTCGTGTCGCGGGCGACGCAGGTGAGTTCTTCGATATGGATGGTCGTGAAGCGGTCTTCCTCGACCACGCGCTCGGAGATCAGGATCGAGTCCTCGAAGTTGTAGCCGTTCCAGGGCATGAAGGCGACCAGAAGATTCTGACCCAGGGCGAGCTCGCCCAGGTCCGTGGAGGGGCCGTCGGCCAGCACGTCGCCGCGCTTGATGGCATCCCCGGCTTTCACCAGCGGACGCTGGTTGATGCAGGTGTTCTGGTTGGAGCGGGTGTACTTCGTGAGCGAGTAGATGTCGACGCCGGGCTCGCCCGCGGTCGTTTCATCGTCGTTGACCCGCACCACGATGCGCGAGGCATCGACCGAATCGACGCTGCCGCCGCGCCGCGCCACCACGGTAACGCCGGAGTCGATCGCGACCGCCCGTTCCATGCCGGTTCCCACCAGCGGGGTTTACGAGCGAAGCGTCGGAACCGCCTGGCGCTGCATGTTCGATCCCATGAGCGCGCGGTTGGCATCGTCGTGTTCCAGGAACGGAATCAGCGACGCCGCCACCGAGACGATCTGCTTGGGGCTGACGTCCATGTAGTGGATCTTGTCCGGAGCCGACAGCGTGAACTCGTTCTGCGTGCGGCAGGAGATCAGGTCGTCGGTGAATTCGCCCTTTTCATTCAGCGTGGCGTTGGCCTGCGCAATCACGTACTGGCCTTCTTCGATGGCCGACAGGTAATCGATCTGGTCGGTCACCTTGCCGTTCGAAACACGGCGATACGGGGTCTCCAGGAACCCGTAGTCGTTGGTGCGCGCATACACGGCCAACGAATTGATCAAGCCGATGTTCGGGCCTTCCGGCGTCTCGATCGGGCATACCCGGCCGTAGTGCGTCGGATGCACGTCGCGTACTTCGAAACCCGCCCGCTCGCGCGTCAGGCCGCCTGGGCCGAGTGCGGACACCCGGCGCTTGTGCGTGACCTCGGACAGCGGATTGTTCTGGTCCATGAACTGCGACAGCTGCGATGAGCCGAAGAATTCCTTCACCGCGGCCGCCACCGGCTTCGCGTTGATCATCTCCTGCGGCATGATCGGCTCGCTCTCGGCGATCGTCAGACGCTCCTTGACCGCGCGCTCGACGCGCACCAAGCCGATGCGGAAGGCGTTTTCGGCCATTTCGCCCACGCTGCGCACGCGGCGGTTGCCGAGGTGATCGATGTCGTCCACATGGCCGTTGCCGTTGCGGATGTCGATCAGGGTCTTCATGACCTCGATGATGTCCTCTTTGCTCAAGACCCCCGAGCCCGTGATTTCCTCGCGGCCCACGCGGCGGTTGAACTTCATGCGTCCGACCGGCGACAAATCGTAGCGTTCGCCGTTGAAGAACAGGTTCTGGAACAGGTTCTCGGCGGCATCCTTGGTCGGCGGCTCGCCGGGACGCATCATGCGGTAGATTTCGACCAGCGCCTCGAGCCGCGTCTTGGTCGGATCGATGCGCAATGTGTCGGAAATGTACGGGCCGCGGTCCAAATCGTTTACGTACAGCGTACGGATCTCCGTGATGCCGTTTTCGATGAGCTTGCCCACCGTCGGAACGGTCAGGATCTCGTTGGCCTTGGCCAGTATTTCCCCCGTCTCGGTGTTGACGATGTCGTGCGCCAGAACTTTGCCCTGCATGTATTCCGTGGGCACGGGCAGGCGCTTGACCTGGGCCTCTTCGAGGTCGCGGACGTGGCGCGCGGTGATGCGGCGGCCTTCCTCGACGATGACTTTCTTGCCGACGCGGATTTCGAACGCGGCCGTCTCGCCGCGCAGGCGCTGCGGAATGACCTCGAATTCAATTTCCTTCTTCGTCAGGTAGAAGGTGTTCTTCTCGAAGAAGATGTCCAGCACCTGCTCCTCGGTGTAGCCGAGCGCGCGCAGAATGATGGTCACCGGCAGCTTGCGGCGGCGGTCGATGCGGGCGAACACGCAGTCCTTCGGGTCGAACTCGAAGTCCAGCCACGAACCGCGGTAGGGAATGATGCGGGCGGAAAACAGCAGCTTGCCCGAGGAATGGGTCTTGCCGCGGTCGTGATCGAAGAACACGCCCGGGCTGCGGTGCAGCTGCGAGACGATGACGCGCTCGGTGCCGTTGATGATGAAGGTGCCGTTGTCGGTCATGAGCGGCAGTTCGCCCAGGTACACCTCTTGCTCGCGCACGTCCTTGACGGGCTTCTTGGCGCCGCTGGCCTCCTTGTCGAGCACCACCAGGCGCACCTTGACGCGCAGCGGAGCCGCATACGTCAGTCCGCGCAGCTGGCATTCCTTGACGTCGAACACGGGTTCGCCGAGCCGGTAGCTCACGTACTCGAGCGTCGCATTGCCCGAATAGCTGGAGATGGGAAACACACTGTCGAAGGCGGCGTGCAAGCCGATTTCATCGCGCTTGGACTCCGCGACATCCGCTTGCAGAAATCGCCGGTACGAATCCAATTGGATCGCCAGCAGATACGGCGTGCCGAGAATGCTCGGACGCTTGCCGAAATTCTTACGAATGCGCTTCTTTTCGGTGAACGAATAGGCCATGTGCGGTGTTCTCCAGTATCAACAGGTGCTGCGCCGGGCGCTGCGCACCGAACTTAACGGGATCTAAGCGACCCCGCCTGAAGGCTGCCCGTTGCGCGGACAACCATCGAAATCAAAATCAAAAGCGCAGCCGATGGCCGCCGCGAAATTCGCGGCAACCATCGACCTGCGCATATCGGCACTGATCACTACTTGATGACAGCCTTGGCGCCTGCGGCCTCCAGCTTCGTCTTGATGGTGTCGGCATCCGCCTTCGGAATGCCTTCCTTGACGGTCGAAGGAGCGCCCTCGACCAGGTCCTTCGCTTCCTTCAAACCCAAGCCCGTGATCTCGCGGATGACCTTGATGACGCCCACTTTGTTGGCGCCGAACTCGGTCATCGTCACGGTGAACTCCGTCTGCACTTCCGCCGCCGGAGCAGCAGCGCCCGCGCCCGCCGCGGCAGCCGCCACGGGAGCCGCGGCGGTGACGTTGAACTTCTTTTCCATATCGGCAATCAGCTCGACCACTTCCATGACGGTCATCTTGGAAATTGAATCGAGGATTTCGTCTTTCGTAACAGCCATTATCGTCTCCAAAAGCTTAAATGGGTCCCGCGACCCGAATCAGGATTAATTCGTCGCCGCCTGCGCTTCACCGCTTTTCTTGGCTTCAAGAACAGCAGCCAGCGTCCGTACCAACTTCGAGTTGGGGGCAGCCAACGTACCAACGAACTTCGCTATCGGCGCCTGCAGCACCCCTAACAACAGGGACAGCGCCTGCGCGCGCGTGGGCAATGAAGCCACGCGCTCGAGTGCATCGGGTTTGAGCAATTGCCCACCCAGAGACACGAGCGTCGTCACCAATTTGTCATTGTCCTTCGAAAACGCCTTGACGATCCGCGCGGCCGCGCCCGGATCATCATTGGAGAATGCGAGGACGATGGGTCCTTTCAGCGCCGGAGAAATGCACTCGAAAGCGGTGCCGGCAACAGCCTTGCGCGCGAGCGTATTCTTGACGATCCGCAGATACACCCCTTCCTTGCGCGCCTTGGCGCGCAGGTCGGTCATCTGCGTCACGGTCAAGCCTCGATTCTCCGCGCCCACCACGGACAGGGCTTTCGCCGCGACCGCGTTGACTTCTGCCACCACGACTTTCTTCTCTTCTAACTTGAGTGCCATATAGGTTTCCCGGTCAGAAGCGTCACACACCAGGTACGAACGCCGCCGTTCGTACCCACCCTTTGGAGTCCGCCTTCGTACTCCTTGGTGCGACCTTCACCAGGAAACTCCCGATTCAGGTCCCACCATCTGCGCAGGCTTGGTCTTCCTCTTTCTATTAAGGGCCCTTGCCCGCCTGCGGTCTTCGACGGTGGTTGCGTTCGACCTTGTGGGTCTTACGCAGCCGTCTATTCATGCGCTTGCGCGCAACTCTTCACGGGGCGCTGCGCCCCGTCCGATAAATCACTAACCTAGCCCTAGGCTGGCCTGGTCGACCGGCACGCCGGGGCCCATGGTCGAGGACACGGTCAATTTCTTGAGGTACACGCCCTTCGAGGTTGCCGGCTTGATCTTCTGCAGATCGGCCACCAGCGCCAGCAGGTTTTCCTTCAATGCCGCCGGCTCGAAGCTGGCGCGCCCGATTTGGGCGTGGATGATGCCGGCCTTGTCGGTCCGATACCGTACCTGCCCGGACTTGGCATTCTTCACGGCGCCCGCCACATCCGGCGTGACCGTGCCGACTTTCGGATTCGGCATCAGGCCGCGGGGGCCCAGGATCTGGCCCAGCTGGCCGACGATGCGCATCGCATCGGGACTCGCGATGACGACGTCGAAATCGATCTGGCCGGCCTTGACCTTTTCGGCCAAATCCTCGAATCCCACGATATCGGCGCCCGCCGCCTTGGCCGCCTCGGCATTCTTGCCCTGGGTGAAAACCGCCACCCGGACCGTCTTGCCCGTGCCATGCGGCATGACCGTGGAGCCGCGGACCTGTTGGTCCGACTTGGTGGCGTCGACGCCCAGGTTCACGGACACGTCCACCGACTCGTTGAATTTTGCCGTCGCAAACTCCTTGACGAGCTTCAGGGCCTCATCGATGGCGTACGACTTGCCCGGCGGCAGCTTCTCTTTCCAGGTCTTGGTTCGTTTCACTACGGCTGGCATGTCACACTCCTTCCACGTCGACGCCCATGCTGCGGGCGCTGCCCGCGATGGTGCGCACGGCCGCATCCAGGTCGCTGGCCGTCAAATCGGGCATTTTCATCTTGGCGATGTCCTCGAGCTGCTTGCGCGAGACCTTGCCGACTTTGGCCGTGTTCGGCGTGGCGCTGCCCTTCTGCAGGCCGAGCGCCTTGGCGATGAGGACCGACGCCGGCGGCGTCTTCATGATAAAGGTAAAGCTGCGGTCGCTGTATACCGTTATCACTACTGGGGTCGGCAAACCTTTTTCCAAGGCCTGGGTCTGGGCATTGAATGCCTTGCAGAACTCCATGATGTTCACACCCTGCTGACCCAGTGCCGGGCCCACCGGCGGACTGGGATTCGCCTGGCCCGCAGGTATCTGCAGCTTGATGTAGCCTGTGACTTTCTTCGCCATTTAACCGCTCCTTTGGGTGCAAACGCAGCCCTCTTAGGCCGCTCCCCTTGTTAGGGGCTTGCGCCCCAACTTTTCACGGGGCGCTGCGCCCCGTCCGATAAATCAACCCTTCTCTACCTGCGAGAAATCCAATTCCACGGGCGTCGAGCGCCCCAGGATCTGCACCGCCACCTGCAGCCGGTTTTTCTCGTAATTCACGGACTCGACCACGCCGTTGAAATCGTTGAACGGCCCGTCGGTCACCCGCACCACCTCGCCGGGCTCGAACAGCACCTTCGGCTTCGGCTTATCGACGCCCTCTTCGACGCGGCGCAGAATCGACATCGCTTCCTTGTCGGTGATGGCCGCCGGCTTGTCGCTGGTGCCGCCGATGAAGCCGAGCACCTTCGGCACTTCCTTCACCAGGTGCCAGGTGTCCTCGTCCATTTCCATCTGCACGAGCACGTAGCCCGGGAAGAATTTGCGGTCCGACTTGCGCTTCTGGCCGTCGCGCATTTCGACCACTTCTTCGGTGGGCACGAGGATCTCGCCGAACTTGGCCTCGAGACCGGCGCGCTTTACCCGCTCTTTGAGCGACTCGGAGACTTTGTGCTCGAAGTTCGAATATGCATGAACCACATACCATCGCAGGGACATAGAAGCTCCGAAGTCGTCAGCCGGTTTGACCGCCCAAAAGCCGAGTCATATACGTAAGACCCATATCGAGCAGCCAAAAGAACACGCCCATCGCAATGGCGAAGATGAAAACCACGTACGTGGTCTTGATGGTCTCTTCGCGCTCCGGCCATACGACTTTCCGCAACTCGATGCGCGCTGCGAGCGCGAATTGCCAGAACTCTCGGCCATACCAGCTGAACCACGCCAACCCCAGGCCTGCGGCGAGGCCGGCGATCACCATCGCAACGCGGATGGGGAGCCCCTGCTCGTCGAACCAATAAAACGCGACGATCCCGGCCAGAAGCACCACGATCGACAACGTCATGAGCGCGGTATCTTTTGCCGACGCGCTCGTGGGTGTTTGCACTTCTGCCATGTGTATTAAACTGTTCCTAACAGACCCGCATCAGTGGCAGGGCAGGAGGGAATCGAACCCCCAACCTGCGGTTTTGGAGACCGCCGCTCTGCCAATTGAGCTACTGCCCTAGTCCAGGCGCTTACGCGCCGAATCTACGGGGCCGCTGCCGGCCCCGTCCGATACCCTTAAGCGATCACCTTGGCGACCACGCCGGCGCCCACCGTCTTGCCGCCCTCGCGGATCGCGAACCGCAGGCCCTGCTCCATCGCGATCGGCGCGATCAGCTCCACCA
>Ga0182013_10009196_pt1 | contig 10437 bp, 11 predicted proteins | sample 612S2MmetaG_FD_120487 | JGI IMG/M metagenome (GOLD analysis project Ga0182013, IMG submission 120487) | Permafrost microbial communities from Stordalen Mire, Sweden - 612S2M metaG | ecosystem: Environmental > Terrestrial > Soil > Wetlands > Permafrost | place: Sweden: Stordalen | collected...
GACACGGATTTTCTGGTGAACCTGACGAACGACGGCTGGTTTGGCCAAAGCGCGGAGCAATGGCAGCAGTTGGCCAGCGCCGTGTTCCGCGCGGCGGAAAACGGCGTGCCGCTAGTGCGCTGCTGCAACAACGGCGTGACCTGCTGGGTGGACGCGTATGGAGCGGTGCGCCAGACTTTCAAGGACGCCACGGGCAGCGTCTATGGCTCCGGCGCGATGACATTTGATCTGCCGCTGCCGGATGAAAAGGCCGCGCCGACATTTTACAACCGCCACGGCGACTGGTTTGGCTGGGTGTGCGTGATCTGGACCTCGCTGCTTGTGTTCAAACGAATTGTTTTCCGTAAAAGCATTGCAACGTCACCGGCCGGGCGTTGAGAATTTTTACCCTGTAACTTCCGGCTGTTTTTGTTCGACACTCAACTCCCGACTCTCAACACTGAAACCCGATGCAGTTGCCGCCCGATTATCACATGCACACGCCGCTCTGCCGCCATGCCGTCGGCGAGCCGGTGGATTATGCCCGTCGCGCCTTGGAAATCGGCCTCACGGAAATCGGCTTCTCCGATCATTCGCCCATGCGTCAGGACAATTTCGACAACTGGCGCATGAACCTTTCCCAACTGGACGATTACGTGGCCAAGGTCCGGCTTGCGCAAAAGACGTTTCCGCAACTGACCATCCGGCTGGCGATGGAGGTGGATTATCTACCGGGCCACGAGGACTGGATCCGCGAACTGGCCGCGCGGCATCCGTGGGATTATTTCATCGGCTCGGTGCATTACGTCTCGGACTCGTGGGCGATTGACGACCCGCAGAAGCTTTCCGAGTGGAAGACGCGCGATTCGGCGGAGGTCTGGCGGATTTATTTCGAGCGGCTGGCCATGGCGGCGGAATCGGGCTTGTTCGAGATCATCGGCCACGCGGATTTGCCGAAGAAGTTCGGGCATCGTCCGCCGCCGAATGCCGCGACGTTTTACGGGAAGTTTCTGGATGCGGCCAGGAAATCCGGCGGCGCGATCGAACTGAACACGGCGGGGCTGCGGAAGGATTGCCAGGAGATTTATCCCAGCCGCGACATCCTCCAGCTCGCGTTCCAAAAAGGCGTTCCCATCACCTTCGGCTCGGACGCTCACAAGCCGGAGGAAGTGGGGATGAATTTCGCCGAGGCCATTCAACTGGCGTACGAGGCTGGCTACAAGGAAAGCTGCCGGTTTGAAAAACGGAAGCGTCAGTCTGCAACATTTTAACCCGCCATGTTCGCGGCACATTTGACCCGCAAGCAACTTTCGAGGGTGATATATTTCGCGCTCGCTGTCGTCACGTTGCTGATTTATCTGCCGATGCTCTGGCACGGGTTCGTGAATTACGACGACCCGGATTACATCATCGGCAACGCGCACGTCACGGGCGGTCTGACGTGGGCGAACGTGGTCTGGGCGTTCACAAGCAACGACGCGGCGAACTGGCATCCGCTGACGTGGATTTCGCACATGACGGACTGGCAGTTGTTCGGCTCGAATCCGGCGGGACATCATTTGATGAACCTGCTGTTTCACACGGCGAACACGCTGCTGCTGTTTCTGCTGCTGGGAAAACTGACGGGGGCATTGTGGCGCAGCGCGTTCGTGGCGGCGCTGTTCGCGTGGCATCCGTTGCACGTCGAATCCGTCGCGTGGGCTTCGGAACGCAAAGACGTTTTGAGCGCGTTTTTCTGGATGTTGACAATCCTTTGCTACGCAAAGGCAGTGACAAGTGGCAAGTGGCAAGTGACAAGCAAAAGCCAAAACTCGTCACCCATCACTCATCACTCATCACTTTATTGGCTTGCCCTGCTCTTCTTCGCGTGCGGTTTGATGAGCAAGCCAATGGTCGTGACGCTGCCGTTTGTCTTGTTGTTGCTGGATTTTTGGCCGCTTGGCCGAATGCGGAGTGCGGAGTGCGGAGTGCGGAGTATTGCATCCTTGCTGATTGAAAAAATCCCATTCTTTGCGCTCACGCTCGCATCCTGTTTCATCACCTATCGCGTCCAAAACGGCGCGCTGTGGTCATCGCAGTCGCTTTCGTTTCATTTCCGGCTGGCAAACGCGCTGATGTCCTACGTCCGCTACATCTCCAAAATCTTCTGGCCGACCGACCTCGCGCTGATTTATCCGTATCCACATTTCTGGCCGCTGGCGGGAGTCATCTTTGTAGCAGGATTGCTCGCGGTGCTGTCGTTGATATTCATTGTGCAGGCAAAACGGTTTCCGTATCTGGCGGTCGGCTGGCTGTGGTTCCTGGGAACGCTCGTTCCGGCCATCGGCCTCGTGCAGGTCGGCATTCAATCCATGGCCGACCGCTACACTTACCTGCCAAGCATCGGATTCTTCGTCCTCGTCGTCTGGGGCGTGAACGACCTGCTGAATGCGCATCCGCAGAAAGTGAAAATCGCCGCCATCGCCGGGAGCGCGGTTTTGACTGGCTGCCTGATTTGCACGTCCATGCAATTAAGATACTGGCGCAACAGCCCCGAACTTTTTCTGCATACGGTCAAAGTGACCACGGACAATTACGCCGCCGAGGATTGTCTCGGCAAAGCCTTGGAAAACATCGGCAACAAGGACGACGCGGAGAAACTTTACACCGACGCCGTCCGCATCGAGCCGGATTATCCGAGCGCGCAATTTGATTTGGGGATGATTGAAGTCGAACAGGGCAAGCTGGCCGACGCCTCCAATCATCTTGCCATCGCCGTCCAGCTTTCGCCGCACAATCCGGTGATGCAGTTCGATTTCGGCACTTATTTAATGCAGCACGGCAATCCGGCGGAGGCCGCGAACCATTTCAAGACCACGCTCGCCGACAGACCGGACTTTCCCGAAGCGCGGCAACAACTGGATTTGCTGTCTGCCAAAACAAACGCGCCCGCGAATCGCTCGACACGCTGAATTGATTCTGGAAAACTCCCGCGCGTGAAACAATCAATCGTCACCTTGGACATGGAAGGCGTTCTGACGCCCGAAATCTGGATTGCCGTCGCCGGGAAAACCAAAATCCCGGAACTGCGCCGCACCACGCGAGACGAGCCGGACTATGACAAGCTCATGCGCGGACGGCTGGCGATTTTGGACAGGCACAGTTTGAAATTGTCCGACATCCAAAATGTCATCGGCTCGCTCAATCCGCTTGATGGTGCAAAAGAATTTTTGGATGAACTGCGGACACTCGTTCAGGTTATCATCTTGTCCGATACATTTGAGCAATTTGCGTCTCCATTGCTCCGCCAGTTGAACTGGCCGACGCTACTTTGCCACAAGCTCGTCGTCGAGAACGACCGCATCGTGGATTACAAGCTGCGCGTGCCTGACCAAAAGAAGAAGGCCGTCGCAGCTTTCAAATCGCTGAATTACAACGTCGTCTCCGCCGGCGATTCCTACAACGACACCGCAATGCTTCTGGAGGCGCACACCGGCTTTCTGATTCACGCGCCGGAAAATGTGAAGAAGGAATTTCCGCAGTTTAAAGCCGTCGAGTCGCACGCGGAACTGCTGAAGCTCATCAAAGGAGCGCTGTAAATGCCAACCAACAAGGGCGCATTCAAAATCTTCTCGCTTGCGGGAATTGCCGTCTATGTTCATTGGTCATGGTTCCTCGTCGCGATTTATTCCGTCCAGTTCCGCACGCACGAATATTCCTCGATGATCTGGAACGTGCTGGAATATCTTTCGCTGTTCGCCATCGTTCTGACGCATGAATTCGGACATCAACTCGCATGCCGTTCGGTCGGCGGGCAAACCCATAACATCGTTCTCTGGCCGCTCGGCGGCGTGGCCTACGTCTCGCCTCCGCAACGGCCCGGTGCGCAACTGTGGAGCATCGCCGCCGGACCGCTGGTGAATGTGGTTCTCGTTCCAATTTTATCCTTGGTGGTGTCGGTGAGTTCGCATCTCGGCTGGTATGACACGAATCCAGATGCCTATGACCTTCTGCACAATGTCTGGTGGATTAACCTTGGCCTTTTGATCTTCAACATGATGCCGATCTATCCGCTAGATGGCGGACAAATTTTACGTTCGCTGCTGTGGTTTCCATTCGGACGCGCGAACAGTTTGCTGGTTGCGAGCGTCATCGGTTTTATTGGCGTTGCGGGATTGATCGGATTGGCGATTTGGGCGCAATCCATCTGGATCGGCATCATGTCGGCATTCATCCTGATAAATTGCTGGAGCGGCTTGAAACAGGCGCGTGCGCTGGCGCGCATCGCCAAAATTCCGCGCCGTGATGGTTTCGCGTGTCCATCCTGCCACACCGCGCCACCCCTCGGCGAACTCTGGCGCTGTGGAAAATGCGGCCAGGCCTTCGACACATTTCTCACGCAGGGGGTCTGCCCGCATTGCGCGACGCAGTTCAACGTGACTCAATGTCTTGACTGCGGAACCTCCTCGCCATTTGCCGCCTGGATTCCACAGCGGTAATCCTCGGCTTTTGAAAATGAGGATGAGCAGGATTGAAATCAATCCTCGGCTTTGAACGCGCGCGAAATCAAATCGCGCACGGCTTTCTTCGGCTCCTTGCCTTCGTAAAGCATCGCGTGAACCTCGTCAATGATCGGCGTCGCCACCTTCTTTTCACGTGCGAGCCGGTGCGCCGAGCGCGCCGTGGGATAACCTTCGGCCAGCTTCGGATGCGACGCGACAATCGCCTGAATCGTTTCACCGCGACCAAGCCGCTCGCCCAGATCGCGATTGCGGCTCTGCTTTGAAAAACAGGTGAGCATCAAATCACCCAGGCCGCTCAAGCCGGAAAAGGTTTCCGGTTGTCCGCCGCACGCCACACCCAGCCGCCGCATCTCCGACAACGCCCGCGTAACGAGCCCGGCCTTCGTGTTGTCGCCGAAGCCAAGACCGTCACTCACACCGGCGGCGATGGCGATGATGTTTTTCAGCGCGCCGCCGTATTCCACGCCGAGAATGTCCGTGCTGCGGTAAATGCGGAATTCCGGGCGATGGAAAAGTCCCTGCACGGTTTTGGCCGTGCCGTCGTTTTCGCAGGCGCACACAACCGTCGTCGGAATTCCCAGCGCGACCTCGCGCGCAAAGCTCGGCCCCGACAACGCGACCACGCGATCCGCCGTCGCGTATTCGCGCAAAATGCGGCTCATCGTCTCGCCCGTTTCAAATTCGATCCCCTTCGTGACGCTGACAAAAATTCCCGGATGCCCCTTCAACTTCGCCGCGACCGACCGGAAAGCCTGCGACGGAACTGCCAGCACGAGACATTCCGCGCCGCCGATGGCCTTCGCAAAATCCGGCTGCGTCTTCCAATCCGTCGGCAGCTCCACGCCCGGCAGATATTTTTCGCTGCGGCCGTTCTGGATTTCCTTGAGCGTTTCGGCGTTGATGTCCCAGATCGTCACGGCGTTGCCGTTTTCGCGGAGCGCCTTGGCCAGCGCCGTTCCCCACGCGCCCGCGCCGAGCACGGTGATTTTCATTTCGCATCCTCCGGTTTTTTCCCAAAACGGCTTTCTGTTCCTGCCATAAGTCTTTTGATGTTTGATTTGTGTTTGTAAATCGCCAGCAAAGAAAGTGCAATCGTGACGCTCTCAAAAAATAAATTTCCGCAATTAAACCAAACCGCAACAGGTAAAACAATCGCCGCTGCAATCGAGCCGACCGAAACGTAACGCGTCACAAGAATTGTCAAAATAAAAACCGCCAGCGCAATGAGCAGAGCGACCGGCGCGAACGCAAGATAAACTCCCGCAGTTGTGGCGATGCCTTTGCCGCCTTTGAATTTCAGCCAGCAAGGATAATTGTGGCCGAGCACGGCGCAGATGCCGGCAATGATTGGCAAAAATTGAGCTGCATTTTCCAACGCAATAAATTCGTCATGGGAACCAGGTGAAGCAGTGCTTCTGTGATCCATCAAGTATTTGACTATGAGTGATCCAAAATAAACTGCTCCATACCCCTTCGCCGCATCCACGACCATCACAAAAATTCCCGCCGGTTTTCCCAGCACACGCATGGCATTCGTCGCGCCGATGTTGCCGCTGCCGGATTTTTGGATGTCAATGCCCTTCGCTTTCGCGACGAGATAGCCCGTCGGGATCGAGCCGAGCAGATACGCCGCGACCGCGACGATGATGTAAGCGAAAACTGGCACGGCGACAATCGTAGGAGACGAGGTAACGAGTCTCAAATTAAAAAAGACAGAGACTCCTTGCGTCGTCCCCAACAAATTTTCAGTTTCAGTGAGCCGTTTTCACTGGCAAACTTCGCGCATGGCAAAAATCAAAGTCGCCGTCCTCGGCACCGGCTCGCTCGGCCAGCATCACACGCGCATTTACTCGGAACTCGCCGCCGCCGGACTCGTTGAACTCACCGGCATTTACGACGCACACGCCGAAACCGCCCGGAAAATCGCCGAGAAACACAAGCTGCACATCTTCAATTCCATCGCCGAAGCCGCCGCCGCCAGCGACGCGCTCAACATCGTCACGCCCACCACCACTCATTTCGACATCGCCAGACAATTGCTCGCGCTGGGCAAACACGTCCTCGTCGAGAAACCGATGACCGACAATTCCGCGCAGGCCGCCGAACTCATCGAGTTGGCGAAGAAAAACAATTGCGTCCTGCAAGTCGGCCACGTCGAGCGGTTCAATCCTGTTTTCAAGTATGTCGCCAGCGTCGCCAACGACCCTCGCTACATCGAGTGCCAGCGCCTCTCGCCGTTCCCAGCGCGCTCCATGGACGTCGGCGTGGTGCTCGACCTGATGATCCACGACCTCGACATCGTGCTTGCGCTCGTCCAATCGCCCGTGACCGGTGTGGACGCCGTGGGCATGACCGTCTTGAGCCGGAGCGAGGACATCGCCAACGCGCGGCTGCGTTTTGCCAACGGCTGCGTGGCCAGCATCACTGCCAGCCGGGTGAGCGCTGACCGCCTCCGCAAAATCCGTCTCTACAACGGCCCGGCCAATCCCTGCTACATATCCGCCGACTTCCGGTTGCAGGAAGGTCACATCAGCCGCCTCGCCGCGGCTTCCGCCGGGGCAACGGGCGCGAGCATCGTCAGCGAATTTGGCGACAAGAAAATCCTGCGCGAACCTGCGCCCATTGAGAAGGCCGAGCCGCTGAAACTGGAGCTGCAAAGTTTTGTGGAATGCGTCCGCGACAAAAAAACGCCGCTCGTCACCGGCGAATCCGCCAAAGCCGCGCTGGACTTGGCGTTTGAAATCACAAGGCAGGTGCAACAGAACAAATGAGCAATCCAAAAAACATCACCCGCCGCCCGCTGAAATCGCGCGATACGAAATGGGCCAGCTCAATTGCAAGCTGGCTGGCAAAAACTGGCGTTCGCCCAAACGTTATTTCCGTCGCGGGAACTGTTTTTGCCGCTGGGTCCGGAATCAGTTTTTGGTTTGCCGGCCAATCGGCGCAAAACTGGCATTGGAGTGTTCTGCTGATCATTGCGGTTTGCGGAATGCAATTTCGTCTGCTGTGCAATCTGTTCGACGGCATGGTGGCGATTGAAGGCGGATTCAAGACCAAGGCCGGGGAAATTTTCAACGAACTGCCCGACCGTTTTTCCGACGCGTTTATTTTCATCGGCGCGGCGTATTCCGTTCCAGATTTTGCCTGGACACACGAACTTGGCTGGGCGGCGGCGGTGCTGGCGGTCATCACGGCTTATGTGCGTGCGCTGGGCGCAAGCATGGGCGCGGGACAACAATTCATCGGACTGATGGCCAAGCAGCAGCGCATGGCGATTATGACGGCAGCTTGTCTAGTCGCGGCATTCGCGCCGCTCTGGCCTTTGCTGACGCAAATCATTCCGCTGGCTTTGGCGCTTGTTGTCATCGGATGTGTCGCAACAATTTTTCGCCGCTGCCACCGGATCGCGCGGGAAATGGAATTGAAAAAATGATGAAAGCCTTGTTCGCGGCAATCGCAAAGTTCATCAGCGGTGCCAACGCCCGATGGGTCGGCTGCGCACCGGATGTCCGGCAACGGGTTTATTTTGCAAATCACACGAGCAATCTGGACGCATTGGTGATTTGGGCGTCGCTTCCGCCGGATGTGCGCGCGCTCACGCGGCCGGTGGCGGCGCGGGATTACTGGGTGAAGAGCAAACTTCGCTTGTATGTCGCCAATAAAATTTTCAACGCCGTATTGATTGAACGCAAAAAACCCACCACGCGTGACAACCCTTTGCGGGACATGCTCAATGCCCTTGGCGACCGTCATTCGCTGATTATTTTTCCAGAAGGCGGACGGCAGACAGGAATGGAACTCGCGCCGTTCAAAGGCGGATTGTTTCATCTGGCCAAAGACCGGCCAGATGTGGAATTTGTGCCGGTGCTGCTTGAGAACTTGAACCGCGTTTTGCCCAAGGGAGAATTTCTGCCCGTGCCGCTGATGGGCAGCGTGAGTTTCGGCGTTCCCATAAAACTGGAGGTCGGGGAGGACAAAAACACTTTCCTGGGACGCGCGCAAAACGCAGTCAAAGCATTACAAAAGCCATGAATCTCAAACTCGACAAACAAACTTATTGGCTGGTCGGAGGCGTGCTGGCGTTGCTTTTGGTGTCGTCATTAATCGGCTGGTTGCTTTCGCTGCGCGTGACCGGCGACAAAGGCAGGGTCACGGTGCAAAATCTCAATGCGCGGATCCGCGCATGGTGGATGATGGTCGCAGTCTTCGGCCTGGCGATGGCGACCGGTGGCATCGGTTCAATCGTCCTGTTTGCGCTCACATCATTTCTGGCCCTGCGCGAATTCATCACGCTCACGCCGACGAGATTGGGTGACCATCGCACTTTGTTCTGGGTTTTCTTCATCATCCTGCCGCTCCAATATTATTTGATCGGCATCAAGTGGTATGGCTTGTTTGCCATCATGATTCCGGTTTATGCGTTTTTGTTTATCCCGATCCGTAGCGCAACGGCTGGCGATTGCGAAAATTTTTTGGAACGCACGGCAAAAATTCAGTGGGCTTTGATGATTTGTGTCTATTGCGTGAGCTATGTTCCAGCCCTGCTGAGTTTGGATATTCCCGGTTATGCAGGACAAAATGGAAAACTGATGTTTTACTTCGTGTTGGTAGCACAAATCAGCGACGTGCTGCAATACGTCTGGGGCAAAACACTCGGCCGGCATAAAATCGCGCCGTCCGTCAGTCCGAATAAAACGTGGGAGGGATTCATCGGCGGCATCGCGTCGGCAACTTTGATTGGCGCGGGTCTGTGGTGGGCGACACCGTTCACGCCGCTGCAATCGGCTGGAATGTCGCTGGCCATCACGTTGATGGGCTTTGGCGGCGGACTCGTCATGTCAGCAATCAAACGCGATCGCGGCGTGAAAGATTACGGCAACATGATTGAGGGTCACGGTGGCGTGATGGATCGCATTGATTCGCTGTGTTTCGCCGCGCCGATTTTCTTTCACCTGACACGTTTCTTTTTCACTTGAAACCAAAAACCTTCATACTCATCGCCGGTGAGGCGAGCGGGGATTTGCTCGCGGCCAATCCGCAATGCCGCCGGTCGGTTGGCAATTCCCGCACGGCAGTCCAGCCAGTTTTCTCCGCCGAAAACACCGTTTTCCTGCCCGGCGACCAGGCTTTTTGACCTCCTGACTCCGTTTTTTCGCCCAGTGAGACTCTTTTCTCACTCGTTCCGACTCTCTTCGCGGTCATCGGGAAGGTTTTCTCCATGGCTGGCCAAGGTTTCGGGCAAATTGGGAAGATTTTCTCCAGCGGGAAGGCTGGTTTCGGGCGTTGTGACCAGCCTATTTTACCGTTTGGGAAGCCCTTCTCACTCTCCGACCAACCCTTCTCACTCGTCGAGAAGGGCTTCTCCCTCCCTGACAAGGGCTTCTCGATCGTCGAGAAGGGCTTCTCACGCCTGACAAGGGCTTCTCGGTCATCGAGAAGGGCTTCTCCACGCCCGACAAGGGCTTCTCCCTCCTCGAGAAGGGCTTCTCACGCCTGACAAGGGCTTCTCAGTCATCGAGAAGGGCTTCTCCACGCCCGAGAAGGGAGTTTCCCTCACCGAGAAGGGCTTCGAAAATGGGCTGAAACGTCAAAAACCTAACAAAAAGGCATTCTCACCGCCTGAAAGAGGTTGATATGGAGGCCAGCAAGCCTTCCGGCCAGCCGGGAAGACAGGCCCGCAAGGGCCGGCAGGTTTCGGCATCAGGCCGATGATAGAATTTGCTCCGCGTCTCCGTGGCTCTATGGCAAAATAACGCCGTTGAAACCAAAAACCTTCATGATCACCGCCGGTGAGGCGGGCGGCTATTTCCTCGTAGGAGACGAGGTGACGAGTCTCTAAGGAGACGCTGATTTAATTTTTGGTTTTACTGATTTTAATGGAGACGAGCTGAGGATGAATTTCTAAACTGGGAGGCATGACCCACCAGCCGAGTTTTTCCCAGGCCGAGTTTGCCGC
>Ga0182013_10009199_pt1 | contig 10435 bp, 9 predicted proteins | sample 612S2MmetaG_FD_120487 | JGI IMG/M metagenome (GOLD analysis project Ga0182013, IMG submission 120487) | Permafrost microbial communities from Stordalen Mire, Sweden - 612S2M metaG | ecosystem: Environmental > Terrestrial > Soil > Wetlands > Permafrost | place: Sweden: Stordalen | collected...
TCCTTGGAAATCTCAAAAAAGCCTTAGACTGCTATGCTCCGGTCGCCGCATGCACCGGCTCCGGCTCCGTCTCCTCGGTCGCAGTCACCGGCGCCTTGCGGATGTTGCCGCCCAGCACCGCTTCCAGATCCACCGTGTCGTCGTCGCCAACGTCCTCGGCCGACGCCGCCGCAATTCCCGGCGACTCGTGCACCTCGTCCACCCCGTCCTCGCCCTCTTCGCCAACGTACTCGGGAGCGACCTCGGTCGGCCGCACATCCGCGACCTCGGTGGTAAACGCCTTCTCGGAGACCATCTGCACGCCCTCGGCAGCCGAATCCGCAATCTTGGTCGTGAACAGCCGGATCGCACGCAGCGCGTCGTCGTTGCCCGGGATCACATAGTCCACCAGGGTCGGATCGCAATTCGTGTCGACGACCGCAACCACCGGAATGCCCAGCTTGCGCGCCTCCGCCACCGCGATGGCCTCGTTGTTCGAGTCCACCACAAACAGCGCATCGGGCAGCCGCTTCATGCTCTTGATACCCGAAAGGTTGGTCGACAGGTGCTTGCGCTCGCGCTCCAGCTTGATGACTTCCTTCTTGGTCAGCAACTCATAGCGGCCGTCGGTCGACATGTCGTCGAGCTCCTGCAGGCGCTTCACCGACTTCTGGACTGTTACCCAATTCGTGAGCAGCCCGCCCAGCCAGCGGCTGTTGATGTACGGCATGCCGCAGCGGTTCGCCTCCTCGGCAATCGCATCCTGCGCCTGCCGTTTGGTGCCCACAAACAGCACCAGTTTGCCCGCGCTGGTCAGCTCTGTCACGAACTTCGACGCCTCCTTGAACATCTTCAGCGTCTTCTGCAGGTCGATAATGTAAATGCCGTTGCGCTCGCCGAAGATGTATTCCTTCATGCGCGGGTTCCAGCGCTTCGTCTGATGCCCGAAGTGGACTCCCGCTTCGAGCAGTTCCTTCATGGTGATATTTGCCAATGGGTCTCCTTCGTTAAGACAGCCAGTGCCGGTTCGTAAATCGCCGGGCACCTGGTGCCTGGATTTATCCCTTGCCTGACGAAACAGGACGCGGGAGATTTAGCTCCTTGCCCCGGACCGTCTCCGCTCCGGGGGTGCTGCTCTCTTACCACTTACCACTTATCACTCGCACTTACCGCTTCGAGAACTGGAACCTTGCTCTCGCGCCCTTCTGTCCGTACTTCTTGCGTTCCTTGCCGCGCGAGTCGCGGGTCACCAGGCCCTCGGCCTTCAGCGCCTTGCGCAGCTCCGGGTTGAACTCCATCAGCGCGCGCGCAATCCCCAGCTTCACCGCATCGGCCTGGCCCATGATGCCGCCGCCGCGGACGGTCGTGATTACATCGAAGGTCTCGCCAATGTCCGCGATGCCCAGCGAACGCCGTGCCGCCGCCCGTTGCTGCGCGGTCACAAAATACACGTCGCAATCCTTCTTGTTCACCGAAAACTTGCCGCTTCCGGGACGCAGAAACACGCGCGCAATCGACGACTTGCGCCGCCCCGTTCCGTAAAACTGAACCAAATCCGCCATATCGCTCCTAATTCGCTTCTAGCTCTTAGCCATTAGCTGTTAGCGCCAACCAACGCGCTCAAATCCTTGTCGTTGCTAGCTAGTAGCCAAAAGCTAATAGCTAAAAGCTGCTGCCTTACCCTTCCAGCTCGTCCTTGTGATGCGGCCGGGGCGCGTTGCTGGCATGAAATTCCAGGGCCACCGGCTGCTGCGCCTGATGCGGATGATGCGCACCCTTGTACACCTTCAACTTGGTCGCCATCTGCCGGCCCATCTTCGACTTCGGCAGCATGCCCTTGATTGACTGCTCCACGATCGCCTCCGGGCGCCGTGCCAGCAGCTTCACAAACGACTCCTCGCGCAACCCGCCGGGAAAGCCCGTATACCGGCGATACAGCTTCTTGTCCGCCTTCAGCCCGGTCAGCACAATCTTTTCGCAGTTCACCACGATCACGTGGTCGCCCATGTCGATGTAGGGCGTGTACAACACATTGTTCTTGCCGGCCAGGATCGACGCCGCCTGGGTCGAAAGCCGGCCCAGCGTCTTGCCCGTCGCATCCAGCACAAACCACTTGCGCTGAATGTCCTTGCCGCTCGGTATCGGTGTGGTGTTATTCATAATGCCGCGTTACTCCCTGGTTCTGCCGTCTTCCTTGTCGCTGGATTCCTGAAGAATCCAGCCAGCCCGGCATGGTACGGAAGAGATGACTGGTCCTGCGTTGAACATCCATGCGCACCGCCCAAACTTCGGCGAAACGCCAATCCTCTGCGTGCAAATAAAACCCGATCCAAAACCCGATCCAAGCCTAACTCGACCCCAACGAAACGGAGCGCAGCGAAGGTCAGGATTGAGCCTGAAATTCGAGCTCACTGCCTAAACGCGGAAAAGCCAGACCGCCTGGAAGTCGCACATTGCCTGGTAAGTGGGTGCTTCAGGACGGCCCATCGTGCTCAAGCCGCTCCCGGTGAATCCACCACGGTTGTCCCATCCTGCTGCACCTTTGGGGCATGAATCGCCCAACGCGTGCAGACGCGGGACTGCGCGAGCTTCCAGATTAGCCCACCGGCAGGCCTCAAGTCAATGCACTCGCGTGGGAAATACGATTCTGCCGCAAACGGTTTACACTCTTCGCACACGAGGTTTAGGCCATGGGTGGCAATCGTTTCGTCGAGAGGTCGAAGGGGTTGGGAATCCTGAACTTGGGCGCAGCCTGCGCTCTGTTCGTCCTGCTGCTGGCGGCCGGCAGCCACGCCACGGCGCAGGACGCGGATAATCCCCTGCACACCGCCACCCGCCAGGAGCTGGACGTCGTCAAGGTGCTGCTGGCGCAGGAGAAGGCCTGGAACGACGGCGACCTCGACGCCTACGCCAAGGGATACAAAAACTCGCCCGACACCATCTTCATCGGCAAGCAGATCTCCCGCGGCTACGCCGAGATGCTGGACGACTACAAGCACAACTACCCCACCAAGGCCTCCATGGGCACGCTGGGCTTCTCCGAGTTGGAGGTGCATCCGCTCAACGACAGCTTCGCCATCTGCCTGGGCAAGTACCACCTCGACCGCACCAAGAAGGAGGGTGGCCCCGCCGATGGCTCCTTCTCGCTGGTGCTGGAGAAGACCGCCGACGGCTGGAAGATCGTCCTCGACCACACCACCTAGGCCTTTGTGCTACTGACTGTCCGTATTACGATAGACTGCAATTGAGAGGGCAACGATGATCTTCCACGTCACCATGGAACCCGTCGAAGATGGTTGGATTGTGGTCGAATGCCCTGCGCTTCCCGGCTGCATCTCGCAGGGCAAGGACGAGCAGGAAGCCCTCGTCAATATCAAGGAAGCGATCACCGGCTGGCTGTGGGCCGAAGACCAGAAAGCTGCGCGCTCTATACCGGAAGATCGTTCCTCCTTGGTCGTGGCCATCTAGGCCCACCATTCGGTAACCATTTCCACAGGCCTAGGAGGAAAAGCGGACTGCACAAGTATTAGTGCAGCGAAGTTGCTATAGCCTTGATCCATGGGCACTCTCTCGCCAACATCTCCGGCAAAGAAGCGGTCAAAGCCTTCCTTCGCGCCGGTTGGCTTCGCGAAGGTCAAACAGGAAGCCACCTCATGATGACTAAAGACGGCCAGCGAGCAACGCTCACCATCCCACAGCATCGCGAGCTAAAGCCCGGAACTCTTCGCTCGATTATCCGCGCTGCCAACATGACCGTCGACGAGTTCCTCGATCTGCTCTAATACGGGATCTAGTTCGCGACCATCGGGAGCGCCACGCGAAGCCCAAGACACGCCACGAAGTGGCTCGGGAGCGCCACGCGAAGCCCAATACACGCCACGAAGTGGCCTCAGACCGTCATGATCTCTTTCTCTTTCGCCTTGAACAGCTCGTCGATGCGCTTGATCTCCGCGTCCGTCAGCTGTTGAATCTCTTCGTTCGCGCGCTTCTCGTCGTCGGCCGAGATCAGCTTGTCCTTGGCTGCCTTCTTCACCTGGTCGTTGCCATCGCGGCGAATGTTGCGGATCGCCGTCTTATGGTCCTCCAGCACCGCCGCCAGATGCTTCACCGCCTCCTTGCGCCGCTCCTCGTTCATCGGGGGCACCGGCACCCGGATCACCTTGCCGTCGTGCATCGGGTTGAAGCCCAGGTTGCTGGTGCGGATCGCTTTCTCGATCGGCGCGACCATCGTCATCTCCCACGGCGATACCAGAATCAGCTGCGCCTCCGGAGTCGAGATCTGCGCCACCTGCGAGATCGGGGTGTCCGTCCCGTAATAGTCCACCTTCACCTGGTCCAGCATGTGTACGCTCGCCCGACCGGTGCGAGTCGAGAGCAGGTTTGCCCGGAAGTCGCCCACCGTCTTCTCCATGCGCGTCTTCAACTGCGTGTGCACGTCCTTCAATGCCGCGATACTTGCCATCGCCGATGCCATAACGTTTCACCTTCCCGAATTACAGTTCGAAACCCGCTGCGAGTCGCAAGGCTTCGACCTCGCTATTCTACAGAGGTTGAGCGCGCCGGGGATGCTCTCGCCTGCCGCAATTCGCTGCCGGATATCAGGTTACGCCGGTTCGCCTTTCCACAGCCCGCCGGTTACCCGCCCGCGCATTACCCAGCGCATTACCATTGTTTGGTTGACAACGCTATCACCCGAACGTGTAGCGTTGACCTTGTGAACCTACAACTGGATTTCGAGCAGAGTGCACGACTCGAGCTGATTGCCCTGCACGCCGGCAAATCAACTTCGCAGATGCTCGTCGAAGCAGCGCAGTATCTGCTGGATCGCGATGCCGGATGCTTGAGCCAGCCGCATCCCATGCAGACCCAGCAGTTCCTCAGCGAGGAAGCGCTGGAGGCAAGGTTCACGCGCATCCTCCGCCATCGGAGCAGCGCCCGCGTCTGACCCCGGCTGGGCGACCCGTCGCCTGCGCCCCGGTTCGCAGCCCTCCGCAGCACCCGCAGACGCGCGCCCCGTGCGCCTGCCGCAGCACACCCACCCACCGCACAGTAGAATGCTTCCAGAGTCCGGAGAGTCCAAACCGGACGAACCGTTGCCCCTGCGCAATCGAGAGACGAAAGGCCCGGCTTGAAGTTCTTCGCATCCCTGCTGCTGCTTGCGCTCGTCGGCGCCGCGCTTGCCGCCTACGCGATCTACGTTCCCGTCGGCCCGCCCGAAGGCGCCTCCGACTCCAACGACAACGCCATCTACGTCGACATCGCCCCCGGCACCGGCTCCCGCGCCATCGCCGCCCAGCTCGAACGGGCCGGGGTCCTGCGCAGCCGCTACGCCTTCGACCTTCTCCGCATCCTCAAGGGCGGCAAGCTGATCGCCGGCGAGTACCGCTTCAACCATCCCGCGCCTGCCACCGAGGTCTACGAGCGTCTAACCCGCGGCGACGTCTATACCATCGCCCTCACCATCCCCGAGGGCTACAACATCTTCGACATCGCCCAGGCGGTCCAATCCGCCGGCCTCGCCTCGCGCGAAGACTTCCTTGCCGCCGAACGCAGCGAAGCCTACTCTCTCATCGGCGACCTCTCGCCCAACGCGCCCTCGCTTGAAGGCTTCCTCTTCCCCGACACCTACCGCTTTCCCCGCCACATCGCGCCGGTGAAGATCCTCTCCACGATGGTGGGCCGCTTCCGCCAGGTCTGGATCCAACTCGGAATGAAGACGCCCGCTGGCTTCGCCGGCTCCGAGCAGGCGCTCCAGGGCGAGATTCCGAAGGGGTACATCTCGGAGATCGCCCAGACCGTCACCCTCGCCTCGCTCATCGAAAAAGAGGTCAATCAGGACTCTGAGCGTCCGCTGGTCGCCAGCGTCTTCGAAAACCGCGTTGCCCGCAACATGCCCCTCGACACCGATCCCAGCGTCATCTACGCCGCCCTGCTCGACGGCCGCTATCGCGGCGCCATCTTCGCCTCCGACCTACAGTCCGATTCCCCCTACAACACCTATCGCCACGCCGGGATGCCTCCCGGCCCCATTTGCAATCCCGGCGTCGCCGCGCTCAGAGCTGCCTTGGCGCCTGCGGCCACCAACTACCTCTACTTCGTCGCCGACGCGCAGGGCCACAGCCGCTTCTCCGCCACCCTGCAGGAACATGCCAAGCAGGTAGCAGCCTACCGCCGCGCCGTCCGTCGCCCAACCCACTGAAGGGCCTCCGACTAAGTCGACGTTTTGAAGGGGATGGGCCATAAAGGCCCCTCCTATTTTGTGGCGCCTATGGACGGGCTGAAGCCCGTCCCCTTCACGGCTGAAGCCGGTCCCCTTCAACGACCAATCGATAAGAGGTGCCTGGAACCCGGTGCGCCGGGTGAATGCGTCTTTGCGCGCGGCAAGGTCGTCTCATCCATCTGGAGTTCCCCCATGAGAGTGTTGCTGTCCGCCCGCCCGTCCGCGCTGCTTGCGTTCGCTTCTTTCGCACTGGTCCTGCCGCCGTCGTCACTGCATGCGGGGCAGGCCGCGCCGGCTGCGAACGCCGCCGTAACCGTCACCGATATCGGCACTTCCTTCACACTGGACAACGGGATCGTTAAGGCGACCATCCGCAAGGGGAGCGGATCGATGGCGTCGCTGATCTACCGCGGCGTCGAGACGATGGGCGGCAACGGCGGCTATTGGGAGCAGACGCCCCAGGATGCGCCGCAGTTGACGAACACCATCACCATCGATCCCGCAAGCAACGGCGGTGCGCGTGCCGAGATCTCCATCAAAGGCGTCACCGGCGGCCAGACCATGCTCGGTCGCGGCGCTCCGGGCGGTGGCACCTATGACGACATGGAGATCCGTTACGCCCTGGGTCGCGGAGACAGCGGCATCTACGTGTATGCGATCTTCACTCACCCGCCCGGCTATCGCGCCAGCGGGGTCGGTTCGGAGAGCCGCTACATTACGCGGCTGAACCAGACGTTCGACTGGATCACGGTGGACAAGGACCGCAACATGCTCGAGGCGGCGCCGACCGATTGGGGCACCGGGGTGGTGGTTCATGCCAAAGAGCAGCGCATCATGTCGAAGGGCGTCTACAAGAACTCGGTGGAACATAAATACAGCTATTCGGGGGTGCAATACAGGACCCCGGCGTACGGCTGGTCCAGCACCAAGGACCACATCGGCATCTGGTTCATCAATCCGACGATTGAGTACCTGAGCGGCGGCCCGACCAAACTGGAACTCGACGACCACTTCGGCGACAATGACAATCCCGAACCGATCATCCTGGACTACTGGGTAGGCGGACACTACGACACGGGCGCGCGCATCAACGTTGCGGCGGGCGAGCAATGGAGCAAGGTTGTCGGCCCAATCTTCGTCTACGTCGATTCGCTGGACAAGCCGAAGCCCACCACGCAGGCGGAGCTGGATACGCTGAAGGCCACTGAGGGGAACCCAACTGTTCCGGCGAGCTGGACCGCCAACGCGAATGCCCTGTGGCAGAATGCGCTGGCGCAGGCGAAGAAGGAATACGCGAAGTGGCCGTACGCCTGGGTGAACGGAGTGGACTACCCGCATCTGGAACAGCGCGGGACGGTGACCGGGCAAATCGTGCTCAACGATCCGATGGCGCCGAATCCGAAGACCGCTGCACGTTTGCAGCAGGTGACGGTCGGCCTGACCGTGCCCGACGCCCCCAACCTCCCGTGGATCCACAATGCCGCGGGCTACCAGTTCTGGACCGATGGGACCGCAGACGGCAAGTTCACCCTCGCCAAGGTGCGCCCCGGCAGCTACACGCTGCATGCCTTCGCCGCCGGCGTGCTTGGAGACTTCGCCAAGGCGGACGTGACGGTCGAACCGGGCAAGACCGTCGACCTGGGCAAGCTGGAGTGGAAGCCGGTGCGCGATGGCAAACAGCTCTGGGAGATTGGCTACCCCGACGGTACCGGCGACAAGTTTTTCAAGGGCGATGGAGCCGACAACTGGCTTTGGGGCTGGAATCTGCGTTACGCCCTGCTGTTCCCCAACGACGTTACGTTCACCGTGGGCAAGAGCGATCCAAAGAAGGACTGGTTCTTTGAGGAGGTCCCGCACGCGACCAACCTCTCCTTTGTGAATCCCGAGGCGAAGGACCCGGCGAACCAGCGCTTCGGCTGGGTCAAGGCGGAGTCGCTGACGCAGTATCCGCAGACCGACCAGAGTGGGCCGTGGAAGATTTACGGCACTGGCCGCACCACCGTCTGGACCGTCAAGTTCAATCTGGCCAAGCCGGCACAGGGCGTGGCTGCGTTGCGGGTTGCGCTGGCCGGTGTCAACGGGCTGCGCGATGGCCTCGCCGTCGGCCTGAACGGCCAGAGCATCGGCGCCATCGGCGACGGCAGCGACCCCGAAAACGCTCGCCTGATCACCACCAACAGCATTCGCTACAACGCCGACAAGGGCCTGAACCAGCAAAGGACGCTGAAGTTCGACGCAACGCAACTGAAGGCTGGGGAGAATGAGATGACGTTCACTGTGCCGGGCGGCGACCTGCAAAGCGGGGTGGTATGGGACTACCTGCGCCTGGAACTGGATGAGAATGCAAAAGCGGCTTTGCGTTGAAGAGGCGGGGACTGGCAGAGACGGGTTGATTTGACGGGTGAATAGGACAATGAATAGGACAGTGAATAGGACAAGGGGCTAGAATCCGGTGCGCCGAGTGATTGAGTCTTTGCGCGCGGTAAGGTCGTCTCACCATCTGGAGTCCCCCATGAGAGCATTTCTGTCTGCCCGCCCGTCCGCGCTGCTTGCGTTCGCTTCCCTCGCCTTGGTTCTGTCGCCTTCGCCGTTGCACGCGGGCCAGGCAGCACCGGCTGCGAACGCCGCCGTAACCGTCACCGATAACGGTCGTTCGTGGACGCTGGATAACGGCATTGTGAAGGCGACCGTCACCAAGGACAGTGGGTCGATGCCGTCGCTGACCTATCACGGCATCCAGATCACGCAGGCGAGCGGCGGGACCTGGGAGCACAATCCGCAGGGCGCACCCACGTTGACCAACTCGGTTTCGATCGATCCAGCGACCAACGGCGGCGCGTGGGCCGAGGTCTCGATCAAGGGCATCTCCGGCGGCACGCACATGATGACAGCCGGTGCGCCGGGCGGCGGTACGATGGTCGACATCGAGATCCGCTACTCGCTGGGACGGGGCGACAGCGGCATCTATGTGTATTCGATTTTGAGTCACCCGGCGTCGTATCCGGCGATGGGTGTGGGCGCGGAGGACCGCTATATTATGCGGCTGAACCAGGCGTTCAACTGGATCACGGTGGACAAGGACCGCAACATGCTGGAGGCGGCGCCGACCGACTGGGGCCAGGGCGTGGTGGTCCACGCCAAAGAGCAGCGCCTTATGTCGAAGGGCGTGTACAAGAACTCGGTCGAGCATAAGTACAGCTACTCGGGCATGCAGTACGTGACCAAGGCGTATGGCTGGTCGGACACCAAGGACCACATTGGCGCATGGTTCATCAATCCGACCACGGAGTACCTGAGCGGCGGGCCGACGAGGATCGACCTGGACGCCCACTTCGGCGACAACGGCGACCCGGAGCCGATCATCCTGGACTACTGGCACAGCGGCCACTACGACGGCACACGCGCGCAGATCGCGGCCGGCGAGGAGTGGAGCAAGGTGGTGGGGCCGATCTTTGTCTACGTCAACTCGCTGGACAAGCCCAAGCCGACCACCCAGGCGGAGCTGGATACGCTGAAGGCGACGGAGGGGAATCCAACGGTGCCCGCGAGCTGGACCGCGAACGCGAACGCGCTGTGGCAGGATGCGCTGGGTCAGTACAAGAAGCAGAACGCGGCGTGGCCGTTCGATTGGGTGAAAGGTGTGCCCTACACGCCTCTGGCGCAGCGCAGCACGGTGACCGGGCAGATTGTGCTGGTCGATCCGCTGGCGCCCAAGGGTTCATCGACCAAGCTGCCTCATCTGGTGATTGGGCTGACGCATCCGGATATAGACCCAGCTTCAATTCCGCGGCCGACGTTTGCGGGCGGAGCGGCAGTGCGGCTGGGCGCTGCGCCGGGTGCGGGGCCAGGGGCCGGTGCGGGAGCTGGTTTGGCGGCAGCGCCGGGACAAGGCCCTGGACCGGGCGCTGGCCCGGGCGCGGGACAGGCAGGTGGGCCAGGTGGTGCGGCGGGAGTAGGGCCGGGTGGCAGGCCGGGCGGTTTCGGCGGCGGCGGTGGGTTCGGGAATTTTGCCCCGAATCCCGACGCGGGTAGCTGGATCCATGAGGCCAGGTACTATCAGTTCTTCAATGACGGAACGGAAGATGGCAAGTTTGCGATCACCAAGGTGATTCCCGGCAAGTACACGCTGCATGCGACGGCGGACGGGGTGCTGGGCGATTTTGCGAAGGCGGACATCACCGTCGAGCCGGGCAAGACGATCGACCTGGGCAAGCTGGAGTGGAAGCCGGTGCGCGA
>Ga0182013_10009201_pt1 | contig 10434 bp, 7 predicted proteins | sample 612S2MmetaG_FD_120487 | JGI IMG/M metagenome (GOLD analysis project Ga0182013, IMG submission 120487) | Permafrost microbial communities from Stordalen Mire, Sweden - 612S2M metaG | ecosystem: Environmental > Terrestrial > Soil > Wetlands > Permafrost | place: Sweden: Stordalen | collected...
GGCATGGCAAGAGCATCGTAATAATGCTAATGCTGTAATAAATTGGCAATTCACAAACGAGAAGGCCCGGATCAAATTAAAAAGACTTTATCCGACAATTTTAACTTGACATGACACTAGTATCCCAGAAGAAAAAAAGAAGCGAAGGAATGAAGAAGCTGATAACCACAAAGTGGATGCCGCTATTTGCGCATTGATGGGATTGGAGTTCGCAAGAAACAAGTCAAATCTTTCTGATCTTACTAAACTCAATCCTTCACAACAGAACGAAGGAATAATCTATATACCCTCATTTAAAACTCAATAATCTGACATGAAAACTACCTTCCGCTTTGTCCTTATTAGCATCCTCGTTTACCTGACGATTTTTGCAACCGGTCAAACCCCGCAAGCACTAAACTACCAAGCTGTGGCACGTAATGCATCGGGCGCTCCTTTGCCAAACCAACACATCAGCGTCCGCCTCTCAGTTCACGATGTTTCGCTTTCGGGAGCTATCGTTTATCAGGAAGCGGACACTGCTACAACTAACCAGTTCGGTCTGTTTACAACACTAATTGGTAACGGCACAGTAACTATGGGAACATTTGTCGGTATTCCATGGGCTGCCGGTAACAAGTATCTTGAGGTGGAGTTAGACCCCGCCGGTGGGAACAGTTATAGCAGCATGGGAACAACGCAACTGGTGAGTGTTCCCTATGCTTTGTATGCTCAAACATCGGGCAGCGCAGTTAGTGGCGCAACCGGGGCTACTGGGCCAAGCGGATTGCCGGGCACCCAAGGGAACGTTGGTACCACTGGCCCAACTGGTTTAGGTGGAGTTACTGGCCTCATTGGGTCAACAGGTAACGACGGTAATATGGGCAATACTGGGCTTACCGGCGCGACTGGCCCAACGGGCGCTAGCGGCAGTCAGGGTGATCCGGGAACAACCGGTGTAACCGGCAGTGGCGGCGGCCCGACTGGCCCGACTGGTAACACCGGTGTTCAGGGCAGTCAAGGTTTGATTGGCCCGACTGGCCCGACTGGTGCAGGTGCAACTGGGCCTTCCGGAGGAACCGGCCCGACAGGCTCTCAAGGCGGTTGGGGATTAACCGGTAACACTGGTATTACTACCTCTAACTTTATAGGCACATTGAACAACGCCGATTTGAAATTTGAGATTAACAGTCAGTTTGCCGGGTTGCTCGACGTGGCCAACAACCAAACATTTTTTGGTTATGAAGCTGGACTTAACTCAACAGGTTATTATAATACCGCCAATGGTTCAGACGCTCTATTGCAGAACTCAATTGGTAGTTATAATACCGCCAACGGCTCTGGAGCTCTATTGCAGAACTCAACAGCTAGTTACAATACTGGTGTTGGATACCACGCACTCTATACTAATACTACCGGTAACAGCAACGTTGCGCTGGGCATAGGTGCTTTGTATTGGAATTCCACCCTATCTAACCAAGTGGCCATTGGCGACTCGGCCTTATATAACCTTAATGCAATAGGCAGCGGAGGCAACACTGCCGTAGGCAGTAAGGCTTTGTTTGCTAATACCGCTGGCTATGGTAATACCGCCAATGGATTCCAGGCACTGCAGTACAACACCACCGGCTCTGATAATACCGCCAATGGCTCGGCGGTGCTATGGGGTAACACAACTGGTAGTTATAATACTGGCATCGGATACCATGCGCTGCACGGCAACAACGGTCACAGTAACGTTGCTATAGGCATCAGTGCTTTGAATAGTGCTTTCACTCTTTCTAACCAAGTGGCTATTGGTGATTCGGCCTTATATAACACTATTGGCGGCAGTGGTGGAAATACTGCGGTGGGAAGCAAGGCTTTGTTTGCCAATACCACCGGCTATTTTAATACAGCTAATGGATTTCAAGCGCTTTTCAGCAACACGATCGGTTACGATAACACCGCAATTGGTCGGTATGCACTTTTCAGCAATACCGGAGGCTATGATAATACCGCTAATGGTTATTGGGCGCTTTACTACAATACCACCGGCTATGAGAATACCGCTATTGGCCCATATGCGCTTCTCCTTAATACCACCGGCTATGAGAATACCGCCATTGGGGTGGATGCGCTTCACTTTAACACGACCGGCAATTGGAATACTGCCAATGGCTATTTGGCGCTTTACAACAACGCCACTGGCGCTTATAATACTGCCAATGGGATGAAAGCGCTTTTCAGCAATATCGGAGGCTATGATAATACTGCTGATGGCGCAGATGCACTTTACAGCAACACCACCAGTTATCAGAATACCGCCACTGGATCCTCTGCTCTTTACAGCACCACCACTGGCACTAATAATACCGCTAGTGGGTACAGTGCATTATTTCAGAACTCCATTGGCAGTTTTAATACCGCAATCGGGGCCAGTGCAGGTGTACAGTTCTATAATACAAGTAATACCACCACTATAGGGTATGGGGCACTTGCAACTGACAGTAACACCATTGTATTGGGGAACAGTAGTGTAACGGTGCTGAAATGCAACACCCAAACCATTACTGCATTAAGCGATATTCGCTTTAAGAAAAACATAACCGATGAAGGACACGGGCTTGATTTTATTATGCAACTGGCCCCTATTACCTATAACCTTGACATAAGAAAGCTGAACAGCTTTACTTATGGCAACAGAGCCGATACCTTGTTTAAAGGCGAGTTTTGGGATAACAGCATTGCGCATAAGGAGCATATTCTATACAGCGGCTTTAGCGCCCAGCAGGTAGAGCAGGCTGCAAAAAAGGCTGGTTATGATTTTTGCGGCCTGGTCAAACCGGCAAACGAGCATGATACTTATGGGCTAAGCTACAGTGATTTTGTCGTACCTTTAGTAAAGGCAACACAGGAACTCAAAACTATGGTTGACGAGTTGAACATAAAGTATGAAGAACAACAAAAGGTTAACGAGGAATTGAAAAAGGAGATAGAGAAGCTAAGGAACAAGTGAAAGCAAACGATAAACAAAGCTTAGATATTGAGGATTCGATAGACCGGTTGAATTTACTTTGGGCAGAACTACTCCGTGTTTACGCAATAAAAGAGAAGCTACCCTTGGCTGGCTTAGATACTCCGTACTATCCTATCAGCGCCGATTGGCAAGAACAAAGGATACAAATACGAAACCATTATAATCAGTGGAAAGGTAAGATGACCGATGAAAACATTGCGGCATTCCGCGCCATTCGTGAGGAGATAAACGGCTTAAAGCAAAAGGTGAACTCCATTATTTCGCTGTTATGCATGGAAGAAGTCACGGTTGTTTCCCTCGGGGAGCTTATCCCGATAGACCTTTTGCTGTTCAGTGAAGAAACCGCAAGCCTTGCGCCAAAGCTGGAAGAAATCAAGGCACAAAAGGCTCGGTTTCTTAAACAAAAGAAGTACGAAAGGGCTTGCTATTACCGGGGTGAGGAAAAAGCAATACTTGAGGTGGTAGCGAAGCGATTCGAAAAGGATTATCCCGGCTTATACTTCAAGGCCAGTTGGTATAGAGAAAGGGAAATTGTTTTTTTACCAACGGGCAACTGGGAAATGAGGGCCTTAATTGAAAGAATATCCAGAAGCGCTTACAAAAACAACTAATGGTGTTTTCAACTACTATCCCCCCTCAAAAAATATAAATTGACCGGACTTTCGGGCTAGGATTTGAAAGAAAACTCATAGAGTCCTCAGTTGTCGCTAAAAGTCGAGACATATAAGGCCATTTTTAAAATCCGCCCATTTTGTGGTAAAACTTAATAATTAAAACAGTTAATATCTACGCACCGCACGAACATTACAATCAGTGTTCTTAGTGAGGTAGAGGCCCGTCGATCCGTAGAAGAAGAACCAGTTCCACGCTTCGGTACTGCTTATTTCAAGAGAACTCCAATAACCATTTTTTTGAAAACCATTAGTATCGCCCAAAACTTCGTTAACAATGAGTACCGCATTGAAACATTGGGTTAATTCCCAGGAGGAGGGCAAGTACCAGTCAGTAAAACCACCTCCGGTATAGTTTACACATAATAGAGCAGCGCTTGCTGTTTGTCCGGCTTGTCCAATAATAGCAGTGGTATTAGCCTGTCCGTTACGGGAGTTTTGTGCTCCTATGAAAGTGTTTGTTACATTGCTCCAAGCGACAGATAAACCTACATCGGTTAATGAAGCTATTAAGCCATGCTCCACCCCGCCGACTTCCCAAGCTGACACTATAATTCCGCCTTGGTAGAGGTCGCCTATTTTATGGGTTAAGACACCACTATTTCCAATAAAACCGGCATTAAGAATTTGGCTATTTGAAAGAGTAACATATAAACTATCGTTGGTTATTTGCGAAGCAGTAATACTGATTCCTGTTGCACCAGTAACACCTGTTCCCCCATTATTTCCGGTCGCACCAGTCGGCCCAGTTGCACCGTTGGTCCCGTTGTTACCGGTAAGGCCGGTTAGCCCAGTTGCACCGTTGGTTCCATTATTTCCGGTTGAACCGGTTGGTCCCGTTGCACCGGTTGGTCCAGTAGCTCCTGTCGGCCCGGTTATGCCATTTGTGCCGTTAACACCTGTTACACCATTTGTTCCGTTATTGCCGGTAGCACCAGTTGCACCGTTAGTTCCATTATTACCTGTGGCACCGGTAGCTCCTGTTACACCGTTTATTCCGTTATTGCCGGTTGCACCTGTTAGCCCATTAGTTCCGTTATTTCCTGTTGCGCCAGTAGCACCTGTTACCCCGTTTGTTCCATTAGTCCCTATTGCACCCGTAACACCCGTTATACCGTTTGTCCCGTTAGTTCCTGTTGCTCCAGTGGCCCCTGTTATACCGTTTGTCCCATTGTTACCAGTTGCCCCTGTTGCGCCGTTTGTTCCACTATTGCCAGTAACACCGTTGTTGCCAGTAGCTCCGGTAAATCCTGTTACACCGTTTGTTCCATTATTTCCCGTTGCACCGGTAACACCGGTTACGCCATTGATTCCATTATTTCCTGTGTTTCCAGTAGCTCCAGTTACACCATTTATTCCGTTGTTACCGGTTGAGCCAGTAGTACCTGTTATTCCGTTAGTTCCTATTGCACCAGTGGCGCCGTTGTTACCAGTTACTCCGGGAGCACCGGTTGCTCCACTCAACCCCGTAACACCCGTTACACCATTGTTTCCGGTTGCACCAATCACACCATTGTTTCCTGTTAATCCGGTTGCACCAGTTGCACCCGTGATTCCAGTAACACCGGTTGGCCCAGTAACACCGTTATTTCCAGTAGCCCCTGTTGCTCCCGTTGCTCCAGTGTCTCCAGTAGTACCTGTTGTCCCTGCCGCCCCAGTTGCACCATTGTTGCCTGTATTTCCTATCGCGCCGGTTTCACCTGTGAGCCCTATGGAGCCGGTAACACCAGTTACTCCAGTTAACCCTGTTGCCCCGTTGCTTCCAGTAACGCCAGTTACTCCCGTTGGCCCAGTCGCCCCGCCACCTGCTCCGGTGGTGCCCGTTGGCCCTGTAAAACCCGTTGAGCCATTATTTCCTGTATTGCCGGTTACGCCTGTTGACCCGGTTACACCCGTGCCTCCAGCAGCGCCTGTTGCACCAGTGAGCCCTGTCGTGCCATTATCTCCGGTCGCACCTGTTATACCGGTTGGCCCTGTTGCACCATTATTGCCTGTCGCACCTATAACTCCCGTTGCACCTGTCGTGCCCGTCCCACCGTTGTTTCCTGTTACTCCTAAAGCACCAGTTGGGCCTGCCGCGCCTGTCGTCCCATTATTTCCTGTTGCGCCCACTTGCCCCGTCATGCCAGTTGCACCCATCAATCCCGTTGGGCCCTGAATACCTTGTTGCCCTGTTGCTCCCGTTGCACCGGTTCCATTTCCCGAAGTTAGAGCATATAAAGCATACGGCACACTGATTAACTGTGTCGTTCCCATATCCGCGTAGTTAGTGCCACCGGTTGGGTCAAGTTCTACTTGCAGATACTTCTCCCCATGCCCCCAGTTGACAGAGGTGAGATTGCCAACGCTGCCTATAACTAAACTGACGAGCCCGAACTGGTTAGTCTGGGCCGAGTGAACTTCTTGGAATAGTATAGCACCTGTGGGAATACTGTCATGGATTTGGAATTTGATACCCACCGTCGCGTTGGGTAACACCTGGCTGGTCGAGTTACGAACCACGGCCTGATAGTTAAGCCCTTGTGGCACCTGAGCGCTAATAAAACTAAACAACAAGACTATTATCGAAGGGAATAATATTTTCTTCATGTGTCAAAAGTTTAAAACTCGCGCAACTGTATAATGTTACGAAGGTATCAGAAAAACCGGGGCTGCAAAGACAGAATTAGTTTTATAACGCCCGGTGCTTTCGGCGTACATCTATTACGAAAGTTGAAAGCTTTGGCAACAAAGTGGGAAGCAACGACCTCAAAAAACCGCGTGCGTTCATAACAAGGCCGGGCTAGGTTAAGCGTAAGGCAACCGGGCATAAAAGAGGCGGTTTTAAGTATAGCTGCCACCGGTAGAGCAACCGCATCGTAACCTAGCCTCGCGAAAGAAAAAGCGTTTTTACTTCAAGTTCCGTACCGGGCACTTTCGGTTCTATGGCTACCGGTTGGCTGTTGTAGGTTAGTAAGAGCACGAAAGGCGGAACTATGAAAAACAAAAGCCAGCTCTTTCGATAAACCCCTTTTGCCGGAACCCATCACCGGTGCATAGCTGTGCCTTAAACGGCGGCATTTTGACTTGCGTCCTATAAAGAGTACGGCGCATTATGTTGACTATCAAGGCCCTATATTTTTAACAAAATATTTTCCTCTTTATGGGGAGGAGGGGGTGCCTCCGCGAGCGGCGTGAGCCGGGTGCTTACATATTTAAGAATTTTGAATGTTATATCTATGAATATGAACGCCTCGCCGCACTGGCGGGATGCGCCAACGCCACCGGTGCCGGTTCCGGTCTACCGGCCCCCCTTTGGTTAGCCAGTAACTTTGCACCAAACAAACTTAATAGCCATGCTTGATAACGTATTGAAAGCGATGAAACGTGAACTACTGGAAGATATTCGCAACATACTGAGGGAAGAACTACAACAGTTTAAAGCTGAAACACCAAAGCCATCGGATGAACTTTTAGATACCCGTTCCGTTTGTGCCCTGTTGAAGGTAACACGTCCGACTTTGGCCCGGTTAGTTCGTGAAAACCACATCGAAGCCATTCGTTTGGGAGGGGGCTCAATCCGTAGGTTTAAAAGGAGTGCCGTTGAGCGGGCCCTTATAAACATAAAGTACCTGAAACATGCTCGAAAACCACTTTGATTTTTATAACACAAAAAACCATAAAGTATGACTAACACAGCACAAACACAGGAAGGTTTACACGAACCACAGTTTTCCGTATTCGACGGCATTAACCCTAAGTCAAAAGGGTTAATGACACTCAGCCAGTTTATTAACGACATAAGAACCGGTAGGTTCAAAAAGGAGATAGAAGAAATCCGAAGGGAGCCCGACAAGAAAAAGCGTAACGATTTGAAAAAGAAACTTCTTGCCGTAAGCCCGTCAGGAGTATTTGAACAAACGAGGGGTAACAATAACAATAAAAGCTATGCACCCCAGGTATGTTTAGATTTAGACGACTTGACAAATATTGCGGAAGCCAGAGCAAAGCTGGAGGGCGATGAGTTTATACGAGCCTTGGCACTTAGCCCATCGGGTACAGGGCTTAAAGCTTTTGTGATTGTTCCAGATGAGCCTCAAAGGCACAAGGCACAAGTTAAGGAACTCATGGATTACTTCAAGAGAGAATACCAACTTGTTGCCGATGAAAAGTGCAGTGATGTTTCACGGTTGTGCTTCGTAACCTACGACCCGGATGTTTACGACAACCCCGACGCCTCGGTGTTCACCGGTGGAACTTCTGAAGACTTACCAGCACTTCATAGTTATATCGGCGACCCAAAAGACTATCCGGTCGATTTGCTTTATAAGGCTGTTAAGAATGAATACGGAAACGTCAAGTACATTGTCATTCGACACGCAAGGTTTTTGCAGTTACTACAGGTTTTAGGCTTCCGACGATTTGATTTAGGCACTGGCTTCGTATTCGTACGATTAGAGAACAACATCATTGAGGAGGTTCCAAAAACGATTATACAGGATGCATTCTTTGATTTCATAAAAGGGCTACCGGACGAGCTACCGGAAGGTGTTTCCACTGAGCTTCTTTATGAGAAGCTTGTTAAGTCCCCCGAAAACCTTTTCTCTGATATGAAGCTTTCGATTATAGAACGGATAAAACCTAACTTCTGCAAGGACAGCGCTGCGGAGGTAAAGTTCTTTTATAAGAACGGCTTCGTAAAGTGTACCAAAGAGGGTTATACCCTGCATCCATACAGCGAAACGGATGGCCTAGTGTGGAAAAACCAGATACTAACAAGGGATTTTGAAGTTGCTGTTACTGATTATACAGAAGTAGAAAGCCTGCCGGACTTTGCCAAGTTTATATGGAACGTTTCTGGCAAAGACCCGGAGCGGTTCAAGGCTTTCTGCACCTTGATAGGTAACCTGCTTCACGACCACTTCGAAGGCAAAACGCGAGTAGCTATACTGACCGATAGCAATGTAACACCATACGCAAACGGACGCACCGGTAAGACCCTTTTTGCTAAAGCTCTCGGGCAGGTAACACCTCTATGTGAGATAAACGGAAAGGATTTTAACCCGGAGGACAGGTTCAAGTATCAGGAGGTCGAATATTCTGACACACTAGTCCACATAAACGATATTGATAAAAAAACCAGCATAGAAAAGTTCTTTGTTGACATTACCGAAGGTATAAGTGTACAGAAAAAGAACAAGCAACCTTTTAAGAAGCAAGTAAGGATTATCATATCTACAAACCGTACTATGCGTATTGAAGGGGCCAGTGCACGTGACCGGGTTATTGAGATAGAGTTTTCAAATCACTACAGCGAAACTTTTTCGCCTCACACAGAGTTCGGCAAGTGGTTTTTCGGAGAGGGATGGACTGACCAAGACTGGATAGGGTCCGACAACTTTATCTGTTTTTGTGTGTGCCTCTACCTGCAGGTTGGAGTTCTAACACCATCGCAGATAAACCTCGGCAGAAGAAAACTCCTTGCGGCATCAAACGAAGAATTCATAGACTTCATAGATGCCCGGGTTAAGGACGGACGGATTAATACTCACGTGGTCATTTGCAAGAACGACTTGAGGGATGAGTTCCTAGTGGAGTATCCCGAACACCGCGATACCATTAAGGACGTCGGCAAAGTTACTACATGGTTGAGGCACTATGCTAACCTTTCAGGGCATTTCGCGCCGAACGAACCGCGGCAAGACGAAAAAGCAGCTAACGGTAAGAAGTATTTTGTTTTTAGACCACTCGGCTATAAGAGAACTGCTTTAGCCCAGTTTGTTGCACCGCAGGTGGAGGGGGGTATCGAACTTATCTGACCATGAGCGGACTTACCCATACTAACCAAGCGAACGCGCCGCCAACCTTGCTAACCGGGCTCCCGCACCGATTCAGGACGGTAGTCCGGCTGTTTTGCCCTCAGGGGGGAGGGCCCGTAGAGCTAAGAAAAGAAAAAAACCCTCCTACCCCGTAGCTGATACGGGGTGTTTTTGATATTTTATTTAAAGATGTTCCTGATTTATAAACGACATAAAATAAAACTATACTATGATACTAATTGAAGAAAATTTAGGACAACTTAGACGTTTTTACGCCGTGGCGGTGGGCTGGCAATCGGGGATTTGGGGGGAATGGGAAACTGCACGTAAGTACATCGACCATTTTCCCAAACCGGTGCGCAAAAAGTGTAACAACAAGCGGGATGCGGTAGAGTTCATTATTGAGGAACTGACTAACCGCTCTAAAAACACTGAACTTAACCCCGATCAAAAAGAAACCCTTGCCAGTTGCAAGACGCTGGTTGACGACTGGGAAAGGCAGGTGAAAAGAGAGAGTTTGGTATGATTAGACAAATCGTCTACTCCATAGTCTGGCGTCATGAAATCGGCAAGGGAGTCAGAACCGTACGGGGCTCATGACCGGCAAGCGGTTTTGGGATTTAAACAGGGATGTAAAGCCAACTGGACTGATTTTTGAAAGAGATAGGATTGAAGTATGAACAGTTTGCTTATCAATATACCGGCCCCACTTTTCTGTTGCGGGTTACGTGCTGCACTAACCGGCAACATATACAGGGTTTGCGCAAAACGCATCCCCCCCCGCATCCCAAATGCAAGCGGGACGCTGAAAACCGCGTCCCGCTTCATTATCGCCTTACTATTCGTGGTCCCACCTGGGCTCGAACCAGGGACCCTCTGATTATGAGTCAGATGCTCTAACCAGCTGAGCTATAGGACCGAGGTTAGATTGGAGGTGCGAAAATAATTAATCTCCGCAATTTTAGAA
>Ga0182013_10009205_pt1 | contig 10427 bp, 14 predicted proteins | sample 612S2MmetaG_FD_120487 | JGI IMG/M metagenome (GOLD analysis project Ga0182013, IMG submission 120487) | Permafrost microbial communities from Stordalen Mire, Sweden - 612S2M metaG | ecosystem: Environmental > Terrestrial > Soil > Wetlands > Permafrost | place: Sweden: Stordalen | collected...
GATGCAGGGCGCGTTCTTCTTGGCCTGCTCGAACATGTCGCGCATGCGGGAAGCACCCACGCCGACGAACATCTCAACGAAGTCCGAGCCCGACGTCGTGAAGAACGGGACCCCGGCCTCGCCGGCGATGGCCCGCGCAAGGAGGGTCTTGCCGGTGCCCGGGGGCCCGACCAGGAGGACGCCCCGCGGGATACGCGCGCCCATGCGCTGGAACTTCTTCGGATCCTTGAGAAAGTCGACGATCTCCGTGAGGTCGGCCTTAGCGTCGTCTACGCCCGCAACGTCCTTGAACGTAACGCCGCCGGCGCTGTCCTGGTTCAGCAGCTTCGCCTTGGACTTGCCGAAACCACCGATCCCGCTGCCCCCGGGCATGCTCCTCCTTACCAGAAAGAACCAAACGCCCAAAAACAACACGAGGGGAATCGCGTTGAGGAGGAGCGTCATACCCACGCTGTCGTGCACGGGCGGAACCGCGGAGACCTCGACCTTCTGAGCCTCGAGCCTCAGCGCCATGCCGGGGTCGTCGGGAGCGTACAGGGTGAACTCTCGGTTGTTCTCTTTGTAGTGCCCGGTCACGGTGTGGCCGGAGATCTCCACGTCATGAATCTTCCCGGTTCCGGCCTGCTGCAGGAAATTACTGTACGTTATCTCCGACGGCTTCTTTGCACCCTCATTGAAGAGGGCGCTAAGAGCCAGGTAGGACAGAAACAGGAAGACAAACGTCAGTATCACGTGCTTGATAGTCATGATCGATCTCTCCGTTCCATTAGACCCAATTGTACCACTACGGAGTGCCCGTGTCAACCCCTGCGCAGGTGTTTCGCGTGTATTCGACAACCCACGAAATTGTTATAAAAATTTTTGTTCTCGTTCAGTACGTCGTTCTCGATCTGCAGTCGAGCTTCGTGCCAGGAGGCCCATCCGCGACTGGCGCAATACACCAGGATCTCTCTCCGGAAGTTGGCCTCGCCGAGGTTCGCTACGTCCTGCTTGAGCTCGTCGCACGAGCCCCAGTAGCCCCGCCAGTCGGACTCGACACGGGAGCGCTTCTTCTTGCCCTTCACGGTGCGGGTCTTAGCCATGGACGCCAGCTTCTTTCCGATGTAGCGACGGCCCGAGAGCTTGTTGGTGATGAGGTACACGAACGCTACAGTCCCAACTGGGAGCTGCTCAACCTCGACGCCCTCGTGGAGCCACGGGCTCTCACTCATTGTCGTAGTTGAGCTTCTCCCTTATCGCGTTCAAGAAATCAAGGAGTTCAACAGTAGCTTCGAGCGGATAGAAGTCGGAAGTCTTCTTCACACCGTGCTTGTCCATCCAGTCCTCACAGAGCTTCCACAGCTCCCGCTGCTTCACACCCCTCGTCAGGTGCGGGCTGTGCCCGCAGGCCTCGTCCTGTTCAGTGCTCATCTTCCCTCTCCATCTCCTCGTCCTCCTCCAGCAGCTGCTCGACGCGCTCCGGGTATAGGTTGGCGTACGCTTCGTCGTACGCCTCGTCGGTCTCCCCGTAGAGGTGTCCCAGGTCGGCGCAGTCGGCGTCGACGAATATCGGTATCAGCGCCTCGTACAGCGCGCGGCGCAGGTCGTACGTCATCCCCTCGTCGTCCAGCTCCATCGCCGCCTCGGCGATCTCAGCGAACAGCCTCGCTCCCCCGTGCCAGCTCATAGTCAGCTCCCAAACATCGCGCACGCGTCGCCGTGGCAGGAGACCGCGGCCAGCGTATCTATCTCTACGTCCCTCCTCGTGCCCAGGGCACTTACCCAGTCCACCCCGACGAGGTGCTGCTGGATCTTCTCCCACCTATGAAGGGAGTAGACGTCCTTGAGACAGTACTCGGCCCGTTTGGTGTCCCCCTCAAAGTAGTTTGCGGAGAACTTCTTGAACCTACGGACCCAGTCCTTTTTAAGGAGGTTGTCGTGATCTTCCGAGAGGATCGTTAGATCCTCCCCGATCCCGGCGGCGGTGGCGCACGCTGTCCAGAGGTTCCCGAACGCATTCAGAGCCTCAACGACCAGGCCGGACCCAAAGATCCCGCCGATACCGTACTCCTTCACGATCTCGCGCGCGTCCATAACTTTCACGTTGGGGGCCTGGACGTAGTCCTTGTCCCCGGTCTGGGAGATGAACGTGATGCCTGCGAAGGAATCCCTGTTGTTGAACACGTACTCCGCCACCGCGTCCCAGTCGTCCACGACGATCGTGTTGGAGATGTTGTGGCGTACAGTGGGGTCGACGCACCTCTCCGGCACCGTGCCGGCAACGACCCAGTGCTTCTGGGCCAGCTTTATCATCTCTAGGTGCTTCACGCCCAAGAGATCGTCCTTGAAGATCGAACCCCTGCGGGCGATGATCGGGAACGACACCACGTAGTCCGTCCTGTTGGCCGACCACATCGATTCCTCGATCATGTACGGGTTGGTGCGCTTCAGAACCTTGGCGACCTCGGAGTCCTTGTTCATCTGTACGTTGCGTATGGTCATCGGCGCGTGCTCGCCGTGTATTCCCGAGGGGGTCATTAGGATTATCGACGCGGTGCCGGATGGTTTGCCGCACGTCAGTCGCGCCGCGGGCCTGATGCCGATGAGCTCCGCCACGAGCTCGTTGGTCTCCCGAACGATCTTAGCGCCGTGCTCAAGGGTCTCAGCGTCGAACAGTACCTTGGGGTTGTTCATCCACCCAGTCACGGAGACGCCGAGGAGGGCCTCGCGCTCGAAGATCTTCTTAGACACCGGCTGCAGGAACTTGAAATCGGTGTAGCCGGCCTGCAGGGTCGCGATGATGGAAGCCGCCCTACACGCTTGGTAGAACATCGACTGACTGGTGCACCGGCCGCCGTTGATCTCGGCCAGGTTGCATCCCTGCCACCCGGACTCCCCCTCGTGCTGGGGAAGGAACCCTATCTCCCCGCACGGGTTGGTGATGTGCTCGGGGGAGTCGACGAAGTAGAAACCGGGCTCGCCGTACTCCCGAATGTGACCCATGAGGTCCTGGAACTCCTCCCAGCCCACCTGGTCCCGGACGATGACGGCTGAGTTGTTGGAGCGCGCGCGCTGGGGGTTCTCGACCTGCCAGTTGCCGGTCTTGGCGCGGGCCATCTCCTCGTCGTCGGGGGAGAACAGACATATGGTGGCGGATCGCCTGACGCCCCCGGCTAGGACTGAGTCGGAGGCGTGCATGAATACGTCGTAGGTGTGTATCGGTCGCAGCTGGGCCTGCTTCGTCTTGATCACCTGACCAGTCATCAGGTACTCGATCCTGTCGAGAGCGACACGGAGAGGCTCGGGCCCCGGAGCGAGGAAGCCCCCGGATATGGGGGCGCCCTTCGGTCGTATTTGCGTTAGGTCGAAGTATACGCGGTGTCCCTCGTACTTGGGATGCACGCCGCCGCTCTCGAAGAACGACGACATCAGCGCGTCCAGTGCGGTCGCCCATCCCTCGATGCTGTCCTCGACCACGTGGATCTTCGGAGCCTTCGGGCGCTGATGGATGCTCGGGAGCTTTCCAACGTGGTGGCGCTGCACAGAGAAGCCGGCGCCGTCGCCGCACAGCAGGAGGTAGAAACCCTCGCCGAAGAACGCCGGCCTATCCGCGTACGAACCTACGCAGTTGTAGAGGCGGGCGTTGTGCTTCAGGAGCTGCTCCCCACCGAACTGCAGGGCCCTCTGGGAACCAAGGACGAGCTTGTCCCTGTAGGCCAACTGGGCCTCCTCCATGAGGTCGTTGAGCTGGCCGCCGTTCCCGTTCGCCAGGGGACGTCCGTACCGGTGGCGGTGCATGGCCATCACGCGCTCGACGGACTCGTCCCACGTTTCGTAGCGTCCCAGAGAATCGTCGAAGCGCGAATAAGAATCATAGAACTTGGCATCAGACAACAGCTGCTTCGCGTCGACGTAGTTCGTCATCGTTGTTCTTCTTTCTTGGGTAAATAAATTGTCCGTCGCGGACTGCGAATCCCACGGACCCTAACCTTGGTGGAGGTCAGCCCATGGATACTTACTACGTTTACGCCTATTGTCGTTCACACGACAGTAAGACGGCAAAGACGGGAACCCCTTACTATATTGGCAAGGGGAAGAATGGTCGTGCGTACTCCAAATATCATAAAGGTATTCCAGTACCAAAAGATACACGCTTCATCATCTTCATGGAAACAAACCTCTCCAATGTTGGAGCGCTAGCACTGGAAAGACGCTACATACGTTGGTGGGGTCGAAAAGACCAAAGAACCTGTATCCTACTAAACAGAACTGATGGCGGTGATGGTACAACCGGACCGATGTCTGAAAAACATAAAGCCTCTAAAAGAGGATCACGTGGTCCCATGTCAGAAGAATATAAAGTAGCACATCGAGGTCCACGCGGTCCCCAAAAAAATCCATCACCAACACGAAATAAACCAAGGGGACCTATGTCTGAAATGGGAAAAGAAAATCAACGTTTGGGTTGGATAAAACGAAAATCCAACAATCACTGAAGGAAATCGATGTGGGGACGCAGGGTCACCACGACAGGAAATGCATAGGCGACGTCGTCGAGGACGACGTCGATCTCGGTCGCGTCCCTGGGAACGTCTAAAACCCTCACCGAGGGCGGTATGGAATAGATCGTGTTCATGTCCTCGAGAAACAGCCGCGCGATCTCCGAGGGTTCCTTCGTGAGGTGCGCGGGATCGATGTCGTACCGACCTCGGAAGACCTCAGCGGTGCCCAAGTAGAGCACTATCTCGACGGTGCGCTGGTCGGTGATGGACATGCTCATTATTTAGGACTCCCCGAAACCCGTCCCGGGAACCACCCAGATGGACATCGACGCGCCCCTCTTATTCGGGGGGAGGTAGTAGACGACGCCGGCGCCGTCGTACCATGGATCGTTCGCCCTATAATAGAGGAAGCACCTCACCCAATCTCGCTCCATGCGTGCCAGCCGAGCTTACCCTGCTCCTTGAAAACATGGTCCCACTGGGACAGCCTCACCGGAACGATCGGCGAGGGCGGGCGCCCTCGAAGACGCAGGTACGTAAATCCCTCGGCCGTGTGATATACCAGCTTGGGACTGACGCTCGGGTGGAAGACCAGACCGGAGACCATTGGATCGCGCACCGGCATGATGCTGGCGTACCTCACGATCGCGGGCGCCGCGAGACCGACGAGGAACGTTCTACGGTCGAGGTTCATGCGAACTCCTTCTTTATGGAGAACGAAACGTGCTGGTAGTAGTCGCCGCGAAAATCCGCGCACGACGCCAGCTTATCGACGAGGTACTGCGTTCCTGGACAGGTGCCGCCGACCGTGCCGATCTGTGCACCGTCCTTCAGGATCCTAAAGTAAGAGGACCCGGAATGCACTAGGCTGTAGCCCTCGGAGACGGTGTCCACGGTATACTGGCACGTCTCTGTGTTGTAGACGACCTCAAACTTTATCACGCTCACCGAACGACCTCTATCTTCTGCTTACCCATCGGGGAGCACTCGATCGCCTTGAGGTCCTGTGTGAGCTCCTGAACCGAACGGTAGTCCAGGTATGCCTGGACCTGGTTCACCGCGGTCCCGGAATCGTCGACGACCTTCACGGGCACCCTCTGAAACTTGGTGTTCCCGGTCATATGGAGAGCGTGGATCGGTTCGAAGGGGATAGTGGGGAAGCACAGCCTCCCGCCGCGGACTACGGGGTACGCCTGGGATACGCAGTAGTTGTGACTGAACGGGAGGGGCGTGAACCGCAGACTCTTGGTGTAGACAACGTAGTTCAGCGCGCACTGGTCGATGCCGAACTCACACATCCCGTCGTTCCTCTCCAGCGCCTCCCTCATCGCACGGTGCCAGTACTCCCAGAACGGGTTGTCCGGCTCGGCGGCGACGAACCCCGCGTTCAGGAGGGGGAGGTTGGCGAGGCCGTCGGCGGAGCCCGGTCCAAAATATTTTTCCGTATCGAACCACTGGACGTCGATGACCTCCCGCGCGAACTTACCGTACGCGCAGATCCTCCCGGTCTCGGGGACGACCGCCAGGGTGTGTTTGGACGCCGCCCACACGAAGTCCTCGAGGGCCACGCAGTCCGTAAACCAGATGTCCGCGTCGACGTACACCAGGACGTCCGCGTCCCCCCGAAACCTAGGGAGGATGGGACGGACGAGGAGGGACAGGGAGGCGGGCGTGAGGGAGTCGTGGTAGGAGTCCCCGTAGAAGAGTCGGGGGTCGATGTCCCTGGTGGGAACGACGAAGACTCCCCGTTCCTCCGCCTCCCTCACCATGTGGGGGAGGAGACCGACGTCGAAGAGGACGACCTCGATGTTGTCGATCGGGCAGTGAGGGGTGCGCCTGTAAAGCAGCCCGAGGTGCTGCGTCCTCGCGGCTTCGATGGAGTTCAGCAGCCCATTGAAGAGGGGGAAGAACCGTCGGTCGGAGGCAGTGAATATCCGGAGTTTCATCAAACTTTACCCGTCAGGTACCAGATGACGGCGATGCCGATCAAGCAGACGGCTAGGTAACCAAACATCTCGTGCATGTCATTTCTCTCCGTCTTCGTTGCTGCTCGTTAAAAGCACCGCTAGGGCGAACACGACCATCATGATGCCCATCATGAAAAGAACCCAAACCATTAGTCCATCCTCCCTATCCCGAATCCATTTTCCTACCACTACGCCACCCATCGGGAACCAATTCCCCGAATGATATTCGACGTTCCTTTTCACCGTCAGTACACCAATAGCGTGTCTCTCTACACGATGAATTTCTACCAAGATAAAACCCTTCAGGAACCACTTCATTCGGTTCTAAATAGCATTCACTCACACCATCGGTAACCCATACTTTTCCACGTGTACCGGCACCACTGTTTCCAAATCTATATCCTTCCGGAGCGTCATCGCTTGGAAGCACCATCCTATTCTTTTTTCCATCAGTCACCCAAACCAACCCACTGGTTCCTACATGATTCAATTTTAGATGTACTCTGGAATCCTTATAATGAATCCTATCCCGAGGATAACCATACTGATCCTGCCAGTGCCGCTCTCGATCCCCCGCGATCTGCCACGACTCCTCATCATCTAGTTCTCGCGCTACCCTCTCTAAAATTTTCATAGGCTTCGTGTAACGCTCGTCAACCCTACCCATAACTCTGGATCGTTCCACTAGCCTAACGCTAACACCTATCTTCCGTTCCTCAGGAATATGATAGATCTCATAGATAAACATAAAGCTAATCCATCCTCCACTGTGTTATTCTATAACTGTAACCGCCGCGTGTCAACCTCGGAGCACTCGTTTATTTTCACCCTGAAGGCTGCACAGGGGTTGACAATGGTTTCATTTGGTGGTATAATCTACTGTGCTTAAGACAATTAAGATCAATAATTATTCGTTAGCAGACAGCAGCTGATATAAAGAATATTCAAACGAGTGACCAGTCGGATAGGGCAGCGCGAGCTGCGAGACCCCGATAGGTGGATTGTTCCAACATCGCCTGGAGACGATCGACACTCCAACCGGACATCACGGCTTCGTTGAGGTCCTTGTGCTCGAAGCTCCTTGGCCAGACGACGATTCCGAAACCACCGTCTATGGCCCGCTCCATCTTGGCCACGGTCTGCGGGTGCCTCCTCTCGCAGTCGTAGGCGACGACCGCGCGCTCCCTAGGCAGGTCCCTAACGGCGGCTGCTATGTCTCCCCCGCAGGTCGCCACTGCGTTCCCCGCGAACATCGAGTCGAACGGACCCTCGAGCGCGTAGAAGGTCCGGGAAGAGTCCAACCTTTCCAGGCCGAACAGCATAGGGGCATCCGCGAGGGCTATCGTGATATATTTCGGCTGGCGCTTGCCCAGAACCCTCCCCTGATAGCCGACGATACGCTTGGCGGCGTCCCTCACGGGGATCACCAAACGCGCCTCGTCCCTCTTCAGGGACGCCTTGGAGAATTTGCCGGGACGTAGCGCGTTGGTGTGCGCCATGAAGGCGGGACAGTGATAGAGGTCGTGGTGGAAGCGGGAGGGGATCCTCCGCTGCAGGACCAGTCGCCTCACGGGGTGCTCGTCGGGCAGCCGGCTGACCCTCGTCATCCCCCGGAGGACCTCGTCGTCCCGGAAAACGGGCTTCACTGAAGCGGACGCGGGGAGCGACGGCTCGGACCGCGACGGCTTGTCCGTGAGGCTGAGGGACTCCAGGCGCATCTGACTGTAGAGGCGGTCGTCCAGGCGTTCCACGAGCTTTGGAACCGTGGTTCCAAAACCACAGCGCTGACACTTTACGAAGAGGTTGCCGTTCTTCTCATAGACGTAGAGGTGCGCGTGTTTCTTGTTCTTCTGGGAGTCGCCGCAGTAGCAGCAGCGCGCCTGCCATAGGTTGCCCGACTTCTGCTTGAACCCCTCCAGTCGATCGGCGACCAGCAGGAGGTACTTTCGTTCCAAGCCAGCGTCCATCATGCTCTAGGATTCCCGTCAATCGCGCCATGGTCTAATTATACCCGACTTCAAAACCGGTGTCAATCCCTACTTTCCGTGAAAGTCCCTGTCCCCCCGCTGCGCCCTCGCGGCCGCGTCTAGCGCCGCCGTCCGATCCAGCAGCTCCTTCAATTTCCGGGTGTTCTCTTCCAGGGAGATCCGCATCATGCCGACCTCGCTCTTCGTCACGTCCATAGCGACGTGGCGCTCGGCGCTTAGGGTGGAGAGCTCGTCCAGCTTCTTCCTGTTGTCGGTCAGCTCCCTCTGGATGTTCTCGATGTCCCTCTTCGTCACGCCCTCGACGTTGTGGCGCTCCTCGACGCTCGTGCTGAGGCTCTTTACTTCCTGTTCGAGGTAGTTGACGTGCCCGGACAGGGGGTTGAACGCCAGGCTCCAGGCGCCGCCGATGATGATGACGAAGACGCCGGCGATCGCCGCGTACGCCTGCCAGTTCGGCCTCTGGGTCGCGACGAACTGCTCGCGAAGGTCGTTCAGCTGATCGTCGCGCGCCTTGGCGTACGCCTCGTGCTGCGCGACCGAGAACAGGTCCTTGCGCTCGTCGACCAGCCTCACGTACAGGCCCCGGAGGAACTCGTAGCGGGCCTCGATGCCCGCCAGAGCGCGATCTTCGGCCTCGGCGCGAAGTTCGAACTTCGCGTCGCTCGACGCCTCGAGGTGGCGCGCCGTCAGCTCGGTGGCCTCCTGGACGAGCCGCACGGCCTCGGCGCGCGCGACGAACTTCGCGTCCGTGGAGTCGCGCATGTCCTCGAGCCTGGCGTCGAAGTACTCCTTCAGGGGAACGTTAGTGGGGGAGTCTTGGTCCTGGGACATGCGCGTGCACCCCTGATCGAAGCGACCGCAGCTTTGGAAGGGGTCTGTGCAGGACTTGCATAAGGGTCTTTTTCTTCTTCCTTAGATTCCCGAGGAGAGGGTCGAAGGTGTCGATGGGTCCGGAGCCCTGGGTGGAGCTCGATGTGCCCATCGCGTTTCCGGGGACGGCCGACTCGGTCTCGTTCAGCACCGTACTGTCTCCGCGATTCTGCCGACCACTCGGGGGTCGGCGACGATGGCCCGGGTGTCTACCGCGTCCTCGTCACCGACCCCGCGCACGACTTCGGGAAGGATGGACAGGGCGGACAGGAAAGGCTTTATCAGCGGACGCTGGGTTGGGTGGAGCTTCAGGAAGAGGATCTTGCAGGTCGCGAGGGGGCCGAAGGAGTTGTTGAGGACGATTACGTGGTTCATAATGAGCCGCTCCCTGAGCTCCCCGGTCTCAGCGAACCTAGTCAGGAGCTTCTTGATGTATCGGACCCTGGAGAGGTCCTCATAGAAGTCCTCGTCGTTCGATAGGTGCGGGTTGAAGTACCTCTTCGCGCACCAAGTCACGTAGTTCCCATCGTGCAGGCGATCGTCGTCGTTCACGTCTACCAACCGGTCGTCGCTATCGCCGCCCGAGCCCACTGATTGTTGGAAACACACACGTACAGGTAGTTCGCGTCGAAGCACGCCTGTCCCAGGTAGCCGGGGGCCGTGGAGTTGGCGGGCGTGGCTGCTGCGAGCGACAGGTTGGCGTCGAGGGTGCCGACGGCGATCAGCCTCAGGGAGGCGTTCGCCTGTCCGGGGTTGCGCAGGACCAGGACGGAGTCCGTGGGCGCCGCGTTGAGAGCCGTCGGGAGGTCCCCGACGAATATGCCGCTGTCAGCTGTCACTTAAGTATAGCTCCCTCCCGCGACCAGCGTCTCGTACATGACGCGCCCGGCCCTTCCACCGACCGACGGAGCGATCGTGGGTGCCGCGCCGCCGGAGTTGGCGAGCTTCAGGGTGAAGCTGGACAGCGTGGTGTTCCCGGTGAGGGTGGACCCAAACGTTGAGTTGACCATCGAGACGACTAGGTTTCCGACGCCGACGGCGTTCGCCCACAGGGCGTTGTTGACGACGACGATGTTCGCGTTTGTCAAGCTCGTTGCGGTGATGTTGGCGTACGCGACGGA
>Ga0182013_10009207_pt1 | contig 10426 bp, 18 predicted proteins | sample 612S2MmetaG_FD_120487 | JGI IMG/M metagenome (GOLD analysis project Ga0182013, IMG submission 120487) | Permafrost microbial communities from Stordalen Mire, Sweden - 612S2M metaG | ecosystem: Environmental > Terrestrial > Soil > Wetlands > Permafrost | place: Sweden: Stordalen | collected...
CCAGAACTTCCAGCGGGTTCTCTAGGTCCACGTAGAGAACACGACGTGGTTCAATCTTAGATGCAAACCAGAATGGGTGGTGTCCCTGCGCGACGGCCATAGAGAGAGTGCGCATGATGGTGGTCTTCCCCGTTCCCTCCCCCGAGACGACGATGGTGCGCCAGCCCTGGCGAAGTATGCCTGGGATGATGGTGGGCGATGCTGTCTCGGACTTCGACAGTTCAATCCACTCTTCGAGAGTCTTAGCTTCGGACTCTCGATCAGCGGGGGTCCCGAGCAACGCCAGCTCTTTACTAATGTCGGCGGCTGTTGCGTAAGGGTCAGCACCATCGAAGATCTCACTGGTCGCGTCATGAAGAACACTGAGCGTACGTCGAGCATCGCTCTTCTCCAAGATGATCTGTGCCCACCTCGTTGCACCGTGAGTGCCGGGAGTGTTCATTTGCAGAGTGGACAGGACATTGAGGTCTACTTCTACCCCGCGACCTTGCAGTTCGGCCTTCACCGTGATGTAATCGACCTGCTCACCACGCGACACCAAATCCCTGATCGCGGCGAAGATTTGACCATGCAGAGGACGGTAGAAATTCTCCGGGGCAAGCATCGTCATGTTGTCGAGCAACTTGTACGGACTCAGGAGGAACGCACCGATGTACGACTCTTCAGCCTCTAGGTTTGATGGTACGTCTCGGGAGGTCATTGTTGCAACTTTAGTCGTTCAATGCGCTCGTGGATTGCCTGCGCCCCTGCTGCGTTGTAGTTGTTGTGTACCACGAGGTAGCCAATATACGAGTCGTGAAGTTTGGCAAGGTCATCGATGATGCCAAGCGCCTCTTCGAGTTGAGACCGCAGTTCGGATGCTTTAGTGCGTGAAGATTCGTAGTGCGCCTTGATGTGAAGGTCGTTGAGTTGGTAGCGGTCCCTGTTATACGCAGTCGAGTGATCAAGTCCGTGCTGTTCCTCCATGTGATCTGCAAAATCAACCATGGACATGAACTCGTAAGGGTTTAGATGAGTGCTCATACTGCCTTACCTCCGTGTCTGAATGGTCGCGTACGGTTGTACGCCATCTTGCGCTCGTACTCGCTCTCCAGATCCCAGCCGTGCGGGGCAACGAACTGTGCCCATGTCGAGAGCAAGCGAATGAGTACGTCAGCAAGTTCACTGCTGACACCTTCAGGTTTACCGTCAACAGTAGAGCCCCAGTCTTTCGCCCGGAATGATTCCAGTGCCTCGCTTATCTCGGAGTGGAGCAACGCCAGTGACGTACCGAACTGATTGTCATTGGGCTGCCAACCCTTGAGCTTCTCGAACTCGACAACTTCGTACATCATCTCATTGAGCGACTTGTGGCGATCACTTATGAGGGCCTCTGCATACCCATCCTCGTACCCATCCTTGTAGTCTAACTCGCAGCGTTTTACAAAGTAGCCGACCTCGTTAAGAACTCTCAGTGCTTCCTTCACCTCGACATTTTCATTATCGATTGTCATGGTTCCTCTATCTCTAGGTATTCGGGTGGATCATTGTAGCTCGCATCAACAAATCTTTGGACCGGGCCAGTAAGCAGTTCATCGTCAACGTCAATGGTGTGCTCAGCATCGTAGGTCAGGTGTTCGTTCACCCATTGAGTGAGGTGCGTGTAGACACGTTCGGCCATCTCGCCCGGACCCTGCGGGAGCGGTGGGGTGAGTAAGAACGTCCGCAGTTCATTGAGGTACGGATCGATGGACGGATGAAGAGCAGTGGAGATTCCCGATAGAGCGGGCAGGATCAAGCTCGGTGCCTCTCGTGAACGAATCCGCTTCCCCACCTTCTCCTGCTCATCGCGCCACCAGTTGAAGATGATGATGCCTACGATACCGAGTACTAGGAGACCAAAGAGGATTGTGAAGAAGATCACCACATCCTCCACACCGGTCTCCACGCGGTCTTTTCGTACTCTGAGAAGGGTGGAGTGCCGTCCCATGATTCACGCACGCCCCATGTAACCAATCTCATGAAAAGAAAGCGTCGAACCACCTTTGCATCAACGGTCTGATTGCCATAGTAACAGCGAAGATTCACCCTGGTTCCTGGTTCTGCTTTCATCGGTACTCCGCTGGATCGAAGGGTTTGGGCTCGTCTTCGTCTGAGAGGCCGGGGGAAGGAGCGTGACGGATGTACAAGCACTCACCAGTCTCTGGGTCCTTCTCGAACAGGTAGAGACGCGACCCTACTCGCACGGTTATCATCTCAGTGCCGTCAAAAGGCAACGACAATGCGGGGTAGTAATTAACCTCTGGTGTCTCCTCAACTGTGTCACTCATCGCGGCAGAACACTCCTTTGTAATAGTCTCCAATGTACCCAACGTACCCGTCGTAGTAAACGGCCATGGCGAAGTTGACGAGTATCTCGTCGCAACAATCAACATCGCTGTGACGCGGGAAGCCTTGGTCATCGAAGTGATCGGCAATGTTTCCTAGCGCACTACGAAGGCGCTCAATCTCCTTGATTGCGAAGGGAACCCAGCCCAACCACTCCTGCGCCGTTGCTTTTCGGCCACCGGGCACCATCTCTATTTCATCGGCACTCGCAAAACTGTACGGAGGAACACGCGGCGCACCGCTCGCACACTTTCGGCACGGGAATAACAGGTAGTGCTCGGTACAGAAGTCACTCATGGCATCAACTCCGCGATCTCTTTGACGAGACGACTAAAGCCGTAGTCCTCGATGGCTAAGCGGTGTGACTTCCTCTCACCAAGGTGGCCGGTGTAGTAGATGGTGAATGTAGAGGGCTCAGAGAAATCGCAGGTTCCTTCGCCGCACCTTGACTCGTAGGCATCTTCCCACTCCGTCTTCAAAATTTCGGGTACATAATGCAGGTCGTTCTTCTGCTGCACCCACAGGGCTAGTCCTTCGTTGAATCCGTCGTCGTCACTCATCGTCCAGGTACCTCCACCATAGGAACGACTTTAACCAAGCGTGCGTTTCCGTCTTCGTCAATTTCGTACGTCAACTCTCGGGCACACCTACGTTCGTTGCAATCATGTCCGTAGTGACTCAAGGGAATCACCATTGGAAACTCACTCGTCATCGAAGTACCTCCGCTTCGTAGGTTGCATAGGATCACGATAGTACGCTCTGCCCTCGCCGTCAAGTAGGTTGCCTTCGGAATTTTGGGGGCGGGGGAAAGACGGCTCTGGATATGTGACAGAGTTGAAGTCCTGACTGTCCCATTCATCCCACGCCTTTGCTTGCTCCAGAGTGGCGGGGTCGATAGTGGCCGGTAGATAATCACACCATCGTTCCCCCGGCCCAAAGAAAGTCTCTCCATTGAGAATGAACCGCTCTTCCGTCCCTCTCTTTTCTTCGGCGTAATTGACCACCGCCATGTGCAGGCGCTCCGGGTCGGCCCCCTCTTTGAGGCGTACCTTGTATTTCTTGAAGGCGGGAAGCTTTCCTTTTTTCTTCGGGTAGATTTTCCAAAGGGCTTCAAAGGAGGGTGGGTAACCCTCCGGTGATGATTCTATGACGGTTCTATTGATTCCTATGACATCCGTGTCAGTACTACGATCCTCTGGTGTCATAGGTGCTATGACATCCGTGTCAGTACTAGAGCAATCTAGGTATGCCAAATTGTCAGTACTACGGGTAGAAATAGCACCATGAGAGTCAAGGGAGAAGTGGTACAGATTGCTTTTCCGTCCTCCACCACTCTTCTCCAGAATAATGACACCCTTGTCTAGCAATATCTTGATGATCCTCCACACCTGTCGTTCACTCATGGAGCAATTGGTGGCTAGGCTGGCAGCACTGGGATAAACACTTGTCCCGTCGTCGTGGGCGTGGTCCGCCAGCTTTAGGGCCACGATCTTTTCGGAAGGAGGCAGCGTGGTCTCAAATACTGCCGTCATCACCTTAATGCTCATTAAATTCACTCCTCGAACGTCCGTTCAACATCTGCACCTCTAAAAACTGGTGTTCAGCCCGGTGCTAGGTGACACCCAACTCGTTTGCTGCCCCGTTTGCCCCCTTCTAGGGGCCGTAAAATCGATTCTGGGGCCACCTTCCCCGTAGCCATTTCCACCACCAATAGTCCCAGAATCTCATACTCCCCGCCTTCCTCGGTCTAGCCACGCCAGACGCAGTTCCTCTTCGACCGTGATCTGTCCCTCGGGCACCTCGATGCCGTCCGTGACCGCGTTGACAACGGCACGCTTCTCATCGAGCATAGCCCACATCTCTTCGTCCACCGTGCCCTTCACCAAGAGAGGATAGCCGATGACGTGGTGAGGATCGTTGGCTCTCCCCCGTCCGCGCCCGACTCCCTGTGTGAGCCACGTTGGACTCCATGGTAGCTCGGTGAAGATGACGTACGATGCAGCGGTGAGGGTGAATCCTTCCTTGCTCGCCTGAAGGTTGGCGATCCACTTGCGGATTGTCGGGTCGGTTTGGAAACGTACTGCGTCGTTCTGGTTGTTTCTACTCGTGCGGAAGTTGTCGGCCTCGTGAGAGAACTGGTCGTAGATGTAGTCCACGAGGTTGATGTGCTCACCGAAGATTATGAGCTTCTCTTCCCCGTCTGTCTCTTCATCGAAGTCTCGTATCCACTCCACCACTGGCTCGCGTTTGATCTCGGACAGCACACTGCGCAGTCCGGAGAGTTGCACCATGTCCTTCACACGCTCTAACTGTTCACGCTTGCAGTACGCGGCCCACTCAGCATCGCTACCTTTCGCCCGCGCCTCGGCGGCGGCACGTTGAGCGAAGTACTCCACCACGTCTCGTTCGACGGATCGGTATCGTTCCATGTCCTTGTCGGGCACCTCCACGAACCGAGGGATGTACTGCTCGGGTGGAAGGTCTTGGAACACGTCTTCAACACGTCGTCGCACGTAGCAGTTCTCTCGCAACTTGCGATGCAGTTCGATCAGGTTGTAGGCACCCTTGCCGTCAGTACCGCAGTAGCGATACTTGAACTTGCTCTCCCCGCCGAAGATCGAGAGTCGGTCAATGCACTCAAGCTGACGGATCATCTCGCGAGGTCGGGCGTCGAGCGGTGTTCCGGTGAGCAGGAGGATCGGCGCTGTCTCGGGCAGGCTCAGTGCCATCTGCATGACCGCGTTGGTGCGACGTACTGTGTAGGTTCTCTTCGCCGTGACGTTGACGGCCTTGCACTTCGGACACTTCTTGATGAAGTCGAACTTCATGGTGTGCTTACATCCCGGAGTGGGACAGTGGAACGTTCGCTTGCCATTCTTGATGTAGTGCGACTCGTCAACGATGAGTGAGTTGAAGCCGCGCTCAATGAGCGTCTCGTACCAGACGTGAGCGATGTCGTAGTTGAGGATGATGAAGTCAACGTCAGGGATCGGGAACACCTCAGTACCGTTCAGCACCATCGCCGTCGATCCGGGGAACCACTTCCACACTTCGTCACGCAACGTGTACTTCAGTTTGGCCTTGCACGCGATGATACACGGCAGCGAGCCATCCTTCATCATCATGGTGCTCAGCGCTTCGAGCGACTTTCCGAGTCCGGGGCTGTCAGCAATGATGACACGATTGTTACGCACGGAGTACTCGACACACGAGAACTGATAGGGACGGAGTTCGCCCGACAGTCCGGGGATGTCGAACGGCTCGGAGTCGATCAGTCCACTGATGCGGTGGTTCTCGTTCGCCACCTCTCTGTACTGGTGTGCTTGTGCCGCGAGGGTTGGTTCAACAGTGAGTCCCCACTGCTCCGCGAACAAGACTGCATCGTTGGCATTGATGACCGAGGTCTGCCAGCGGTGTCGAGGATCGTCCCACGACGCGCCGGGGATGGCATCATGTATGGCGTTGACAATCTGCTCGCTGTACGTGAAGTACATCGCTACCCAGTTGCCATCAACCATGACGTTATAGGGGCGCTCGGGTGCTGGGGTTGAATCCCACTGCGGTCGTTGCTTCAAACCGTCGTCAACCTTGATGCCCCACTTAGTGGTGAGTATCTTTACTTCCGGCGCGGACTCCAGCGGGAATGTGTTCAGTCTGAGCAGCCCGTCCCATCGTCTGCCCGGAATGCGTTGGCAGTCTTTTGTGAACTCAGGGTTATACGAGAATGAGACGGCGATGTAGTCAGCCTCAGTGTCGAACCAGCAGGGTGATTGCATTGTTGCCTCTAGTAGGAGGGTGAGTAATCGATTGAGCGAAAGGCTCCGGTTAGAAAGTTGTACGCCTCCAACGCAGCCCGTGCGTCGTAGAGTGCATCGTGCCAGTTGGAGTGACCAAGAAGTTCTTCGGCGTTGTCCTTTGCAACCTCTTTCCACTTCGAGAAAGTGAGTCGCTCACCATGGTACGTCACCTGTGCATCTTCGAAGGCGAAGCAGAGCGCGTTGATGTCGAGTGAACGGCGAGAGATAAGGCTGCTCGACTCGGGGAGAAACTTGCGGACGAACGGCATGTCGAAGCCACCTACGTTGAGACCCACCGGGACGAACGGACGCAGGACAGCGTGGTCACCACGAATGCGTGCCTCGGTGAGCCGGTCCTCTAGCCATCGATACAGGCGACGGTCAACCACATCAGCCCGCTCGGCGGCGAGGATATCTTCGTCCGGTATCTTGTGGACGGCAGACGCCTGCTCAGTCTTGTACCACCCGGCATCATGGCCGATCAGACTCTCGAACGTGTTCCCGTAGTCGTCGCAAACCCCTATCTGTATAAGGACTGCGCCCTTGTCCAGTTCGGAATCCGACATCTCGCCATCAAGGCCAATTAGCAGCGTCATTGAAGTCTCTCTTTCGGTTGTCGGAACAGGGTAACAGATGAAGTGCTAACATGTACACCATGGCAGCGAACAAAAAAACCAACACATCCGGACTCGACAAAGCCCTCGCGGAACTGAACGACGCGGGCAAGATTCAGATCAGTCGAGGCTCCGATTCCCCCGCTCAAAATCTTGAACGCATCCCGACTGGCATCATGAAACTCGACGCCGCAATTGGTGGCGGCATTCCTCGTGGACGTATCACCGAAGTGTTCGGCAAAGAGGGTGGTGGGAAGAGCACGTTGGCTCTCCATACTGTGGCCCGTGCTCAGCACGCCGGACTCAATGTGGCGTATCTCGACATGGAGCAGACGCTAGATCCCACATACATGGCCGCGCTCGGAGTGGACTGGGATTCACTCATTCTCTCTCAACCGGACTATGCCGAACAGGTCTTCGAGGCACTTGAGAAACTCGCGGCGACGGGTGAGGTGGCTCTCATCGTCGTTGACTCAGTGGCCGCGATGTCACCGCGTCAAGAGGCTGAAGGTGACTACGGAGACGCGAACGTTGGATCGATTGCTCGCGTCATGTCGCAGGGTCTGCGTAAACTGAATCCTCATCTCGCGCCGACCAAGACGGCCATTGTGTTCATCAACCAACTCCGCGCCAACATCGGAGCGTACTCACCTCAGGGTCCGCCACCCGACATTACTACTGGCGGCAAGGCACTTAAGTTCTATTCATCCCTTCGCATAGAAATCAATCGCATCGGTGCGATCAAAGCGGGGGAGAACATCATCGGTGCTCAGACCAAGGCCAAGGTCATCAAGAACAAGACATTCGCCCCGTACAAGGAGGCGACGTTCGACATCATCTACGGTCGCGGCGTGTCACGTGGTGCGTCTATACTGGACACTGCGGTAGAGGCCGGGGCAATCAAAAAGAATGGTGGTTGGTTTGCCGACTCCGATGGTGTTAACCTCGGTCAAGGCAAGCTCGCGATAATTGACTTGCTTGACACCGACGACGAACTGTATACTCGAATCCTAAACGAAATGGAGAACAAATAATGGGAAAGAAAGACAAGCCAACTGTCACGGTGCTGGGTAACACTTACGTTGACATCATCAGTGGCTTCGAAGGAATCTGCACGGCTAAGGCCACTTATTTAACGGGCTGTGATCAAAGCTGCATTCGTCCGAAGGGTCTGAACAAGGATAAGGACGGCGCGGCGAAGGGCGAATGGTTCGATGACACGCTGCTCGTTCAGAAGGAAAGCGTGAAGGTTGAGGTTGACACAACTGCGCCACGAGGCGCACGACGCCACTCTCGTTCCGGGGGACCGAACCCCGATACACCATCAGTGCGATGAGCCAGATCGACGGACTCACCGACGAAGAAGTTGTCGAGCGCTTTCAGTGGAAGACGGACATGCTCACGCGAGTATTTGCTCTCCGCACCAAGGGGATTCGCAACATCACATTCTCTGTGTATCGTCGTGGCGACATCTCCGACACGCACACCGAGTCGCAGGTCAACGCGCCGGACGAGATTCAGTTCGATGGTGTGATCTTTGAGGACGATACAACTGTCATTCATTGGAACACCGAGATTCGTTCGACCTCCGTCTTCCAGTACTTCGATGACCTGCTGGAGATACATGGCCACCCGGAGGAAAAATATCTCACGTCCTTCGAATTTTCGGGGGAGGAGTAATGGCAAAGATCAAGATCAATAAGAAAGACGCTGGAGATCTATTAGATGTGATGGCAGCACTGGCGGAGATTCAACTGCATCTCGGAAAGGTGGCCGAGTTGTTTGGGGCACCCGCATTCGTAATGGTGGATGACGACCGACTTGATGAGCTTTCGAGGACGATCTTTAATAAGTTGATGGACCTGCCGAAGGACTCTTACTAATGGGTATCCTTTCGTGGCACGTCTTGCCCGCGAGCGTGGCTGCGAACGGACTAAGGGCCGACTTCCTTCCCGCTGAACACGATTTCGTTCACGCCATCGAAGTGAGTCAAACCTTGGGCACTGACGAATGGGGAATCATGCTTCTCGGCTACGAGGGCAACTTCGTCAACGTGGCTAAGGACATCGTGGGCCTGAGGAACGCACTCGAAGCAGCTCAATGGCTCGTGGATTGGATCCTCATCCTTAACGGGGGGGCATGTTGAATGACCAAGACCGAGCAGACCAACCGCCGTGAAGAGAACGCCACTGCCACGCTTGAGTACGTGAAGTGGTTCTGGAAATACTGGGGCTTCGGTCCCTCCTATCGCAACATCGAACAGTACTTAGAAATTTCTGCGGGGAGTGCCGTGAAAAGTGTTGCGCTGCTCGTAGAACGCGGAGTACTCTCGGTAGAGCCGGGGGTAGCACGAAGTATTAGACCACTTAAGGGAGGAAAAAAGAATGGGTAAGTACCTGTGTCGCAACCCTCCGTGTGTACGCCCGAGCCACCTGGAGCCGGTCACAACTTCCGAGAATGCTCTACGCGGTAACAATGGCTTGAGAGAGAAAGGTCGGACAAGTTGCCCCAAGGGCCATCTATATACCCCCGAGAATACGTTGATGAAGAAGGATAGGAACGGAAGAAAATCCCGATCCTGCAAGACCTGCAACCATGATAGAGTTAGAGCATGGAAAGCCGCTAAGAGGCTTGGAGCGAAGGTGGAACTGTGCGCATAGTGTTGGTGAAGGGTTGGCCGGAGGCCAAGTGGCAGGAAGCTCGCCACGCTGGTATCGGGGGCTCGGACAGTGGTACAATTTTGGGCGTCAACCCCTGGAACTCTCAGTACGAACTCTACGGTGACAAGACTGGGCTCTTTCCCAAAACATTTAAGGGGAATGCGGCCACATGGATGGGGCACAAGCTCGAACCGATCATCGCAGAACGCTACGCCATCGAGTACAACGCTGCGGTAGTCGAGTTCCCGACGATGATATGGGACGATAACGGGTACGAGTTCGCGAACCTTGACTACTTGCTCGTCACACCCTCTGAGGAGTTCCCTGCTGGCGTGGTTACCGAGTGGGCTACAGTGGTGCCACCTCCTGGAATCCTCGCGATCCTCGAAGTGAAGACGACCGGCATCGTTACCTCCGGCACCGCGCACAAGTGGAAGGGCGGACAGGTTCCTGATACCTACACCGTGCAGGGCTACCACTACGTCAATGTAACGATGCCGCTTCTCCCCGAGCCGAGGTGTGTCTTCGCCGCGCTGCTTCCGGGTGAAGGTGACGATGAGTATGCCATCACCGTGCGCACTCTCGGCATCCGTGACGATGACGATCTGAAGTGGGATGAGAAGACTGCTCAAGGTATTCGCAACTCCAACGAGGAGTTCTGGAATCGAGTGCTGTTCCGCATGGAGCCAGAGATTGATGGCTCATCATCTACGACGGAGGCCATTGCCCGCCGCTACCCGAAGTCCACTCCTCTCAAAGAGGTCAACCTCGGCGCTGACTTCCTTGAACTGTGGGACGAGTGGGGCGAACTGAAAACCGCTGAGGCCAAGGCCAAGGAAGCAACTGGTGCTGCCCGCAACAAGATCAACGCAGCCATCGGGGACGGAGAACTGGTCTACGCCACCAAGGGCGATCAGTCAGTCCTCCTGGCTACCTACGCCAGCAACAAGTCCAGTTGGAAGTTCGACACCGACGCCTTCCGGGCAGA